>BNJU01004323.1_pt1 | contig 86867 bp, 121 predicted proteins | sample 8539281 | NCBI WGS metagenome assembly BNJU01 (sample SAMD00202456, study PRJDB9452) | human saliva metagenome | isolation source: human saliva | place: Japan
TGGTCATTTCAAGTTTCATTCTGACTTCCTTTCAAACTCTTAGTTACATCATCAATACATGTATTTGCCAATCTCTTCTTGAAAGTCGTTATTTATTAGGGCACCAAACAGATCCTGGCTCTGAGAATAGCCTTCTATTGGGGCATTATCAATCTCTCTTCTTCAAAAGCAAGTTAAAAATCTTCTCGAGTTGACATTTTGCTGATTGACAAGTCTTGAATTTTCTTTATTAACTCACAGGCAGAGACTGCCACTTCTTCCAACTTCTGGTTCAATATCAAATCAACTGCTCATTTATTTCATCCAGAATTTCTGACAAAGCGTTTTCTTGGTCTTCTGTCACTGATGTTAAACTTGGTTTGGTAAGTTCACCTCATGCACGGTCAATTCAGAATTCCACAATCTGAACCTGTCTTTTATATTCATATAATCAACGACTATCTTATCGGCGATTGTAAAGTCATTACTACCAATCGAACATCAATCATCTTACTAAGCGTTGAAGATAATTGTATCTCGTATGGAACCTCGTTTTGATAAGCTGCTTGAATCAGGAAGGTGTACATCCGTGAAACCTCAGTCACCCTTCCGAATAGATAACTGCTTTATCAGTGTAGCGTCGATATCATAACCTTGGTTTAGAAGGGCTACCATTTTGTTTATCTCATTAGAACGTTTCTCTTGATACAGATATTGGTTGAACTCATGGACCAACCTCCGTATCTAAAATGTCATACTCGTCCAATTTTTTATCGGATCACAAAACATCTCGGGTGAAATTGTTTCCTGATAGAATCGTTGTGCGATAATAGGGGCAAAGCAGATTGAATGTCTCATAAGTATTTTTAAAATCAAGAATAAAGGTCTTCTTGTTGTAACCTCCCAAATTCAGTTCAGACAGACAATGTCTGAACAGCCGCAACACTCCATAATTCTTGTCTACATACATGGCTGCCAACTTAGGTTGATCAAAACCCTGTTTGGTATTTATTAGCCACAATCAGGACCTGATAGTCATCATATTAAAGCTGATCTTTTTAGAAAGCATCTTGCTACGGCGATTCATCTGATTTGAGTACTCCTTACCACGATAATTTACATACCTGAAAGCAATCAAGGTCCAAATAACCATGTACTATGGTCTTGAAATACTTCTGAAAGGCTAGCTGGTATTTATAGTCAATTGAACCTAAAACAGTACACAATGTGTGTAATCTTCTTATGGCATATTCGTAGATTTTTCGTAGTTCTCTCTGTTGTGAGCGAACAGGTAGTGTAAACATCTTTGTTTAAATCTCACGTAATACCATTATGGCTGGTTAAAGCTAAAAGAAAACAGGAGAATTATTCATCAAGTAAAGGAACAAAACCGAAGAAGTTGATAGAGATGAACTCAAAAGGAAGCTATCTTTGACAATCCAGATGCTTATTTGACTGAGATAGCTGCTGAATTTGACTGTCATCCTTTACTATCACTATGCTCTCAAAGCTATAGGTACACTCGAAAAAAAGAATCACACCTACTATGAACAAGACCCAGAAAAAGTAGCTTTATTTCTTAAAATTTTAATAGTTTAAGCACTTAGCACCTGTTTATATTGATGAAACAGGATTCGATACTTATTTTTATCAGAATATAATTCGCTCATTAAAGGTCAGTTAATAGAGGTAAAGTATCTGGAAGAAGATATCAGAGAGAGTTTCTTTAGTTTGGGGCTAATAAATGGCAGGATTAATCGCTCAATGACTTACGAAGAAACAATGACGAGCGACTTTTTGAAGCTTAGTTTCAGAAGTTTCTTACCAACATTAAACACACCATCAGTTATTATTATAGATATGCAAGATTCCATAGAATGGGTAAGCTAGAGCTCTTATATGAAAATTTGGGCATAAACTTTTACCACTTCCTCCTACTCACACAGTACAATCCTGAGAAAACATGGGTGACCCATGTATCAGCATCTCAAAAAGGTATTGCCAAGTTTGTAGTACTTTCGAACTCTTTGTCCTGCTCTTCATTTCAATTGACTATAACAGCTTCCACGTCCAGATGTAACAATCATTGCCTTCCCATGTCCACTAACTCCAGCCATAATACTCATGACTGATAAAATGATCCATGGCATCTCCACTTTTTGATTGATGTTTTCATCGGATAATTCAATAAACTTAGCAATCTTACGTTTTGGCAATAGTAGTTTTAGTTCCAGGATCTTCTAAAGCTTTATTTGGCTTGCAATAGGTCTTATAGGTCGTGTGGTTGTTGGGACATCAGGATAAAGCCTTCATTGATTGCTTGCTTCATGCCTAACAACAGACATCAAAGGAGCTTTAGAGCCATCTGGCTGTGTCAGGCCAAACAACAATTAGTCCTTGTAGGGTTGCTGTAAAGGCAATAATTGAAACGTTATCTTGCCTGTACGCACAATCTCCTGCTCAATCGCATCCACCAGCAGTTGCTTCTTGAACCTCATCCAGTAGTTCCATTTTCTGGATCTGTTTCGGTCAAACCTGACTAACTGAACTCATATAAAACCTGTCGTCCAGACATACTTCATCAATCAAATAGCAAACTTCTTATTGGCGGTGTGCCTACAGACATCCAATCCGACTGATTGATCTGTGCGAATTTATGGATTGTCGTTGCAATGATTTTAATATTCCCTGCAATGGCATCCGCTAAATCACTTGATGTCTCGATCACCCATCACTTTCACGGCGTTCTTAGCTGATCTGTCCCAACAGCATCTTGTAACTGACGGTCTACTACAATACGGTCTGTAACAATCAAGACTGTATCGACGATATTTCTATTTTGGTCATCATGAAGGGATACTAAGCTGTGGGCAAGCCAAACAATAGTGTTCGTTTCCTGAACCAGCTGAGTGTTGGATCAAATAATTGTTATCTGTATGATTGGTCTTCATATCTTCCAGAAACTAACGGCTCTACGCTGGTAATGCAGGAAGATGAGTTTTCTCTTTTTAAATTTGCTCTTATCGACTTCATAAAAATGAAACTCTCAGCCAGTTGGAGAATACTGTCCATGGTCAGGACGTCAGCGCAACTCTCTGTGTCCTCCGTCTGGATTATAGAGTTTCCACTTCCTGTTTCGATCCTTCTCCTTTTCCCATGTTAAAAGGTAAAAGAAATATTTCTTGGCCTTTTTAACTGGAGTCAGTCATCTCAAACCTCAAGGTATCTACAGCAAAATGGCTCCTATGCAAAACCCAAGGCGATTCTTGGGATTGCACGACCCTTGAGTTGTGATAGCATCCTGGACCGATTGATGACCGTTTTGGTTGAACTTAAGTTCAGCTGGCAAAGGCCAATCCAAAGTGATAAAGATAACAACAAGATCGATGGTCATCATCTTCATAAACCACCTGTAATAACAGACAAGCGATTGGCTTGGTATTGCTAGTTCTTTCTCATTAAAATAGTCACGGGTTTGCGATAGAAGCGCAATTGCTTATTTTCAATAAAGACATACCTCTTTTGGGCGAACAAAAATCCACCTTTACGATTTCTGTATTGATGATATTGATGATTTATTTCGCCTTGGTTTTTAGGTATTCCTGATCTCTTCAGGTCTCCATCAGAAAAATCCATAAGGCTCCACATCACTTGGCTAATCGAGGGCGTGGGCAGCATCCGCTGGATATAACCGTCTTTCAAGTCTTTGATGATCACTGCACCAAATCATAGCGCTCCTTTAAGCCCAAAATTTGCATAGTTTCTCACTTTCTTGATTTCAAATTATATTGTCCACATTTCCAATCAAATTTCTATCAGTAAACAAAGTGTTTTGACCAGAAATTTCTTTATTCTTAGACCTTATACGGTGTTCAGATTCGACATGTTCATCATCTACAACATAATAGGTAACTTCTATAACTTCCATGCCTGCTCCTTACCAGCAATACTTTTGTCAATCTTCCGTAATTTACATCTTATGAAAAAACCTGTGTTGAACGAGATAACTTTGTTTGTGATTTTCTAGAAATTCCTTGTCTCCTGACATAAAACGTATTTATCTCATACAATACTCCACCAGTCACTTTTCTGTTACAGCTACTAACACAGGATATAATATAAACTTTGGCATCGTAAATAACTGTCTCACTAGTCTGGTTACTAGAGTATAATTATCAAATTCATACTACCTGTTACTAGTTACTTCTCCTTCCTGTATTTATCTCGGTTTCTGAAATCTCTTTATCAATTTCTTGCTTTTAAAAAAAGCATTTTATATAGCAAGGCTAGAAATTCTTCAATGTAATACCTTGGCCTGTTCTCTTATCAAATCTCATATTTATTTTTCTTGTAAATCAAGTACTAATTTTTCACGGTCTAACGTTGTACTTTTAGGTTGTGAACTTGTTGAAAAAAGCAGTAAAACTTACTGAAATAATAGTCGTAATACCAGCTATGAAATTTTATCTCGATTCTTTCCATAAATTTTTAAACTCCGATTTAAAACTACCTTGCTCTCGCCAATGCTCTAATTTCAATTGAGAAATAAATTGATTAGATATTTCAAACAAAAAAAATCAGCTAAATTTTGTTTCAGATTTTAATAGAGTCCTAGCATCTAACTCATGTTTTTAAGTCTCAAAAATCCATCGAATAGAATAACTATATTCTCCTATTTCTGTATCCATCACACCCTCCTCTTCCCTGTTACATAATCATAAATAAGAGGTTTGTCGTTGTTTGTTAATATTTTCCAATTTGTTTTTGTTTTAAGTTGAACAACTTCATCAATTGATTTGGTAACTACTAAGATAATCAACTGTTCTTAATTGTTCTTCATAAGAAGGCAAAACAGTCTCGATTATACAAAATCACCCTCTGTCAGGAATGTCTTAAGTTCTTTGACAAATTAAAGACCTTATCCTCATCAGTGATAAAACAAATAGTAATAATAATGCTTACTTGTTTTATCATCTAATCTTTAAAACATTATAAGCTGAACTAGTTAAGCCATTATTTTCAACACCCTACACCTAGGGTTACATCAATGTCAAAAAGACAAAAAGTAAATCACCTTTTCTAAATTGATAGCCATCAAAACTGGCTGGCATTTGCCTTTCCCAAACTCTATGTCTCTAACCACTACACCTTCGACGAGTCAGGAATAATATCTTGTCCTTCATAATGTGAACATATTTCTTTTACTTTTGTCATGATATGTGTTGTGTTTCGTAATCTACCTTCAGGTACCCTGTCCACGATCAGTCGATTCTGGAGTCTTTCATGCACGGTTCTTTATCAATCAGCACAGCAGGCGGTCTCATAAATCAAGCTTCTTTGGTAGTCTTTGAGTTTTAATTTGCTCCTCAGTAATGCTTTAACTTTATCCTAACTGTGTATTAGTTCTTGTCTGAAAATCAGCAATTTTTGTTGTTCATTTTGAGAGAAAGTAAGTAAATTCATCAAATACATTTTGATACAAATGTAAAAATAGTACTAGCCCTAATTTGTATAGATTAAACCACATCCAAATTCATCTGATAATAAAACATAATTATAAAAATTTTCTATCAATCTCATCAATTGTTGGTTCCTTAATACCACTGTTAACGAAACTTTATCATCAGCCCTGAAATAATAATACTTTACCTGCCGTATCTTTCGTAATTAATGAGTCACCATTTCAACTTGAATCTGTGAAGCTACGACTAACGTTTTCACTCCAATATGTTTCGCTGTTTCCAAAATTAATTGTTCCATTGCTGAAAGTCAGTTCCAGTAATTAAATATGGCCCTTCTTCTTTATATTCAGCTGATGTTAATCCTTGCCAGCAATTCTACCATTAAGCTGTGTTGTGAATTTTATTTGAAATCTCCCACTCTTCTGGTATTCGTCCAATCCAGTCGATGCCTCTCTCTTCATCCTAGTCATGTTGAGTTCCTCCAGAGGTCTGTGGTTCTGCTTCCAAGTCATAGAACTCTGCTGCAGGTTTCTCTGCACTTTGGTGCTTAGTGTGATAGAAATAGCGGGTAAAGAGATCTCGGCTCATGGCCCTTTTTCCTCATCAAACCAGTAGTAGGCGTCAGGTACATGGGATGAGACCTCACGCGCTCAGTGGTCTTCCACATCCTCTGTCCCAAACTTGACGATTTCACTATCCTTGGTTGTCTTATCGCAAACAATCCCTCCAGCAATCTCGTTGGGCTTGTCTCTTCTTGGTTCGGATGACTTCTGCCCGTCTTGTCCGGCTACTACTCCATAGCTAGGAGCTAGCGCGTGCGATGTTTGCAGGCGTGACAGCTTGATGTCTCAGCAAGTCCTTGATGACTTGGACAAAGACTTCTAAAGTAGGATAACTTTCATCCGTGAGTTCCTTCACAAAAGAGCATCCAAGATAGCTTCTTGCTTAGCCTTCCCAGCTTCAAAGGTCTTGTAATTTCTTCTCATCTTTGGCTGAGCGTGGTTCCATTTCTAGTAATTCTTGATTTCTGGTATTCATCAAATAGTTTAGCGAGGAAAGAACACTTTGGCTAACTTCTCAATGGTTTCCTCAGTAATGCAGCCACGACGTTGAAGCTGCGTGACTGAATATATTCTCGGTAAAGAAAGTCTTCCTTATCAAAATCTTCGCATGGTCGACTTTCTGTAAAAATCATCATACCATTGGAGGATCTGGCGGATATTATCTTGAGACAATTCACGTACGTTTTTGTCCTAGAGATTTACGCAAAGGAACAAACTCTTCTGTCGCATCGATAAATTGGACCTTGTTTTGACGCTCAGGAGATTTGTTTTATTGTAAATCAGATATAAATCCCAATCCCTGTATTGTGAAAAACTTGTCCTGGTGCACGTAGTGGCTTCTGAGTAAATCATTCTCCAAGAATGTAACGACGGATTTGACTTTCCCCAGATGGCTACCAGCAGAGGGAGAACCATTTGAAAGTATGCTGCTCGTCCGTTTTCTTCTAGTTTAGCTTTCAGACCATGAAGAGATGGAAAAGCAGTGGGCATCCTTGATCCCTGGAGTCGCTACAAAACGTCCTTGTTGACCTTCTGTAGTCACAAAGGGAATTATGAGTCTGCCTTAAACAGCTTCTTCGACGCCATCGTCCGCATCCTTACCACAAAAGGTTGACAAAGGGAGGATGGCATTGACAAAACTCATCTTCGTATCTGGGAATGGGTCTGGATCTTTTAGATTATCCGCCTTCACAAAGATAATCCCGAATCTTCTTGACGAATCAACCTCATCCAGCGACTCAGTCCCGAAAGTCTCAGGTAAAACTTCCTGACCAAAAAGACGGACAGTCGCTGTATCGAGCTTGCGGATATAACTTTTGGCTGTCGCTAGCTTTATACCACCTGTACAGCTTAGCCATATCTAGGATTTTCAACTCTATCGACAAATAAGTCTTCATCGCCCTCGATCAAGAGCAGATTGACCATTAGAGCAATGACTTCTGAGGTGTATAGTGAGAACCAGCTTCCTCATTTTCCAGAAAAACGACGGATGATATCTTCAAACATATGAGCCCATCACCATCGAGTCCACGGAACTTGGCGATAGGTCAATCTGGAGAGAACTGATTGACCGTAGACGTCAGACTTTTACAAGTGTGGACCTGTTCTTTAAACTTTAGATTTTCAATAATGTCCTTCACACGACAAGAGTAACTATCTAGATAGGCAATAAAGTTTTCTTCAATCGCATTGGGATCATTTTGAGGTTTCAAGTGTGCAAAAAGGACTGGTATATAGTATTTATAGCCAGACTTGTTTCTCAAGAACCCTTTTTCAGGTGTATTGGGTTTAACTATAAGTGCAACTACTTCATCTTTGGTTGCAGTAAAGCAGCTTCTAAACGAGTCAAGACAAACATTGGAACAATGACATCTCGATACTTTCATCTGCACGGTAAGCTCCACGTAAGGTATTCGCAATCTGCAAACTGCATTAACTACATTTGAAATCTCGAACATCGTTCGACTGGAATATCAGTGATTTTTCTTCAAAATTAGACATTTTGCTTTCCCTGTTTTTATGATTTACAATTTCTCTTCATTATACCGCATAAAATAAGAGTTATAAAAGCGGATTCAAAGGGTAAATGATGCGGTTATTATACTAAAAACTGGCTTTTTATCTTAAGAACTTTATCAATTTTTGAAACGAACCTCTGCAAAAGATTATTTATAATAAAAGCCTGCCTTTCAGTGAGCTTAGTGATGATCCTGAAGGATAAAGAAAGCGACGCTATCACCATCCATCATATAGATGATGCGATTTTCTGCATCAATGCGACGTGACCACGCTCCTTGGTAATCATATTTGAGTGGTTCTGGTTTACCAATTCCTGTAAATGGATCACGTTGAATATCCTTGATTAGTTTGTTGATTCTTTTTAATGTTTTCTTATTTTGATTTTGCCAATAGCAATAATCTGCCCAGGCATCTTCTGTAAACTTGAGTAGCATCCATCACTCCTCAATCACATGCCTGAGTGTGTCCCGCACGAACTTGGGACATTCCTCGCAAGACCTTGTCAAAGCTCCTTATTCTGAGCAATTCTCAAGGTTTCTTGAATACTATCCCACTCGCTCTTTGAAAGAACTACAATGTCCTCGTCTGGATTTTTGTTGACCACCGTCAAAGGCTCAAACTCATCGTTTACCTTCTTCATGTAGTCTTTTAAATGATTTCGGAATGTTGAGTAAAGAACTGCTTCCATAACCATACCTCGTTTTACCTCTTTTCCACTATTATACACAAAAAGAAAGAAATTGTCAGGAACTTGTACAAGATTTTTCTTTTCTATCTATTCGTAAAAAACTAAAAAAGCCTACCGTTCAGTAGACTTAGTTTGATTCAATTTTAATTGGCACTCGGCCGAAATTCTGTTCTGCTATACTGGATGTCCCCAGTTGGTAGATTTGATCTGCCTTTTGGGTCATGGCATCCCAGGGATCTTTACCAATTCGGCTGATTAGATTGACTTGATCTTTCAGAGATTTGAGGTGTTGCCTGCACTTTTCGGTAAATCCAAGGACATGTAATGGCTTCTGGCAAATCACTTTCTCTAGCCTGCACTAAAATATAGGTCAAAAGGCGTCTGACACGTGCCTTGGTGTAGCGTTTGGTAGCCACTAACTCAACCAATTCCTCTACAGCTTGGGCTGTTTTGATGGCTTCCTTAAGGCGCACAGCCATCTCTTGATTAACCTGATAGATAGTAGTTAGTTCTGGATTTGACAAGATTTGATAGCGTAGCAAAGGAAAATAGTCATCCCAGCTCACCTTACTAGCATTTTCAAAGAGATCAACAGAAGGCATAAAACTTTCTAAGAAATCTTGGTCTGATCGATGCTGGCGAAGAGCTGTCGCAGAGGCAAAGTCCACATCTTTGTCCACAGAATGGTACCCCGCTCCCTGACGCTTGATTGGATGAAGTTTGATGTCTCGCCCAGCAACTGCCTTGGCATAGGCCAGAGCAAGGACATGATTGGGCGTATTACCTGAAAAATCAAGACCTGCAAATTCCTTCCACATAGCTTGCGTTTTCTGAGGATAAGAGAGGGAATCAGGTAGATTATCCATAAATTGCTCCATCTCTTGACCACACTCTGCGTATAAGTTAGCAATTTTCTGGTAATCTAGAACTTCCTCTGTCCCGAAAGCAAGGGTGTTAATCCCCAACCGTGCCAAGATATCTACTGCTCCTTGTCCAAAGAAATCTGCTGCTTGGACACTGACTAAAAAGGGCAATTCTACCACTAAGTCCGCCCCATTTCCCAGCGCCATCTGGGCTCGTGTCCACTTATCTACAATAGCAGGCTCGCCTCTCTGCATGAAATTCCCAGACATGGCAACAATTTTCAGTCCCTCCGCCTGGTCCAGCAGGTATTTGTGGCCATTATGAAAGGGATTGAACTCCGCGATAATACCTGTAATGGTCATGGAAATCTCCTACTTCTGAGCGACGAAAAACCAACGGGTACTGGTTTCTGTTGGCTCCTTGTCTTCAAAGTCCGCAAAGAGTTTGAAGGATTTGAAACCAGCCTGTTCCAGCAAGATATCATAGGTCAAGACCTCGTAAGTCCGTTCCTCATGTACCTCATCATGACGGCTAAAGGAACCATCTGCCTCCCTGACAAAGAAGGTCAGTTCATGCACGATGGAGTGAGACATCGTCCTCATAGGTATCCCAAAGCATGGCAAAGTCTTCAGCGTTTTCATGGTGAGAATAGCCTGGGAAGACCTCATCTGTCTGGTAAGTCGAGATGCACATCAAAGATAAAAACACCATCTTCATTGAGGGCATTATATACTTCTTTAAAAACGTCCCCAACTTCCACCTCATCCTGCATGTAACAGATTGAATCGGAATAGCAGGTCACAAAGTCGTATTGACCAGCCTTGGACAAATCCAGCATGTTGCCTTCAATAAACTCAATCTTTTGCTTGGCTGAAAGTAGTTCTCTTTCAGCAATCTTCAGCATATCACGCTCAAGTCAAGTCCAGTCACATCAAAACCAGCTTGAGAAAAGCGCACAGACTGGATGCCTGTCCCACAAGCCAATTCCAATAGTTTCTTTCTCTCCTTAGTCTTAGGTAGATGACGCAGAGAAAAGTCCGTCCATTTGTCGTATAAACTATCATCCATAACCGCATCATAGACCGCCGCAAAAGTTTCATAAGTTGCCATAATCATGATACCAAGAGCCCCATGGTAAACACCACTAGCCCTTACCTTTCTAACAATTTTCTTCTAACATAAGTAAATAAAACCCAGTTGATTACAACTGGGTTCATCTTCTATGCTAAGGCTTCTAAAATGTCTACAGAATTTGCCTCATGCCATAGTTTTTCGAGGTTATAGTGAGCACGCATTTCTTCTGAGAAGATATGCACTACGACACTACCGAGATCTAATAGGACCAACTCTCAGCTGCATCGCCTTCAACATGGCTACCTTTGAAAGCCAGCTTTCAGCTACTTTTTCACCGGATATTGTCAGCGATAGCATCCAACTGACAGCTGTTCGTTGAGCTAGTGATAACAAAGTAGTCTGTCACGCTAGTCAAATCTTGTACATCAAGTGCGGATATCACTCTGCACGTTTCTCATCAACCGCTTTCACGACTAGTTCTAGTAATTCTTTTTCGTTCATTTAATCCTCTTTCTAGAAAAATATGTTTGTAATCTAGGACATCTGCAGAGCGCCCCTCCCAAATGTCCTCATAAAAATTCATTTATCGTTTCAGCTGGAATGTCATCCCCATCAAAGGTTGTGACAGCACCTTCTGGAATAATAAGCTGATAGCCATATTCAAAGGCAACCTTGACAGAGGTATCCACACAATATTCTGTCTGCATACCACATAAAACTAATTTTTCAATCCCCTGTTTATCAAGTATTCTTTTTAAACCAGTTTCTTTGAAAATACTATTATACTTCTTCTGAAAGACCTTTTCATCAGGTTTTCGATTTAAAAGCGCAGATAACTGCCAATCTTCTGATGTTTGAGCTGGGGTTCTCAATATGTTGAACATAGATAATTTCGATATTCTTACTTCTAGCTTGGTTTTGTAAATAGAAATCCAATAGACCTTTTGTCTGAAACCCCCGTTTTCCACTAAAATATTTTGTACATCAATATATGATAAAAGCCGTCTTCATTTAATCCTCTTTTAAATAGTGCACATAGGCGTTATAGGTTTCAAGGGTTTGGGGATAGATGGGAAAGCCCTGGTGAGCTAAATGCTCCACAGTATGAGCTGTCTCATAGGCCACCGCCTTATTTAGTGACAAACTTGCAATCTCACGTGCCTGGTCCACACCTGGAAAGGCACGATTGTGCTCGATATAGTCTGCGACGTAGATGACCTTGTCTAGGTCCGTCATCTGGCCAGCTCCAACTGTATGGATTTCTATTGCACGCAAAATTTCAGGATCTTTCAAATCTAAATCTTCCTGAATCTTGTAAATTCCTACCATGCCATGCCAGACATTATTGCCCCAGTTTTTAAGGTCTGAATCTAGTTGATATCGATCAATCAAGTCTAGAAACTCTTGATCTGATAGCTTTTTAGCATAATCATGAAGTAGCCCTGCTAGACCTGCTTTTTCAACATCCACACCAAAGCGCTGAGCCAATTCTATGGCTGCACGCTCTACACCCAGACAATGGGTTAGACGTTTTTCAGGTAGGAGCTCTGCCATTTTTTCCAACAATTCTTCACGGGAACAGTTGATGTAGTCTTGGTATGCCATCAGTAAAGCCCTTCTTTCTCAATATAGTCTAGCACTGGTTTTGGCAGAGAAAGTTAGGGTGTGCGACCTTGAGCGATGAAATCACGCTGCCATACTGGATGAAATATCCATTGAGCACATCCACCCAGATGACTGAGATGAAGTCCCAGCCTTGTATCGTGGTCGCTGAACTCCTAAAACTGAACCATGTCAACCAGCTCATCAATTCAGTACCACTTAGGCAGATAGTCCACCATATCGGCACCCGATAATGAAATAGTAGTCCGTATCTGGATTCTTCTCTGTTAAAAGCTTCATGGTGTCGTAGGTGTAGGAAATGCCCTTGCGCTCTAGCTGCAATAGTCTCAATAGCTAAACCTTCGATTCCGTCAATTGCCAATCCAAGCATTTTGAGACGATGGTGCTCAGGGATGGTTTCTTTTTGTCTACGTGAGGTGGTTGGTATTCAGGCATGAGCAGAACTTGATCCAATCCCAACTGCTAGCGTACTTGGTCTGCCACGATCAGGTGGGCATTGTGAACAGGGTTAAAATTTCCACCCAAGATTCCAACTTGCTTACGTTTTTTATCCTTGATTTCTGGCTCTAACTCCACTTTTGTAAAGGGAGTTAATAGTTCGATTGCCATAGGCTAATCTCCTTTAGTCTTCTGTAAAAACAGTTTTTGGAGTATATTCTTAGATTTCTTTAACTTTTTTAGAAATCTTACGATTTTCTTTCTTGCTTGATTGCTTATATAAAATCAAGATACGGCCGATTTTTTGGACTGTATCCACACCGATTTCTTCTTCCAAGATTTCAGCTACTTCGTGGATATTTTCATCTGTATTTTGCAAAGAGTGTAACCTGATCAATTCACGGGCATCAAGTGCCTGACGAACGCTGGTTTTGATTTGGTCGTTGAGTCCATTTTTCCCGATTTGATAATGGGTTTGAGGTGTGTGACCTGGCTGTTGAGGAAGGCACGTTGTTTCGATGTTAATGACATATTCTTTCTTCCTTTTTTGATAGTTATTTTAGGTGGTGGGGGACGGTCGGAACTAATTTCCCAAAGATTTCATCTTTGAAAAATGGATTTCCGGACCTCACAATTGAGCCTAGGTCTCAATTGTGCCCCTTGCCAATCATATGGATTGGCAATCACACCCCAACAATAACTATCTTTTTATAAAGCTCCCTTTGTTCGCTCAGTGATTTTATTTTAAATAATTGCTTTTCGTGTGACGACGGCGACGCCTTTACTGGGGGCCCCAGACGGCGACTTTGAGCAGTTCCTGTTACACGGATCCAGCCTAGTCCTGAGATGACTAGGTCAGTCTTGTCCTGATAGTAAAGACATGTTGGACCAATTTTGGAAAAATCTTCTTTTTCCTTGGTATTTGGTAGCGTCAGAAGAGTTCCAAGGTGCTTATCGTAAAAAGTCACTCGCTCCTTCAAGCTTGGTACGGTGAAGTTTGAGTTCATTGTCAAAAGCTGTAAATCCTTGCTTTTCTCCTGCAATGAAATCAAATCGTCCCAAGCCACCCTAAAAATAGAGTTTGCTCTGGATTAAGCTGGTAGGGTTTTGGCTTGATTTCCTTTTTAGGACTGACATAGTTGAGGTTTTTAGCCGTCAAGTAGTGGGCCATCTGATGACGATGGATAATTCCTGGTGTATCATAGATATAAGAACCATCATCAAGTGGAATCTCAATCTTATCTAGAGTTGTTCCTGGGAAGCGTGAAGTTGTGATGACATTCTGGTCACCCGTGATTTCCTGGATGATGGCATTGATAAGGGTTGATTTCCGACATTGGTCACACCAACTACGTAAACATCACGTCCCTCACGATAGTGCTCGATCTTGTCAATGACTTCCTCAATGGCATGCTTATTTTGCGCTGAAGTCAAGACGACATCGACTGGACGAGAGTCCTTCTTCATGGGCACGTTCCGCGGGCCATTGGCTAATTTTACCAGGCTTAACAGACTTAGGAAGGATGCTCTTTTATTTCAACCAAGAGCACATCATTACCTGACACAAAGCGTGACAATCCTGGGATAACAGAGCCATTGAAATCAAAGATATCAATCACATTGACCACCAAAGCATCGCTATCTCCAACCTCGTGCAGAGTTTGAGAAAATCATCATCTGTCAACTGAACATCAGTGATTTCATTGTAATGACGAAGACGGAAACAACGCTGGCAATAAACTTCTCCAGTTTCCAAACCTTTTTCAAGTGCTGACTGAGGTGTAAAACCTAAACCAGTCTTATCTTCCGTCTGAATGATTGCTCCACAACCAATACAGAGAATTTCTTCCATAATTAGATTCCTTTTTATAAGTGATAGGGCCGTACTTTTTCAGTGATTTTTCTCATGACACGACGCTCACGCGCTCGGTTAATCTGAGTCTTAATAGAATCGTGCTGAACCAAGGGTTTAACCAAAATCGAACGAATACCTGCTCGATGGGCTGCTCGAATATCCGTCATCAGCTGGTCGCCTACCATGACCACTTGGTCTTTTTCATAGTGGAAATGTTTCATGGCACGGTTAATTCCTAAAGTAAAGGGCTTCAGTGCCCAATAAACATAATCAATATCAAATTTTTCAACTGCTCGTTTGACACGTTTGGGAGTATTGTTAGATACCACAATGATACGAATCCCAGCATCTCGCAAATCATGCAACCATTGCTTCATCTCTACTGTTCCATCTGGATTATTCCAAGCAATCGGGTATTGTCCAGATCAACCAAAACAGCCTTGATGCCCTGCTCCTGCAGGCTTTGGACTGTCAGATCATAAACTGCTTCCACAGCAAAATCTGGCATATAATTTTCAATCGCCATTCTGGCTCCTTTTCTTTCTATTTTTTAGTTTCTAGCAATTTTCTTTAGATACTGAGCCAAGATTGCCCATAAAATTAAACTAGCAATCAAAATATATATCCAGGCATTAGGCTCTTCTGTAAATGGCAGAGGGACATTCATTCCGAAAAATCCTGTAATGACTGCAAGAATGGCTAGCAAAACTGAGATAATGGTCAAGGTTGTCAAATTATCATTCAGATTGTTGTTTAGGATATTATTGTAAGATCCTGAGAGTTGTTGTAAAACCTGGGAAATCAAATCTGTCATGGACACCAACTGATGAGCTTCAATCATAGCATCATCAAACTGCTCTCTTTCCACTTCGTTAAAGTTCCGATAAAGCGCATGTCCCTGGATATGCTCCAAGAGGAGGCGATTTTGTTTAGCCGCAGCTGTCAAGTAAACCATACCAGTTTCCAAGTCAGAGAGGGCAAAGAGATTTTTTATAGTGGTTGTTTGACGCAACAAGGTACTGATTTCATCCTTACTTTTATCCATCTGTTCAATGACAGGATAATAAGCATTACTGATAAGCTCTAAACCAGCAAAATAGAAACTTGTAGATTGAAATGATTTCATGATTTTCAAGATAGCCAGCATCTGATCAATGACATAAGCATTCTTATGATTGCTGATGGTAATCATTCGTTGTTTTTCCACGATAAAGGTCATAGGAATGGCTTCATAGTATTCCTTGTCCCTTTCTAAGTCAAGAACGTTGTAAATAAAGGTCACTGTCCCGTTTTCACGATTATAATCCATGTGGGCTCGTTCGTTTCTATCCAACGCATATTCGATGGTTTCTTTATCCAATCCATAGATTTCTGATAGGTCTTCGAGATTTTTGATGATTTCCACATCTAGATTAATCCAGGTACAACCATTTCCTAACTGCTTATCTAAAAACATCGTTTCTCCTTTACCAAACTTTTTCTATTGTACCATAAATCAAGGAAAATTTCAGTTCTCTTCTTTCCTTGAAAAATTACTCACAACGGTAATATTGCGGTTAGGAACAAAGTGAAGGGCTTGGTCGTCACTTCTCAGTTGAGTCGTCCGAATTCCAACACTGACAACTTTACCTGATACGGTAATAGGACCATTGGTCAAAACAACCTCATCTCCCACATCCAACTGACGTTCAAAGAGAATAAAGAAGCCGTTGATGACGTCTGATAGAAAACCTTGTGCCCCTATACCGATAGCTACCCCAGCAATTCCTGCCTGCAAGCAAAGCTAGAAACAGGTAACCCTAAGATAGACAAGATACAGTAAATCAAGAAGAAATAAAGGATATAGTTAAAAATATTTTTCAAAGCAAACGAGAGATAGTCTTTTTGTCTACCAGCATCTCGATTTGAAAAATTTAAGTGATGGTTTGACAATCTTTCGTACAGCAACATGGAGGAACTTTTTAGCTATATAAGATAGAAGGATAAGAAGTAGAAGAGAAATCACCTTGGTCAAGAGATTTTCTAAAACAGTTGTTGATCTAATTTATCCAGATAACGTTGAAAAATTCTTGCATATAAAACTCCTTTTCTATCCATTATACCCATAAATCCTTCCCAGCCATCCTTTTTCATAAATATTCATTTATTCTAATAAAATCTATGAGACACTTGCTTTTCAAGTATATTTATACTATAATCATAAACAATACACAAAAAGGAGACATTTATGAAAAGAATTATTCGTGCTTGGAACAAAACAAATCTGATCAAACGGATCGGAATCGGAATGACCTTGGGGAGCAATTCTAGGTCTACTGTTCCTAATCTAACTGGTATTGGTTTATTGGGAGATCTATTTGTAGGGAGGATCTAAAGCTATCGCTCCTATCCTGGTTTTTGCTTTTAGTCGCTATCGCCCTTTCCCAACACCAAAAAGGCCAAGATAGCAATATGAAAAAGTCATTTTCCTCTATTTGCTGGGGACTTTTTGCTGCGGCTCTTGTAGCAGTTTTGGCTAGTTTTTTCTTCCCTGTTCAGATGGTCTTGAGTAGTGCTTAGCATAGAAGTTACTCCTCCAGACGTGCATCGGACAAGTGCTCAGCAATCTTCTGCTAAAAATAGTAGATAATCCTGTCAATGCCATCATCGAAGCTAACTATATCGGAATTTTGTCTTGGGCTATCGTCTTTTGGGATTGCCATGCAGAAAGCTAGCAAAAATAGCAAGGAGCTACTCAAAACAATGGCCAGTGTGACTTCAAAAATCGTCGAATGGATCATCAACCTTGCGCCCTTTGGTATCCTGGGCTTGGTCTTCAAAACCATCTCAGACCAAGGTATCGCTAGTTTAGCAAATTACGGAATCCTACTCGGACTTTTGATTGCTACTATGGTTTTCGTTGCCCTAGTGATCAATCCTCTGATAGCTTTTTCTCTATCAAGAAAAATCCATATCCCTGGTGTGAAATGTTTGCGTATCAGCGAGTCCAGCCTTTTTCACCCCGAAGTTCCGCTGCCAATATCCCTGTTAATATGAAACTCTGGAGGATCTAGGTCTTAATCCAGATACCTATTCTGTCTCTATCCCACTTGGATCAACTATCAATATGGCTGGAGCTGCTGTTACCATCAACATCTTAACCCTAGCTGCTGTCAATACCCTTGGAATCTCAGTTGATTTTGCAACAGCCTTTGTACTCCAGTATCGTTGCAGCCATCTCTGCCTGCGGTGCTTCAGGAATTGCTGGAGGTTCTCTCCTACTTATCCCAGTTGCTTGCAGTCTCTTTGGGATTACCAATGATATCGCTATGCAGGTTGTGGGTGTCGGATTTGTCATCGGTGTTATCCAAGACTCTTGCAGAAACAGCCTCAACTCCTCAACAGATGTCCTCTTTACAGCAGTAGCTGAATTTTCCTCTGCTCGCAATAAATAATCAAGGCAAGCCTATTTAGGGGCTTGTTTTTTGTCTGGTTTCTATCATTCATTTTAGGAAATGTCTCATGTCTATCACCCAACGTACTTTTAAACTCGTTCTGGCAACCTGTTTGGCCTGTGTTCTAGCCTACTTTCTGGATTTATCTTCAGCAGTGTCCGCTGGTATCATTGCTCTATTGAGCTTATCGGATACCCGTCGAAGCACCATTAAGCTAGCTCGTAATCGTTTATTTTCAACTCTTCTTGCTCTTTTCATTGGTGTCCTTTCCTTTCACCTGACTGGCTACCATATCTGGAGTTTCGGTCTCTATTTGGCCCTCTATGTTCCTCTTGCCTACAAATTCGGCTGGGAAATTGGGATTACCCCAAGTAGTGTCTTGGTCAGTCATCTCTTGGTTCAGAAGTCTACATCACCAGAACTTCTAGTGAATGAACCTCCTATTTCTTATTGGTACGGGATTTGCCTTGACTGTCAATCTCTATATGCCTTCTCGACAAGAAGAAATCCATCTCTATCATCTCAAGGTAGAAGAAAAACTCAAACACATTTTACAACGTTTTGAATATTATCTTGGAAAGGGCGATGGTCGTAACCGTGCCCAACTCGTTGAAGAACTGGATCAGCTTCTTGAAGAAGCTCTCAAACTGGTCTATCTTGATCACTCTGACCACCTCTTTCATCAGACCGACTATCATATCCACTATTTCGAAATGAGACAGAGACAGAGTCGCATTCTTCGTAATATGGCCCAGCAAATCAACACCTGTAATCTAGCCGCAAGCGAAAGCCTGATCCTTGCCCAGCTATTTGCTAAAATTGCGGATCAACTCAGTCAGACCAATCCTGCCAACGATTTATTAAAGGATATTGAAAGCTACCTGCAGGTATTTCGCAATCGTAGCCTCCCTAAAACAAGGGAAGAATTTGAAACACGCGCAACCTTGCTCCAACTCCTGCGCGAATTGGAAAACTTTATCCAACTGAAAGTTGACTTCTATCAACGCTATTCTGAAGAAAAAAGCAATCTATCATCATAAACAAAACACCTTTTGAACTGCGAAAACTTGCAATTCAAAAGGTGTTTTTCTGTCTCGAACCTAGCTAACTAGTTAATCTTACCGAGTAGCAAAATTGCTATGAACTCCTATGAAAGTTTAAAAGATAGACTTAGCTTTCCCTTAAGAAGTATAGATGGAATTTCTAAACTCATCTGATTCCTTGAGATGTGCCTTGTAAATAGCTTTTTTCAACTTCTGAACAGGAGTTTCAATGAATCGGTATTGTTTTTGGCTGATATTTCCTGCTTTGATCTGAGCAAGTTCTTCTTTTACCGCTTCTTCCATCAATTGCTTCATTCGTTCAGGACTGGAAATCACTTCCTGCTTACCTTTGTAGTCAATGGTAATCGGTTTTAACTTACTGATATTCGCAATCCGTTCATCCATTTGTTCCTTCTTGAATTGAGCATAGGTCTTACCAGCTAAGATCTTTTCAAAGATGTATTGGTCTGACAAGGAACGATTCTCGTTTTCAGCATCTTGCTTGTACTGATTAGAGACATAAGGAACGAAACCTTCGTAGTAACCAAGACCTGCCATGAGTTCAAAGGCTTGTTTTCTAAAGCTGATATCGCCACTCATCCCCTTGTCATTTTCGTTGACACCATAAATCGTATCAAACATATCAACGGTATAATAGCCATTGGCATCTACTTTACCTGTAGCCGTGAACCCCTTGATAATATAGCGATTTACTACGATGTGATTGTCAATCAAGCTATGAACATCGCCTAGCATGCTAGCATCTGCCTCTGTCAAGGCCTTGATTTCCTCACTCTGGTGGGTTGGTTTGACAGATGGATTTGGATAAGAAACAGGAGTTCTTGAACCACTTGTCACACTCGGCAAGAGTTGCTTAAAGTAGACTGCCTTATCCGCTGCTGACAATCCTCGACTTGCCTCAGCTTCTAGATAATCCAAAGTATAGAGAACATCGAAACTACCGTGCATATATTCTTTCAAATCTGCGGCTGATTTAAAGCGTTCCGGTGTCTTGTTGTAGAAACTTTCTTTGTCACTCTCATCATAGACAAAGTTCAAGTTAAAGTAGGTATCTGTTTCAGGAGTGTAGGAGTTTTCAAAGATTCCACGTGCATAGAATTCTGCTCCTGTACCATCCCGTCGACCATAATTGTTAAAGAGAACTGTGCGGTCCAACAAGTGAGTCATTTCATGAGAATAGGTTGCTGACCCTCGATCATCCAAGACCCTATCAATAAAGTAGCGAACACCAGTCCCATTAGCCTCAGCACCTACTGATTGGGAAGGAGAATACATGCCTAGTGGAGACATGAAGTCCTTGACTCCCTTATCCGCCTCTGGCCCAAACTCCTTAGACCAGGTTTCCTTGATGCCTGCATTTTGCTTGCTAGTATACTTTTTCATAGTATCCACAATCAAACGGTTGGTTACTAGTTTTGATTGATTGTCTTTTTTAGTGATTCTATAAAGCGTATCAACATAAGCAGCCTGACGCTCAGCCGTTAATTCAACCAGAGCCTTCACTTTTTCCAATTCAGCCTTATATTGGGTAGGATTGCTCTGAGCCAGTGAGGTATCCATATAAGTTCCGATATTCCCGTAAGAAACGGTTGCCATATTTGTAATGGCATAAATACTTGGTTCCTTGATATTCACTAGGCCTAGAAGGGTTGCCATGTTATATTGTTTGCGATTATCAATCTGTTGAGGTTCTGCCCCGTACTTGGCAGGATCAGAGGTCAACTTCGTGTAGAGACTAACATTTTCATCTGTTTTTTCTTTAGATTGCTTCTCTACAACGATAGCTTTTGTAGCATCCTTCAGCCAAGTATCACCATCCATGTTTGTAAAGGTTGTTCGGTTATAGTCAAGGAAGTCTAATAGGGTTGACTTATCGGTTACTTTTCCAAAGTAAGTTTCAAATGTTCGAGGACTATTGACCAGCTTCATCTCATCATAGCTCATTGAACCTAGAGATGTTAGCCATTCTAATGACGTTACCTTCTTGCCAAAGGAGCTTGGGTTGTAAGCAAGAATATCACGGATGTTGGTCTTGCCAAAATCAATGTTATAGAAACGATTGATATAGGTTAAACCTCAGGAGAATCTTTTTCCTTATTAGCTTCTAGATCTTTCTGAACCTTAGCTCTGCTTTCCGCCGTATTTCCGAGCACACTCAAGCTATGGGCTACAACTTTTTAAGGTCTGTATCTAAGGTCTTTTTCGTTTCTTCAAGCGCATCTTTTAATAGATAATCTTCTAGATACTCTTTACGAAGGACTTCTCTAACCTCATCATCTGTAATAGTAGGATTTGTCTTTTTGAGTTCAATCTTCTTACTAATCACATCACGGCCCAGAATAGTTGGTCTGAGAACATTTGTCACGTAAGGATTGGACAGCAAATCCACAGCCTTCATTCCTTGGCTAGCAGGTCGTACATCGATAGCATTTTCTAACTCCGTATTCACTGGAAGAAGATGAGGTTTGTTTTCTTTGGTTCCCACCAAAATGACCTTTGGTTTCATTGCTTTTGTCACAGTACTTGTTTCCGTGTGTGATAGCATTTCACCTGTTTGAGAATTTACTTCATAAACTCTGGTTGTGGTGGTCTCCCCAGGCTCTCCCTGACTTTCTACTTTTTCAAAGTCCTTATCAAGTCTTGGATCCTGACGGCGTTCCTCCTTGATTGGAATTGGTGTCACGATGGTTTGGACATTTCCGACCTTCACTACCTTATCAATCGGAGCTGTTACTTCTTTTTGGTGTTCTCTTTCTGTAACCTGACCTGTCTGAGCATCTACTTGATAGGTGGTAGTCGTTTTTTCGCTTCCTTCCTTACCTGGAACAGCAACTTTTTCTGTTTGATAAGGAAGTGTCGGGTCCGCTTCATATATCGTACTATTTGCGATGACCTTTGTTTCTACACTTGGTTTGGTCCCAACTAGAACAATCTCATCTACCTTTTTCCACTAAGGTTTTTTTGATGTACTAGACTCTGTAATCTGGCCACTTGTTTGATCTCTTGTATATCGGGTAGTGGTTTCTACTTGTCCATTGACCCCATGAATTTTCGTCTTCCTAGTTCCGACCTCTTGGCTGTCATCTGCTTGATAAATTGTTTTTATAGAGGATTGTTTGGGTAGTCAACTTTTTGGTTGTGGTACAGGCAAAGGCTCTTTTTTAGTCCCTACAAGAATGATTTCTGGAACCAGGGTTGTTGTTATTTCATTAGAAACCAGTTTGCGATTTTCCTTGCCGTCAGCTGTCGTAACCTCGGTTAAAATAGTACGTTCACCATCGACTCCCACTTGAATAAGTCTAACTTGGTCGTCAGATAAAGTTGAGTCTTCCTTTCGAATAGTCTCATAAGAACTGACTCTCTTGTTACTTCCAATCTGGTTTTTCTTCAACAAGACTTGGTGCACCTTCACTTGGGATTGAAGTAGATTCTACCCTAGTACCTACTGCGATAATTTCGGTAACGGGCGCGGTCGTAACTTCATTAGAGACCTGCTTGCGAGTTTCCTTGCCATCTACAGTCGTAACCTCGGTTAAGATGGTACGCTCGCCTGCTACCCCTGCTCTGATGACACGGGTTTGACCCTTAAACAAGTCTGGATCTTCCTGATGAAGAGTTTCATAAAGCAACTGCTTCTGTCGTGACCTCTAGCCTGGCTTCACCTCGACTAAACTTGGAGTACCTTCGCTTGGAGTTGAAGTGGATTCTACCTTAGTGCCTACTGCTATGATTTCGGTAACTGGTTCTAAGGTTACAGTGTTGGATTTGACTTGGCGGTTTTCCTTGCCATCTACAGTCATCACTGCCGTTAAGATAGTACGCTCACCTGCTACTCCTGCTCGAATGACACAGGTTTGACCCTTGAGCAAGTCTGGGGCTTCCTGATGAAGAGTATCATAGGCAAGGGCTTCTGTCGTTACTTCAAGTTCTGGTTTCACCTCAACCAAGCTTGGAGTACCTTCGCTTGGAATAGAGGTGGACTCTACCTTAGTGCCTACTGCGATAATTTCGGTAACGGGCGCGGTCGTAACTTCATTAGAAACCTGCTTGCGAGTTTCCTTGCCATCTACGGTCGTCACTTCCGTTAAAATAGAGCGTTCGCCTGCTACTCCTACTCTGATGACACGAGTTTGACCCTTAAGTAAGTCTGGATCTTCCTGATGAAGAGTATCATAAGCAACGGATTCTGTCGTCACTCAAGCTCTGGTTTCACCTCGACCAAGCTTGGTGCACCTTCGCTTGGAATCGAGGTGGATTCTACCTTGGTAGCCTACTGCGATAATTTCGGTAACGGGCGCGGTCGTAACTTCATTAGAGACCTGCTTGCGAGTTTCCTTGCCATCGACAGTTGTCACCTCGGTTAAAATAGTACGCTCACCTGCTACGCCTGCTCTGATGACACGGGTTTGACCCTTAAGCAAGTCTGGATCGTCCTGATGAAGAGTGTCATAAACAAGAGGCTCTGTCGTCACCTCTAACTCTGGCTTAACCTCGACCAAGCTTGAAGTACCTTCACTTGGGATTGAGGTAGAGTCTACCTTAGTACCTACTGCGATAATTTCGGTAACGGGCGCGGTCGTAACTTCATTAGAGACCTGCTTGCGATTTTCCTTGCCATCTACAATCGTAACCTCGGTTAAAATAGTACGCTCACCTGCTACGCCTGCTCGAACAACATGAGTTTGACCCTTAAGCAAGTCTGGATCTTCCTGATGAAGAGTATCATAAGCAACGGATTCTTTCGTAATTTCAAGCTCTGGTTTCACCTCGACCAAGCTTGGTGCACCTTCACTTGGGATTGAGGTAGAGTCTACCTTAGTGCCTACTGCGATGATTTCTGATAGAGGCGCGGTTGTTATTTCATTAGAAACCAGTTTGCGAGTTTTCCTTGCCATCGACAGTTGTAACCTCGGTTAAAATAGTACGCTCACCTGCTACTCCTGCTCTGATGACACGGGTTTGACCCTTAAGCAAGTCTGGATCTTCCTTATGGATGGTGTCATAAACAACTGCTTCTGTCGTCACTTCAAGCTCTGGTTTCACCTCTACCAAGCTTGGTGCACCTTCACTTGGAATTGAGGTGGATTCGACCTTAGTACCTACTGCTATGATTTCGGTAACGGGCGCGGTCGTAACTTCATTAGAGACCTGCTTGAGATTTTCCTTGCCATCTACAGTCGTCACTTCCGTTAAAATAGTGCGCTCACCTGCTACTCCTGCTTGAATGACACGGGTTTGACCCTTGAGCAAGTCCGGATCGTCCTGATGAATAGTATCATAAGCAACTGCTTCTGTCGTCACTTCAAGCTCTGGCTTCACCTCGACCAAGTTTGGAGCACCTTCACTTGGAATTGAGGTGGATTCTACCTTGGTGCCTACTGCGATGATTTCGGTAACTGGTTCTCGGGTAACACTATTAGATTTGACTTGACGGACTTCCTTGCCATCTACAGTCGTCACTTCCGTTAAAATAGTGCGCTCACCTGCTACGCCTGCTTGAATGACACGGGTTTGACCCTTGAGCAAGTCCGGATCGTCCTGATGAATAGTATCATAGGCAACGGCTTCTGTCGTTACTTCAAGCTCTGGCTTCTCTTGGACCACGATTGGAGTACCTTCGCTTGGAGTTGAAGTGGATTCTACCTTAGTGCCTGCTGCGATAATTTCGGTAACGGGCGCGGTCGTAACTTCATTAGAAACCTGCTTGCGATTTTCCTTGCCATCTACGGTCGTCACTTCCGTTAAAATAGTGCGTTCGCCTGCTACCCCTGCTTGGATAATACGAGTTTGACCCTTAAGCAAGTCCGGATCGTCCTGATGAATAGTGTCATAGGCAAGGGCTTCTGTCGTTACTTCAAGCTCTGGCTTCTCTTGGACCACGATTGGAGTACCTTCGCTTGGAGTTGAAGTGGATTCTACCTTAGTGCCTACTGGTATGATTTCGGTAACTGGCTCTAAGGTTACAGTGTTGGATTTGATTTGGCGGTCTTCCTTGCCATCTACAGTCGTCACTTCCGTTAAAATAGTACGCTCGCCTGCTACTCCTGCTCGAACAACACGAGTTTGTCCCTTAAGCAAGTCCGGATCGTCCTGATGAATAGTATCATAAGCAATGGCTTCTGTCGTTACTTCAAGCACTGGTTTCTCCTCGACCAAGCTTGGAGTACCTTCACTTGGAATTGAGGTGGACTCTACCTTAGTGCCTACTGCGATAATTTCTGAAACTGGCTCCAAAGTCACAGTATTGGATTTGACTTGGCGATCTTCCTTGCCATCTACAGTCGTCACTTCCGTTAAAATAGTACGCTCACCTGCTACGCCTGCTCGAACAACACGTGTTTGACCCTTAAGCAAGTCTGGATCGTCCTGATAAATAGTGTCATAAGCAACGGATTCTGTCGTTACTTCAAGCTCAGGCTTCACTTGGACTAAGCTTGGAGAACCTTCGCTTGGAATTGAGGTGGATTCTAGCTTATCTGCTTGTAGGGAATGAGGTTTTGTATCTTCAGTCTTAGAAATTTCCTCATTTTCTCTTACAAAGTAATAACCTGTAAATTCATACCCCTCAATCCTTTCTGGACTAGGCAAAAATTCTCCTACAACTGTTTTGACAAGAGCTGGACGAAGCTCCACTAAGTTCTCCAAGGCAGAAACCGATGAGCAGTCCCACCTGACAGCAAAACTGTCACTAGAAAGAGAGAGGCACCCTTTCTCTTTTTAATGAGAGTGAGCGAAACTAACAAGAGTCCTGTACCTAGCACTGGTAGAATGGCATTTGAAAACAAGCCAGTATCCGGTAACTTCGCAGTAGATTTTCGGTAGACGAAGTAATAATCCTTACCTTCCTCCACTTGGATAGCATTCTCTTCAAACCAACGTAGTTCAGCCTTCAAAGATTCAGGCAAGTCTTTATCTTCCACATAGTGTGACACTAGCTGGGGAATACTTTCCTCTGCAAGCACAGCATTTCCACTTGTGCCTACAAAAAATAAACTCGTTCCTAATAAGACGGAACAAGTTCCTACTGCATACTTTCTCAAAGAAAAGCGTTGTTTTTCTTTAACATGATGTTGTTTCATGACAAACTCCAATTTCGTATCTATTCCTTCTCACAGTATATCAAAAATAGTAGACTCCTACAAAAGATTTGAATAATAAAATTGCCATAGCTAGCTTTTTATCCAATTTTAAAGAGATACATCCTTATCCTTTGTAAAGATTCGAAGTTCGAGCTTGATTTCTTCAATGTTCTTCCAATATTCTGCCACTGAAGGAAAAATCCAAAAAGGGAAAGATAACACTGATATAGTAAAATGAACCTAAAACAGTACATAATGTGGTATAATCTTCTTATGGCATATTCAATAGATTTTCGTAAAAAGTTCTCTCCTATTGTGAGCGAACAGGTAGTATAACAGAAGCATCACACTTTTCCAAATCTCACGTATTACCATTTATGGCTGGTTAAAGCTAAAAAGAAAAACAGGAGAGCTAAACCATCAAGTAAAAAAGGAACAAAAACCAAGAAAAGTTGATAGAAATAGACTTAAAAACTATCTTACTGACAATCCGGACGCTTATTTGACTGAAATAGCTTCTGAATTTGGCTGTCATCCAACTACTATCCACTATGCTCTCAAAAGCTATAGGGGTACACTCGAAAAAGAATCACACCTACTATGAACAAGACCCAGAAAAAGTAGCTTTATTTCTTAAAAAAATTTTTAATAGTTTAAAGCACTTAGCACCTGTTTATATTGATGAAACAGGATTCGATACTTATTTTTATCGAGAATATGGTCGCTCATTAAAAGGTCAGTTAATAAGAGGTAAAATATCTGGAAGAAGATATCAGAGGATTTCTTTGGTTGCAGGGCTAATAAATGGCGAGTTAATCGCTCCAATGACTTACGAAGAGACGATGACGAGCGACTTTTTTGAAGCTTGGTTTCAGAAGTTTCTCTTACCAACATTAAACACACCATCAGTTATTATTATGGATAATGCAAGATTCCATAGAATGGGTAAGCTAGAGCTCTTATGTGAAGAATTTGGGCATAAACTTTTACCACTTCCTCCCTACTCACCTGAGTACAATCCTATTGAGAAAACATGGGCCCATATCAAAAAGCATCTCAAAAAGGTATTGCCAAGTTGTAGTACTTTTTTCGAGGCTCTTTTGTCTTGTTCTTGTTTCAATTGACTATACAAGTCGATTAACTTTTCAAAAATTCTTTGTTGCAGAGTACAAAGAGAAATCAGTTTTTCTGACTTCACTTGTGGTATGTTTAATAAATATCTTTACTGAATTCTAGCAGAACTCCACAGCCGTTTTCCTATCTCTTTTTCACCGACATTAGGAGATATCTCGCAAACTAAAAGTAAGCAAGGACCAGCATAGCTACTGTGATAAAGAATTCTGTTGGTAGCTGAAAGATTTGCAGGATGGACAACATGAGCAAAATCACGAGGGAAACGAGACCAAAAACAAGAATTACAATATTAACCGTTCCCTTGATACTTTGAGGTGTCGCAAATATATAGAGTAAGAGTAATAAAATCCCTATGATTAAATAGACCATTTTCTGCTCTTTCTAGCTCTTATTCAGCTGATTTTTTCTTTTTGTTTGCTTTCTCACGCTCTGCCTTGTTAAGGATTTGTTTACGCAAACGGATAGACTCAGGCGTTACTTCCATGTACTCGTCGTCGTTCAAGAACTCAAGTGATTCTTCAAGAGTCAAGATACGAGGAGTCTTGATAACCGCTGTTTGGTCCTTGGTAGCTGAACGAACATTGGTCATTTGTTTGGCTTTAGTGATATTAACTGTCAAGTCATTTTCACGAGAGTTTTCACCGATGATCATTCCTTCGTAAACCTCAGTACCTGGGTTAACAAAGATAGTTCCACGTTCTTCGATAGACATGATAGAGTAAGTCGTTGCCTTACCTGTATCAATAGAAACAAGGGCACCACGGTGACGTCCACCGATTTCACCTGGAATCAATGGCAAGTATTGGTCGAAGGTATGGTTCATGATACCGTAACCACGAGTCATTGACAAGAACTCGGTTGAGTATCCAATCAAACCACGGGCTGGAACAAGGAAAACCAAACGAGTTTGACCATTACCAGTTGAAATCATATCCAACATTTCACCCTTTACGTTTCAGAAAGACTTTTGGATAACGAGATCCTTGGTATTCTTCTGGTGTGTCGATTTGAACACGTTCAAATGGCTCACATTTAACTCCATCGATTTCTTTTACGATAACTTCTGGACGAGATACTTGAAGTTCATAGCCTTCACGACGCATTGTTTCGATAAGGATTGACAAGTGCAATTCTCCACGCCCTGATACAGTCCATTTATCTGGTGAATCCGTTGGATCAACACGAAGGGAAACGTCTGTTTGCAATTCTGCTTGAGGCGCTCTTCTACCTTACGAGAGTGACCCATTTACCTTCACGACCAGCAAATGGTGAGTTGTTGACCAAGAAGGTCATTTGAAGTGTTGGCTCATCGATGTGAAGAACTGGAAGAGCTTCAACTGCATCTGTTGGAGTGATGGTTTCGCCGACAAAGATATCTTCCATACCAGATACGGCAATCAAGTCACCAGCTTTTGGCTTCTGAGATTTTCACGACGTTCCAAACCAAAGAAAACCAAAGAGTTTTGTGACACGGAAGTTCTTAGTTGTACCATCCAATTTAGAAAGGGTAACTTGGTCTCCAACCTTTACACTACCACGGAAGACACTGACCGATACCGATACGTCCAACGAAGTCGTTGTAGTCCAAAAAGTGATACTTGGAATTGCAAAGGCTCATCTGAGTTGTCTACTGGAGCTGGAATATGGTCGATAATCGTGTCAAAGATTGGCGCCATAGTCGCTTCTTGGTCAGCTGGATCATCTGACAATGAAGAAGTTCCGTTGATAGCTGAAGCATACACCACTGGGAAGTCAAGCTGGTCATCATCTGCACCAAGCTCGATGAAGAGTTCCAAGACTTCGTCCACTACTTCTGCTGGACGAGCTGATGGTTTATCGATTTTATTGACAACCACGATTGGGACAAGATCTTGTTCCAAGGCTTTTTTCAATACAAAACGAGTTTGTGGCATGGTTCCTTCGTAGGCATCTACCACCAAGACAACACCGTCAACCATTTTCATGATACGCTCAACTTCTCCACCGAAGTCCGCGTGTCCTGGTGTGTCCATGATGTTGATACGAGTTCCGTTGTAGGCAACGGCTGTATTTTTAGCAAGGATGGTAATTCCACGCTCTTTTTCGATATCGTTTTGAGTCCATAGCACGCTCAGCCAATTCAGTACGTGCATCAAGCGTTTCTGATTGTTTCAATAATTCGTCAACAAGGGTTGTTTTACCGTGGTCAACGTGGGCGATAATCGCGATATTACGGATATCTTCTCTTAATTTTTGTCATGATTTCTCTATTGTATTCAAAAATTTATTTTTCTAACTGAACGATTATACCACAATTTTAAGCAAATGACTTAACTCAAGTAAGTGTAAATGTTTTTCAATGCACTTTTTCTTTTCACTTCAAGCCTTTTCAAAGCAAACGACTTATGATAAGATAGGCTGGTATGCGTTTAGAAAAATTATTAGCCAGGAAAAAAATCAGTCGAAAAGCCATGAAACAAGCTCTTTTGAAAAAAAGAAATTTTTAGTTAATGGACTCCCTGCTAGTTCCCTTGCACAAAATACCGATACAGGACTTCAAGAACTGATGTTCCAAGGCAGAAGAATTCAAGGATACGAACACACCCTACCTCATGCTCCATAAGCCAAATGGAGTCGTAACTGCAAGCAAGGATAAGAAACTCCCCAACGGTCATGGACCTCCTTCCTCAGCATCTCCAGTCTGACCAACTCTACGCCATCGGTCGTCTGGATCGGGATACGACAGGACTCCTCCTCTTAACGGACAATGGGCCTCTAGGGTTTTCAACTCCTCCATCCTCAATACCATGTCAATAAAACTTACCAAGTAGAGGTCAATGGGCCACTAACTCCCGACCATATTCAAGAGTTTAAAGATGGGATTGTCTTTCTTGATGGAACTATCTGTAAACCTGCTCAACTTGAGATTTTATCCTCAAGTCCTAGTCTCAGCAAAGCCACTATCACCATCTCTGAAGGAAAGTTTCATCAAGTCAAAAAAATGTTCCTCTCTATTGGTGTCAAGGTCACTGCCCTAAAACGCACCCATTTTGGCCCTTGGAGCCTTGATGACAATCTTCAAGAAGGTGACTATCGATATCTAAACTCACAAGAATTGGCAATTATTCGTGACTTTCTTAGAAAAAGTGGTTAAAAAATGAGAGTGGGACAGAAATCGGTAATTCGGTAGAATTCGATTTCGTCGTCCCACCTCCGCACAGTTGAGTAGGGCTGTAAAAGTTGATGAAATCAGCGTAGTAGAGCCCACTCAACCACTGCGTCTTGCTCGACAATCCACAGACAATTGAGAGGCTAGGACTTTTGTCCCAGCCTCTTTTCTTATTTTTCAACTTTTACTTTCCCAGTCCATGAATCCAATCCGTAAGAGAGAATATAGATTTCTGAGAAGCCTTGCTTTTTCAAGAAAAGTGCTGCATTGGTCACACGTTGCGCACGTTGGTTTTCATATAGAAGGACTGGTTTATCCTTGCGAAGAGCTGCAAGACTTGTCTTCAATTGATTTGAAGGAATATTACGAGCTCCGAGGATATGTTTTCTGTGGAAGTCAGCTGGATCACGCAAGTCAATTAACTGACCTGTACGAATCAAAGTCTCAAACTCTGCATTGTCTACAATTTTTGCTGCACGACGAATGCGAAGGTAGTTGTATCCCATCCAAGCCAACATCGCTACAATAAGTCCCCATAATACCCAAGTTACCATATTACCTAATCTCCATTTTTTTCTAAATAGTCTAATTCTAGTTTGTGCTCTCTGCGAAGAACAGCTTCTGCTTCAAGATAATCTAGCTTGTCCATCAAGCCTGCATCATAAATCCGTGATAGTTCAATTTTCATCAGTTCAATGTCATAGAGACGTTTTCCCATATAAACAATGATACCGAACTGTTTCAGAAATTGTTGCACATCGTAGAGTGTTTTCATAGCTTTCATTTTAGCAAATAATCAGAGTTTTTTCAATAGTTCCCTAATAGTTCGGAGTAGGTTTCCTTTTTTCACTATTATCTGAATTTCTTTACACTATGACAAAGAAGAAATCCTAGAGTCATTCCAACAACATTTTGCATGAGATTTGGGATGATTTCTGGAATAGCTGCTCCCCAACCATTCATCCAAGCTGATGCCAAGGCATAACCAGCTACCATGAATAGAGTCGCCAAGACTAATCCTAACCATTGCCATTTCCCTTTAAAGCCTGCAAAATAGCCTTGTAAACCATGATTGATTAAGCTAAAAATCATCCACTGAGGGTAGCCTGAAATGAGATCAATGAGAAATCCTGCTAACCCCCCGACAACGGCTCCTTCACGGCTTCCAAAGTAAAAGGCTGTGAAGAAGACTCCAACGTCCAAAAGTGTTAGAAATCCAGTTGGTGTTGGGATTTTTATAAAATACCCCAATACGACAGAACTGGCTGCTAAGATAGATACTAGGGCAATTTTAGTTGTTTTGGTTTGCTTCATACTGTCTCACTCCATATTGATCTGCTTGTGCAATGGCACGGTAAACAAAGGCTTTAGAAGTTTCAATTGCTAGTAAGAGTTCTTCTCCCTTAACTAGCTGGCTAGCAATACTTGACGCAAAGGTACATCCTGCCCCAGCATTTTGTCCTTGAATGACTGGGTTTTCAAGAATAGTGAAATTCTCTCCATCATAGAAGACATCCACAGCCTTATCCTTACTGAGACGATTTCCTCCCTTGATAATGACTGCTGGCACTCCTAAGCCATGTAATTTCTGAGCTGCAGCTTTCATATCATCCAAACTTTCAATCTTTTGATCTGCAAGCAACTCTGCCTCAGGAAGATTAGGAGTAATCACAGATACATAAGGGAAAAAGCGAATCAACTCTTGACAGAGTTCGCTAACTGCAACATCATGCGTTTCCTTACAAACCAATACAGGATCCAATACCACTGGAACTCCTGTGCGTTCCTTGATAAAGTTAAGAGCTTTCTTGCAGCAACACCAACAGTCGGTAAGAGACCAATCTTAATACCTCCAAAGTCTACGCTCTTGAGGCTATCCAACTGTTGTTGGAAAATAGTCTCATCTGTCGGGAAGACCTCAAAACCATTTTCCGTCAAAGCAGTTAAACAAGTCATGGCTACAAATCCATGCAGACCATTCAAAAGTATAGGTGGCAAGGTCAGCCGCCAATCCACCACCACTAAAAATATCATTCCCTGAAAGTGCTAAAATACGATTATTCTTCATAACGAATCTCCTTCAAATACAAACCATTGGGTGCTGCAGTTGGGCCTGCCAACTGTCTGTCTTTTTTCTCCAAGATGAGGTCAATCTGTTCAATCGGCATCCGATTGTTACCAATTTTAAGCAGGGTTCCAACCATATTTCGAATCTGCTTATAGAGGAAACCATTGCCTGAGAAGGTAAAGGTCAAAAACTGCCCTGTTTTATCAACCCTAAGACTAGCTTCCGTGATCGTTCTTACCTTGTCTTCCACACTAGTCCCTGATGCCGTAAAACCAGTAAAGTCATGCGTTCCTTCCAGTTTTTTTACAGCTTCTTGCATCCGCTCCACATCGAGTGGATAGGGATAATGAGTCGCATAATGGCGACGCATGGGATTTTTAGGACGTCCTCTATCTACGATAAACTCGTAGGTCTTGCTATGCTTGGCATAACGGCAATGAAAATCGTCAGCCACAATCTCAATCGAAATCACATCGATATCTTCAGGACTTTGAGTATCAAGAGCAAAGCGAAGTTTTTCCTCATCCATCTGATAGGGAAGATCAAAGTGGATAACCTGTCCTAAAGCATGAACGCCACTGTCCGTTCGCCCAGCGCCATGAATGGTAATGGCCTGTCCTTTATTTAATTTTGTTAAAGTTTTTTCAATTTCCTCTTGGACACTACGCGCATGAGGTTGTCGCTGAAAACCAGCAAAAGCGTAGCCATCATAGGAAATTATAGCTTTATATCTAGTCATGTATCTATTTTATCAAGAAAATCCCCATGCAACAAGCTTGAAAAGCAAAAACTGTACGGGTACAGTTCTTGGTATCATCTAGTTTTTATCTAGATCTTCTCATTATGTATTTTTCGCTCTGGAACTTCAATGGTTTGAACAATTTCAAATCCCTCTTTGTGGTAGAGATTTTTTTGGCTCTTTGATTTGATTCAAAAAAACCGTTAGGAAATACTCTCTATTTCTTTATTTTTCAAACATTTCTTGAACGAAGTCTTGGAAAACTTTCCGACCTAATCCTTTCCCCTGCTTCTGTGGAGCTATGAGAAATCTGCCGATATGAAGATTTTTTTATCTTCTAGTTTGATTTGCTGGATGATGCCTACAAACTCTTCTCCAGCAAAAATGGAAAAAAATTCCTTCCAGCTTTTTGTAAGGATTGGACAATCAAGGGATAAGAAATTTTGGGTCCCATCCATTGTTCTTGAAAAGGATTTGCCAAGGGAGTTAGACCATTGGCATACGAATTGAGCGTTTTCTATACTCACATTTTCTTCAAAACGAATTGTCATCTTTTCCTCACCATCTTATCTGTATTTTGTCTATTATACTGCTTCTTCCATTTTTTTACGAATAAATAAGTATGATTGATTTTTATTTTTTTCTTGTCGGAAGCATTCTCGCCTCCTTTCTTGGTTTGGTCATTGACCGTTTTTCCAGAGCAATCCATTATCAGTCCAGCTAGTCACTGCGATTCCTGCCATACTCGCTTACATCCCTTGGATTTGATTCCTATTATCTCTCAAGTAGCCCATCGCTTTCGTTGTCGCTACTGTAACTCAAAGCTATCCCTTTTTGGTATGCTCTCTTTGAGCTGATTCTAGGGACTTCTCTTTCTAGCTTTCTCTTGGGAATATCTAACCTTAGGACAACTTATTCTGATAACTGCTGGCTTGACCTTAGGAATCTATGACCTCCAGTATCAAGAATATCCCTTGCTAGTATGGCTGACTTTTCACATTATTCTCATGGTTTTGCTCTGGCTGGAATCTGGTTATGATTTTCTTCCTTGCCCTTGGAATTTTGGCTCATTTCATCGATATTCGCATAGGAGCAGGTGATTTTCTCTTTCTGGCCTCTTGTGCCCTTATTTTTAGCCTAACTGAAATGCTGATTTTAATCCAATTTGCCTCCACAACCGGCATTCTATCCTTTCTCCTACTAAAGAAAAAGGAAAGACTTCCTTTTGTGCCCTTCCTCTTACTTGCTGCTTGTGTGATTATTTTTGGTAAGCTACTGCTTGTTTGATAAAGTCCTGAATCGGCTCTCCCTCGTGGAGAGCTTTTACAATTTTCGAGCCGACGATAACGCCATCTGACACCGCATTGAAACGTTCTACATCAGCTTGACTAGATACCCCAAATCCTGTCAAGACTGGGATGTCAGCCACTTGATGCAATTGTGCTAAGTGCTTATCCAAATCTGCACGATAATTGCCTGATTTCCCTGTCACCCCATTGATGGCAACAGCATAGACAAATCCTTCTGCTCCTTCAATCAACTCTTTCTGGCGCTCAATCCCTGTCGTCAAACTAACTAGGGGAACCAAGGCGATATCTGTATCTACCAAAAATGGCTCTACAAAGTTGGCATGCTCATGAGGCAGGTCTGGAATAATCAAGCCCTTAACCGCTGTATCTGCCAAATCTTTGACAAAGTTCTCAACACCGTACTGAAAGAGGGGGTTGAAGTAGGTCATGATGACCAGTGGAATCTCTGTTTCAATGGTTTTTAAGGTTTTAACCAAAGCCTGGGTAGAAGTTCCGTGGGCTAGACTACGCAAGCCTGCTTCTTCGATCACAGGTCCATCTGCGACAGGATCTGAAAAGGGAATGCCCACTTCAATAGCTGAAACTCCCAAATCTTCTAAAAAGTGGATTGTTTCTCCGAGTCCATCCAAACCTTTTTCGTGGTCACCAGCCATGATATAGGGAACGAAAATTCCTTTTCCAGCTGCTTTAATAGCGTTCAATTTTTCTGTTAGTGTCTTAGACATGATCTTCTCCCTTCTTTGCTGCATCTGCTTCCAAGCGGTCTTTAACTTGAACCACATCCTTGTCCCCACGACCTGATAGACAGACAATCATGGACTTGTCTGGACCGAGTTCTTTGGCCAATTTCACTGCAAAAGCGATAGCATGGCTAGATTCCAAGGCTGGGATAATCCCTTCCACACGAGACAAGAGTTGGAATCCTTCCAAGGCTTCCTCGTCTGTCACAGGAACATAGCTGGCACGTTTGATATCGTGGTAGTGAGAATGTTCTGGACCGATACCAGGATAGTCCAAACCTGCTGAGATAGAGAAGGCTTCAAGAATTTGACCATGGGCATCTTGGAGCACATCCATGAGAGAACCGTGAAGAACACCCGGACGACCCTTGGTCAAGGTAGCTGCATGGTGCTCCGTATCCACACCAAGTCCAGCTGCTTCAGCTCCATACATAGCTACAGACTCATCTTCTACAAATGGATGGAAGAGCCCGATAGCATTAGAACCACCACCAACACAGGCTACTAAAGCATCTGGCAGATCTTGTCCTGTCAAGTCACGGTACTGTTGTTTAGCTTCTCGACCAATAACGCTTTGGAAGTCACGAACAATTTCTGGGAAAGGATGTGGCCCCAAGGCAGAACCAAGAATATAGTGGGTATCATCGATATTAGCTACCCATGAACGAAGAGCTGCATTAACTGCATCCTTGAGCACGCGCGAACCGTCTGTCACTGCCTCAACCTTGGCTCCCAAAAGCTCCATACGGAACACATTGAGGGCTTGGCGTTTGACATCTTCCTCACCCATGTAGATAGTACATTCCATGTTAAAGAGGGCTGCAGCAGTTGCAGTTGCCACACCATGCTGACCAGCACCTGTTTCAGCGATAATTTTCTTTTTACCCATGCGTTTAGCCAGAAGAACTTGTCCCAAGGCATTGTTAATTTTGTGGGCCCCTGTATGGTTGAGGTCTTCACGTTTAAGATAAATCTTGGCTCCGCCAATATGCTGGGTCAAGTTTTTTGCGTAGTAAAGAGGAGTTTCACGCCCCACATACTGGCGCAAGAGTTGGTTTAATTCCTCTTGGAAACTTGGGTCTGCCTGACTTTCACGGTAGGCCTTCTCCAACTCCAAAACTGCTGTCATCAATGTTTCTGGGACGAAACGTCCACCGAATTTTCCGTAAAATCCATCTTTATTTGGTTCTTGATATGCCATTCTTTACCCTCTCTATAAATCTTCTAATCTTTTTCATGATCTTTTTTTGTCCGTCTGTCTCCACTCCGCTCGATACATCTACTGCATAGGGAGTAAAGTGTTGAATTGCTTTTACTACATTGTCTTCATTAAGCCCACCTGCGATAAAGAAGGGCTGAGTTAATCCAATCGTATCCAGTTGAGCCCAGTCAAAGGTCTGGCCACTCCCAGCCACAGGGGCATCAAAGAGTAGATAGTCTGCCTGAGAGTGGGCACATGACCCTCTCCATCCACCTGCACAGCCTGAATACTGGCACAAGGCAAATTCTCAAACAAATCATCCGCTACCTGATCATGAATTTGAACTAAATCCAAGCCGACCTTTTCAATCGCTTCTAACAGTTCTGCCCGACTGGGTGAAACAAATACTCCAACTTTTTGAATATGGCTAGGAATAAACTTAGCCAGCTCTGCTGCTTGTTCCAAGGTCACCTGTCTTTTGCTAGGAGCAAAGACAAAACCAATATAGTCTGCCCCTGCTGATACGGCTGTTTCCACCGCTTCTGTGGTCGATAGTCCACAAATCTTTAACCCTTTGTCAATCTGCAACTCCTTGATTCTTTGAGCCCACATCCTCTGCCTGCATGAGAGCTGTCCCTACTAAAATTCCGTTAAAGTATGGTGCAACACGTTTTGCATCCTCCTCTGTAAAAATAGCAGATTCGGAAATGTAGAAGCAATCGTCCTTGAAGTGTTTGGCCAAGTCTACACTGGTCTGTAAGTCTACTTCAAAGGTTGTTAAATTACGATTGTTGACACCGATAATTTGAGCTCCAAGACGGTGGGCCACTTCTAGTTCAGCTAAATTGTGGGTCTCCACCAACACTTCTAAACCAAGCTCTGTCGCATAGTCGTAAAGCTCCTTTAGTCGTTCTTCTGACAAGGCTGCGACGATGAGTAAGATAACTGTCGCACCTGCATTGCGAGCACGGATGATTTGCTTTTCATCGATAATAAAATCCTTATTCAGTGTCGGGATCTGTACCTGACTAGAAATCTCACGAAGGTAATCCAAATGACCTTTAAAGAAGACCTCATCTGTCAGAACAGAAATCATAACCGCGCCGTTTGCCTCGTAAGTCTGGGCCTGTTGTACGACATCCACATCAAGATTGATATCACCTAGACTTGGGCTTGCCTTTTTGACCTCCGCAATGATTTGCAAACGGTCCGGATGGTTTTTCAAATATTCAGCTAAGCGATAAGTTTGACGCAAGGGTTGAAGCTCCTCTCGCTCCATCTTTTCAACTTCACGCGCTTTTTGCTCTAGGATACGTGATAAAAATTTCTGACTCATCTTTGGTACTCCTGTAATAGTCTGAGTTTTTCAAGGGCCTTGCCACTAGCAATCACTTGACGAGCTAAGGCAACTCCATCCTTGATACTAACTACCTTACCATTAGCATAGAAACCAAGACCTGCATTTAAAACTGTCGTTTCCAAGAATGGACTTGGTTCATTTTTAAGAACGCTGAGCAAAATTTCTCCATTTTCCTGAGCATTGCCACCACGAATATCTTCGATAGCGTAGCGCTCCATCCCTAAATCCTCTGGGGTAAAGCTTGACAAGGTGATTTCGCCATTTTCAAGAAGAGCAATCTTGGTTGTTCCGTTCAAACCAGCTTCATCCAGTCCTTCTGGCCCAGCAACTACGATGGCACGTTTGCGACCCATATTTTTCAATACCTGAGCTGTACTTTCTAGCAGTTCTGGACGACTAATTCCAAGAAGCTGTGTTTCCAAGGCCATTGGGTGAATCAGTGGACCAGTCAAGTTCATAATCGTTGGAATTCCCAATTCCAAACGAGCTGGCATGATGTATTTCATTGCTGGGTGCATATTTTTAGCAAAGAGAAAGACGATTCCAGTTTTATCAAAGACCTTACCTAGTTCAGCTGGTTTGAGGTCTAGGTTGATGCCCAAGGCTTCAAGGACATCTGCAGAACCAGATTTAGAAGAAATCGAGCGATTACCGTGTTTTGCCATGTGAACACCACCACCAGCCAAGACAAAGGCTGCAGTTGTGGAAATATTAAAACTGAAAGACTTGTCCCCACCTGTACCACAGTTGTCCATGGCATCATGAATCTCAGTTGGAATATGTTGGGCATGCCCTCTCATGACTTGGGAAATGGCTGTGCGTTCTTCAGGTGTTTCCCCCTTCATCTTAAGCGCCAAGAGAAGAGAAGCAATCTGTGCCTCTGTTACACGCCCAGTTACGATACGCTCAATGACATCCGTCATTTCCACACCTGATAAATTTTCAAACTTTGCTAGTTTTTCAATAATCTCTTTCATCCTAGTTTCCTCACTTTACAACCTTCTCGATAAAATTCCGAATAGAAGATAGACCATCTGGCGTTCCAATACTTTCTGGATGATACTGCAAGCCATAAATCGGCAAGGTTTTGTGTTGAATCCCCATAATAGCTTGGTCATCTGTCAGAACGAGCTGTCACTTCAAACTCTTCTGGCATCTCTTCAATTAAAATACTGTGGTAACGCATGACTGGACGATTGTCCTCGATTCCTTGATAGAGAACTGATGGAGTCTCAAATCGGATTTGACTTTGTTTACCGTGCATAACTTTAGGAGCCAAGCCTAACTTGCCACCAAAGACTTCTGCGATGGCTTGTGCCCTCAAACAAATCCCTAGAATAGGTTTCTTACCTGCAAAATCACGAATCATTTCTTCCATTTTTCCCAGCATCAGCTGGCCAACCTGAGCCAGGGAGAAAAGACCAGTCCATCTGCCTTTGTAGCTTCTTCATAAAGGTTTGGATCATCATTTCTCAAAACCTGAACTTCTGCGAAATTCCCGATATATTGAGCCAGGTTATAAGTAAATGAATCATAATTGTCAATCAATAAAATCATGGTCTTAGTTCTCCCATTCTAGTCATAGATTTAGCTTTGTTAATCGTTTCTTGGTATTCGTTCTGAGCGATGGAATCATAAACAATTCCCTGCACCAGCCTGTACGTAGGCTGTTTTTATTTTTTAAGAATCATGGTTCGAATTGCAATAGCAAAATCCATGTCTCCAGTTGCTGATAAGTAACCGATAGCTCCTGCATAGACACCTCGCTTCTCTTTTCTAGTTCATAGATGCGTTTCATGGCCCGAATCTTTGGTGCTCCCGATACTGTTCCTACCGGAAGTGTCGCCTTTAAGGCATCCATGGCAGTCAGTTCTGGTAATAAATGTCCTTTAACCACGCTGGTCAAATGCATGACATAGCGGAAAAGTTCGACTTCCATATACTTGGTTACTTGGACACTTGCTGTTTCAGCAATTCTACCGATATCATTTCGTCCCAAGTCCACCAACATTCGGTGTTCTGCCATTTCCTTTTCATCAGAAAGTAGATCACTTGCAAGTGCCGCATCTTCCTCATCATTGGCACCTCTAGGACGTGTACCTGCAATTGGATTGGTTGTCACAATGCCATTTTTGACGGAAACCAAGCTCTCAGGACTGGCACCGATAATTTGATAATCTCCAAAGTCATAAAAGTAGAGGTAATTTGATGGATTGGTCACTCGGAGATTTCTGTAGAAGTCAAAAGGATTTCCAGTTACCTCTGCGGAGAAGCGCTGACTGAGCACACATTGAACATATCTCCGTTGCGAATCAAGTCGCGAGCTGTTTCTACCATTTCTTCAAATTTCTGAGGTGCAATATGTGGTCTAAACTGAAGTGGAGAAACGTCCAAATCTTCAAATTCATTTGGAGCAGGGATTTTCAACTCTTCTAAAACCTGATCTAAAGCCACTTCTAGTTCTTCATTACTACGTTCACCGTAGAGAGCATCCTCGATGACATGAATTTTTTCTTTCTTATGGTCAAAAACTATATAACTCTCATAAACGAAGAAATGCATATCTGGCGTCCCAATCGTATCCACAGGGAGCTGGCCAATCTCTTCATAGAGAGAAATCATATCGTAGCCAACAAAACCAATGGCTCCACCACCAAAGGGTAGTTCTGAATGGTGATGGTTCTTGTAAGTCACCTCGTAGAGGAAATCCAAGGATCACGATCAATCACTTGACCATTTTGATAAAGAACTCCATTCTCAAACTTAATCTCAAAAACTGGGATTTATAGGCCAAGATAGAAAAACGAGCATTTTCTTTTTCTCTTGGGATACTTTCAAGTATGACCTTGTGTTGTCCGTTCAAACGCATATAAGCCAAGATTGGTGATAAAACATCTCCATGAATGATTCGTTCCATTGTAATTTCCCTTTCAGTTCTTCTTAAATTCCGTGTTGATTCTACAAAAAATCCCCACGCAAAATAACTTGCGTGAGGACGAAATTCGTGGTGCCACCTCAATTATAGGATTTTTCCTATCTCTCATTCCTGTCTCAGATAGCTCCTGTAACAGGTTGTGCGATAAAGGGCACTCCCTTGAGAATTATGTTTTCTTCTCTCATTTCAGATGGACCCAACCTTACAGCTTTCTCTGCTTGTTTTCAGCAACCACAAGCTCTCTGTGAGAGAAATCTCTGTATATTTTCCATCTTTTATTTTTTAGCTTCAAGGTAGTCTGCAATGGCAGCTACGTCCTTGTCTCCACGACCAGAGACATTGATGATGATAATCTCATCTTTACTTAGTTTTGGTGCGCGTTTGACTGCTTCAGCGATAGCATGTGAGCTTTCAATTGCAGGGATAATTCCTTCTGTTTTGCTTAATAAAAGCAAGGCTTGGACAGCTTCTTCGTCTGTCGCTGCTACATATTCTACTCGACCAGAGTCTTTAAAGAAGGCATGTTCTGGACCAACCCCTGGATAGTCCAAACCTGCTGAGATAGAGTAAACTGGCGCGAGCTCTCCATCTTCCTTAAAGACTGCATAGGTCTTCATTCCATCTACAATTCCGACACTACCCTTGGTCATTGTTGCTGCGTGTTTGTCGGTATCTAAACCGTGACCAGCAGCTTCTACTCCAACCAATTTGACTTCTTCATCAGCTACATACTGTGAAAAGGCACCGATGGCATTAGAACCACCACCTACACAGGCAATAACGTAATCTGGCAGACGTCCTTCTTTTTCCAAGATTTGACGACGTGATTCTTCACTGATAACTTTTTGGAATTCATGGACAATGGTAGGATAAGGGTGAGGTCCCACAGCTGAACCTAGAACATAGAAAGCTTCAAGGTCATTCATCCATGCTCCAAAGGCTGCATCAACCGCATCCTTCAGAGTACGTGTTCCTGTTTCAACTGCGTGAACAGTTGCTCCCATCATCTCCATACGGAAGACGTTGAGACGTTGGCGTTCCACATCTTCTGCCCCCATGTAGACATCACAGGCCATACCAAATTTAGCTGCAGCAGCTGCAGTCGCAACACCGTGCTGACCAGCTCCTGTTTCGGCAATGACACGTTTTTTACCCATGCGTTTAGCAAGAAGAATTTGTCCCAAAACGTTATTGAGTTTATGTGAACCAAGGTGGTTCAGGTCTTCACGCTTGAGATAAATCTTAGCTCCACCTAGGTGCTCTGTCAAACTCTCTGCATAGTATAGCGGTGTTTCACGACCTGAATAATCCTTCAAGTAATGGCGAAACTCAGCTAAAAATTCTGGATCATCTTTGTATTTTTCAAATGTCACTTCCAATTCATCTAGCAAAGCCTGAATTGGTTCTGGTACAAAACTACCACCAAATTGTCCGAAATATCCTTTTGTTGTCATAAATTTTTCCTCTTTTCTACTGTTTCCAAGATATGAAAAACGCCCACACACAGAATCTACTTCTGTGTGAGGGCGTTTATAACGCGGTACCACCTCAATTGTAAAGAGACTATCCCTTTACATCTCTGCCTTGTCTAACAACAAGTTGCACTGTAGAGTGTGCCTACCGAATTTTTCATTGTTTCAAATTCATTTTTAAAATCAGCCCAATTTCACTAGTTCCAACCACCTGTTCGCAGTAACCACAGGCTCCCTGAAGATTAAAAATTAATTACTTTTTCTGATTTGTTGAGTTAATTATATGCTATTGTTTTTTTCTTTGTCAACCGTTTTTCATTCATTTTTTTACTAATTTTTATTAGTTTTTTTGAGGAAGCAAGAACTTCTTCAGAAACTCTGACAAAAAGTTTCAATGATATAGTCTACTTCTTCATCCGTTAATTTCGTGTGAAGCGGTAATGTAATTTCATTTTCAAAGAAGGCATAGGCTCGCGGATAATCTGCCATATCAAAACCAAGATTCTTATAGGCTGTCAAAAGTGGAAGCGGTTTGTAGTGAACGTTACTTGCGATTCCAGCCTTGGCCAATTCTTGAATAATTTGGTTGCGCTCTTCGAGACTCGCACCTTCTACATGGGTAATGTAAAGGTGGCGACTAGATTCAACCGTATCAGTTTCATGTGCTAATGGATGAATACGAGTCCCTGCAAATCCACGGTCATAGCGGTCCACGATGTCCTTACGACGTTGAAGCAAGCCAGGATAACGATCTAGCTGAACTAGACCAAGTGAAGCCATGATATCTGTCATGTTGCACTTGTAGGCTGGTGTTACGATATCGTATTCCCATGAACCCAGTTGCATCTTGGCAAGAGCATCTTTTGTTTGACCATGAAGGGAAAGGACTTGGAATTCCTTGTACATTTCTTCATCGTCAATCGCTGGATTGGCTTTCCAAGTGGCACTTCCTCCTTCTGCAGTTGTAAAATTCTTAACTGCGTGGAAAGAGAATGATGTAAAGTCAGCGATTGAACCGGCTGGTTGTCCCTTGTAGGTTGAACCCAAAGCATGGGCACTATCAGAGACAATCACAATACGGTTAAAGGCCTTTTGCCACTTGCTAGCCGCTGTAAAGAGGTCACGTTTCTTCTCAACAACTTGGAACAAACGGTCATAGTCACAGATAATACCTGCTAGTTCTACCGGGATGATAACCTTAGTCTTCTCAGTAATAGCTTGCTCCAGTTGATCATAATCCATCTCAAAAGTATCTTCTTGGATATCAACCATCACTGGTGTAGCACCTACGTGAGTAATGACACTACATGAAGCTGTATAGGGTCATAGCTGGAACGATGACCTCATCGCCAGGCCCTACTTCAAGCACGCGCAAGATCAATTCAAGAGCTGCTGTTGCAGAGTTGAGGCAGACTGTCTTAGGCGTTTGAGTATAGACGGACAGACGACGCTCTAGTTCTTTTGTCTTTGGACCTGTTGTGATCCAACCAGAACGAAGGGTATCGGCTACTTCAGCAATTTCAGCTTCGGTAATATCGGGTGGTGAAAATGGAATATTATACTTTGTCATTGATTTACTCCTTTTACTGTATTCACTCTTGTGACTACTTTTATTTTTAAAACTTCAACTACAGTCTGGAACATGATCTTGATGTCTCCGAAGAAATTAAAATCACGTAGGTAGGCTAGGTTAAAGTGCATTTTCTCTGGAAGGACTCTTTCCACATAAGCCTGGTCAACTGTCATTCCTTTTGCAGTCATTTGACTGATGATAGCATCCTCATCCTTATAGTTAATGCTGGCAAGGGAAGTAATCCCTGCAGGTAAGAGCAAGGTAGCCATCATTTCAGGGCTATACTGCTCTGTGTAGCGTGGTACTTCTGGGCGTGTTCCTACAAAAGACATCTCCCTTTGAGGACATTGACCAATTGCGGCAATTCATCCAAACGAACACGTCGAATGAAATTTCCAACTTTAGTGATACGACTGTCATTTGCAGAAGTTACTAGACTTCCTTTTTTATCAGCATCGGTTACCATGGTCCGGAATTTCCAAATCTTGAAATGACGGTTGTACTGGAGTTACCTGCACTTGCTTGTAAATAACTGGACCCTTGCTATCTAACTTGATCCAGATGCTTAGAATCAGAAATAAGGGGGAGGTCAAGATTAACAAGACTACGGCTAGAAACAAATCTAGACAACGCTTGAAAATCAGTGAGCCTTTTCTTCTAGACACAAGCTGGTAGTATGGTTTTACCTCGCTCAATTGCATTTCTTGAGGTAGTTCATCCCATTTCAGCATGCACATTCTCCTCTGTTTTTTTATAGATAATCTTTATTAACATTCTACATTATACCACAAAATGAAAGAGGCAGTGCAAGAAATCTGTGTTTTAAAGGAATTCTCCCTTAGGACAGAGCACCTGCCTGCAAGCTATACATCTTGTGATAGGTTCCACCCAATGCTAGGAGTTCCTCATGGCTTCCCCTTTCGATGATGCGTCCCTTATCAAGGACATAGATACAGTTAGCGTCTTGAATAGTAGAAAGGCGATGGGCGATGGCAATGGTGGTCCGACCTTCTCTCATCTTAGCTAGGGAATTTTGAACCAGAGCTTCTGTCTCAGAATCGATATTGGCTGTCGCTTCATCCAAAATCAAAATTTTAGGTTGACTGGCAACAGTTCTGGCAAAGGCAAGAAGTTGACGTTGACCCGTTGAAAAACTCGAACCACGCTCAGATACAGGGGCATCATAACCTAAAGGAAGGTCCTGAATGAAGGAATCTGCATCGACAAATTCTGCTGCAGCCTTGACTTGGTCATCGCTGATATCTTGATACATGGCGATATTGGACTTAATGGTCCCATGATAAAGGAAGGGTTCCTGTAGGACCAGCCCGATGTTTTTTTCTCAACTCCTCTTGACTGTACTCTCGAATATCCACACCATCTATGAGAACTCGTCCTGACTGAAATTCATAAAAGCGCATCAGAACATTAATGATAGAAGATTTACCCGATCCCGTATGACCGACAAAGGCAATGGTTTCACCTTTATTGACGGTAAAGGAAATATCATCTAGAATTTGATGCTTCCCATCATAAGAGAAGGACACATGCTCAAAGCGAATATTTCCTTCTTGGATCTCGGCTTTGCCATTTTCTTGGACAGGTTCATAGTTGGTCTCATCAATGAGTGCAAAGACACGACCTGCTGACACCATGGAAGTCTGAAGAGTAGAAAAATTCTGTGTCACCTCGATGAGAGGGTCAAAGAGACGGTTGATGTACTGGATAAAGGCGTACATAGTTCCTGCCGTTATTCCTAGATAAAGTCCGCGATAGCCAAAGTAAGCCATCAAAACCGCATATCCCAACAGCTTCAACAAACTCATAGCTGGACGCAAAAAGAGAGAATCCAAGGCTACTGAACGGTTAGCGTAGATTAGGTGTTCCTGGTTTATCTCATCAAACTCTTCTTGCAGGCGTTTTTCTTGATTAAAGGCTTGAATAATACGAATTCCTTCGATATTTTCTGCCAGCTTACTGTTAATATCTGACAGTAGACTTCTGGTTTTTTCAATGACCTTGACAGATTTTTTACGGTAGAGATTGACCAAAAGGAAAATCAAAGGTAGGAAGAGCAAGACTAAAGCAGTCAGACGATAGTCCAGAACTAACATGGTATAAAGGGTCGTCACGAATATAAAGACTGCCGAGATAAAGCTGGATAAAATTCCTGAAAACATATCACTAATAGTCTCAGTATCATTGGTCAAACGCGAAACAATGGAACCTGCAGGTGTTTTATCAAAATAAGACATGCCTAGCTTTTCCATATTGGCAAAGGCATCACGTCGAATATCTCTAACGATGCTGTAGGACACTCGCGCAAAGAGGATGTTCCCCACATATTGGACAATGGTTTGAAGAATGTAGAGACCATAGTAGGCCAGCAAAACTGTAACAGCAAGCTGATTGAGATTGTTTAGATACTGGTCGATAAAGTGAGAAGCTACCAGGGGGATAATACTCTTAACAACGGTCGTCGCAAGGAGAAAAGCAAGGGCTAAAAAGGTTAGGAGACTATAGGGCTTGAGATAGGACAACAAGCGTTTCAATACAGCCCATTGTTCTTGTTTATTCCGCATCTTCTTCTCCTTTCATTTCTAACTGTTGAGACTGGTAGGTTTGGGCATACCAACCATCCAAGGCTAGTAAGTCTTCATGCCTACCTCGTTCAATGATGCGACCATCCTGCATGACCAAAATCAAATCTGCATGAACAACTGCACTGAGACGATGGGCAGTGATGATAGTCGTTTTATCTTTGCGAGTTTCCTTGAGATTATCGATGATCGCGAACTCTGTCTTAGCATCCACAGCTGACAAGGAATCATCTAAAATCAAGATATCAGGATTTAGAATCATAGCCCGACTCATAGCCAGACGTTGCTTTTGTCCACCAGATAGACTGACACCTTTTTCCCCGATAACTGTATCAAATCCCTCAGGCATGGCTTGAATGTCTTGATAGACTTGAGCCAACTGAGTCGCTTCTTCTACTGCTGAGAAAGGTAGGTCAGGGATTTCCAAAGCGGATATTCTCTAAGATAGAACTAGCAAAAAGAAATTGGTCCTGTGGGACGTATCCCATCAAACCTCGTAAGTCAGCTAGTCGATAGTCACGAATGTCATGACCATTTAGATAAATAGCTCCTTGGTCAACGTCATACTCACGTAAGAGCAACTTAATCAAAGCTGTTTTCCCTGAACCAGTTTGCCCAACCAAGCCCAAGGTTTGCCCTTTTTCGAGACTAAAAGTGGATATCTCTCAGCGTCTCTTCGTCTTCAAAGGCAAAACGATCAATGGCATAGTCTAAGCGCCCATTTTCAATCCCGTCAAGTGGAGATTCTGGATCTTTGACAGGTGATTCTTGGGACAAAAGACTCTCAATTCGTTGATAAGAAACCTTCCCTCTTTGAGTAATATTAAAGAGGAAACCAATCGCCATCAAGGGCCAGACCAACATATCCAAGTAAGAGATAAAGGTGACCAGATTCCCAACGGTTACTTGTCCTGCTTGCACCATAAAGGCACCGACTAAGAGAGTTAAGGCATAGGAAGAACCAACAAAGAGTAGAACCATGGGGTCAAAGAGACTATCATATTTCATGGTTTGCAGATTCTTTTGGAAGGTCAAATCATTGACTTCCTGGAAAGAATCCAACTCATCAGACTGATAACCAAAGGACTTGGTTACCTTGATACCTGATACAGATTCTTGAACCTTATTGTTGAGTTCAGAAAAGGCTGCCTGTGATTCTCCGAAAGCCTTATGGGTCTTTCTCCCCAGACGACTAGTCGTATAGGCCATAAATGGCAAGGGCAGAATGGCAACCAAGGTCATCTGCCAAGAAATGCTAAAGAGCATAGTCAAGAGAGTCACCAAGGCTGTGATAGAGGCATCCACCGCAGACATGACACCACCACCTGCTAAACGAGTCAGGGCATTGATATCATTGGTTGCGTGAGCCATCAAATCCCCAGTTCGATAATTCTGATAAAAAGCAGGAGACATTTTGGTAAAGTGCTCAAATAGTCTTGAACGCATGATTTGGCCAAGTCGATAGGAGGTTCCTAGGATATACATGCGCCAAACATAACGCAGGTAGTACATTCCGAAAGCTGCCAGCAGGAGATAAAAGAGATGAAGCAGGAGCTCATCTTGTGTTAATCGTCCCGAAGTGATGGCATCAATCACGCGCCCCATGACCATAGGTGGGATGAGGTTTAGCACAGAAACCAAAACCAAAGCTACGATTCCAACTAGGTAACGGCGTTTTTCTAATTTAAAAAACCACCAGAGTTTTTTTGGATGATGGACATAAAATTCCTTTCTAATGACAAATGGAAACCTGAGGCGACTACCTCAGGTTTTTTCCTATTCATAGGTGATGACACTAACTTAAATTTTGTCATATTCAGCGATAAAGATACTCAAAGGAGTAACATTTCATTTATTTTCAATCCTTTACATGAATCATTCTTTATTATATAGGAATGACCTGGATTTTTCAAACTATACGCTGGGGAATTACTTCTTTTTCTGGTATAATATTGTCTATAATCTGAATGAAAAGGTAAACATTATGAAATTGATCTCATGGAATATTGATTCCCTAAACGCTGCACTCACGAGTGACTCTGCGCGTGCGAAATTATCACAAGACGTCCTCCAAACCTTGGTTGCTGAAAATGCTGATATCATTGCCATCCAAGAAACCAAGCTTTCAGCTAAAGGGCCTACTAAAAAACATCTCGAGGTGTTAGAAGAACTCTTCCCTGGATATGAAAATACTTGGCGTTCCTCTCAAGAACCTGCTCGTAAAGGTTATGCTGGAACTATGTTCCTCTATAAGAAAGAACTGACTCCAACTATCAACTTCCCAGAAATCGGTGCACCTTCTACCATGGACTTGGAAGGACGTATCATCACTTTAGAATTTGATACATTTTTCGTGACTCAAGTTTACACTCCTAATGCTGGTGATGGACTCAAACGCTTGGAAGAACGTCAAGTCTGGGATGTCAAATATGCAGAGTACTTGGCTCAACTAGACAAGCAAAAACCTGTCCTAGCAACCGGAGACTACAACGTTGCCCACAAGGAAATTGACCTTGCCAACCCGGCCAGCAATCGCCGTTCACCAGGATTTACAGACGAAGAACGTGAAGGATTTACAAACCTTTTAGCCAAAGGATTTACAGATACCTTCCGCCATATCCATGGCGATGTGCCAGAACGCTATACTTGGTGGGCACAACGCAGCAAAACTTCAAAAATCAACAACACAGGCTGGAGAATCGACTACTGGCTCACAAGTAACCGTGTAGCAGACAAGGTTACCAAGTCAGACATGATTGACTCAGGCGCACGCCAAGACCATACACCGATTGTCTTGGAGATTGATTTCTAAGGAGAAAACGAATGGACTATCAAGCTGTCATCCCTGAATTTGTCGTATCGGATATCGAGAAATCGCGTCACTTCTACTGCGACTTATTGGGATTCTCCGTCGAATACGAGCGTCCAGAGGAAAAATTTCTCTTCCTTTCGCTTGAAGACTGCCAACTTATGCTAGAAGAAGGCAACGCAGAAGAATTATCCCAACTGACTTATCCTTTCGGGCATGGTGTCAATATTTCCTTTGGTATCAAGGATGTCCCTCAGCTCCACCAAAAACTGCTGGAAGCCAACTATCCCATCTATCGTCCTTTGACTAAAAGAGAATTTCGAGTTGGTGAACAATATATCTACCCTCATGAATTTGCAGTTTTAGACCCAGATGGCTATTTTTTTAAGATTTAGTGAGTAGCATAACACTACAGTGGAAAAATAAGAAAAAGAGGCATGTCCTCTTTTCTTATTTCTTTTGTCACTTACCTAATTATAAAAGTTCAACAAGTCTATTGTCGAAACAATTCAGATAAAAAAATCCTTCTCTCAACATTTCTAAGTTAAAACACATTAGTAATATGACTAAATGCTTCTGCTAATGGTAAGTGTGCAGTTTTCCATCCTTGACCATCCGTAACCCAAACAAACTCTACGTCATCATCTGATGTAACAACAAATTGACTAAGTTCAGTAAATTCTCCAGCCACCGCTTTTAATTTACTTCCACCTCCACCATAATAATTTGTTTCAATCAGCCAAATCTTATGTTTTTCTCGGGAATAAACTGCAACATCAAATCTTCTCTCAGATTTATCAACAGGTACTTTAATTCCCCACTTATCCTTAATGAAATTGAGCTGTAGCTTGAGATTTCCATTCCAATTTTTGTTCCTGAGAAATTTTTGCTACATGTCTTCTAAAATCCCCTCCATGGTTGTTCCACTTCGGTTTTTTCGTGCATTGCTATCTAATCCAGTCTCTACTCCATAAACATAATCAACTAATGAACGATTAGCATGTTGTTGTAAAAAATTTAATAAACCAGATTGCTCGATAAATTTCAAGTAATCATCTATTCTACTAGTGTCTATCGTTTTGAAATCCAATTGCTCAAAAAGACATATTATCATCATTGTCTATTGTAAGAATATCTAAAAACTCTATCACGACTTGCGATTAAGCTAGGAATAGCTTTTTAACAAATTAGGTTGTTTAGTGAATAAACGTAAAGCTTCGGAATAAATATCATCTTTACCAATTAAGTAGTTCAAAGTATTCAATTCTAATTCATACTTCTTTGTCTCACGGTCAACTTTATTCCAATTCACATAATACTCTGGAGTTCTATTGGTAATTGATAATGATTCTAAGAAAATCGTTAACCTTTCTTGTGGGGATTTTATTAAATAATTTTTAAAATTCATAATTAATTTTCCTCTTGTTTAGGTAATGGTAAAGCCAATCGCATCTAATGGAATATAATTAAAATAATATTTACATCCAACACTAATAATATAATCTAAAAGTATCTTTATAGCGTGGATTTTTTAAACCAATCTTTATCTAATAGGTATGAATAACTGACCTCCTTATTTAAAGGAGAAAATAGTTTTTTTATATTGTTTTAATTTAAAAATCACATGTTTGCAACTTTTCGTCAACACTGCCACCTTGATTTTTGTGTCTTTTTCTCAACTATATAAACTGTATTTTTTTACTAACTACAAAAATTGCTTCATCAGGTAACAATTGAGCGGATATAATTTTTGTATAATCAAATCCATCAATTTCATCAAAAGTAGCGATAGAGACCAGTTTTTGGAAAATCTGTCCAACTTCGTCTCCTAAAAATTTTATACTCCATCTAAAAGGTTTCGAACGCAATTTGGTTCCTTTGATGATTTTTCGTTTTTTTCCTCCTTGTTCCGTCCTTCTAGTATCATAGTCAATATTCTCAATACTGTAGCCATCTTGACTAGCCAAAAATGTAGGGAAATCCGTTTGTATTTCAAAAGCTAAACCTGTTTTAGTGTTTGCTCCTCCAATGCCACCCTTTTTCATTGTGTATATTCCAACCTCTTCTTTGCAATTTTTAAATATTCTTTTTCAGCATCGATACCTATAAATCTTCTACCTAAGCGTTTAGCGACTACTCCTGTTGTTCCACTTCCTACAAACGGGTCTAAAATATAGTCACCTTCTTTAGTAGAAGCCAAAATTATACGTTCCAATAAATATTCTGGTTTTTGTGTTGGATGCTTGCCAGCCCATTTCTCAGCTTTTTTCGTCAAGGAGCCTGTCCATACATCTTTCATTTGCTTACCATCATTTAGCTCTTTCATCAAATCGTAATTGTAATAATGACGAGCTTTTTTATCATTTTTCCTTGCCCATAAAATAGTTTCGGTAGAATGAGTAAAATAACGACAGGATAAATTGGGTGCAGGGTTTGTTTTCTGCCAAGTAATATTATTTAGAATTTTAAAACCTTCTTGCTCTAATGCCATTCCAACTGAATAAATATTATGCAAACTCCCTGAAACCCATATAGTCCCATTAGGCTTTAAAACTTCTTTTTGCTAAACGTATCCATTTACGATTGAATTCGTGCTTTTCCTCAAAGGAAGAAATCTTATCCCAATCTCCTTTATCAACGGAAACAACTTGTCCCCCAGAATTAGATATCCCACCATTACTTAAAAAATATGGTGGGTCAGCAAAGATCATATCCATACTCTCTGGTTTCATTTTTTGATAATAATTTAAACGTATCTGCATGAACAAGAATCATTTTTGTCTTTATTATAGTATGGTTTTTGTCATTAAAACACCCCATACTTATATTCGTTAATTTTCATAATTTGTGACTATAATTTCAGAAATTTTTCCTCGACTGGAAGACTTAGCACCATTTGTTCGTGTAGCCTCTACATGATGGATATTAAAATCTTGATATAATTCCTCTACTAAATGACTCGATGAATTTGACAACATTACATAAGCGCCTGCATCACTTAGTCTCCTAAATGTATCTCTTAATCTAACTTGGTCCTCATAAGAAAAAAACCTTCATGAGTATACGATGTAAAAGCGCTTGTCTCAGATAATGGAATATAAGGAGGATCGAAATAGATAAAATCACCCCTCTTGAATATCTAAGAGTGCATCCTCAAAATCGCCTGTTCTAATCTCTATTTGATTGCTATTTAGATAATTTGAAATAGCAAATATTAACTCTTCATCAACAATTTTAGGATTTTTTTATAGCTACCGTATGGTACATTGAATTGATTTTTAGAATTCACTCGATATAAACCATTGAAAATCAACTCTTAACATATATAGAATTCTAGCAGCTCTTTGGACATCAGACATGTTGTTTTATTCTATCATCACGATCAGCTGAGCGTAATTGTAAGTAATAATCTTTTTGAATTATTTTTCCTGATGATACTTCAATATGTCAATTAACTCCCTGAGGATTATTCCTAATTTGTTGATAACAATTGATTAACTCAGCATTGTAATCATTAATAACAGCCCTTTCAGGAGCTAAATCAAAAATAATGCCCCCCTCCGATAAAAGGTTCATAATAATCATTATACCTTTCAGGCATAAGTTCTTTTATGATAGGTAATAATTGCCTTTTACCACCCTGTCCATTTAGTGAATGGTTGTAGAATAACTTTTTCGTTTGTTCAATATTCATACTTATTATTATACCACATATAAGTAACCATTAGCTTGGTATTTCACTGCTCTTATATATTTCTCTGGAACTTCTTTAACAAATTAAAATGAGTAGGATAATTTTCCTACTCATTCTTTCTTTTATATCCTCACCTGTCTATCTTCAGACCGTTGTCCTGTGACAAACATGGTGAAGGTTGCCTTGCAGACATTTCGGCCATCTTGGTTGATGATGTCAACATCGACGACACAAGTGGTACGTCCTTGGTGGACACATTCTCCTTTGATAGTGAGAACATCCCCTAGATTTCCAGCTTTCAGATAGTTGATAGAAGACTGGAGCGTCACTCCATCTAATCCTAGCGAAATCACCACAAGACCACTGATTTGGTCACATAGGGTAAATAGATAGCCTCCATGGGCATTTCCATAGTAGTTGAGTGATGAGTCCACTACTTTTGTCGTCACCACAACGTGACCATCTCTCATTTTTTTCAATTTCGTAATTTTCAAAGGCAGATATAGCGTCAAAGTGAAAATCTTTCATACGTTTCCTCCTGATATTTCAAACGACACTATGATACTACTTTTCAAGACTCTACGCAAGAGACAAGCACTTATTCGGGCAAAATACCAACCTGCTCCACAAAGCGCATAAAGGCAGCTTGTCCCTCTTCTGTGTGCTTGTAAACTCCTGCATCTTCCAAAACTCGAGCGAAGATTTTTTACCCAACAGATTCTTGGACGATTTCAAGAGCGTAGTCTTTATCAGTCAATCCAGGATGGGATTCTTTCAACTCATCTGCCCATTCTTGGTGATAATCTGCTACTGAAACATCCTCTCCGACTAGATAAGCTGCTACTTGCTCCACTTCTTCCTTCAAGCGTGGTGGCAAGATTGCCAATCCCATGACCTCTATCAAGCCGATATTTTCCTTCTTGATATGTTGGACATCCTTGTGGGGATGATAGATACCATCTGGATGCTCTGGAGATGTTTGATTGTCCCGCAAGACCAAATCCAACTCAAACTGCCCATCTCGTTTACGCGCAATCGGTGTGATAGTGTGATGCGGTGTTCCATTACTTTCTGCCAAGACATGTACACTTGGATCTGAGTATTGACGCCAAGCCAGTAAGATTTTATCCGCTAGTTCTGTCAAATCCTCTTTAGAATCTGAAGTTAGTCGAATCACAGACATAGGCCACTGAACAATCCCTGCTTTAACAGTTTTAAAACCTGCAAAGGTAAAGTTTTTCTGTAAATGAGCCACTTCCATTGGGAAAACATGACGACCACCTTGATAATGATCGTGCGTCAGGATGGAACCACCCACGATTGGTAAGTCTGCATTTGAACCAGCAAAATAGCCTGGAAATTGCTCCACAATTGTTAACAAACGTTCAAAACTTTGACGACTAATCGCCATAGGACGATGCTTGCTATCTAGGAAAATACAGTGCTCATTAAAGTAAGCGTAAGGCGAATACTGGAAGCCCCACTCCTGCCCAGAAATATCAAAACGAATAATCCGGTGATTGCTTCTAGCTGGATGATTGACACGACCATGATAGCCTTCATTTTCCATACAGAGCTGACATTGAGGATAGTTGCTCGACTTAACCAACTTAGCTGCCGCAATCTCCTTTGGATCCTTTTCAGGCTTAGAGAGATTGATGGTAATCTCAAGTTCACCGTAGTCAGACGGAACACGATAAGCAATATTCTTTGCGATAGCCTTCAGTTTGATGTAGTCATTCTTCTGACTGAGTTGGTAGAAATCTGCAATTGCCTGCTCTGGTGACTGGGCATAGATATCCCAAAAATCACGATTAACCTGACTTGGACAAGGGGTTACCAAGTCCATGAGGTCAGCTCCGAGAATTTCGCGCGCAGCCAGACTATCTTCAATCGTTCCCAAGCAAACGGCTTCCTCGACAAGCTGATCTTTTAGTTCAATCAAGTTATCCTGGTCAGTCTCAACGTCCAAAACTCCTTCACCAACCAAGCCCAAAACACGATTGGTCAGATAGATACGGTCCAACTCTTCAAAGGTGCTTCCTGCAATGACTTTGGACACAAATTTTTCTACTAAGGTCACTAGATAACCTCCTTCTGACTATTCAAGGATACGAGTTCCACCTGCTACTTCAGCGATATAGAAGCTTGGTGCATAGCCAACGATTTCTTCGTAGTGCTTGCCAACAGCTTCTTTAAAGGCCTCAACCGCATCTTTTTGAACCAGGGCAATGGCACAACCACCAAAACCTGCTCCTGTCATACGAGCACCAAGAACACCTTCTTGAGCCCAAGCAGCGTGAACAAGGGTATCTAATTCCAAGCCAGTCACTTCATAATCATGCTCAAGAGAAACGTGAGATGCATTCATCAAACGACCAAACTTGTCCAAATCTCCTGCTTGAAGAGCCGCTTGTGCTTTAAGCGTACGTTGATTCTCAAGAACGGCGTGACGAGCACGTTTCAAACGATTTTCATCTTTGATGAGGTAACTGTATTCATCAAAAGCCCACTCATCCAATTCACCTAAGGTTTGAATATTTAAGGCCACTTGGAGTTCTTCTACTGCTTTTTCACACTCAGCGCGACGTTCATTGTACTTAGAATCTGCTAGTTCACGGCGTTTGTTAGTGTTCATGATAACAACAACATTGTCCTTCAAATCAAGGGGAACCAAGTCATATTCTAAACTATTAGTATCAAGGTATATAGCACGTTGGTCTGCCCCCATACCGATAGCAAATTGGTCCATGATACCAGAGTTAACACCGATAAAGTTATTCTCTGTCAATTTTCCGATTTTTACTAAATCTAAACGGTCCAATTTTAGGTCAAAGAGGTATTCTGCCACGACACCAGTCAAAAGCTCCAAAGATGCAGAAGAAGACAAGCCCGCACCATTTGGGATATTTCCAAACACATAGAAATCAAAACCTTTATCAATCACATGACCAGCTTCTTGCAAGAAATGAAGGACACCTTTTGGATAGTTGGTCCAGTTGTGCTCTTTCTCAAACTTAAGGTCAGCTAGAGGCACTTCAACGATACCTTTGTCCTCAAAGTTTGCGGAGTAGAAACGCAATACTTGGTCATCGCGCTTGCGTGCAGCTCCGTAAGTTCCTAATGAAATAGCTGCTGGGAAAACATGCCCACCGTTATAGTCAGTATGTTCCCCAATCAAGTTGATGCGCCCTGGTGAGAAGAAGGTTTGATCCGCTTCTTGACCAAAAACAGCAAGAAAGTCCTTGCGAAGTGCAGCAGCAGTAAGATGTTGTGTCATATGAATTCTCCTTTGACGAAATATTAGGTAAAAAAGTTTATCCTGTAATCGTTTTCTTCTATTGTACCCAAGGGTTTTGCTTTAGGTCAACATTTTTTTACCGATATTTTACTAAACTATGAGTAAAAAGGAAGAAAAAAATATGCTATAATAACCTAAAAAGGAGGGGAATTATGGCTACACTCAAAGATATTGCTCAGCTAGCCTCTGTCTCGATCGCAACTGTATCCCGTGTCCTCAATCGCGATCAGAGTCTATCTGTGACAGAAGAAACCAGACATCGTATTTTAACCGTTGCCGAAGAACTAGGCTACACCAAACATCTCAAAACAGGTGAATCACATAAACTTAAACAGAAAATCGCTATTATCCAGTGGGTCAGTGAACAGGGAGAGTTAGAAGATCTCTACTACTACCAGATTCGCCTAGGAATTGAAAATAGAGCTCAAGAATTAGATTACGACATCTTGCGCTATTTTAATGACCAGCCTTTTACGCTTAGCGAAGAAGTCATTGGGATTCTTTGTATCGGGAAATTTAGCCAAGCACAGATTGCCTCGTTTGAAGAATATCACAAACCTCTAGTTTTCCTTGACAGTGATACGATTGCCCTTGGTCATACCTGTGTCATTACGGATTTCTATAATGCGGTTAGACAGGTGGTTGATTACTTTACAGATCATGGGCTTAAAAAGATTGGTATCCTATCCGGTCTTGAAACTACTACTGACCATGAAGAAGTTATCTCAGATAAACGCTTAGATTACTTTAAATCCTATACACAAGAAAAGGGAATTTATAACGAGAAATTCATTTTCCAAGGGCTATTTACTGCCCAATCTGGATACGACTTGATGAAAGAGGCTATCGAAAAATTAGGAGATAACCTTCCACAAGCCTTTTTTGCAGCTAGTGATAGTTTGGCAATCGGTGCTCTTCGCGCTCTTCAAGAAGCCAGCATCAGCATACCAGAGCGCGTCAGCATTATTTCCTTTAATGATACTATTCTAACCAAGCAAGTGTTCCCACCACTTTCTAGTATTACTGTCTACACCGAAGAAATGGGACGCACAGGAATGGATATTTTGAACAGAGAAGTCCTTCACGGCCGTAAAATTCCAAGCCTCACCATGCTAGGAACCAAACTGACTTTAAGAGAAAGTACCTTGCATTAAGCACAACACTTGAACATAATAAAAACCTAATAGAGTTTGAACTGCACCCCAAAAAGTTAGACAAAAGAAAATCTAACTTTTGGGGTATTTTTATTATGAAATTAACTTATGATGATAAAAGTTCAGATTCTATGAACTTAGAAAACAAGGATATAGCTTAGAGAAGCTTTCAAATAAATTTGGGATAAACAATTCTAATATTAGGTACATGATTAAATTGATTGATCGTTACGGAATAGAGTTCGTCAAAAAAGGAAAAAATCGTTACTATTCTCCTGATTTAAAACAAGAAATGATTAATAAAGTCTTACATGAAGGCTGGACTAAAGATAGAGTTTCACTTGAATACGGCCTCCCAAGTCGTACGATACTTCTTAATTGGCTAGCACAATACAAGAAAAACGGGTATACTATTGTTGAGAAAACAAGAGGGAGAATACCTAAAATGGGACATAAGCTAAAAAAACGAGACCTGAAGAGATGACAGAATTAGAACATCTTCAAGCAGAAAATGAGTACCTGAGAGCGGAGAATGCCATCCTAAAAAAGTTGAGAGAACTCCGATTGAAGGAGGAAAAAGAGAAAGAAGAAAGACAGAAATTGTTCAAGAATTAATCACTGAGTTTTCGTTAGATATTCTTCTAAAAGCCATTAAACTAGCTCGTTCGACCTACTACTATCACTTGAAACAGCTAGACAAACCAGATAAGGACCAAGAGCTTAAAGCTGAAATTCAATCCATTTTTATCGAACATAAGGGAAATTATGGTTATCGTCGGATTCATTTAGAACTAAGAAATCGTGGTTATCTGGTAAATCATAAAAGAGTTCAACGCTTGATGAAAGTACTCAATTTACAAGCTAAAATGCGACAGAAACGAAAATATTCTTCTCATAAAGGAGACGTTGGCAAGAAAGCAGATAACCTTATTCAACGCCAATTTGAAGCAGCCAAACCAATGGAAAAGTGCTACACAGATGTGACAGAATTTGCCATTCCAGCAAGTACTCAAAAGCTTTACTTATCACCAGTTTTAGATGGCTTTAATAGCGAAATTATCGCCTATAATCTTTCAACTTCACCAAACTTAGAACAAGTGAAAGCTATGTTAAACCAGGCCTTCAGTGAGGAACATTACACAAATACTATTCTCCATAGTGATCAAGGATGGCAATATCAACACGATTTTTATCACAGGTTTTTAGAGAGTAAGGGAATTCAGCCATCTATGTCACGTAAAGGTAACAGCCCAGACAACGGCATGATGGAATCTTTCTTTGGCATTTTGAAAGCGGAAATGTTTTTTATGGTTACGAAGACGTTTAAAATCACTTAATCAATTGGAACAAGCTATTGTAAACTATATTGATTATTACAACAACAAACGAATTATAGAAACTAAAAGGACTCAGTCCTGTGCAATACAGAACTAAATCCTTTGAATAAATTAATTGTCTAACTTTTTGGGGGCAGTACAGTTTCTCAAATCCTATTAGGTTTTTCTTTTTAATCCATCACAATCATAGACTTGATAGTCTTACGTTCATCCATTGCCTTATATGCTTTATCAATATCTTCTAGTTTGTAACTTGAAGTAAAGACACGACCTGGATTGATATCACCATCAAGGACAGCTTTAAGCAAGAATTGCTTATCGTATGTTGTCGCAGAAGCTGCTCCACCTGCTACAGAGATGTTTTGGGCAAAGGTCGAACCAAGAGCACGGTTATTGTAGTGAGGCACACCAACAAATCCTAAGCGCCCTCCATTGTGAAGGACTCCCAGAGCTTGATCAACAGCTACTGCGGTACCGACACATTCAAGAGCAGCATCCGCTCCGCCACCAAGGATTTCACGAACCTTAGCAATACCTTCTTGACCACGTTCTTCAACTACCGCTGTAGCACCGAATTCCAGAGCCAGCTTTTGTCGATCTTCATGACGGCTCATGAGGACGATTTGGGAAGCTCCACGCATTTTGGCTGCAATAACAGCACATTGTCCAACTGCCCCATCACCGATTACTACCACTTTGTCACCTGGTTTAACATGAGCCACACGCGCGGCATGGTAGCCTGTCGGCATGACATCAGCCAGAGTCAAGAGGGATTTAAGCATACCTTCTGTATAGTCAGACGGTTGTCCAGGGATTTTAACAAGTGCCCAATTAGCGTAGTGGAAGCGGAGATATTCAGCTTGGAAATTTCCTCCTAGGTTATTTCCGAAATGATTGTCACAGGAACCATCAAATCCAGCACGACAGGCATCACATTCGCCACAACCATGAGTAAATGGTACAATCACAAAATCACCTGGTTTCACCGTTGTTATGGCTTCTCCAGTTTCTTCAACGATACCAATCGCTTCGTGTCCACTATTTTTATGTCCCGCTTTAATATCTGGATTGCGGTAGCTCCAAAGATCCGAACCACAAACACAAGCACGAACTACACGGATAATGACATCATCCACTTCTTGAATGCTTGGATGTTTAACCTCTTCAATACCAACCTGACCTGCTTTTTTATAGACTGCTGATTTCATAAACATTTACCTCTCTGTATCTAACTTATTTCAAGTATACACTTTTTATGAAGCTTTCGCTCACTTATACTACATCTCATTAATGATGATGTTCATGACTTTTTATCTACTTCCAACTCCTCAATTTTGCGCTTATGGGCTTGGTGAGTTTCTTGGTCAGCATCAACCTCAATGGTGATATTTTGGAAACCACAATCTTTGAGTATGCTTCGAATCGATTCCTTGCAGAGCTCCATCTGTTCAATTTCTTTTAGACAAACATGGACAATGGCATTTTTCTCCAAACCATCCATGGTCCATAGGTTAAGCTGATTGATACTAGCCACATACTCCAACCGTTCCAAATCACTCTTTACTTGCTTGATATCCACTCCTTCTGGCACGGCATCGAGGAAAATCTTGAGTGTAGACCAAAAACGTGGAATAGCCTTTAACAGAATGAAGAAGGAAATGACAAGAGATAAGAGCGGATCCAGAATATACCAGTCGGTAAATCGCAGAACAATGGCCATTAGGATAACAGCCAGCCAACCCAGAGTATCTTCCAGAAAATGCAGGCTAAGAATGGATTCGTTTTTTGTTTTTCCCTTGCGAACTACTAGACTCGCCAGCACATTAATGCTAACAGCAATGATTCCTAGCCAGAGGATACCCTCATCATTGACCGCTTGTGGATGAAAGAGTTTCGTTATATTCTCCAAAATGACTAAAGCAGATCCTGTCATGAGAATCACAGCCGTTACCAAGGCACCTAGGAGACTAAAACGTTTGTACCCCAAGGTGTAATGACTATCTTCTTCACGATTGGAGATTGTTTCTAGAAATGCTGATAGCCCAATTGCGATTGCATCTCCCAAATCATGGACAGAGTCAGCAAGAACAGCACTAGAACCAAATACTCCACCAGCGATAAACTCGACAATGGCATAACTCAAATTTAAGAAAAAAGCTAGCCAAACCGCACCTTTCGTTGTCATTTTTCCGTCCTCCTTTGGTATAATAGTAGTATAAATATTCCCTTTACTAGTATTATCTCTTACTCCGAAAAGAAAGGATAGGGGCAAACTGTTCTCTTTGTAAGTTACTGAACGATTTGTTCAAAGTGTCCATATGACTAGTCAAGACCGTCGCATTACCAAGACACGAAAAGCTATCTATACTGCTTTTTTACAATTACTAAATCAAAAAAATTTTGAATCCATCACTGTTCAGGAGATTATTGACCTAGCAGATGTCGGTCGCTCCACCTTTTACAGTCACTATGAATGTAAGGAACTGCTTCTAGACGAGCTCTGCCGTTATCTCTTTCATCATCTTTTTGAACGTGAGGAAAATATATCTACAGAAGCTTATTTGGCTCATATCTTTTCACATTTTAAGAAAAATCAGGACCACGTCACCAGTCTTCTTTTCTCTAAAAACGACTACTTCCTCCGTCAATTGCAGAAAGAATTGGAACACCATGTTTATCCTATGGTCGCAGAGGACTTGCAAGTTTCCTATCCTAATATTCCTGCTTCTTATCTCAAACACTATGTTGTAACTAACTTTATCGAAACATTGACCTGGTGGCTGAAAAAGGGGAAATCGTATACGGAAGTTCAAGTCGTGAGATTTTACTTAGATATCTTAAAGATGAAGTAGCAAACACAACTATAGATTTCATATCCACTCAAAAAGAAAAATACCTGTCAACATTCTATCATTCAAATATTCCATTCACCATGAATATTTTGCCTCTACTTTTCTATTTAGTAATCTGATCAAACTATGATTTTTTTAAGCAAGTACATTAACTAAAAAATTCTAAGACAAGAAGCCTTAGAATTTTTTATCGTAACCAACTTTCGTCTAACTGGCCTTTACTTTTTGCTAAAAAGCTTTCCCATGTTCATCAATAACAGCATGAATCTCTTGGCATTGTTTGAGAGTGAGTCCTTCCAATACATTACAATAAACAGCATGCATTTCATTATAGGTATCAAAATTTCCAAATCCTAATCGTCGAAAAAGTCTTCTAGCATATTCGTCCGAAATAACAACCGAACGATCAAAAAGATATAGTAAAAGTGCATCTGCAGTCTCTGGTCCAATCCCTTTTAACTCCAAAAGTTGCTTCCGTAAATCTTCTGTTCCAATCCTAGCAAGAACCTCAAAACCACCATTTTCTCTTAACCAGATTAGAAGTTCCCTAATCGTTTGAGACTTTTGCTTAAAAAATCCAGCAGGTCGAATACGTTCCTGTAAATCTTCTAGTGATAACCCTAGGATACCCTCTACTGTCATGACATCCATAAGACCAGCTAAAGCCAACTTAGCATTTTTCTCAGATATTCGCTGGATAAGAATAGTCGATACCAGATCTTCAAGCTTGTTATCCGATTGCCACCAATTTTGTTCTCCATAGTGCTTACAGAGTCGCAAAAGAGTCTCTTGTATTTCTTCTTGCCTCATCATTTGTTCAATAATCCCTGTTCCACCAAGAAATCATGTGCAACAGTATAAGCATCCTTACCATCAATACCAACCTGATAGTTGAGCTGACTCATCTGGCTCTCGGTGATTTTACCAGCTAGTTTATTGAGTACTGCTTCCAATTCTGGATGTTTTTTCAGTAATTCTTCCTTCATCAACGGTGCCCCTTGATAAGGCGGGAAGAGGTGCTGATCATCTTCTAAAATTTGAAGTTGGTAACGCTCGATTTCAGGATCTGTCGAATAGACTTCCATAATCTGTATATCACCAGTCTTGATCGCATCATAGCGAAGGGCTGGCTCCATGGTTGCCACATTGAGATTCAATCCATAAATAGACTGCAAGCCCTTGTTTCCATCCTCACGGTCATTAAACTCCAGAGTGAATCCTGCCTTCAGTTTATCTTGAACTCCCTTTAGGTCAGAAATAGTCTTCAAATGATATTCTTTAGCTATACTTTTTGGAACTGCAATAGCAAAGGTATTTTGATAAGCCATGTGATTCAGTAAGACTAGATTATCCTGTTTCTTAATGCCATCACGCGCTACTTCATAAACTTCTTCAGAGTCATTGCTCACTTTAGGAGTTGCCTGCAAGAGAGAGCCTGTAATAGTACCTGTAAATTCTGGATAGATATCAATATCTCCTTTTTTCAGTGCTTGGTAAAGGAAATCTGTCTTCCCAAAGTTAGGCTTGACCGTCACCGTCATACCCGTATTTTCCTCGATGAGAAGTTTATACATATTCATGAGAATCTCAGGTTCAGGTCCTAACTTCCCAGCAATGACGAGATTGTCTTTCTCATTATGTGGGATGATACTTGGAGCATAACTAGCTCCCAAACCAAGGACCATGACAACAAAGGCTGCAACAATTGTACGCAACTTTGCCTTTTCCAACCATTTGAGAATGACATTAAAGAGAATGGCTAAGATAGCCGATGAAATAGCCCCGATTAAAATCAGACTAGCATTCCGACGATCAATACCCAAAAGGATAAAGGAGCCCAATCCACCAGCTCCCACAAGAGCGGCTAAAGTCGCTGTCCCAATGATCATAACGGTTGCTGTACGAACCCCCGATACAATGACAGGCATGGCAAGTGGAATTTCAAACTTCTTGAGTCGCTCCCACTTGGTCATCCCAAAAGCAATCCCTGCTTCCTCAAGACTAGGATCAATCCCGTTCAAGGCTGTGATCGTATTTTCTAAAATCGGGAAAATAGCGTAGATGACAAGGGCTGTAAGGGCTGGTAAGGTTCCAATCCCCATGAAAGGGATAAAAGAGACCCAACAAAGCCATTGAGGGAATAGTCTGAAGATACCCGCAACTTGTAGTACCCAATTCGCTGCCTTTTTGTGACCATTTAGATAAACCGCAAGTGGGATGGTTAGAAAAATAGCGACCAATAAGGTCAAAAGCGATAATTGTAAGTGTTGCCCAAGAGCAGTTACCCATTCACTAAATCGCTCTTGAAAGGTTGAAATCAAATTAGACATGAAGGCTACCTCCAAACAAGTTTGCTACAAAGTTCTGTCGCAGGTGCTTGTAAAATTGTTTCAGGTTTTGCAACCTGGCGAATTTCTCCATCCTGTAAAATAGCTATTCTATCGCCTAATTTCAAGGCTTCGTCTGTGTCATGTGTTACGAAGATAGTAGTCATACCGAATTCTTTGTGCAAGTCTTTGGTGAGAGCTCTGCAACTGCTTGCGAGAGATAGCATCCAAAAGCTGAAAAACGGCTCATCCATCAGCAAGATTTTTGGCTCTGCAATGATGGCCCTCACAATCCCAATCCGCTGTTGCTCCCCACCCGATAACTCGCTTGGTAAACGATAGGCATACTCTGCAGCAGGCAGACCCACCTTGTTCAAGAGTTCTTCTGTTTTAGAGGCGATTTGTTCTTTAGTCCAGCCCTTCATCTCAGGAATGAGAGCAATATTTTCCGCAACTGTCAAGTTAGGAAATAGGGCAATAGCTTGAAGGACATAGCCGGTACTGAGACGTAACTCCCGTTCATCATAGTCCTTGATGCGTTTCCCATCCATATAAATATTGCCATCTGTCGGCTCCAAGAGACGGTTAATCATCTTGATCATGGTGGTCTTTCCAGATCCTGAAGGACCTACCAAGACCATAAATTCTCCATTTTTAATGCGGAGATTGACATCTTTTAAAATGTCCCTATCCGTGTAGCGCAAGGCTACATGTTTATATTCAATCATGTTCTTCCTCTATAATTTTTCTGTCTCTAAGAGTATCCAATAGGCTACTTGCTGGATGCCCTAGGACCTTTTTCGATATCTGTTGAAACCCCAGCTTGTTCCCCAACTTTAATCGCTGTATAGGTGCTGACCCAGGCATCGTACTCCCAAGTTTGTGCTGGCCACTTTTTCCGTGACTCATAAGCTTCTTCTACTGTTTCATCCACATACGCGATGGCCTTACCGGTCTCTTTTGAGAGAAGCGCTACGATTTCTTCCATGGAAAGATCCTCTGGCCCTGTCAGATTCAAGGTTTGATTTTCCCAGTCCTTAGGATTTAAAAGAATCTCTGCTGCAACCCTAGATGTGTCCTTACGGGCAACAACTGATACCAGGCCACTGCCAGCCGGACCGCGAATTTCTCCATTTTCAAGTGCAATATCAATCAAGAAATCCAAAGTAAAAATTATCTCTCAAAAAAGTGTAGGTGAACCCTAACTCCTTGATATAGGCTTCCGTCTGGGCATGATCTCGAGACAAGGTAAAAGTTGCCTTCTCATCTGCCCCATAAAAGGAGGTATAAACGATATGTTGCACCCCTGCTAATTTTGCAGCATCTAAAAAGTCCTTGTGCTCCTTGACACGCTCTGGATTTTCCCTAGCAGAAACCATCAACAAAGTATCGATCCCCTTCAAGGCTTCAACCACCTCTGGAGTATTGGTATAGGACAATCTACGGATTTCCGCAGACGCATAAACTTTTGCACGCTCTGGGCTTCTTGCTAGATGGACAGAAGCGATTCCTTTTTTATCAACAAGATCAGCCACATAGGAGCCTAAGTTACCTGTTACACCTGTAATTCCGATCATAACTGTTACTTCCTTTCCCTACATGTCATTTTCTTTAGCTTTTAGATTTGAGATAATACGCTCTTGATAAGCTTCAAATTCTTGGATTTCTTGATCCGAAAAGCCTTGGTAGAAAATTTCACCCAATTCTTTGCTAACACGGTCTCCAATTTCTTTTTGCGCCCAACCGAGGTCTGTCAAAGAGATATATTTTTTCCTTTTATCTTGTGTGCAAGGTTGAATCGTGATCAAGCCTTGTTCTTCCAATTTCTTAACCATACTGGTCAATGTATTATTGGCTAGACCCGTCGCAAGAGCGATATCGGTCGCTGTAGCGCACCCTAACTCTTGCTTCCACAAAATCGTTAAAATTTTTCCCTGTTCACTTCTGTATTGAGCATCTGGTTCATTGCTCAAGAGTTTTTGAAAGATACGCCCGTTTAACAATCGAATCTGTAGAGCTTGGTAGCCCCCTAACATCTTGTCCATTTTGTCTCCTTTTTTGTTCTATATCGAACTTTTTAATTATTGTAACACCCTAAATTACATCTGTCAACTATTTCGATATAGAAATAATAAAAACTTCCTACCAAAAAGTAGAAAGTCATCATTTTTATAAAATTAAACATGAATTACATCTGAAGCATTCCTCCTAAAGAAACTACTATGGACTAGATAAGGACCATACTTAGAATTTTTGACTAGAAACCAAACATAAAGGAATGATAAAAAATTTTTATAAAGAAGAGTAAGCAAAAAAGTAAAAAGAACTAAAACTAAGATTCCTTAATTCAAAAATAAAGATAAAAGAAAATTAAAGAATTTAATAGAATATTAAAATCCCGTAGCAAAACTAGCTGATAAGATATTCGTCTTGATTCTGAGGATTAAAAAGTTTGACAAGAAACAAGGCTAATAAAGAGATATTATAGATACAAATTGGCTTTGTAATCATGACGATAGAGAACTAAAAACAAGAACAAAAGAATGCTATAGCGGATTGAACTTAGAGTAATACAATATAGATTCTAAAACATTTTTAGCAGTCTTGGTGTACTGTTCTAGATTCATTCTACTATATTTTCCGTATAAAAGTAGACGAATGTCTACTAGGAATGTTGAGGTTTAGCAGACTATCGGGAATGATGATGCTATAGATTACTTATCTCAAATACTGCCGTATGAATCCACTCGTTATTCATTTGAAAGTCATTTTCTATGATTTTACTAAAGGTGAAACCGTTTTTTAAAAGCACTCTCTGAGAAGCCAGATTGTCCGTTGCCGTCCCTGCGATAATCTTATGTAAACCATAAGTAGTAGCCTTTTCTAAAACGAGTTTAACTGCTTCGCTTGCATATCCTAAATTAGTAACATTTTCTCCAATCCTATATCCAAGTTCCGCTGTTTTTCTATCCTTTCCTAAAACACTTAAATTGATTCTTCCGACCATAATGCCTTGTGCATCTCTAATAAGATGCATGTAGACATCATGGCTCTCTTGTTCCCTTAACAATTCCCTTGTAATTTCTTTAAAACCTTCTAAGTCAAAATAGTGAGCTGGTCTAGGAGGTAAATTCCGCTCAAAATACTCCCGATTTTCTTTTTCAAAAGAATAAACATCTATACTATTTTCTTCAGACATCAGCTCTAAACTTATCATTGTAAACCACTCTCCTATCATTCTATAAATTCAAATGTACTCATGTTCACACAAAATGACATTTACAGAATTTACAGAGATATCTTAATTTATTCATATCGTATCTACATTATAACACAACATACTATGAAGAAAAATAATATCCGTCAAGGTCCTCTATAAATTCCAACATCTTGCTAAACAAGCTGGAATGCCTGGATAGCTATTTTTGAAGCATACTTGATTAACCTTCATAAAATGATAATGACTTACAACAAAGAAGAAAAACCATCTCAAATTTGATGAGATGGTTAATCATTTAGTCTACTTTATAAAAAAACTTGTTCTGAGTCTAGTTGGAGCAGCTTGACCAGCAATCAGCCTATTTTTAGTTAAATCAGTATCTAACCCAGGCATAATAAGTCCAGCAGGATAAATACTCATTCCATAGCCTGAGATACCATCTCTAATGCTAAATTCAATCGTTCCATGGCTACCCATGCTCTTTTTCAATGTTTCCACTGTTTACTCAGTCCATTTTTATCGAATGTAAACTCTTTCCCAAGTCCATTTCTCCAAGTTCCAACTAGAGTCGAGAAATCTCCATTGAGAATAGCTTGCTCATCTATTTTTTGTGATTTAGCATTCGTTTGCTCTTCTTGTGTCGAAGGTTTTTCCTCCGTAGTCGTAACACTATCTTGAGTAGTCGTTAAACTAGTGGTCGTTGTTGCACTTGTTGTACTAGTTGATGTCGTACTAGTAGTAGAAACTTGTTCTGTTGGAGTACTTACTGCTTCTGCATCTTGCTTCTTATGATTAAAGAAGAACATAAAACTTATCAGTACTATAGCAATTAAGCAACTTAACAGAATCAAAAATCCAATTGATGCCTTTTTCCTATTTTCATTTATAACTCCTTTAAAATTATTCGTATTTAATTATATCATACTAAACCCATACTAGGAAGAAATTGTATAAGACAAAGACTATTGGTGTGAATTTGGGGGTGAACTCTCTATTGAGGATTAAAAAAGAACACCCCGAAAGGTGCTCTTTGTAAGTAGGCTCTATAATTTCTGTAGTGGGTAAATCCCCTATAGATATTATGGAGCCTATTTCGTTATGAAAAAAGTCCCATAAGACCCTATAATGAAAAGCAACCAAACCATCATTAGAAAAATCTTATGGAACAATTAAATTTTATCACAAACTTACTCGGAATTAAAGACAAGAACATCATAATCTTGGATTATCTTGATGCTGGAACGCATAAAGAAATCATCGCTAAGCTAGATTATACTGCACCTGTGTGCCCTGCTGCCTAGGGCAAATGACTAAATACTGACTTCCAGAAAGAATCTAAAATCCCTTATCTAGAGTGTGCAGGCTATAAGACACTCATTCGATTGAGAAAACGCTGTTTCCATTGTAAAGTCTGCTGGAAAAATAGCTGTTGCAGAGACTTCTTTAGTCAAAAAGAATCACCAAATCGCGACCATCGTCAACCAGAAAAATCACTCAAAATTAATCGAGAAAGTCCCTGAAGCGCTATCGCAGAAAGTCTATCTGTCTCTACTTCGACAGTCATTCGTAAATTGAAAGAATTCAAATTCAAGACAGATTATCTTTCCTTCCAACTCACATGTCTTGGGATGAATACAGCTTCAAGAAAGGTAAGATGAGCTTCATTGCACAGGATTTTGATTCCAGAAAGATCGTAGCTATCCTGGATGGGCGGACTCAGTGACCATTCGCAATCATTTTCTTCGTTATTCTAGAAAGGTGAGAAGTCGCGTGAAAGTCATTACCATGGATATGTTTAGCCCCTACTACGATAGTTTGCAGAAAAATTTTTCCTAACGCTAAAAATCGTTCTCGACCGCTTTCACATTGTCCAACATCTCAGTCGTGCTATGAACCGTCTTGCATCCAAATCATGAATCGTTTTTGATAGAAAATCGCACGAATATAAGGCATTGAAACGTTACTGGAAACTCATTCAACAGGATAGCCCGATAAAAACCTCAGCGATAAACGATTTTATCGCCCGACTTTTCGCTCACACCTGACCAATAAAGAGATTCTCGAAAAACCTTCTTGCATACTCTCAAGAACTTAGAGAGCACTATGAACTCTATCAACTATTACTGTTTCATTTCCAAGAGAAACAAACAGACCATTTCTTCGAACTGATTGAAGAAACGATTTCTTGTGTAAATCCTATTTTTCAAACTGTTTTCAAGACCTTTTTGAAAGACAAGGACAAAATCATGAACTCACTGGAACTGCCCTACTCAAACGCAAAACTAGAGGCTACTAATAACCTCTATTAGCAGGTCATCAAGCGCAATGCTTTTGGCTTCCGGAACTTTGAAAACTTCAAACTAGAATCCTCATTGCTTTGAACATCAAAAAGGAGAGAACCAAGTTGGTCCTCTCCAGTTATAACTTTCATCAACCCACTACAGTTGACAAAGAGCCTGTAAGTATAGTAATTCTTTCGAAGAACGTTTACTAAATTGTGATGCTTTTACTAGCTTTTTCAATCCTAGTTTGAAAAAGTCTGACTTTTAGGACAGCTCAAAAGCGCTTGATAGCAACTGTCAGAAGAGTTTTCTTCGATTTCTATTTCAATAAATAAGAATTTATGTATCTAAAAATAGTGCAATTTCTTAACGCAAAACTTTCAATCCTATTCTCTTCCTTCTTATCCTAATAAAGTTTGTAATATTGGAATAACAACGATAAATAGAACCGTACTTAGAGTCACTACATTCGTAGAGAATTCCACATCTCCTTTTCCCTGATTAGCAAGGATCGGAAGAACAGCTAGAGCTGGTGTAGCGGACTGAATCATAAAGGTCTTAAATTCTACTGTCGCCATATTTGGTGCAAAGAACTTCAATACAAGAAGCATGATTATAGGAGCTAGGATAAAAGCGTCCAACTAAAGTGACAGTGTATCTTTATCAAAAAGTAATAGTATTCATCTCGCCTTTGCAAGAACGATACCAATATAAATCAGAGATAAGGAGTGACGATATTTCCAACATAAGTTAAGGTATTCGTTGCTGAAATCTGAATAGAGATTCGAAGAATCAAACATAATAGAGCTACAAGAAAACCTACAAGCGGAGCTGGGAGCAATTTCTTCCAATCAAATTTAGTTTCCTTCTTGCTTTGACCCGATTTACTATCGCTCGTCATCAAATACACGCCCAATGTCCAGGTGGAAATCGTGTTGGTGATATAGTAAATTAAGAAATAAGGAAGAGCCTGATCCCAAAAAGAGCAACGTTTAAAGGTAAACCAATAAAAATAGTGTTGGCATTCACAAAGTTGTATTAATCATGGTTTCCTCGCCGTCCTGGACGAACCTTTGAAAACCACAACTGCAATATAAGCTACGATATAGCCCAAGATAAAGGCCACGAATGTATAAAGGAGACCTCCAGAAAGACTGATTAGTTTATCTAGTGTTAGGTATTTCATTACCGACACAAAGATAGACGCTGGTCAAGGCTTCATTCATGATCAAACGAGATAGGTTAGGTCCAAAGGCATCTCCAAAACCATCCCTTCACCCTGAAGAATATACCCCAAAACAATGATAGCGATAATCGGAATGATACTCGTAATCGAGGTTAAAAAGAGTGACATAGGTATCCTTTCTAAATTACTTAAGTCCACAATCTGTCGCTAGCGAAGGATAGACAGCAGCAATGAATTATTTATACTCTGGATACCACTTCAAATCACGAACTGCTTTGGCCATATCTGTTTCCTTAGCACGCGCAAGACCTTGCTCTTGTGCTTTTTTAGCGACTGCTTCTGCTACTTTAATAGAAACATCTGCTACATACTTGAATGGTGGCAAGACAGGAGCTCCTGGTTGGCCTGGATTGACAATACCACTCAATGAATGAGCTGCTGCTCCAATCATTTCATCAGTCAAAAGACTTGCTTCAGAAGCCAGCATACCTAGACCAAGACCTGGGTAAATCAAGGCATTATTGGCTTGACCAATCACATAGTCGACACCTTTATAAGAAAAACCGTATCAGCAGGGAATTCCTGTTGCGACAAAGCTTTGCCATCTGACCATTCAATCAAATCTTTAGCACTAGCTTCTGCTAGTTTGGTTGATTTGACAAAGGAAAATCATCGGACGTTCTGTATTTTTCACACATAGCTTCTACTATTTCTTTAGTGAAGGTATTAGGTTGAGTCGAAAGTTCCTACAAGAATGGTTGGCTTCACAGTCTTCACTACTTCAAGCAGGTCAGTCAACTTGTCTGCGTTACTAAAAATCAGCACGTTTCTTAGCAAACGGTTTTTGTTCAGGAGTTAGGTCATCCATGTCATCAAAGAAGACCTTGTTTATCAACCATAAAGAAACGTTTATAGGCTTCTTCTTCAGAAAGACCTTCACTCACCATTTCACGAAGAACACGAGGCACTCCTGCACCCGCAGTACCACCACCATAGCAGAGATAAACTTGATCTGTTACTTTTTCACCACTAATATCCAGTGAACCAAAGATACCACCTAGGGTAACGATTCCTGTACCTTTGAATATCATCATTAAAAGTTGGAATTTGTTTCGGTATTTTTCAAGAATATTGGCAGCATTCGAGCGACCGAAGTCTTCCCAGTGAAGGTAGAGTTTAGGAAAGAGACGTTCTGCTGTTTGAACAAATTGGTCAATAAAGTCGTAGTAACGATCTCCGCGAACCCGTTCGTGACGATTCCCTAAGTAATTAGGGTTGTATGAAGTTCTTCACGGTTAGTCCCTGCATCAATGACTAAAGGAAGGACCATAGAAGGATCGATTCCAGCAGCACCCGTGTAGACCATCAATTTCCAACAGAAATATCGACACCATTTGTTCCCCAGTCACCGATTCCAAGGATTCTTCTGCATCTGTTACAACTAATGAGACGAATCTCGCGATCCCCAGCAGCGTTTTTCAAAGTAGCTTCAATATTTTCAGGATGATTGATATCAAGATATCCCGCATATTGGGGATCTCACAAAGAGGTCACTATAGCCTTTCAATGGTATCTGCAATGGTTGGATCGTATACAATTGGATTGAATTCCTCCAAATGTTGAGAAAAAGAGGTAATAGAAAAGAGTTCGGTTGGTGTTGTACTTCCATTAGGAAAAGACGCTTTTCCAAATCATTGGCTTTTGTTTGCATTTGTGCATAAGTTTGTGCCGCTTGCTCTTCAATCGTTTGAACATACGGTGGCAGTAAACCAATAAGACCTAGTTCCTTTTCGCTCCTCTAAGGTAAAGGCAGTACCTTTTGTTGGAGGAAAAGGGTTGTTTAAAATATCATGTGCAGTCATAGTGCAACCTCCTTTTTACATCTATTATACCACTTAAAATGAATTGTTTGGAAAACTTTGTTGTTTGAAAAATACAATCGTGACGCATATGTTATAATGAGTCTACGAAGGCAATCTTTCAATAAGCTCTTTTATACTTAAAACACTATTGTTAATGGCACTTTAAGTTGTTATATTTTTATAAAAGTTCTGAACTCATAAAACTCTCGATGATTACTCTTTACTAAAAGTTTCGAGTAAAAGAAACTAATCATACAAATTGGCAATCCGAATTAAAAATAAATATTATATAAGTTTGTTATACAATACTTGTATTTTTAAGATGTTTTTGTCATGCAAAACTTGTATTCTATTTATATGACGAATAAAAACTATTTACAACAATATATTTCCCAAAAAGGAAATATTTTCGAACACAGAAAAATGAGCCAGGAAGAACTTTCGGAACAAGCGGGGCCTGGCTTAAGCATATCAATCAACTTGAAAACCAAAAATGTGAATCTGACCATTCACAGTCTTGAAAAAGTGATTGTCGCCCTAAAGATGACCCCAGAGGAATTTTTCAATTTTGATAGCCTTTGAATCAACTCTCTGATAAGACCGACAATCTTTCACTCAAAAGAATCAAACATGAAGGTTAAACAACTCCCTATTGATAAACGAGAAAAAGATGTTGGTCATTTTTGAAAAGTATCTTAGATAACCTTTGATATCCCTGACTCACTTACATTTTAACCGGTGAATACTCGTATAGTCAAATTGTAGGTACGGATAAAAAGTATTTATCTGGTGATTTCCATCATTTTCCTTTCTCCAACTAATGAAAGTGAGCCCATATGAATTTAAAAGATCTACAATATTTTTATGACCTCTGCCAGCTTCAATCCTATACGGAAGTAGCAAACAACACAAAGTCAGCCAACCATCTATTTCTTATGCCATCAAGCGTTTAGAGGAATCTTTTAATTGCAAAATTGATTCACCACGATCCTCGCATCGTTCCTTCAAACTCACTCCTCAAGGACAAATCCTTCAAACATACAGAAAAAGATCTTACCTGAGGTCATTTCTACTCATAAAGAAATCAATCGTTCCTTGGCCCAATACTCTACTGTAGGATTCTCCTATTATCATTCAGTATCTCTTGCTGCCTTAAACGAAAAAGATAAATCTCGATTTTTAAAAAGTACGCCCTATCCGCGGTGGCTCCGTAGAGTTATCAAATCTTCTCCTCAAAGGAGACTCTTGATGCAAGCTCTACTCGGCTTGGTTGAACCACTCAATCATCCTTCAATAGAGACACATGAACTCTTTCATAAAGAACTGTATGTCGTTTTCATCTAAGAACCATCCCCTTTCTACTGCTCCTTCCCTCGCTTTTTGAAGATTTTAGTAGATCAATCCTTTATACTGAGACGAACACTTTGTTCACCTGAAAGCTTTTTGAACTACTTAATCAAAAGCATCAAACAAGGCAGAAATATTCTTTAAGAGTGACGACATTGTCACATTAAAGAACTTTTTAAAGAGGGATTGCGCCTTTAGTTTGCTGGTTGATATCGCACTTTCTGATGAAGATGATGATTTAACAAAAATCCCTCTAATACCGGAGGACCAGATAACATTTACAGTTTATTATGCTTATTCAAATCAGCTACACTGTCATCGAAGCAGAAGCCTTTATTTAATCTCATTAAATCATATGAATAGAAAGAAAAACCTCAACTATCAACTCACCTGATAGCTAGAGTAGTAAAATGAACCTAAAACAGTACATAATGTGGTATAATCTTCTTATGGCATATTCACTAGATTTTCGTAAAAGTTCTCTCCTATTGTGAGCGAACAGGTAGTATAATAGAAGCATCACACGTTTTCCAAATCTCACGTAATACCATTTATGACTGGTGTAAAGCTAAAGAAAACAGGAGAATTAAAAACCATCAGTAAAAGGAACAAAACTAAGAAAAGTTGATAGAGATAGACTCAAAAACTATCTTACGACAATCCAGATGCTTATTTGACTGAGATAGCTGCTGAATTTGACTGTCATCCAACTACTATCCACTATGCTCTTAAAGCTATAGGGCTACCTCGAGAACCAACCTACTTTGAACAAGACCCAGGAAAAAGTAGCCTTATTTTTAAAATTTTACTAGTTTAAAAGCACTTTAGGCACCTGTTTATTGATGAAACAGGATTCGATATATTTTATCGAGAATATGGTTGCTCATTAAAAGGTCAGTTAATAAGAGGTAAAGTATATGGAAGAAGATATCGAGGATTTTCTTTGGTTGTAGAGACTAACAAATGGTGAGTTAATCACTCCAATGACTTACGGAAGAGACGATGACGGTGACTGAGCTTGGTTTGTGAAGTTTCTCTCACCAACATTAAACACACCATCAGTTATTATTATGGATAATGCAGATTCCATAGAATGGGTAAGCTAGAGCTCTTATGTGAAGAATTTGGGCATAAACTTTCTACTTCCTCCCCTACTCACCTGAGTACAATCCTATTGAGAGAAATGGGCTCGTATCAAAAAGAATCTCAAAAAGGTATTGCCAAGTTGTAGTACTTTTTCGAGGCTCTTTGTCTTGTTCTTGTTTCAATTAACTATAAAATCAAAAAGAGCGAAATTTCCACTGTGCCAATCTATATATTGTTAGTTTTGTTAGAGACTATTTTCTTGCTTTCCTAGAATAAAGTAAGGTTCATTGATTAACGGCAACTTCCAAGTTTATACTTAGGCTACGATATTTCTTAAACGAGGCTGTTGCTAAAAAGAGCGACCTTGATTTTATAGTGGATTGAAATAAGATATGAACAGAGATTAGGAAAGTCAAACTAATTTCTAGAAATATTTTTAGCAGTTGTAGTGTACTGTTCTAGATTCAATCTACTATAGTTCCTATGACGTAGGTGAATTTGCTTTAAAAAGTCTCTGAAAACAATAGCAGAAAATAAGGTAAACTTTGAGGTGAACTTTTCACGAAAAAGCACCCATGAGGGTAACTCTTGAATGCTTTGAAACGTTGATATAATCGTATTGATTAACGTTTTGAGAATTGTGATGCTTTACGAGCTTTCTTAAGACCTGGTTTCTTACGTTCAACTACGTGAGTCACGTGTAAGAAGTCCTGCGCGTTTCAATGAATCGCGGAAGTCTGCGTCTATGAAGAAGGGCACGAGCGATACCGTGACGGATAGCTCCTGATTGACCAGCGTATCCACCACCTACAACGTTAACGAAAACGTCGTATGAACCTACAGTTGAAGTAACTGCGAATGGTTGGTTGATGACAAGACGAAGGTCAGCGTGTGGGATGTACTCTTCAACATCTTTTTTGTTAACAGTGATTTTACCAGTTCCTGGAACAAGGCGAACGCGTGCAACAGCGTTTTTACGACGTCCAGTACCTGCATATTGTGCTTGTGACATACTTTATTGTTCCTTTCCTTAGATAGAGTCCTGAAATATCAAGAACTTCTGGTTGTTGTGCAGCGTGAGTGTGCTCAGCTCCAACGAATACTTTTCAATTTCATACCTTGAGCGCGGCCAAAGAGTATTGTGTGGAAGCATACCTTTAACTGATTTCTCGATCAAACGTACTGCATTTTTAGAACGAAGTTCACCAGCAGAGATTGATTTCAATCCACCTGGGTGGTTTGAGTGAGTGTAGTAGATCTTATCAGATGCTTTTTTACCAGTCAATTTAACTTTTTCAGCATTGATAACGATTACGAAGTCACCTGTATCAGTGTAGTGTGTGAATGTTGGTTTGTTTTTCCGCGAAGTACGCTAGCAACAACTGCTGAAAGGCGTCCAAGAGGTACATCAGTTGCGTCAACAACGTACCATTTGCGTTCTACTTTAGCCTGGTTTAGCCATGAATGTAGTTTTGTTCATGATTTCTCCTATATGAATATCGTTTTTGTTTACAGGGCGGATGTTCCGGTCGCAAGGGTATTTGAAAGGTTCCGGGGCCTTACAAATGGGGTAAACAATACCGTCTACTATTGTATCAAAATTCTCAGATAAAAAGTCAAGAGATTGGGAAAAATTTTTTTATTTCTGCCAGATTCTCAACCTTTTTTCTGCCTGCTCCTGAAGGATTGTCTGAAAAATTTTAGAGACTAAGTAAATAGCGCAAGTCAAGAATAGCGTTACCACTAAATAATTGATCAAACGACCGTGGTCTCCAACCAATGGTGGTCTTGTCAAAAATCCATAATCTCCACCTGTTACTAAATTGACCATGAAAATCAAGGCATTGAGCGAAGACGTGATAACTAGAATTCGTTTGAAATCCAGTAAACTAGCATCGTAGTCCTTCAGGAGATAAATCAAGGAATTTCCAAAGAGAGCTAAGTGTCCGAAAATAAAGGACAGGATGGCAATGTGGGGGAAGGGATAGGGATCTGGCACTGGATAAATAAAAGCTGCCAAAGTTCCAAAGGTTCCCAATACAGCAAAATACTGCTTGACTCTAGATACACCCGGGGTCAAAAGCACTACAAACATAGCCAAACGGCAATGATAAAAGGGTAGACTTTCTGTCAAAGGCATCTGATTAACCAAATACCATCCGTAGAGCAGGATTAACTGTACAGCCTGTAAAATCTGGAAAAATCGCTGACAGGCCTTTTTCTCACCATAACGATAGGCAAGAAATACAGTCAATGCTAATAAGGTAAATAGACTTCCATACCAAAGAAGGTCAAATTGGGGTGGCTCCGTCGGCTGCGTACTAAATAAAGCATCCCAAAAATTCATGTAACTTTCCTCATTTTCATATAAGCCAATCTCTTACTGATTTTTATAGAGCCTAGCTTACATTTATTTCTTATATTTTTGTGTTCAAAAGAAAGCTATCGATCTTAAAAGATAAAAGCAAAGCTTCTAATCGACATATTGTTCCGCTCACCCTGATAGACCTGCCATAGAATTTCCATTTGTTCTTTGGTTATTCGTTTTTCAGATAGGGGAGGGAGATTCTAGATATCAAAAATTCAAGTTCTGCAATTTCTTGATTTTCCTGAAAGTGTCCATCTAATAACTGACAGTCAAAGACGAACTTTACATACTGCTTTGTTCTGAAGTTGAAAGCGGTTGGTATCAAAAACTGCCAATAAAGAACCTACTTCTACAGAAAAGCCTGTTTCTTCCTGAACTTCTTTTCCGGATATTTTCCTGGGCGAATAGCCCTACTTCACCAAAAGCCACCAGGTAATGCCCAAGTATCCTCTCCTTGTCCTCAACCAGGCAAACCTTCTGGTCTTTGAACAATCCATGCCCGCACATCCATCAAGGGAGTTGCATAGCTACCTGTTGGTTTTAAAATTGCAGTCAATTCCTCTTGATTGAGCTCTGTTTGATCCTGCAAAACACTCCATAAAAATCTGACGTAAATCCTCATAACGTTCACGATCAAATGGATCCCTTTGTATAGGTCAAACCCAGTATCGGTGATCGCTAACATTCTCTGAATAGCTTTGGCGAAATCAGTTGTGCTCATTTTCTAGACTTTCTACTAGCTTGGCTAGATTCATAGAGTTCGAACCTTTAAGCAGAATCTGGTCATGTGCGTCAAGACTTTCCTTGACCTGCTTAACCATGGCTTCAAACTGGTCTTCTTCAGCAGTTTTCTTGAAGTAATAAACATGGCCGATTGGGAACATTTGACTGGCTAATTGAGCTAAGTCAGCAATGTCTTCACCGTAGAAAATCACGGTATCAAGGGCATCGGGTGTAATGCTCAAAATCATTTGATTATGAAGTTGAACAGACTGGCCTCCAAGTTCTTTCATGTCTGCCAGAACTGCGATTTTCTTGCCACCTTCATTGGCCGGGATCGCTGAAAATGTTTCTAAAATCAACTTCATGGCAGTTGGATTGGCATTGTAGACATCTGATAAGATATCTGCTCCATTGGCAGCTTTTTTCCACTCCGTACGATTGCGGGTCAATTCTAGATTTTGGAAGGCTTGACCTATCTGCTCCTCAGTCACTCCTTCTTGCAGAGCAACATAAGAAGCAATCATAGCATTAGTAGCATTGTACTTACCAGTTACTGGCAAGTCAAGAGCCTGCTCCAAGAAATTAGTCTTGAAGGTTAAACTATCCTTACGCTCTATTAAGTCTGTAATTTCTAGTTCTGCATCTGGACCAAAACGAACTACTTTTTTATCAGCAGGTAGGTAATCCTCTACAATGGGATCAGATGGCGCCAAAAGTAAGCTACCTTTCTCCATACCATCAGCAATCTGTAATTTACCTTTGGCAATCTCTGAACGATCCTTAAAGAAAGCTAAGTGAGCTTCTCCGACCAGAGTCACAATAGCTGTCTTTGGACGAGCCAGTTCAGATAAAAGATGGATGTCTCCCAAATGATCCTGGCCCATCTCCAAGACTAACTTCTCAGTATCATCTGGCATATGAAGCACTGTATAAGGTAAGCCAATCTCGTTATTGTAATTTCCTTGAGTCTTATAAGTTTTGTAACTTGCAGAAAGCAAATGGGCCAACATATCTTTGGTAGTTGTTTTCCCATTTGAACCTGTAACGGCAAAGACATCTACACCAGTCTTTTGAAGGTAGTAGGCTGCGAGAGCTTGAAAAGCTGTCAAAACATCATCTACTAAAATGTAAGGATGATTTGCCACTTCCTTCTCTGACAGGGTTACAGCAGCGCCGTTTTCAAAAGCTGTCTCGACAAAGTCATGACCATCACGCGCCCCCTTGAGTGGCACAAATAAATCACTGGCTCCAATCAAACGACTATCAAACTCTGCCTTGACTAGTGGACTATCCGGATAGACTGATACGTCATTTTTAGCACCAACAAGACGCGCAACTTCGTGAATCGTAAGTTTCATATTTACTCCTTTAAAAAGGGGCAAGAAGTCTCTTCCCGCCCTTATGTCTGTCTTTACAATAGGTGCGCTTCACGCTTGTCAAAACTTTCCTTAGCAAGATCAACCAAACGCTCGATTAGTTCTGGATAGCTAATCCCCATATTGTCCCAAAGCAAGGGATACATAGACCATTGGGTGAAGCCTGGCATGGTATTGAGCTCATTTAGGAAAACTTCTCCCTTATCTGTATAGAAGAAGTCGCAACGCGACTATCCAAGTCCACCGATAGCACGGAAGGCAGTTTCGGCATTCTTGCGCATAACCGATACCACATCATCGCTAATATTAGCTGGGATATCCATGGTAATCTTGTTGTCGATATATTTGGCATCATAGTCATAGAAGGCTACGTCTTTGACAACTTCACCAGGAAGCGTGCTCTTGACATCATAGTTTCCCTAAAGAGACCAACTTCGATTTCACGGGCATTTGACTCCCTTGTTCTAGCAAGACACGACTATCGTACTTGAAGGCAAGCTCTAGAGCTTGATGGAGTTCCTCTTTATTTTCAGACTTAGAAATCCCAACACTAGAGCCCATATTGGATGGTTTGGTAAAGACTGGGTAACTTAATTTTTCTTCTACTTCTGCAATCTTAGAAGCCAAATTATCCCCTTCAACGATGGCTACGTAAGGAACTTGGGCAATCCCAGCAGACTCCAAGACACGCTTGGTAGTAATCTTATCCATAGCAAGACTTGAAGATAGGATGTTACAGCCAACATAAGGCATTTTCAGAACTTCTAAGAAACCTTGAACGGAACCATCTTCTCCCATAGGTCCATGAAGAACTGGAAAAACAACGGCGCCTTCTTCATAGATAGCACTTGGAGCAATTTTCTTGTCCCAATCGATTGTTTCATTGGTCATGAGACGATCTTCCTGCCCAGGAGTTTGGGTAAATTCTTGGGTTTTGATAAAGTCTCCAGACTGGCTGATAAAGAAGGTTTTTACTGTGAAACGATCATAGTTAACCGCACGCATGACACTCTCAGCTGACAAGACAGACACTTCACGTTCTGCACTGCGTCCACCATATAATAGAATAATTGTTTGTTTCATATGATTGTCCTATTTCTACTAGAATACTCGCCTTTTAGTATATCACATTTGTCTATTTTTTTAAACTTGAATAGCACAAAACAAGAAAAGAGACTGGAAGAAAAATAGTCCAGTCTCTGTGTTCTTAAATATTTTATACCTGCTAGCTAATTATTTAGCGATTTAACCTCCTAGACTAAAGCTCTGTACGATTTTCAATGGCCCTTAGGAGTGTTACTTCGTCCGCATATTCGATGTCTGCTCCGACTGCTAGACCTCGCGCTAGGCGCGTAACCTTAATTCCAGCAGGCTTAAGCAAACGAGAGAGATACATAGAAGTCGCTTCACCATCAGCTGTCGCATTGGTGGCTACGATGACCTCTGAAACCTCGCTATCCATGAGACGAGTCATGAGACTTTTAAGATTGATATCGTCAGGGCTAATCCCATTCATTGGTGAAATAAGGCCGTGTAGGACATGATAGAGTCCGTGGTATTCTTGGATATTTTCCATAGCCGCTACATCTCGGCTATCCTCTAATACTAGGATAGTTGTCTGGTCACGACTAGGATCCGTACAGATAGAACATGGATCATCATCCGTTAAACGTCCGCAAATCGAACAATAGGTCAATTCTCGCTTAGCTGCAAGGAGATTTTTGGCAAATTCATTGACGTCATCATCAGGCATCCCAATGGTATAAAAGGCCAGTCGGGTAGCTGTCTTGATCCCGATACCTGGAAGTTTAGAATAGCTGTCAATCAGCTTGGCTATAGGTGTTGGGTAAAGCATGGCTTCCTTTCTAGTTCATTGGATGGTGTTGGTTGTAAAGATTGATAATATCGCGCGCAATAGATGGACCGACACCGTTGGTTAGGGTTGGTATTGTGAGGGAAAACAACCGCGACTGCAATCTGAGGATTATCCGTTGGGGCATAGGCTACTGCGTGGTATTATTGGCTTTTTGACCACCATTGACATAACTTTCGGCTGTACCGGTTTTTCCACTGATAGAGACTGCTGCCCCATTTGAAAAGGCACGACCTGTCGTAAGTGCACTTGTTCCGTGCGATACCTGGTAAAATCCTTGTTGTAGGATAGACATGTCAGATTCGGAAATATTGATTTTATTCATTTCGGTACTACCTGTTTGCTGAATCAAACTTCCTAAACCACCTTGCTCATTATTATCATAGACTCTCTCTATACTGAGGAGCCAAGCGAACACCATTATTAGCAATAGTTGCTACATACTGAGCTAGCTGCATCGGGGTATAGTTATCGAACTGTCCAAAGGCGTTATTTAGATAATTAGCCAAATCATAGTCTTTAGGGATAAATCCTGTTGACTCATCTGGTAGATCAATTCCTGTGAAAGCTCCCAGACCATACTCGCCAAAGGTTGAACGTAATTTCGCCATAGCAGACTCAAGATTGCTGGTTCCTACTGTCATATTAGGCTGATAGGTTTGCCCCATAATCCCTAGAGCTGTTTGGACCATGTAGGTATTAGATGAGTATTCCAAAGCCTCGACAGCTGTGATCGGGAAGGAACCGTAAGAAAGGGTGTACCATGAATTGATTGGTGCAGAACCTTGAAAGACGATTGGTTGGTCTGTTAAAGGTTTGATTGCCTGATAAACACCCATTTTTCCCAACCTGAGCTGATGGTTGCCGCCTTAACGACAGATCCTGGAACAAAAACGTTGGTCACTGTACCTAGTGAGTCTGGAGTCAATTCACCAGATTCCAGATTGTGCTTGATCCCTGACATGGATAGAACAGCTCCTGTCTTAGGATTGAGGGCAACCGCATAGACACCTTCCGAATATTGGGCACCTCCGTTAGCAAGTTCAGAATTAAAATAGCTTTTCAGAAGGCTATCTACACTATCCTGAAGGCCAAATCAATGGTCAGTTTGATATTTTTACCCTTGCTACCTTCCTCAATATTTTCTACACTTTCCATATCTCCATGTTTGTCGAGATGAATTTCCTTAACAGTACGTTTCCCTTGTAGGACTTCCTCATATTGTTTCTCAAGGTAAGAGGTTCCAACACGGTCATTGAGAGAATAACCTTTTTTTAGATAGGCATCTACTTCCTCAGCTGGAAGACCTGACTTTTCACTGGAAACACTTCCTACGATAGAGGCCAGAGAGGTTTCAAGGACCTTGCGATCCCACGAGGTAGAGATGCTAATCCCAGGCAACTCTTTAGATGCAGAGGCGATTAGAGCGACTTGAGTATCGCTTAAGGGATCTGTTTGGATATTGCCTGTTGCAAAATTTCCAACTGCATTGAGCTGACTAAAGAGATAAATAGCCTTCTTTTCATCCTCTGTATAATTAGTTTGGCTAGAGCTAACACTCTCAACAGCATTGTTATAAAGATCCGATTCAGAAAGTTGATTACCATCAGAATCAAAACGCTTATCTTTTGGGTAGAGCCTCTACCGTTTTTATAAGACTGCTGGATCAGCTAGATAATAGTCAGCAATCTGACGTTCTGTCAAATCTGGAGAGGATACCGTCACATACGTTAATAGTTTAGTAGAAATATCCTTTAAATCAGTGCCGTCATCTTATTGCTTCGTGTGAAAGCAACTACTTGTTTAACGTATTTTTCTACCAAAGGGTTTTCCAGCTGCATCATAGATTTCTCCACGAGCAGAACCCTGTTGTAACCCGCGTCTGACTAGCAGATGCTAACTTAGCTTCATAAAAATCTTTGTTCACGACTTGCATATAGAGCAAGCGACCAATGATTGTCATGAAGAGCAAAATAACGATCGCAAACAATAAATTAAGCCGAGTCGGTATCGAATGGCTGTTGAATTTTTCTCATACAAATCAGTCTCGTTTCTAATCAAAATCTCACTCTTCATTGTACCATAATTTGATGAGAAAATTATGGAAAAAGAAAAGACTTTTCCTTTTTATCCAAAAAAACAAAGCATCTATGGTATAATAAGTAAGCGCTATATTATTTGCTGGATTTTTTATCAAAAATTTGACAAATAGCTATAAAGGAGTCCCATGAACAAGCAAGACATCTCTACGATTATTGATCTTCACTTTGAAGAAATGACCGATTTAGAGCAAGAGATTGCCCGCTATTTTTTTGCAGGCAGATACCATTCACGATGACTTGTCTTCTCAGCAGGTCACTCAAAAAACTTCATATTTCACAGGCTGCTCTCACTCGTTTTGCCAAAAATGTGGCTTTTACGGGTTATCGAGAGTTCATATTCAAATACCCTACAACAAATTGACAACCTTTCAGTCCCACAGCAGGATATGAACCCCTTGACTCAAAGAGTCTTGAGAAGTTATACAAATATCCGAGAGATGTCTCAAGAGTTGATTGATGATGACCAACTAGAGCGCATCGCTCATATGATTGATCAATCAGAACGCGTCTATTTTTTCGGAACAGGCAGCTCTGGCCTCGTTGCCCGTGAAATGAAATTACGTTTCATGAGACTAGGAGTCGTCTGTGAGGCTTTTGACAGATCCTGATGGATTTGCCTGGACGACCAGTATCATCGATGAAAAATGTTTGGTCTTTGGCTTCTCCTGTCAGGAACAACTCCATCCATCATTGATAGTCTACTTGACGCTCAAGATATGGGGGCTAAAACCATTCTCTTTACGAGTATGCCTAGCAAGGAAACCCAGGTCTTTACGGAAACTGTATTGGTAGCCAGTCAGAGTCAGGCTTCTTACATCCAGAGAATCTCTGCCCAACTTCCGATGTTGATTTTAATCGACTTACTCTATGCCTACTTCTTAGAAATTGACCGCGAAAGCAAAGAAAAAATCTTTAACAGTTATTGGGAAAATAAAAAACTAAATGGCTATCGTAGAAATAGAAGGTCTAGATAAGCCTTCATCCCTATCAAGTGAATAATCATATGAGTAACCAGCGATTAAAGTCGCTGGTTTTTATACTCTTCGAAAATCTCTTCAAACCACGTCAGCTTTATCTGCAACCTCAAAGCTATGCTTTGAGCAACCTGAGGCTAGCTTCCTAGTTTACTCTTTGATTTTCATTGAGTATAGTAGATTGAATATCGAATAGTACACTGTTGCTTCTAAAACATGAATAAAAATCGATCTGATTTCCCTAGTCAATTTGTTCAGATTTGATTTCATTACACTATATTAGTTTGCTCAAGTCCTATAACTGATGACTTATGCACATAGAACTCTACACCTGATTCTTGATATAAAAAAGCGAACAAGACTGAATTCTGACTCTCAGAAAACTCGTTTTGCTCGCTTTTTATAATTGAGATTAGCTTCTTGGTCCAATCTCTAAATGTTAGATAGATGTTATAGCAGTTTATCTAAACAATGCTACTATCGCGATAAGTTCTAACAAAATCTAAACTTCCTCAAAAGTACTTTCGAGTCCTAAAGATTTTATTCTTCGTCTTTTTTCTTTCCCATTGCAGCCAGTCCAAGAATCGCTCCAGCAGCACCTAAGGTTGCCAGTGTAGCCGTTTCTTTAGTTCCTGTCTCTGGGAGACTATGTTGACGATTTGCAGGCGCTTGATAGATATTGTCGTGTGAGCTTGCAGGAGCTACCAGAGTCTGTTCATCTTTGTATTCTGGGAGTTCATGGACAGCTGCCTCTGCTCCATTGACACCACCTGTGAACTCTGGGGCTTCTCCACGAATAGCTGCTTCTGCACCATTTACGCCACTCAGTAAACTCTGGTACCTCGTTGATAGCCGCTTCTGCGCCATTTATGCCACCAGTAAACTCTGGATCTTCTCCACGAACAGCTGCTTCTGCGCCATTGACACCACCTGTGAACTCTGGTACTTCATGAATCGCTGGATCTGTTTTACCTATTTCAACTTTCTTAGTTCCGACTAGTACAATCTCATCTTGTGGTTCTTCAACAACTTCGTGAAGTTTTTCAGTACGGCTTCCATCCAATGCTACTTCGGTGATGATACGTTCTTTACCTTCACGACCTACTTGAGACACGCTAGTTTTACCTTCTGGAAGAGTTGGATCTTCTTGCTTCACTGTCTTGAAGCCTCTTGGTTCTTCAACTACCTCAAGACTTGGTTGACTAAAGCTCAATTCTTTAACATCTTCAGCTGGCTCAGATGTTCCTTCTACAGTACCAACTTCGATGACACGATCTTGAGCTTCTTCACGTTCAACCTTAACTGTCTTACGTGTATCTCCATCTACTTCTACATAAGTCGTTACTTGACCTGCTTTACCATCTGAAACAACTTGTTCCTTACCTTTAGCTAGGAAGGCATTCTCACGACGAACAGTATTAAAGGCTATTGGTTCCGTGGTTACTTCAAGACTTGGTTGCGTTTGAACTAAGACCTTATCTCCTTCAGTTGGAACTGTTGAATGTTTCACTTCCTCTTTCGGAGCAGCTTGAAGTTGATTGATAGAAGCTAGGGCAGCTTGTAAAGCTTTATCTACTGCATCTTGAGTCTTAGCTTCTTCGATAGCAGCAAGAGCTTGCTCTGCCAACTCAACCAGTTTCTTCTTAGCTTCCTTATCGCTACCTAGTTCAGTAGTCTTTCTTCGAATTGCCTCAGCTAAACTTGACATTGCCTTTTCGTAGTCAATCGTTGGCTCTTCTGGTTTGCTTGGTTCTTCTGGTTTTGGATCCTCTTTTGGAGTTGCTTGAAGTTGATTGATAGCAGCGATACCAGTTGCCAAAGCCTTATCTACTGCATCCTGAGTCTTAGCTTCCTGGATAGCAGTGAGGGCTTGCTCTCCAAGTTCAACCAGTTTTTCCTGTGCAGCTACATCATCTACAAGTTCAGCAGCTCTCGACTGCTGCGGCTAATTCTGCAATCGCCTATGGCGGTCAACTTCAGGCTCTTCAGTTTGCTTGGTTCTTCTGGTTTTGGATCCTCTTTGGAGTCGTTTGAAGTTGATTAATACCAGCTAGAGCATTTTCCAAAGCCTTATCTACTGCATCTGAGTCTTAGCTTCCTGGATAGCAGTAAGAGCTTGTTCGGCCAACTCAACTAATTTCTTCTTAGCTTCCTTATCATCGCCAAGTTCTTTAGTCTTTCTTTCAATCGCTTCTGCCAGACTTGCCATAGCCTTGTCATAGTTTGGCTCCTCTGGCTGGTCTGGGTGTCGGTGTGTCATCTGAACCGTAGTTATCTTCCTTATCAAAGGATAGCTTGTAAGGTTGTATGTCAGCATCAACTCTGCGCATTGACAGTGCTTTCACTGAAAGTTGTTCTGATATTTTTGTCCAAGTTTGACTTGAAGGCTTGACGCGCCTCTGGAGTGTTCTTCAAGGCTGTTTGGTCAAATTTAGCCAACTCATCCTTCCAGTTCTTCATAGCTTGAACTAATTCTTCTTTGGTATAAAGAGCGCTATCTTCACCACGAGTGATGAACTGGTCAACTTGGATACCAATATTTCTGAGAGGTATCCATTTCGTTTTGGATCCA
>BNJU01001951.1_pt1 | contig 86823 bp, 150 predicted proteins | sample 8539281 | NCBI WGS metagenome assembly BNJU01 (sample SAMD00202456, study PRJDB9452) | human saliva metagenome | isolation source: human saliva | place: Japan
GAAAACAAAGAGCGGCTAGAATTTGTGATGGATTTGGTGAAGACGCTTACTGAGTAGGGGATAAATCGTGATAGGTCAAATTCAAAGTACAGGAAGATGACCTATAAGTGTTTTCAATCGCTCTTTCAAACATTAATTAAAGGATGTGATTGAAGTAATCTTTTTAAGCTTTCATATTGGAATGTAAACCCACAGTCTAACAAATGTTTTGGATAGGCATTCTGACTGTCTAAAAGAATGCAAGCGCGCTCGCCTAGAATAGTAGTTAATAAAAATTGAGGTACTTGAGCAAAACAAGGACGATGTAATGCTTTACCTAATAATTGGTTAAAGGTCTTGTTTTTAACAGGATGTGGTGCAGTAAAATTAAATGCACCTTCACAATCATTATGATCAAGTAAGAAGAGAAGTCCTTCTACCATATCCTCTAACGCGATCCAACTCCAATATTGCTCACCATTCCCTAATTTGCCGCCTAATCCAAAGCGATAGAGCGGTAGATTTTTAGCAAAAGCCCCGCCTTTTGGAGAAAGCACTAATCCGGTTCTCACTAAACAGACTCTTGTGTTGGCTTGTTTTGCTGCATTTTCCCAATCAATACAAAGTTGAGCGGTAAATTGAGTACTTGGATTTGTGTCTTCAGTGATCACATCTTCGCCACAGTTTCCATAAATTCCAGTTGCAGAACCTGAAATCAGAGCTGGGGGATATTCACTTTGGTTAATAAGTCGGACAAGCTGTTGTGTTAAATTAATTCGGCTATGACGCAGTTTTTCTTTTTGTTGAACCGTCCATTTTTTATCGAAGATTGGCTCTCCGGCAAGATTAATAACCGCATCAAAGGCATTTAAGTCTTTGAGTGTTGAAAGTGCGGTCAAAAATTGAAGTGTTTTTTCAGGAAAAACAGATTGGGCTTTTTCAATAGAGCGAGTCAATACTGTAACGCTATCACCACGTGACAGTAGTGCTGTAACTAAAGCTTTTCCAACAAATCCTGTTCCACCGGTTACTAAGATATTCATTATAAGCTGCTTTCAAAGAGCGCTTGAATTTGTGCTAAAAGCGCTTTAATTGTTGTATTTTTTGTTGGGGTGACAAATATAGTGTCATCTCCAGCAATCGTACCTAAAATTCCTTCTGGTTTACCAATGGAGTCTAGTAAACGAGCGATCAATTGAGCTGCACCCTGGAGAGGTTTTTGATGACGATGACGAAATCATTGTGATCAATATCCAAAACCAGATTTTTTTAATGGACTGCTGGTAGCGGGCACACTCAATTCACTTGGTAAGCAATACACCATTTCCATTTTTGGTATTTCTTGCACGAACTGCACCAAATTTGCTTAACATTCGTGAAACTTTGGATTGGTTAATGGTTTGGAATCCTTGATTCTTTAAGGCTTCAACGATTTCACTTTGAGAAGCAAATCGCTCTTGGTTTAGCAGTTCTTTAAAATGCTTTTTGTTAATTGATCAGACATAGTTATTCTCGCATAGAGGGAATTTGCATAAGAATTGCATAAAAATTCATTTTAAGCAATTGAAAATGAATTTGTTGTTTGAAAAAGTTTGAGCTAGATCGCATAATTGAACTTCTGTTTGTAATTTAACGGCTAAGACTTTAGAAATTCTACCTAGTTAGGATTAATTAATACATGAGGAGTATTTTATGAAAGTTGCAGTATTAGGCGCAGCAGGCGGCATTGGTCAAGCATTAGCCTTATTACTTAAATTACAATTACCCGCTGAAAGTGAATTAGCACTGTATGATATCGCACCAGTGACACCAGGTGTGGCTAAAGATGTGAGTCATATCCCAACAGCGGTTAAAGTTGAAGGTTTTGCGGGTGAAGATCCAACACCTGCACTAAAAAGGTGCTGATGTCGTTTTAATTTCTGCAGGGGTTGCACGTAAACCTGGTATGGATCGTTCAGATCTTTTCAATATCAATGCGGGTATTGTGCGCAACTTAATTGAACATGTTGCAAAAACTTGTCCAAAAGCTTGTGTAGGTATTATCACCAACCCTGTGAATACGACTGTTGCAATTGCTGCAGAAGTGTTGAAAAAAGCAGGTGTTTACGACAAACGTAAATTATTCGGTGTCACCACTTTAGACGTATTACGTTCTGAAACATTCGTTTCTGAATTAAAAAGGCTTAAATGTTTCTCGTACAAGCGTACCAGTAATTGGTGGTCACTCAGGTGTAACCATTCTTCCATTACTTTCACAAGTTCAATATGCTGAGTGGAAAGAAGAGGAAATCGCACCATTAACAAAAACGTATCCAAAAATGCAGGTACCGAAGTGGTTGAAGCAAAAGCAGGTGGCGGTTCTGCGACACTTTCTATGGCTCAAGCGGCAGCACGTTTTGCTCGTTCATTAGTGAAAGGCTTAAGTGGCGAAACTGTCGTTGAATGTACTTATGTGGAAGGTGATGGCAAATATGCACGTTTCTTCGCTCAACCAGTACGTTTAGGTAAAGAAGGGGTAGAAGAAATTTTACCAATCGGTACCTTAAGCAAATTTGAACAAGAAGCTTTTAGAAGCAATGTTACCAACATTGCGTGCTGATATTGAATTAGGCGAAAAATTTATTAACGGCTAATTTAATTTTATTTCTTGAGAAGGGAGCTATATGCTCCTCTTTTTTTATACGTGAACGATTGAAAATAAAAAGTGAAGAAAAAAAGCGTGATTTAGCTCACAAATTTGAACATTGCTATTTGCAATATAAAGGACTTTGCCGTATTCTTAAATCACTAAAAACAAGTGCTATTTTTAAATAGCCGACATCTATTTTGCTTTCCGAGTAGTGCCCCAGTGGGGCACTTTTTTTTGCCTTATTTTTAGTCGCAGCATAAAAAAGTGCGGCCAAAAAACACTGGATTTTCTGAGCGCACTTTTAAAATGAATGCTAAGCGAAAGAATTATTCAAACATTGCTGAAATAGATTCTTCATTGCTGATACGACGAATTGCTTCAGCAAGCATAGTTGAAAGAGTCAGCACGCGTACTTTACCAAGCGCTTTCATTTCTGGTGAAAGTGGAACAGTATCCGTTACCACGATTTCATCAATCGCATCGCTTGCTAAATGTTGCGCTGCTGCGCCAGAGAATACGGCGTGGGTTGCGTAAGCAAATACGCGTTTTGCACCGCGTTCTTTTAATGCTTCAGCCGCTTTACATAATGTACCACCTGTATCAATCATATCATCCACAAAGGATACAATCACGATCTGCAACATCCCCGATAATATGCATAACTTGCGATACGTTTGCGCGTGGACGACGTTTGTCGATAATCGCCATTTCGGTATCGTTTAATAATTTCGCTACCGCACGAGCACGTACCACACCGCCGATATCAGGAGAAACAACGATAGGATTGACGAGATCGGTTTTCTTCAAGATATCATCAAGTAAAACCGGTGAACCGAATACGTTATCAACTGGTACATCGAAGAAACCTTGGATTTGCTCTGCGTGTAAGTCACAAGTTAATACGCGGTCAATTCCCTACAGTTGAAAGTAAATCTGCAACTACTTTTAGCAGTGATTGGAACACGAGCAGAACGCACACGACGATCTTGACGAGCGTAACCAAAATAAGGAACAACGGCAGTAATACGGCCGGCAGATGCACGACGTAAAAGCATCAACCATTACAATCAATTCCATCAGGTTGTCATTCGTTGGTGCACAAGTGGATTGAATAATAAACACGTCTGCACCACGCACATTTTCATTAATTTGCACTTGATTTCACCATCGCTAAAGCGTCCAACGGTGGCATCGCCTAATGAAATGTAAAGACGTTCAGAAATCTTTTTCGCTAGCTCAGGCGTAGCATTTCCAGCAAAGAGTTTAATGTCTGGCATTTTATATAACCTCAGGTTGAGTGTAGATAGATTGGTTGGTCGAGAGTTGTTTCAACATCGCATGTAATGGTGAAACGTTTAATCCTTTAGCAACAAAGCCGAAAAAAATTCCTTCGGTTTTTGTTGGAAAACAGCTTGTGCTGATTTTTCATCATCAAATTCAGCAAAAACACAAGCCCCGGTTCCGGTTAATCTGGCTGGTGCATATTGTAGCAACCATAGTAGGGCTTTTTCAACTTCAGGATATTGAGTTCGCACGACTTTTTCGCAATCGTTTGCAAACGGTTGATTCAAAAGTTCGGCAAGGGATCTTTTTTCTGTATTTCGAGGCAAATCGTGATCACTAAAGACCACAGCAGTAGAAATCGCAGTTTCAGGTTTTAGTACACATAATATTTTTTTCTTGTGGTTCGCAGTATTGAATTTTTTTCACCCTACACCTTCTGCAAAAAAGCGGCTTGGCCATGAACAAAGATCGGCACATCAGCCCCAAGTTTTTAGCCCAAGCTCAGCAAGTTCATCAATGGATAAATGGGTTTGCCATAAATAGTTTAAAAGCAAGCAGAGTCGTTGCGGCATTGGATGAGCCGCCGCCAATCCCACCGCCCATTGGCAGAATTTTATCTAAATGAATTGTTGCGCCGAGTGTACAGCCTGTTTTTTCTTGTAGGAGTGTCGCTGCACGATAGATTAAGTTTTGTTCTAGAGGTAAGCCTGGAATTTCAGGAGTGATGCGGATTTGTTTATCTTGGCAAATATCAATAGTGAGCCAATCGCCGAAATCAAGAAATTGGAAAAGCGTTTGTAATTCGTGGTAGCCGTTTGGCAGTTTACCGTTTATATAGAGAAATAAATTGAGTTTTGCGGGGCTTGGAAAGCGGTTAGGCTTTCAAGAGAAGTTGAAAGTGCGGTCGAAAAGTGATGTGTTTTCATTAGAACGCCCATTCATCCACACGAATTTTTTTAGGGTTTGTGATGTACTTTTATTCTTTAACAGAATATTTTCAGGCATCGAATTATCCGGATGATAGCTTAGGTAATCGGCTGTCCAAATCGAACCATCAAGCGGGTAGCTAAATTCGGATAAAAAGATGATTGGTTCCAACTTGGTAATCTGCGTTATCTGCTGGCTGACCTTTTTAACCAATAAGCTAAATGCTCTAATGGCACATCCATTCCGATGATTTCACGTAACAATAATTTGGCATTTTTATCAGATTGCTGATTGCCTTTATTATCTGAAATGGTCATGCCCGTTTGGATGCATTTCCATAGTTAGCGTCGTTTTGCTGATCAGAGAATAAAGTTTTTAACTTATAGGCTTTCGGGTTTTGATATTGCCATTCAAAGCGACTAAAAAAACGCTCTTGTGGACTGATGTAACCAATTTGCCCTTTTTGTGCTATAAGATTGAATTTGTTTGATTTTTGAGGTGCTGTTGCCACGTAATATCGTTCTTTATCGATATGTTGAACATCTGTTGGGCGCTCTGCATCAAGGGTACAAGCGGATAAGATCACACTTGCAAATACAGGTGCGAGAAGAGATTTTAATAATTTCATAACAAAATATTTACTAAAAAAATTGCACATATTGTAAGGGTTAGTTTACTTTTTAGTAAAAGCTGGATTAAGCATTTAAGCGAGTTTTCTCCGCTTTCACTGCGGCAATTCTTCGACGCGTTAATTCATCTCGAATACCTTGTTTTTCAAAACCATCTGCAATGACTTGCTGTACATCAACAGCAAGAGCAGCTTGATAAAGTGTTTTGAGGTAATCAATTTGCGGATATTCTTTATTTTCAAAGCCCGTTCGTCCGCGAGTATCAGATAAACATACCAATAAAAATTCCTCAAAGCGCTGAGGCTTGCGCCAAACATCAAAAGTATTAAAGAGTTTCACTACTGTTTCAGGGCGAAGTTCTAATGCTTTGTGTGCATGCGTGTGATATTCACAAGTTAATTCGCCTAATTCTTGAAGATAATTAGGGACTCTAAGGCGTTTGCATAATGAACGAGTCGGTTTAATCCCCGCTTTTTCATGTCCATGATGACTAGGCCACATTTCTTTTGGGGTAAGGGCTTTTCCAAGATCATGACAAATCGCAGCAAAACGGACCGCACTTTTATTCAAATTAGTATTTTCAGTAAGTTTAACGGCTTGCTGCAATACGAGCATGGTATGAACAAAGCTATCAATTTCAGGATGATATTTGGCTGGGTTCGGTACGCCATCTAAGGCGGCAATCTCAGGGAAGAGCACTTTGAGCGCGCCAACTTGATGCAGCGTTTCAAAATAAATTTCAGGATGCGGTTCGTTTAATGCTTTTTCCGTTTCCATCCAAACACGCTCAGCCGTTAGGTGGGCGAGTTCGCCTTGTTCAGTGAGTTCAGCCATTAATTTAAGGGTTTCTTCGGCAATTGAGAAAACCTAAATGATGGAAACGAGCAGCGAAGCGTGCAACACGTAATACACGAAGTGGATCTTCAGCAAAAGCAGGGGGAAATATGACGTAAAATACGTTGATGAATATCCTCTACGCCATGATAAGGATCGTGCAGCTTGCCATCTTTGTCTTGGGCAATGGCATTAATGGTGAGATCTCGACGAATTAAATCTTGTTCAAGCGTAATATCATCTGAAAAATCACAAATAAATCCAGTGTAGCCTTTGCCTGATTTTCGTTCTGTACGGGCAAGCGCATATTCTTCATGGCTTTTCAGGATTGAGAAAAACAGGGAAGTCTTTGCCAACTTGTTGGTAACCTTGAGCCAGCAACATTTCTGGTGTTGCTCCCACGACGACCCAGTCACGATCTTCACTGGGTAAACCCTAAAGTTGATCGCGTACAGCACCGCCGACAAGATAAATGTCCATTTTGCTCTCCCATCAAAATATAAAGAAAAGGTAGGCAAATGCCTACCTCAATAATGAATCATGACCAGCTATCACGACGTTTACGTCTAGGTAAAATGTGAGGTAATACTAAGCCAATTAATAAACCTACACCTAATACCGAGCCGCCATAAATAAACCATTGGATCGCAATTTCGCGTTTATTCGCATCAAGCATTGCTTCTAAATCACGATTTTTATTTTTCGTCATTTCTAATTCACGTTTAAGTTGTGAATTTTGCTCAAGTAATTCACTGCTTTGTTGTTCCGCTTGTTTACTACGACGTTGAATTTCGTTTGTACGTTGCTGCCAATCTGAATCAACGCGACTCAGCTTCAACGTCAGTTCTTGAACCTGCGCTTTTAATCTTGGATTTTCTTCACGGCTACTTGGCGTAGAACTTAGTTCCGAGGTTAAAATCCATGCCTCGCGATTTTTATTATCACGAATTAGGGTATATTTTCCTTCTTGTCCTAAGACTGTTACCGCTTCGCCAGATTGGATTGCACCCGCGATCTTAAACTGATCGCCTGCACCTTTGCGTAAATATGTGTTCAGATTTTCTGTCACATATTGCGTTTCAGCTTGTACTGTTCCAATGGTTGAGCCTAATAAAACACAAGAAAATAAAAGTTTGCTCACTTTTGACATAATACTTCCTAGATTCGTGAAGGAAGTGCGGTCAGAAAATACAATGAAAAATAACCGCACTTTTAATAATTATACTAATGGAAAATCGCGCGAAGGACGTAGAAAATCATAATCGCGAAGAATGCACCCGCTGGTAACGTCACAACCCATGAACTAATGATGTTACGGATAACCGTTAAGTTAAGTGCCGCAATACCACGCGCGAAACCGATACCTAAGATTGCACCCACTAGGGTTTGTGTAGTGGAGATAGGTAAACCAGTACCAGATGCCACTACAACGGTCATCGCTGTTGCAAATTGTGCGGCAAAACCACGGCTCGGGGTTAAATCGGTAATACCTGATCCTACAGTTGCCATTACTTTTTGTCCCATTGCAATCAGACCAACTGCGATACCTAATGCACCTAAAGGTAAAATCCACCAAGCTAATTTTCCACCGCTCAGGATTTGTCCCGCCATTTTGCACGATTGAGACCACAGAAGAAAGCGGACCAATTGCATTGGCTACGTCATTAGAACCATGTGCGAATGCCATTGCACAAGCAGTTAAAAAGCATTAAGATACTAAAAATCTTTTTCTACCGAGCCGAATGCGCCTTTTTGTTGCTTTTTGCAGTAAATGCTTTTACTGCGGAAGTAGAAAGTGGCAAAAAATCATACCAATGACACTGATTAGCAATGAAATACCGAGCGTTTCATTTGTTGAAAGATTTAAACCAACGTGTTTTTAAACCTTTTGCCATAGTCACGATACAAAGCACAAATACAGTAATCGCCATGTAGTAAGGACCATATTTTTGTGCATTTTTCAGTGGGTTCTCAGTATCAAATATGAGTTTTCTGGATACTCGCAAAAGATGGTATAGGCTAAAAGTCCAGCAATCACTGGCGTGATAAACCAGCTACCAACAATCCCACCAATTGTAGACCAGTCAACAGAACTAGGACCAATCGTAATACAAGCAAAACCAATTAAAGCACCGATGATGGTGTGAGTACCCTGAAACAGGCCAGCCCATTTTTAGTGGCGATAAATAACCAAGCACCTGAGGCAAAAGAGCGCTGAAAGCATCCCTAATGCTAAGACGATCTGGAGATTCGATAAATTGAGTCGGATCGATCACACCGCTTTTAATGGTTTCAGTTACTTCACCACCGGCTAAATAAGCTCCTGCAGATTCAAAAATCAAAGCAATAACAATCGCTTGTTTTGGCTGTAATGGTTCCCGAACCTACGGAAGTCCCCATTGAGTTTGATACGTCGTTGGCACCAATACCAAATGCCATAAAAAAGCCGAATACCGCGGTAATTAAGACTAACCACGAGCCGTATGCATTAATAATTTCCATAGTGAATTTCCTATGTTGTAGTTAATGTCGTCAAAATTAAGAGCGAGCTAGCATTAATTCAATACGAGAGCCAACACGTTGCGCCTGATCGGCTAATACGCCCACCCACTCGATGACTTTTATACAAGAACATCACATCAATTGGGTTATAACGACTTTCAATACCCTGTAGCAACATTTTACGTAATTTGAATTTGCATTTGATCCGTATCATCTTCGATAGAATCTAGCTCTTGGATCATATGGTATTCACTAATTTAAGTTCACGGCCTTTAAAACCGGTTTCAAGTAGTTTGATCCATCTCTTCAATCACTAGATGTGCTTGATGAATAGAGTCTAAACTACGTTTAACATATTTTTAAGAAACTCTTCCTGCATTTCTTCAGGAATGCCGAATTGGCGACCAATCATACGACCTGAAATATCTTTAGCAAAGTTAGCTAATTTGTCTAGTTGGGTAACTAATTCCAAGTAAATCAGTACGATCGATAGGGTAAAAAAATAAACCACGAGGCAATTTCAAACGAATTTCACGTTTTAAACTGTCTGCTTCACGTTCACATTGAGAAATGTCTAGACGTACTTTTTTCTGCTTCATCCCATTGTTTTTAAATAGGTATGTTGAAAGAATGGAATTAATAAATCGCAACATTCTGTCACTTTTTCAGAATGTTTTCTGCAGAGGTTTTTAAAGGAGAATGGGCAAATAATCCGAGAATATTATTCATTGCCATAGGTGTTTTTACTCCATAACAAGGGTTAAAATTTCGGTTGCATATTACCTGATTTTATAAGGAAATACACGAAAAAAAGATCTTGATTTGTATAAAAATTATCTGTATATTTAAACAGTTAAAAAGTGATAAGGAAAAAAATAAAATGAGTAATGAAGTTGAATTAAAGCTTGCAGTCACCTCTGATGCTTTCGATATCCTAAAAACACACCTCAATCAATTCAAATATCTTTAGAGCAAAAATACGGTCTTTCTAGGAAATACTTATTTCGATTATCCTGATCATTTTTGGCGAAACAAAAATGGGATTGCGTGTCCGTCGAGGAAAATAATGATTTCACACTCACCTTAAAAACAGACGGAAAAAGTGGTTGGCGGATTGCATAGCCGTCCAGAATATAATTTATCTATACCTGATGATTCCAGTACCCTACATCGGCACAATTAACGTCATTGTATCCATTTGAAAATTTGCCTTCCGCTGCATTACAGCCGATTTTTCTCAACAGATTTTTAACCGCACTTTTTGGTTGATTGCGTTTGGTGCATCAAAAAAATTGAAGTAGCTTTTTGATCAGGGAAAGATTCTATCAGGGAGAAAAACACAGCCTATCTGCGAAATTGAATTTGAATTAAAAGAAGGGCTTATTTCAGATCTTTTCTATTTTGTCTCACTTTTACCTTTTGAACAGGATGTGTATTTTAGTTCGGCAAGTAAAGCGAAACGAGGCTATCAACTAGGCAGTAAACAACTTCTGATTGATTGGTTAAATAAATGGCGTGATTTCTTAAAAAGAAGAACGTGAGGAAGTGCGGTTGATTCTCGCGAACAATTAAGTGCAGTCATGAAAATGGAGCAGCAATTGATTGAGGAAACGCTTTCATTCCCAACGGATGTGTTTGCTTTCGATTTTATGAAAACTGTTGAACGTGTGGGCGCATTTTTCAATCTTTATCATTATTATGATGACAACAAAGCCTTGTTTGAAAAACTGGAAGAAAATCGATCAGCTGAGTTATTAGCAAGTAATCAATTTTTTTCCTTAATGAAATAAAAAGGCTTGATTACCTTTCATAGCGAAACAAAAGATAATTTTCAAACTATTGAGAAGTTAAAAGCGTTATTAAAGAGTCGTGCGTATTTTTGAAAGAATGCTTGGCTTTAATGATGTTGATGGCGTAAAACGGGTTCTCTAAAGGATAATAAAAATGGCAAAAAGCTCCTAAAAACCGCTTATGTATGTAATGATTGTGGCGCTGAATTTTTCGCGCTGGCAAGGGCAGTGTTCTGCCTGTAAAGCCTGGAATACCATTAGTGAAGTGCGGTTAATTTCAGCCTCAAATTCCACAAAAAAATGATCGTTTTAGTGGTTATGCAGGAGAAACCCGTGCAAAAAAATCCAAACACTTTCTGAAATTAGCTTACAAGAAACACCGCGTTTTCACCAGTGGATTTAAAGAATTGAGATCGCGTGTTAGGCGGCGGGATCGTACCGGGGAGTGCCATTTTAATTGGTGGGCATCCTGGTGCGGGGAAAAAGTACCTTGTTACTTCAAGTGATGTGCGGATTAGCAAAAATATGACCGCACTTTATGTAACAGGGGAAGAGTCGCTTCAACAAGTGGCCATGCGAGCTAATCGCTTAAATCTACCGACAGATAAATTAAATATGTTATCTGAAACGTCTGTTGAGCAAATTTGTAATTTGGCGGATCAGTTGAAACCTCAAATTATCGTAGTGGACTCGATCCAGGTTATGCATCTTTCGGATATTCAATCTTCTCCAGGAAGTGTGGCACAAGTGCGTGAATGCGCCTCTTTCCTGACTCGTTATGCGAAAACCCGACAGGTCGCTATCATTATGGTTGGTCATGTCACCAAAGACGGCACCCTTGCAGGTCCGAAAGTATTGGAACATGCCATTGACTGTTCGTTATTGCTAGAAGGGGAGGCGGATTCCCGTTTCCGTACGTTACGTAGCCATAAAAACCGTTTTGGCGCAGTGAATGAGCTAGGGGTATTTGGCATGACAGAACAAGGCCTGCGCGAAGTGAAAAATCCATCGGCAATTTTCTTAAGTCGAGGAGATGAACAAACACCGGGTAGTTCGGTCATGGTGCTTTGGGAAGGAACGCGTCCGCTTTTGGTCGAAATTCAAGCGTTGGTGGATCATTCTATGCTCGCAAATCCGCGTCGTGTGGCGGTGGGTCTAGAACAAAATCGTTTAGCCTTATTGCTTGCGGTATTGCATCGCCATGGTGGGCTACAAATGTCGGATCAAGATGTTTTTGTGAATGTCGTTGGCGGTGTAAAAGTCGGGGAAACTGGAGCAGATCTTGCGTTATTACTTGCATTAATTTCGAGTTTCCGTAATCGCCCATTACCACAAGATTTAGTTGTCTTTGGTGAAGTAGGGTTAGCGGTGAAATTCGCCCGGTGACCAGTGGTCAAGAACGTATTAGTGAAGCGGCAAAACATGGCTTTTAAACGCGCGATTGTGCCTTTTTGCCAACAAGCCGAAAAAGTGCGGTCGAAAATATGGAAGTTTTTACGGTAAAAAAACTCTCTGATGCACTTGCCATTTTGGATAATTTCTAAAAAAACGTTGTCCTATTGTTGTCTGATTACTGAAAGTTTTTGATAAATTAGATAGAATATGCGCCGTACATAAGGAAAGGTTATGGAAAAGAAATTAAATAAAGCGTTGGATAGCATTGATATCAAAATCTTAAATGAATTACAACGCAACGGTAAAATCTCTAATATCGATTTATCAAAGAAAGTTGGGTTATCGCCAACGCCTTGTTTAGAAAGGGTAAAACGCCTAGAAAAACAAGGTGTGATTATGAGCTATCGCGCATTATTAAATCCTGAATTACTGGATGCGCCTTTATTGGTGATCGTTGAAATTACGCTTGTGCGTGGTAAACCTGATGTTTTTCGAAGAGTTTAATGCCGCGATTCAAGCGCTTGATGAAATTCTCGAATGTCATTTGGTATCAGGTGATTTCGATTATTTACTCAAAACACGTGTAGCAGATATGGCCGCATATCGAAAATTATTGGGTACCACCTTATTGCGCTTACCAGGTGTGAATGACACTCGAACTTATGTTGTCATGGAAGAAGTGAAACAAACTAATTATCTCGTACTAAAATAAAAATGATTAAACGAATTACAAAACGATTTACACCGAAACAATATTTAGCAGAATTATTACTCGGATTGACCGCACTTTTTAGGTTTATATTTAATCGTGGCATGGTCAAGCTATACGCCATTAGATAACTCTTGGTCTACAGCAAGTTTTCAAACTGAAACCATTAATAAAGCCGGTGCTTTTGGTGCTTGGTTAATTGATGCGTTTTTTGTTTTTCTCGGCTATGTCGGTCATCTCATTCCGTTTGTCATTTTTATCGTACCGATTTATTTACTGAAAACCAAAGCGGTTCATTCTCTCTGCAACCCGTATTGCATTACGTTCCTTTGGCTTTATTGCTCTCATCGTTGGTTTAACCATGATGGCAACCTTGTTGCTTTCAAATACGAACTACTATTTAGCTGGCGGCGTGTTTGGTGGCAGCTTAGTGGTAAAATTATATCCTACGCTCGGTAAGTTTGGCTGTATTTTTAGTAGGCTTTATCTGTGCAGTTGTAGGCTTTATTTTCTGTTCCGGTGCATCATTAATTCGTTTAATTGTGAAATTCTACCACTGGCTAACTATGAAAAATCAACCGGCAGAAGAAGAGCAAGCAGAACATACTTCTGTAGATGATCTTGAACAAATTGTGATTGAGGCACCTCAACAACTCGCTTTCTCTGATTCTCAATTGGAAACGAATCTACAGAAAATGAAAAAGAGGACGAGCTGAGAAATGCCTTTGTTAAGCCTGAGCAACTAATTAATATCAGTGGGCTATCCTCACCGAGTGCTTTCAGAGCCTGCAGATGTTGAAAAAATTAGAAGATAAGTTTAAAGGTTTCACGGTTGAATCTGACAATTTACCGAATGTGTCTATTTCTGCCTCTTCTTCCGTTGAATTACCAACAAAAGAAGATTTTTCAGCAACATGGAAAAATTCACAAGTGAATCGTCAAAGTGCGGATGATTCAGATGATATTTTTGAAGAAAATGTCATGCCAAAAGTGTCACTAAAAACACCTGAAAAATACGACCGCACTTTATCCAACTTATGATGAACCTTTAGAATCAGAAAATGATGGTTTAGAAGATGAATTAGCACGTCAGTTTGCTGCACAAGAGCAAGCACGTTTGCAAGAAATGGAAGTGCGTGCAAAAGCCTCAAATGCTGAAGATGCATTAAAAGTGATCTTGAAATGAACCGACAGCTTTCAGCAGTTAAAGCGCGTGAAATTCATATTGAGAATGCAACTGAAACAACCTATAAGCCGTATTCTGATACGCTTATTCATCCCAGCATTCCAACAACCAACGAATAAACGTGAAAAACCAACGACACCATTACCAAGTTTGGATTTACTTGAGCATCGTCCAACGCAGGCTCAAGACATTACGCGTGAAGAAATTTTTAGACACATCCGCACGCATAGAACAACAATTAAAGAATTTTAATGTCAAAGCAACGGTACAAGATGTGTTAGTTGGCCCTGTGGTGACTCGTTATGAGCTTGAATTACAGCCAGGTGTAAAAGCATCTAAAGTAACAAGTATTGATACCGATTTAGCACGTGCGTTGATGTTCCGTGCGATCCGTGTGGCGGAAGTGATTCCAGGCAAACCTTATATTGGTATTGAAACGCCAAATGCACACCGTCAAATAGTGCCATTGCGTGATGTGCTCGATAGTAATGAATTCCGTTCCTCAACATCATTGCTTTCAATGGCTTTGGGTAAAGATATTAGCGGAAAACCTGTTGTAGTTGATTTGGCTAAAATGCCTCACTTACTTGTTGCAGGTTCAACAGGCTCTGGTAAATCTGTTGGTGTGAATACCATGATTTTAAGTTTGCTTTTCCGTGTGACACCGGATGAAGTGAAATTTATTATGATTGACCCGAAAGTGGTTGAGCTTTCTATTTATAACGATATCCCGCACTTGCTTACCCCTGTGGTGACGGATATGAAAAAAGCGGCGAATGCATTGCGTTGGTGCGTAGATGAAATGGAACGTCGTTATCAATTATTGTCAGCCTTACGTGTGCGTAACATTGAAGGGTATAACGAAAAAATTGAAGAATATGAAAAACTCAATATGCCAATTCCAAACCCAATTTGGAAACCGGGTGATACAATGGATAAGATGCCGCCTCCATTAGAAAAATTGAGTTATATTGTCGTGATCGTTGATGAGTTTGCGGACTTAATGATGGTTGCAGGTAAACAAATTGAAGAGTTAATTGCTCGCTTAGCACAAAAAGCCCGTGCAATTGGTATTCACCTGATTTTAGCAACACAACGCCCTTCAGTAGATGTGATTACCGGGTTAATTAAAGCAATATTCCAAGCCGTATTGCCTTTACTGTGGCAAGTAAAATTGACTCTAGAACGATTCTGGATCAAGGTGGTGCAGAAGCCTTATTAGGCCGTGGTGATATGTTATATTCAGGACAAGGCTCTTCGGATCTTGTTCGAGTACACGGTGCCTTTATGAGTGATGATGAGGTGGCGCGTGTAGCAGATGATTGGCGTGCACGTGGTAAACCAAATTATATTGATGGCATTTTAGACGGCGCGGATGATGAGGAGTCTGGTGAAAAAAATCAACGGCAAGTAGTGGCGATCTTGATGCATTATTTGATGAAGTCGTTGAGTTTGTCTTAAGCACAGGCAATACATCGACTTCTTATGTTCAACGTAAATTTAGTGTTGGGTTTAACCGAGCGGCTCGAATTATGGATCAGCTCGAAGAACAAGGTATTTTAGGCCCAATGAAAAATGGAAAACGAGAAATTTTAGCTCGACGTTCCGAATATTAATTCTCTTAAGTTTCACTTTACAAAAAGGAAAAGTAGAATGAAAAACATTATTAAAAATGACCGCACTTACTGCACTTTTTAAGCGCAAGTAACTTTGCTTTTGCTGATGCCGCAGATGAGCTGCAAAATCGCTTAAATCAAGTAACGGTATTAGTGCTGATTTCTCTCAAACCGTGACTTCTGCTGGTGGTAAAAACGTTCAACAAGGAAGTGGAAAACTTCAAATTAAACGTCCAAATCTTTTCCGTATGGATACCAAATCACCGCAAGAAACACAAATTATTGCAGATGGTAAAACCCTTTGGTATTACGATCCATTCGTGCAACAAGTTACCGCTCAATGGGTGAAGGATGCTGTAAATAATACACCTTTCGTGCTTTTAACCAGTAACGATAAAAGCCACTGGAATCAGTATTCAGTGACGCAGAATGCGGATACGCTTTGATGTTAAAACCGAAAGGCGAAAAAAATAGTAATATTAAACAATTTGATATTCGCGTAGATGCAAATGGTGTGTTAAAAATTTCAGCACCACAGAAAAAGATGGTCAAACCAATCTTTATGTGTTGCGTAACATTACAAATCAAACACTAGCTGATAGCTTATTCCAATTTAGCGTACCGAAAGGCGTGGAATTGGATGACCAACGCAAAGGTAAAAAATAATCCATAAGGTGTGAATGATAATCTTCACACCTTTTGCTTATTAAGGAAAGAATATGTCTAATCTGAATTTTTGATTTTGCTGAAAATGACTTTCGCCCTTTAGCTGCCCGTATGCGTCCAACAAATTTGGAACAATATTATGGGCAGACGCATTTAATTGGGGAAGGAAAGCCGCTTCGTAAAGCAATTCAAGCAGGGCATGTTCATTCTATGATTCTGTGGGGACCGCCAGGTACAGGTAAAACGACACTGGCGGAAATTATTGCTAATCGTATCAATGCGGAAGTTGAACGAATTTCAGCGGTAACAAGTGGCGTAAAAGAAATTCGAGAATCAATTGAGCGCGCGAAACAAAATCGACTTGCAGATCGCCAAACGATTTTATTTGTGGATGAAGTGCATCGCTTTAACAAAAAGCCAACAAGATGCGTTTTTACCCCATATTGAAGATGGTACGATTATTTTTATTGGTGCGACAACGGAAAATCCTTCCTTTGAATTAAATAATGCATTGCTTTCTCGTGCGAGAGTTTATCTCCTCAAGTCATTGACAGTGGCTGAAATCGAACAAGTTCTACAACAGGCGATTTCTGATCCGGAGCGAGGATTAGGTAAAGAGCGGTTAGTTTTAGAAGAGAATTTGCTACAGGTATTAGCTGAATATGTGAATGGTGATGCTCGCCTGGCTTTAAAACTGCCTTGAACTGATGGTTGATATGGCTTCTGAACTGAAAAACGGTAAAAATTAGACCGCACTTTGTTGAAAGAAGTATTAGGTGAACGACAAGCTCGTTTTGATAAACAAGGTGATCGCTTCTATGATTTGATTTCTGCTTTACATAAATCTATTCGAGGCTCAGCAGCAGATGCTGCGCTTTACTGGTATGCGCGAATTATCACCGCAGGCGGCGATCCTCTTTATGTTGCACGACGTTTATTAGCGATAGCTTCAGAAGATGTGGGTAATGCGGATCCTCGAGCAATGCAAGTGGCTCTAGCGGCTTGGGATTGTTTTACGAGTGGGCGCTTATGAAGGAGAGCGAGCTATTGCTCAAGCCATTATTTATTTGGCCGTAGCGCCGAAGAGTAATGCAGTTTATAACGCATTTAATGCAGCCAAACAACATGCAAAAGATTTTCCTGATTTCGATGTGCCACCTCATTTACGTAATGCGCCAACGGCTTTAATGAAAAGAATTAGGCTATGGCGCTGAATATCGTTATGCACATGATGAGCCAAATGCTTATGCTGCTGGAGAAAATTACTTTCCACCGGAACTGAAAGATACTCAGTATTATTTCCCAACTAATCGTGGTATGGAAATTCAAATTAAAGAAAAAGCTTGACCGTTTACAAGAGCAAGATAAAAACGCATCAAAAACGCTATAAATAGTTTCTTCTCAAACGGTAAATATAAAAAGTGCGGCTAAATTTGACCGCACTTTTGATTATCACTAAAAAGCGCATTATTTTGCTGCTTTTAACTCTTGGTAATACTGTTCATAATATTGAATCGCATCACCTACATCATCTTGCCAGTGGCTTTTTGAAGGATTTCAGCTGGTGGATAGATAGATGGATCTTCAGTGATTTCTTTTTGGAAGTACTTTTTCGCTTCTAGGTTAGCTGTTGGGTAACCGATCGCTAAAGTCAATTTTCTCCGCTGCTTTTTGCACCTAATAAGTAGTTAATTAACTTGTGTGCACCATCTGGGTTTTTAGAGTTTTGAGAATCGCTTTAAAGTATCAACCCAAAGAACAGGACCTTCTTTTGGGAACACCATATTTAATGGCGCTTGTTCTTTTTCGCGATACGCACAGAACCATTCCATAACTGACCTAATTCTACTTCACCAGAGATGAAAAGAGTTTGCAGGGTTATCAGAATTGAAAGAAAGTACGTTTGGACGTAGTTTTAATAACTCTTCATAAAGCTTGTTTAATAATTGCAGGATCTTTGGTATTTGGATCTTGACCAATTTTTAATAACGCAATATTGAATACTTCACGCGCATCATCCAATAATTGGATTTTGTTTGCATATTCAGGTTTCCAGAAATCACCCCAAGAAGTGAAAGTCAGAACCTTTATAGGTATTGGTATTAAATGCAATACCTGGCGCACCTAACAACTGAGGAAGTGAGTATTTATTGCCTTTATCATAAGGTTTGTTGAGCCAATCAGGGTCTAATTCTTTGATAACAGGTAATTTACTGTGATCTAATTCTTGTAGCATGCCTTCGCGTCCCATTTTAGATACGAAGTAGTTAGATGGTGCAATCACATCATAACCACCAGCATCACCTTGGGTTTTCATTTTGGCATACATAGTTTCATTTGATTCAAGACTTGCTACGATAACTTTGATACCAGTTTCTTTTGTGAAGTCATCTAAAAGACCATCTGGTACGTATTCAGTCCAAGTATATAAGTACACAGTATCATTTGCTGGAGCCTGTGCTTTTGTAGCATCAGACTTGGCTTCTTTGTCGTTACAAGCAGTTAATGTAGCGGCAACTAAACCGGCAGTAAGCAAACCTGCAAATTTTTTCATTTTTCTTTGTTCTCCGTAAAAGAGGGTAAAAACCACCTGCATTAATGCAGAGTATAAAAAACTGCCTTGATTGTGCGTCAAGGCGTATTCTATTTGATCTTAAAAGATTTGTGAAACCTTTTTATATCAATGTTTAATGATTATTTTTACGTGCAACTAATTGGCTTAAAAATTACTAATCCTAATGAAAGCACGATCATAATCGTTGCTAACGCGTTTACTTCTGGTGTTACCCCTGTTTTTACAAGAGAGAAGATACGCAATGGTAGGATTTCATAGCTTACACCACTTACGAAAGAGGATACAACAACATCATCTAATGAAATAGTAAAGCTTAACAACCAACCAGATACCACTGCCGGTAAGGCAAGCGGTAGGATAATTTTACGCAAAATAGTGACTTCACTCGCACCCTAAATCTTTTCGCCGCTTCAAGCATTCTTGCATCAAAAGCCATTTAAAGCGAGAAAATCGTTACGGTAACATAAGGTAAACAGAATGTTACGTGCGCCAATAGCAATGACCAGAAACCTAACGAAATCCCTACAACCATGAATAAGGCTAGTAGAGAAACAGCCATTACGATATCTGGTGACATCATGACGATAAATAACATACCACTTACCGCTTGTTTACCACGGAAACGATAGCGATAAAGTGCAATCGCGGTTAAACCACCCACAATAGTTGCTAAGGTTGCGGCAAAAGAAAGCAATAGTGACAGAGTGGAACGCAGCTTGGATTAAGGTATCGTTATTAAATAAACGCTCATACCAGTTCCAGCTAAAAGCCTTTCCAACTTAAACCATAACGGTCTTCGTTAAAGGAGTTAGTCACCAAGATAATAATTGGGATATACAAATAAGCGTATACCACAAACATAAAAATATTACGTAGTAAACGACTCATTATTCTAACTCCACTTTCTTATTCAACAATTTATTTGCACGATAGTAAACGAAAATCAACAATGCCATTAAGATGGTTAAACCGATACTGATTGCCGAACCGAATGGCCAGTTACGGGAAATTAAGAATTCACTCTTAATTACGTTACCAACTAATAACACTTTCGCACCACCAAGTAAGTCAGCTACATAGAACATACCCATTGCTGGTAATAGTACTAATAAACAACCCGCTACGATACCTGGCATGGTTAATGGCAAAATTACACGGAAGAAACGTTGAACCGCATTCGCGCCTAAATCTCTTGCCGCTTCTAATAAACGTCCATCTAATTTTTCAATAGCAGAGTAGAGCGGTAGAATCATAAATGGTAAAAGGAGATACACTAAACCAATGATTACAGCTACTTCGGTATTTAAAATACGAATAGGCTCACTCAAAATGCCCATATCCATTAACATGGTATTTAACACACCTTTCACACCAAGGAATACTTTCATCCCATAGATACGAATAAGTGAGTTTGTCCAGAATGGCAATACCACGAGGAATAACAAAAATGGACGATATTTTGGATTAATTTTGCTGACCATAAAGGCAAATGGATAGCCAATGAGTAAACAAATAATCGTCGCAATGCCAGACATATACAATGAATTCCACACAACCTGTGCATAAAGCGGATTAAACAGGTTAGTGTAGTTATCTAAAGTAAATGGCAAAGCATAAAAGTCACTACCATCTCGGGTTAAAAAACTTACGGTTAAAACCAATAAGTTTGGAATTAGCACAAAGAAGATTAACCAACTGAAGATAATTGCAACAGTAATTTTCTGGAATTTATTATTGATTATCTTCATCGTTGAGTACAACCTCCCAACCTTCGTGCCATGTAATACCTACACGTTGACCAACGCTGTGATCCATATGTGGGTCATCTTCGTTAAAGAATTCGCTCACTAATACGCGTTTACCGTTGTGATCAAATTCGACTGTAGACTCAAGTGTCATCCCTTTATAGGTACGATCCACAATGCGACCAATAATTGCATTTGAGTGCTCATTTTCGTCAAGCTCTTCAATCACAATATCTTCTGGGCGTAATAATACTTGTAGTTTTGACCTTTTTCAGCAGAGATACTGGTGTGAATATCACGATACGACCTTCTACATTAGCAAGTAGCTCATCGTCAGATTTACGTTCAATTACAGTTGCATCAAATACGTTGATTTCACCAATGAAGCGAGCTACGAATAGGTTAGCTGGATCTTCATAGATTTCACGTGGTGAACCATCTTGTGCAATTTTACCTTTACGTAATAAGACGATACGGTCAGACATGGTGATCGCTTCTTCTTGATCGTGAGTAACGAAAATAAAGGTAATGCCAAGTTGACGCTGTAATTGTTTAAGTTCATTTTGCATTTGTTTACGCAACTTATAATCCAGCGCAGATAAAGATTCATCAAGTAGCAACACTTTTGGTTTATTCACAACAGCTCGAGCAATCGCGATACGTTGTTGCTGACCACCAGAAAGTTGAGCTGGTTTACGATCGGCCATTTCTTCTAATTGCACCATACGCAATGCATCCAGAACGCGAGGTTTAATTTCACTTTCTGCCACTTTTTGCATACGCAAACCAAAAAGCCACGTTATCAAAAAAATGGTCATATGCGGGAATAACGCATAACTTTGGAATACGGTGTTAATGTGGCGTTTTCTGCCGGAACATTAGTAATATCTTCACCGTCCAAAATAATATGACCTTCATCTAATTCTTCTAAACCCGCTAATAAACGCAATACTGTCGTTTTACCACAGCCTGATGGGCCAAGAATTGTGACGAATTCACCGTTATTAATGGTTAGATTAAAATCATTAATAATTGTGTTAGAACCATAGGATTTTTTTGATTGAACGAAGCTCAATAATAGGCTTTTTTGAACCAGATTTTCCACTAGCTTTGGTTTTCTCCCTAATTTCACCAATTTAATCGGTACTGAGTAGAAATGAACCTGCAAAAATGATGCAGGGCGACATAAAATTGAACGGATATGATATAGCGAATTGTTAATGATGAAAAGGATTTAATCGCGTTTTTAGGAAAAATTTTATTGAAATATTGGCCGCACTTTTTCAGAAAAATTTTATAACTCTTCACTTTCTTGTTATATATCAAGAACTGCAAGATTTTTGGGATTAGACTAGCAGCAGAACAAAGGAGAATTTTCGAAATGGAAGAACAAGATAATAATAAATTATTGGAGCGATTTTTAACTTATGTTGCGTTTGATACGCAATCTAAATCGTCTGCAAAACATTCACCCAAGTTCAGCTGGGCAAATGAAGTTGGCTTTGCATTTGCAGCAAGAATTAATTGAACTAGGCTTTACAAGATGTCAATGTGACTAAGCATGCCGTCGTCACAGCTTATTTTACCCTCAAATCATCCTGAATTAACACAAACCATAGGTTTTTATTTCCCACCTTGATACATCCCCACAATGCAGCGGTAAAAAAATGTTCAACCTGAAGTGATCGAAAATTATCGGGGAGGAGATATTGCATTAGGTTTAGGGAAGAGTTTATTAGTCCCTGTATATTATCCATTTTTACATCAGCTTATTGGCAAAACCTTGATTGTGACAGATGGAACCACTTTACTTGGTGCAGATAATAAAGGCTGGAATCGCAGAAATTATGACTGCACTTTCTGTCTTGCAACAGGAAAATATACCACATTGCAATATTCGGGTTGCATTTACGCCTGATGAAGAAATTGGCTTTAGGAATGCATTATTTTCCCATTGGAGGATTTTCCTTGTGATTGGGCATATACCATAGATGGTGGAGAAGTGGGTGAGTTAGAGTATGAGAACTTTTAATGCCGCGACGGCAAAAATTACCTTTTAAAGGTCGGAGCATTCATCCTGGTTATGCTAAAAACAAATTAGTGAATGCGCTTACGTTAGCTTGTGAGTTTCAACAAGGTTTTCCAAAAGATGATGTCCCCTGAAAAAAACATCAGGAAAAAGAAGGTTTTTCCATTTAGATGATTTTAAAGGGGATATTGAGAAAGTTGAATTACATTATCTGATTCGAGATTTTGACCAAGATAATTTTGAGCAACGTAAGGCATTTATTTATCAACTTGTAGAAAAATTTAATAGAGAGAAAAGCCTGAAAGAGCCGGTAGAATGTGTTATTGAAGACAGTTACAAAAATATGTATGACACTGTCAAAAATGTTCCACAGGCGATTAAACTTGCTGATGCAGCAATGAAAGCTTGCGGTATTACTCCAAATCATAAACCAATACGCGGTGGAACGGATGGGGCATTTTTAGCAGAAAAAGGATTGAGCTTGCCCAAATATCTTTACTGGTGGCTATAATTTCCATAGCAAGCATGAATTAGTTACCCTCGAAGGGATGGAAAAAGCCGTCGAAGTGGTTATAAAAATAGCAAACTGTAAAGAATTGTAAATCTGTGTAAAGAAAAAACTTGCATTTGTCAGAATATGTCAATATAATCGTTAGCGTTTTATCGAGATTCCTTTGATAAAGCTAAACTTTAGAGATTTTATTCATAAATTCCTTTTTGGTGCTCCTAAGAAATTAGGAGCTTTTTACCCAAAAATTCAGATCTTTACTTCAAAAACGGGTTGCTTCGTTTTTCTTGTCCAATAGTTGTGTAAGGACCATGTCCTGCAATAACAACCATATCATTATTTAATGTAAATAATTTATTCTTGATTGATGAGATCAATGTATCAAAATCTCCCACGAGGGAAGTCTGTACGCCCAATGCTGTTTTGGAAAAGCACATCTCCAGTAAAGGCGATATTTTTTTCATGTTCAATAAAGCCAATGTGACCAGGTGTATGACCAGGAAGATGAAGAATTTCAAAAGGTAAATGTACCAATTTGAATTTTTTCGCCTTCTTGATTAAAACCAGCGATCCGGCGTAAAATGCGAGAAATATAAGGTAAACCAAATTGTTGAGATTGTTGTGGTAGACTTTCAAACAGAAAGCGATCTTCTTCCTGTGAGCCCCAGATTTCAATGTTAAAATGATCACGAATTGCTTCAGCTGCACCCACATGATCAAGATGGCCATGTGTTAATAAGACTGCTTTTAGGCTTTAATTCTAATTCCTCAATACGTTGAATAAGCTTTTCAGCATTACCACCAGGGTCGATAATCGCCGCATTTTTCATCATCCCAAATAAGTGAACAATTTTGTTGAAAGGCTGTAACTGGAATAATTTCAATATTCATCTTTTTTCCTTATTATTTATAACAAAAACCGCACTAAAGTGCGGTCTAAAATTAAACTGTTTTTATGCACCACGCCATGTTCTTACAGGGCCGGTATCTACGTGAATAAAATTACTGTAAGGATAATATCCCACACCACCGTTCTCTAGATTTTCAGCAGCTTGGCGTAATCTTGCTAAAGACACACCTGGGATTCTAAAATCGATAGCTTGGCCTTTAATATGATAGCTATTGCTTGCTACACCTCGGCTTTGGCGATGACGCATAGCATTTGTTGCCGCACTACGATAGCCACAAATCACATCAATTTGTGCAGTACGTAAGCCCAAATCACTTTGTAAATGATAAAACTTCATGAAGAGATTGGGATCCATACGACGCACTTGGTCTGTACGGCGATCTCTCATAAAGTAATCAAGTTTACCAAGTAGTGAACGACTAAACCCTGTGGTTGCAGAGAATTCACCACTTAATCGTTCATTGGTGTTGACATTATAAAAGCTGAGAATGCGAGGTTTGGGTGTAGAGACCATCGCTAATACCGAAGTTGGCATCATGCTTTGCGCCTAAAACAATGCCGCCTAACGAAAGCCATTTGCGACGATTTTTGTCAATATTACCCATTTTATAGTCTCTTTTATTACCTATCTTTCACCCTAGACAATTTTTGTATTAAAAAGTTCTAGTGTAAACCATGTTTTAAAGATATTTTTACAACCGCCCAATCAATACCACTAAAACTGCGTGCATCATCGTATTTATAAATATCTGGTAAAACTTGTGTTTGACCGTTTTCCACCCATGCAGTTACATAATATAAGAATACAGGGTCATTTGTACGAATGTTAGCCGATACAGTTTTTTTACTCGCTAAAGCATTACGTTTTTTATCTTCTGACCAGCCTGCTTCTTTTAACAAGATAGAGGCAAGTTGATCTGATTTCTCTACACGTACACAACCAGAGCTTAATGCACGATCTTTTTGCTAGAATAAGCTATGATTTGGTGTATCGTGAAGATAAATCGCATCTGAGCTTGGCATATTAAATTTATAGTTACCTAATGCACTATCTCCCGCTGCTTGACGAATACGGTAAGGGAATTTATTACCAATGCTACTCCAATTAATAGAGTGAGGGTTAATAGCATTGCCTTTGCTATCTAAGATAGAGTAGTTGTGCGCAGTAGCATAGCTTGGGTCACGTTTTAATTTCGGTAAAATATCTTCATTGATTAAACGTGTTGGGGCATTCCAAGGTGGATTCACCACCACGTTACTCAGACGGCTGTACATTACTGGCGTACGGCGTTCATTTTTACCCACAATGACGCGTGATTCTAGAAGCGCTTTACCATCACGATAATATTTCAATTGATAGCTTGGAATATTAACGAAAATCCCATTTTCAAAATCAGGAATAACACGTAAACGCTGAGCATTGAGAGCAAGTTTTTTACCCATCGCAGAAATACCTGAAGGTGAAATCATTGACGGGAGTGATTGTACAGTTTCACGGTATAAACGATTATGATTGGATAATCCATTCACAAAGTCAGAAACCGCATTGTTTTTAACCGCACTTTGCCATTGGTCAATAATTTCTTGATTTGGTAATTCTGGTTTATAAGCATGCGTTGCATATAACCAACGTTGTGCTTGTTGATTTACGTTCTTGCTGTAATACAAGTAATCAAGGAAAGCATCACTTAACAATACATCGTAGGTGAGGCCGCCAGTCTTTTTCAGCGTTATGTAAATTGATTAATGATTGCGCCGAACGTTTAGAAATACCAGATCGCTACCATGGCTGCATATTCACGTAGGAATTGTTTTTCTGCAGCCTTGTCTTTCCACATTAAGTCATATTTATTATCGGCATATAATTTTGCCAAAATTGGTTTGAACTGCAGATTTTGTTCACCAATTTCATGAGTTAATGACATCTCTAGCATGGTTTGCTTTTTCAGCTGCTAGACGAGCTTGGTCTTCTTTGATTTCCGCTTCAAGTTTTGCACGCTCTTCAGGGCTTAATTTAGACATATCAACGCCTTTATTTTCGACTTGCTGAGGTTGCCCAACTGTTTTTGCCCAGTCTGCTAACGCACAACCAGACGTCATCATTGATAATGATAAGACTAATGTGCTTAATTTCATTGTTCCTTTTTAACATTACTGTACCTTTAAAAATATTCATAAAAATAACCGCACTTCAGTTTTTATCTGCTAAAAGTGCGGTCAAAATAATCGTTATTTTTGTTGCTTTTTGCCGCTTCTTGTTTTATTTCAGCATCCACTTTTTGTTGATTCAGCATTGAGTTTTACTAAATCAGCTGCCATTTTTCCGCTTCTTTTAAGAAGAAATCTGGCGCTTCATAGTCTTTTTGGCAAATCATCAATGTCTTTTTAATGCTTTTTACCTTCACGTTTAAAACGATCATTTGAGATCTTTTTAAACGTCTCGCATCATCTTTATCATTTTTCCGCTTTTGCGCTCTTGGAAATTCAATGATAAGAATTTACGCTCACGACGTTCATCACGGATTTTAAGATCTTCATTTAAAGCAATAAATTCAGGATCTTTTGCAATACGCTCAAGATGTTTTTCATTTAATGCTTCAACATCTTTACGTGCTTTATTAGTTTCAGAATAAGTTGCCGGCGGAATTTTATCCCAAGGCAATGCGTTATCTTCTTTTTCTTCACCAATTTCTTTTTGCATCAATAATTTCAGGGAAATTGATATCTGCTGCCACACCTTTTAATTGGGTTGAACCACCATTAATTCGGTAGAATTTTTGGATAGTATATTGCAATACACCAAGTGGTGTTTGATCTAAATCATAAACAAAGTTTAATGAACGACTTTGTTGTACCGTACCTTTACCAAAGGTATTTTTGCCCAATAATGATACCACGGTTGTAATCTTGCATTGTCGCAGCAAAGATTTCAGAGGCAGATGCACTGAAACGATTAATCATTACCAACAATGGTCCTTTATATTGCTGGGCATTGTCGTCATCTTCGTGTACACGAATACGTTGATAAGCATCACGAACTTGAACCACCGGACCATCAGTAATGAATAAACCACTCAATGCGACGGCTTCTGTTAACGCACCACCGCCATTTTCACGAAGATCCACAATTAAAGCGCCAATTTTTCTTCTCAGCATCTACTAATAATTTTTCACATCATCAGTTAAACCAATATAGAAACTTGGGATTTTAATGACACCAACTGTTTTCACCCTCTACTTTAGAAACAGTGAGTTTGCTGCTTGGTCTTCAATACGTACTTTATCACGAACTAAAGTGACAATACGGCTTTTTCCACCTTTTGCAGGTTCAATTTCAAGACGAACTTTTGTTCCTTTTTACCTTTGATTTTTGTCAACGATATCTTCTAAAACGCCAACCGATAATATCTTCGATTTCGCCTTTTTCTTGGCCCAACACCAATGATTTTTATCGCCTGCTTGTAATTTTTTACTGCGTTCAGCCGGCGCACCTGGCACTAAAGACTTGATGCTGGTTTCGTCATCTTCAGATTGTAATGTTGCACCAATCCCTTCTAAAGAAAGGTTCATGCTTTCATTGAAACTTTTTGCGGTACGTGGTGCAAGATAACTCGTATGCGGGTCGATTTCTCGTGCAAAGGCATTAATATAAATCTGAACAATATCATCAGCTTTGGTTTGAGTTAATCGACGAATGGCTAAATTGTAACGTTTAGTCAGTTTTTCTTTAATTTCAGGCCATTTTTTATCTTTTAACTTCAGGCTGATTACATCATTTTTGACACGTTGTTCCCAAAGCTTGTTTACTTCTTCTTCGCTTGCAGGAAAAGGTGCTTTTTCACGGTCGATCTCAATTTGATCAGTACCTTTTAAATCAGGTTCTTGATCTAATAAAGATAATGCATAAGCATAACGTTCATAGCGACGTTTCATCATCAGATCGTAAATCGCAAATGCAGCTGAAAGATCGCCCTCATTAAGTTGATCATCTAATTTAGAACCATATTTAGCACGTAAATCATCAATATCTGATTTTAAAAAGGTGTTATGGCTGTAATCTAAGCTTTTAATATAACGATCAAAAATCTTTTCGGAAAAGGCGTCATCAAGCTGGAATTTACGATAATGTGATTGTGTTAAACGTGTCGTTGCACGCTTTGTTGCTAACTGGTTTGCGTCAGTTGCGGAAGGAATCGTAATATCGCTTTGCTTTAATTTCGGCTGCACGGCAAATGTGTCAGACGAATGAAGAAATAACGCACCTAAAATTGCTGTCGCAATAAGACTTTTTGGTTGTATGTAATTTCATTTAACCTTTCCCGATAAGAAATAAATTATTAGGCAAATAAACGATCTGCGGTGACAGTCATCACTAAACCATTCTCAAGTTCTACGCGTGCGCCATCTTTTTCCACATTTAATACGGTCGCATTTTTCGCTTGTTCTGCTACTTTCACTTTCACTTTGCTACCCTGCAGAAAGTGTTGTGAAATCAACCGCACTTAGTTTTTACTTGCGGGGCTTTTTGGTTTGCGAGTTGCTTGATTTGAATTTGGTTTACGAGCAGGTCGTTTTTGTTGTGCTTTTTGGCTGCTAATTCTGCTTTGCGTTTTTCTGCAAATTTAGCTTTTGCATCTGCTAATTGTTGAGTCGCATGAGAAACATGTTCTGCGTCTAATACACCAGCAGGGTTGCCGTATAAATCCACACGCTCAGCACCTTCGCGACAGCCGATGTAAATAGCGCCAGTTGGAGTGTATTGACGTAAAGCCTGACGTAATTGAGTTTTGCTGACACGTTCATCATCTTTTTAATGCTTCAGCAAGATCTTGGAAAAGACCAATTTTTAATGGTTTTAGCTTCACCTTCTGCAATAAAAGCAAAGTGGAATTTTTCTACAAGATATGCAATGATCGCTTTTTGTATCAGTTAATTTTTGAACGCCTTCAGCATTATTTTCAACTTGAGCTCAACTGAGAATCTGTCATTTCTGAGTTTTCCTAGGATAAAAATAAAAACTTGCACAGTTTACCGCACTTTTATAAGGATTGACAATGGTTGGACAGAATAATTCCGTTTCTAATTCTAATGAATAACTTCACAAATTCCCTTAATTCAGGCTAAAATAGTCCACTTTTATAATTTCTGAAAACATAATGACAAAAACACCTGATTTTTACTCATGCCACTTATAGACTAGTGCGTTGCATAGGATGCGATGCAACGGTGTCTGTTTGTCGTCCGCAAGAAGGGGAATACGCGCAATGTCCGCGTTGCCATCATAAATTGCAATCAGGAAGTCGTTGGTCACTTAAACGTTGTTCATTAATCGCCCTTTCTATCTTAATTTTAATGCCATTTGCTTTAGGCTATCCTTTATTGAGCTTTAGATTTACTGGGTACTAAAATTGATGCTTCTGTTTGGAAAAGGAATTTGGAAAATGGCAGTGGAGGGATATTCCTATACTGCATTTATGATTTTTATCTGTGCTGTTTTAATGCCTGTATCTTTTGCGATTTTAGTCATTATGTTGCAGCTTTCTAAATTACTCAAAATTAAGCCTCGTAATGTCTTATTATTTGTGGGATATATTAAGCCTTGGGTCATGTTCGACGTCTATTTAGTTGCACTGGCTGTCACCATGTTTAAAGTGCGTGAATATGCCACATTAGAAGTGGATGTGTATTTAATTGCTTTTGTTTTTACTGCACTTTTAACCACGTTATTATTCATTAAAATTAATTTAGATGACTTGTGGCATGATTTTTATCCCGATCAGAAACCCGTTACTAAAAGCGATAAACCGTTAGAACTTTGTACTGCCTGTGATTACACTTTTTTAAAAGAAGATCAAGAATACGATCACCGTCATCGAGCAATTTGCCCACGTTGTGCATCCCTTATTGAAACACCTGATAGTGTGAAATTACAACGTGTTTGGGCGACATTAGTGGCGGGTATTATCATGCTTTTCCCGGCAAACTTGCTCCCAATATCCGCGTTTATTTAACAGGAAATTTGTCAACAGATACCTTGATGTCGGGCGTGATGTCATTTTATAAGCATGGGCAGCTATTTTGTTGCTTTCGTGGTATTCTTTGCCAGTATTTTTGTGCCAGTAAGCAAAATCCTCATTATGTTGTATTTACTGGCAAGCGTGCATTTTAAATGGCGACATTCAATTAAATGGCAAATGCGGCTATACATATCGTTCACTTTGTTGGACGTTGGTCAATGCTGGATCTTTTTGTATTAGCCTTGAGTGATGTCTCCTAGTAACACGCGGACAGATTATTAATTTTACTGTAGGCCCTGCCGCATTTTATTTCGGTGCAGCAGTGTTTTTAACTATGATTTTCAACTTCTCAGTTTGATAGTGATTAATTTGGAAAAATTTATGACAGAAAACAATAAACCAGAATCTCAATCTATTGATGAGCAATATAACAATGTAAAGCGTTATTACGTAAGAATAAACGCATCTCACCGTTTTGGTTGTTACCTTTTATTGCATTATGTATTGGTGCGATTTTATTTTTCCAAATTGTGCAAGAACAAGGAAAGATGATTACGATCACGTTTTCTAATGGTGCAGGGTTGGTTGCAGATAAAACACCTATTCGCTATCAAGGTTTGCAAATTGGTGTTGTGAAGAAGGTTAACTTTACTGACAATATGCAAAGAAAGTGAAAGTTGAGGCAAAGTATTCATTCTGAAGCCACCGATGTGTTAAAGAAAAATACTAAATTTTGGCTTGTGCAACCGAGCGTATCGCTTGCGGGGATTTCAGGTTTAGACTCTTTAGTGTCAGGAAATTACATTACGCTTCAACCGGGTGATGGTGATTCAGAAGATGAATTTATTGCGGAAGAACAAGGGCCTATTGCACAAGTAAATCCTGGCGATTTATTAATTCATTTAATTTCGGATGATTTAGGTTCGATTTCAATTGAGGCTTCCGTTTACTTCATGCCGGTCGAGGAAAATTTATGATTACCGCTTCAATAAAGAGAATAAAGTTGAAATTGATGTGGTGATTGATAAAGCCTTTACACGTTTTGTGAAGAAAGATTCACGCTTCTGGAATATCAGTGGTATCAACGCTAACATTAATGCATCAGGTGTAAATGTAGAGATTGATAGTTTAAATTCAGTGGTGCAAGGTGCGGTATCATTTGATTCACCGCCAGATAGCCCGCATGTTGCGACTAACAGCCACTATCACACTTTATTCTAACTTGCAAGCGGCTAAACGAGGTATTGAAGTTGAGGTGACTATTCCAGTGGCTGCGGGTTTAGATGCTGGGCAAACCTCGGTTTATTATGGTGATGAGCAAGTGGGCTCTTCTTTCATCTTTAAGTGCGGACGAAAATAATGAAGAAATTTTAAAAGGCACATTATTAATCGATCCAAACCAAGTTAACCTCTTAAAAACGAATACACGTATCGTGTTAAAAATCGTAATTAGATTTTCGGTGATGTGGCTAATCCGAAAAATTCTTCCGCAGATTATTTTTGAAATTATTCCGGGTAGTGGAGAAAGCAAAAACGCAATTTTGATGTGATTCGAGAACATGAGTTATTACTCAGCACCGAATACTTTGATTTTAACCTTAACCGCACCAGAAACTTATGGTATTACTGAAGGGCAATCGGTGTTTTATAACAATATTGCCATAGGTCAAATTGTGAAGCAGCACTTAAATGTTGATGGTGTGAAATTTGAAGCGGCAATAGCTGCAGAATATCGCAATCTTATTCATGAAAATACTCAATTTGTAGCTGACTCTAATTTTGATGTCAGTTTTGGTATAGACGGATTACGTTTTGAATCAGCAACGCCATCAAAAATGGCTACAAGGTGGGGTGAGAGTATTACCTAAAAAAGGAAGTGGCGCCCCACATTCAAGCTATCCACTTTATAAAGATATCAGCAGTGCAGAAACGGGCATTACCGGCAATTTAGTGAATCCAAGTATTGTGTTACATTCCACTAATTTGCCAAGTATTAGCAAAGGTTCTGTGGTGCTTTATCGTCAGTTTGAAGTGGGTAAAATTATTAACGTAAGACCGAAAGCCAATAACTTTGATATTGATGTGTATATTTATCCGGCTTATCAAAATCTTCTTACAGATAAAAGTGTATTCTGGGTAGAAAGTGCAGCACAAATTGATATTACGCCGAAAGGCATTAGTATCCAGGCATCACCAGTTGCTCGTTCATTAAAAGGCGCGATTAGCTTTGATAATACGGGTTCAGGCAAAAATAAAACCCTTTATCCAAGTGAACTGCGAGCCAAATCAGCGGGGCAAGTGATTACGTTACTTACAGATGATGCAACGGCTTTAAGTAAAGGAATGAGCTTGCGTTATCTTGGTATGAATGTGTGGGAAGTTGAGCAGATTGCACTTGATCAAAAGACAAACCGTATCACAGCGAAAGCATTAATTAACCCAAGTTATATGGGGAATGATTGCAAAAGAGGGTACTATGTTAAAGTGATTTCTCACAAATCTCAGCGGGTGGAATTGAAAACTTAGATAGCCTTTACAGCCTTACATTGATATTGAATTAGGCAAAGGTCCATCAAAAACACAGTTTAATTTTAGCGCAAACCGCACAACCTCGAAATAAATACAGCAATGGCGTGCCATTTATTTTTGGAAACCAGTGATGCGATGAATTTAACAGAAGGCTCACCAGTGCTTTTATCGCGGTGTTGAAGTGGGAACCGTTCGTAAGTTTGAATTGAATTCTTTTAGGCGATCGTGTTGGTACATATTGCGATTACACCGAAGTATCAACATTTAGTGCGTAAAAATTCAGAGTTCTGGGTTTCATCGGGTTATGATTTCAACCTTGGTTGGAAAGGCGCTGAATTTAATACCGGTAGTGTACAGCAATTGTTGAAAGGCGGTATTTCATTCTCGACTCCATCGGGTACGATCGTTCAACCACAAGCAACGGCAAATCAGCGCTTTATGTTGCAAGTGAAGAAACCAGCTGAAGCACCGACTTGGAATTCAGGGTGCTTTACCAGCAAATCAATAAAACATAAAAAGAAATAACCGCACTTTTGAATCATCAAAGTGCGGTTATTTTTTTAGGTGTTTTGAGTAGTGCTATTGACCCATATTTTTGACTGATTTTAAAAAGCCTTTGGCTGAAGTATAGACTTCATCTTTGCCCTGAGCATGTAAAATCATATCAGACATTTCACGGAACGCACCTTTTCCGCCGCCAAGTGAAAGCACATAATCCACAGCATTTTGCACATAAGGTGCAGAGTCTGCCACAGCAAAAGAAAGGCCACAGGTTGCAAAAAGCGGGGAGATCACGCTGTCATCACCAATATAGGCGTTTGTTCTCGGTAACACCAGCTTGTTTCATGAGATCCAAACAAGCATTTCTTTTTCAAGCTTGCCTAAAAAAGAACAACTTTAATCTCCAGATCGCTAACCCGGCTTACGCAGAATCGCAGAATTCTGCCCGATAATACGGCTACCTGAATACCTGCATCCATTAACATTTTTGACACCAAGTCCATCGCGCACATGGAAACTTTTAATCGCTTCGCCATTTGCATCATAATGGAGTAGTCCGTCAGTTAATACGCCATCGACATCGGTGATGACCAATTTAATTTTCTTTAATTTTTCGTTAATCATTAGCTTGAGAACTCCACTAAGCCCACAACATTATTTTTCATCATTGACCACAACAAGAGAGTGAATTTTCTTCTCTTTCATCAAGTCTTCTGCTTTCGCTAAGAATTCATTTTCATGAATAGTTTTCGGTGACGAGGTCATGATCTTTCGCGGTCTTGTATATGCTATCAGCACCGTTAGCCGTTAATGCTCGGCGCACATCACCATCGGTAATAATGCCTTTTAAGTTGTTGGTTTCCATGACTAATGCCACACCCATACGACCTTCATTCATAATAGTTAAGCAATCAGTGAAGCTGGTATCTGTGTGATAATCGGTATCGAGTTTGCATTTGATCTTTTCACTTTTGCATAACAAACGACGACCAAGCTGCCACCCCTGGATGGAATTTCGCAAAATCAGCAGGTTGGAAATGACGCGCCGTAATTAATCGAAAACCGCAAGAGCATCGCCTAAAGGCTAAAGTCACTAACGCTGAAGTGGTTGGTGCGAGATTGTTTGGGCAGACTTCACGCTCACCGTGATATCTAAAACATAATCCGCATGGCGAGCAAGTGTCGAGTTTTTATTGCTGGTTAGAGCAATAATTTTATTACCAAAGTTTTTCAAACTTGGAATCAGTTTATTTACATCGTCAGTTTCACCGCTATAGGAAATCAGCATCACAATGTCGATGGGTTTTAACATACCTAAATCGCCATGAAAGGCTTCGGTCGGGTGAAGGAAGAAACTTGGTGTTCCTGTAGAAGCAAAAGTCGCCACCATTTTTGCCAATTAGCCCCTGATTTACCAATGCCACCAATGACCAAACGACCTTCGCAAGCAAGGATAAGATCGACAACTTGAGAAAACTCATCATCCAAGCGTTGGCTTAGTTGTGCGAGCGCTTGGCTTTCAACGGAAAGGGTTTCTCGTGCGATTTGTAAATAATTCATAGGAAATCCTTATGATAAAAGTGCGGTTGAAAATAACCGTGTTTTGCAGGGCTATTCTAACGGAAGTTATTAAAAATAAGAATGAAAATTTGACCGCTCTTTGAATTCCCCCTATACTACGCCGCGAGTTGGTTAGACAATCGCTGGTTTATTGAAGCCCTTAACCGTGTTCGCACGACCTAGTGGGACAAGTAAACGAGAGGAAAGTCCGAGCTACAAAGGGCAGAGTGCCGGATAACGTCCGGGCGGCGTGAGCCGACGACCAGTGCAACAGAGAGCAGACCGCCGTGAAAACGGTAAGGGTGAAAAGGGTGTGGTAAGAGCACACCGTGCCGTTGGTAACAACGTGCAGCAAGTAAACTCCACTCGTAGCAAGACCAAATAGGAACTCAATGGATGGCCCGTCCAGAGTTCGGGTAGGTTGTGAGCGGCAGAGTAATTTGTCGCCCTAGAGGAATGATTGTCACGACAGAACTCGGCTTATCGACCAACTCAATAAATTCATCAAAAAATGACCGCACTTTTGTTTTTTCATTATCCTACTCAGGATGGAATGAATAAAAGTGCGGTCATTTTCTTTTGTGTTTTACCACAAGCTCATTTGTTCTAAATGGCTTTCTTCGGTAAATTCACGTAATCCCACGAGACGAATGGATTTTGCCGTGGCTACGTTGCCAAATTTGTTCCAGTAATTGTTGAAAGCTTTTAGTGATAAAGGCAAAGCCTGTTTTTTCTAAGGTCGTCACCTGAAAATCTTCAAATTTTAATTTCACCCCAATTTTTCGAAAAGCGGTTAAGGGGGTATTCGGTGCACTTCGTTCAATGCGACGAATAAGCTCGGTATAGATATTATCTAACAATGCTATGCCTTGTTCGAGATGACGAATATTTTCAGATAAAGTGCGTTCTACGCCGATAGATTTTCGTTCTCGATGTGCTTGGATTTCACGATCATCAATGCCATGGCTAAAATCCCAAATTCGTTTGCCCATTTTACCGAAGATATTTAACAAAATAGATTGGTCGAGTTTTTGCACATCTTCGCAAGTTTCTAGGCCCATTTTCAATAAACGTTCAGAAGTGACTTTTGCCTACTGCAGGGATTTTTTTCAATGGCAACGTTTTTACAAATTGTTCAACTTCATGAGGTTGAATCACAAATTGTCCGTTCGGTTTATTCATATCGGAAGCAATTTTGGCGAGAAATTTAAGGGGCGCAACACCAGCAGAGGCGGTCAGTTTTAATTCATCAAAAATGGCTAGCGAATTTCTGTGCGATCCTGTAGCGGATCCTGAACATTGTGTACAATCCGTGACATCCAAATAAGCTTCATCTAAGGAAAGTGGCTCAATGATAGAAGTATAGCGTTGAAAGATCTGATGAATTTGTGCGGATACCTGTTTTGCAGGGGCATATTAACGGGCACTAAAAATCAGATTAGGGCATTTTTGATAGCTTGTGCTGTCGGCATCGCACTGTGCAGTCCAAATTTTGCGTGCTTCATAATTACAGGTAGTGAGTACACCACGTTGTCGAGAGCTACCACCCACTGACAGGTTTGCCCTGTAGCGTTGGATTTTCACGGATTTCAACAGAGCATAAAAAGCAATCCATATCAATGTGAATAATTTTTCGGGTGGAGTTCATGCTATAAGTGCGGTCAAAATTAGGCGTGTTTTTAGTATATCGAAAAGAAAATAGCTGTTCAGTATACAGTTGTTAAAAAGCCCACATTGCGTGGGCTAGATAAAAGAATTAACGATCAGAAAGGATAGTTTTATCGGAGAATTTTACCAATACGTTCAATCGTATAAACGTCAATTTTTCTTGTTGATTCATAAAGGCTTTGAGCATTCTCTCGATAACTCGTACAAATGGAATCTGCAAAATTAATATCTAGAGATTTTCCTGGTAGTAATGGGTTTTTCTAAATTGATTTGCATATCTTGGCTATAGATAACCTCGCGATTATTTACATACACCAACCCATTGAATATTTTGAATTGGTTTTTGCCCTACATTAGTAATTTTATGTAAATGCGCTTAATGCTTGGCCTTTTTCATCGACAACCATTTCACGTTTTCCTACTATTGATGGCAAGATATTGGTCAACTTTGTCATCGGCTTTTGGTCACTTGTTGTGTCGCCTTTGCTGGTGTTGCTTCTTTTGCAATAACTTGCGTGTTAAATACTAAACATAATGCACCTAATGAAAGTGCGGTCAGAGATTTTTAATGTTTTTCATTATTCGATTCCTTATAAAAAGTGGCAAAATTTTACCCTAACTTCATGGTTAATAAACAGCTTCTTTTCCTTTCTTGGATTTTTGATAAACTGTCGAAACGATTTTGGGGCTGATTCTGGATTCGACAGGATTAGCGAAGCCCAAGGTGCACGTCGAGTGCGGTAGGCCTCGTAAAATAAACCGCAATAGTCGCAAACGACGAACAATACGCTTTAGCAGCTTAATAACCTGCTCACAGCTTCGCTCTCCAGCTTCCGCTCGTAAGACGGGGATAAAGCGGAGTCAAACCAAAACGAGATCGTGGGAAGCCGCCGTTTGAGGATCGAAGCACTAAATTGAATCAAACTAGCTTTAAGTTTAGCGTGTCTGTCCGCATGCTTAAGTGAAATTAAAGACGAGACTAAACGTGTAGTACTGAAGGTAGAGTAATTTTCGGACGCGGGTTCAACTCCCGCCAGCTCCACCACAAAATAAACCTATCAGGTCCTATGAAAGACTTTAAAGCCTTGAAAATAATGACTTCAAGGCTTTTTATCTACGCTATAACTTCTATCAAACTCTCGAACTTGAGTAGTACGTTTAATAGTTGGCGCTTATTGATTGGTTAAATTGTTGCATTAGTAAAGTGCTTAGTAATCGGTAAATTATCAGCTAAGGATTAAAAATGAATATTTTTATTATTAGACGGTGGAAAAGAGTTTAACATTCACATGGTGAGTTAAACCACACACTTCACAAAAAGCGAAAGAAGTTTTGACCGCACTTGGACACAATGTAAAAGAAACCGTGATTGATGCCGGCTATGATGTTGAAGCAGAAATCGAAAAATTCTTGTGGATGGATGCCGTGATTTGGCAGATGCCAGGTTGGTGGATGCACGAACCTTGGACAGTGAAAAATACATAGACGAAGTATTAACCGCTGGACACGGCAAGCTTTACCACAGTGATGGCCGCCATCGTGTCAATCCGACTGAAGGCTACGGCACAGGTGGCTTATTACAAGGCAAAAACACATGCTTTCACTTACATGGAATGCTCCGATTGAAGCGTTCACCCGTGAAGGCGATTTCTTCGAAGGAAAAGGCGTGGATGCTGTGTACATGCCTTTCCACAAACTCAACGAATTCATCGGCTTGACCCGTCTGCCGACATTCTTATGTAACGATGTGATTAAAAATCCACAAGTAGAACAATACTTAGCAGACTACCAAGCACACTTGGAAAAAGTATTCAGTTAATTGTAAAATATTAGTTTAAAAGGTGAGCATTTGAACTCACCTTTTTATTTTTCTCTAATCAAACTCCCTAACGGGGAAGGGAAGAGGAATAGACTGACTTTGAGATCAAACAAGCGGTCAAATTTTGATGGAGATTTACAAAAACACCTAAAAATTTGACCGCACTTTAAAATAAAAAGATCTAAACATCCTCAATTTGAAACTGCTTACGCCAGCGATTAGGTGAAATCTTATGTTTTTCAAGAAGTGCTGACGCAAGGCGGTATCGCTATGAAATCCACTTTGTTCTGCAATGTCAGTGATAGATAAATCTGTGCTATCAGATAGTCACGTCGCTGTTGTTACTGATAGCAATAGTGAGTATAGTTATCCATATGTAAGTACGTACGGTGGGGATTATTGGATTTTACCCTAAGGAAATGTTCATGTTAATTAAAAATTTCTTTTTACATGTTTTTATTGCCATAGTTTTTGCCGATGCTAATGCTTGTACCCGCACCATTAACGAGGGTTGTGAGAAGACTATTCAATTTACAATGGATGATAATATTACTGTTTCCAATGTGATACATTGGGAAAATCATGCCTGGAAAATATGTTCTGAATTTTTAGACATTATCAAGCATCAGACTCGGAAGGAGTGGTTCATCGGTTGACTGAGAATCAGCCTCATTAATGCCATTAAGTATTCCATTGCGCAAATCGATAAAAATAAATTGTATGCAATACAGTTAAACTGGAGCAACAGTGAAACATCAAGAAAGTCGGTTGAGAAAGCGCTTAAGGAAAATACTTCGTTGAGCGGCAGGTATTCGGCATTCGATAAAAAAAGATACAAAAGATTATAACGAAATCTTTTATTCAAAGCCTGTTCATACAGAATTTGTGCATGCAGATTGATAATCTGAAGATGAGCTGTAATTTCAAATCATATTTCTTAGAACCTCTTTTGTTTAAGACGGGGAGTTTAGCTCCGGAAAACTATTCGCTCAGATGGAAATGCAAATATCGACTGGATTGGTTTAGCTTCATATGAACTGTGGTTTAGTATTCCTATTAGTCAGTAAGCAAACATAGACTAGTTGAAAACCCAACTTACACAAAAGGTCGTCTGAAAACTTTCAGACGACCTAAAATCATCCTCCTCAGGCGAGAACAAAAAGTTAGTCTCTACAAGACGGCTGTCCCTGTCATAAAAAAATACCGAGAAGAAGCCTAAAGCTGCATCAGCACCGAAGATTAAAGAGGTGGCAAAATGTCCAGATTACTTTTAGACCTTGCGCGCATATGTACGCGACCATTGAATGGTATGCCATTTGATTTTAGAACTTCAGGTTGGACCGGTTTAGATTTGGGCATCTTCCATGAACATATTTTTCTTTGATGATGGTACAAATATTGGATTTACAACTACAGGGCCATTTTTTCTGAAACAGTCCCTAAAATAATTGCCAAATATAAATGCTCAGGAAAACATTATGATGATTTGAAAATGAAAAAGCAGTAAATCAAGTGGAAGAAATGAGGGTGGTTTTACCTAAGAGTTCAAATCGACATGACGGAGATAGTTATTGGGAAAAATATGGGAATAACACATATCATGTTGTGTCCAATAATTGCCAAGATTTTACTTCTGATGCCAAAAAGCTTACAAAAACATTAAATAATCTAGGATTGAAGAATGAATTTTTTATAAAAACTGTCTAGTAGTATATTATACTCTAATATCTTTATCATTCTGTATACTTTAATATCATCTTTTTGCTTCTCTGAAAATATTTGGTATTAAAAGGCTATGGTTTTTATTTTTATGGGTAATACATGGAGATGATTTAATTATAATGTATGTCCCAATTTTATTTTTATAACACAAATATTTTTACTTTAAGAAGCAAAAGGAAATAATAAGAAAAATTATCTTGCAAACTCTAAATCTTATTTTTATTTATACAATTAGTTATTTTTATATTTTTATATAATATTTTTAGTTTTTCTACAATGGGGAATAGCTATAAATTCTCCTATCAAGTTATCTAGAAAGAAGTTTTTACGCATGTTAAAAACAGACGAAAGTAGACAAATTTGCAAATATTGCAGCTTTATATATTTAAGTAGGGCTGTACTAGATTAGCTCTAAATTCCACACCAATCCCGCAGGATTTTTAAGCTGTTGAGACGGTGTGCCAGTTAAACCAAAATTCGCATTCTTTTCCAAGAACAGCAGGAAAGATTTGCGATCGATTCCGTTGTATTTTTCGCAAGACGCGTTTTGCCTGATTCAAAAAATTCCTCAATGCTGTTGATGTGGTTCTGATGGTTTTGCAGCGCTTTGGAATGGTTGATGTGGTGATGGATAAAAACCGCTGACGCCCGGCTTGTCATAGCTGCTCAGGCTATCCATGTAAACAATGCTGTCCGGCATGATTTTCTGTTTGATAACAGGCAAAGCATCGGACTTGGCATTATCTACGGCAACGATATAGACCCGTCTGTTACGTTTCAGAATGCCGAAGACGACAACTTTCCCTGATGCACCGCGATCGCGTCTGCTCCTGCAGCGTCCGCCGAAATAGCTTTTATCCATTTAGATCAAACAAGTGGTTTTAATTTTGAATTGAATTTGCAAAAACACCTAAAAATTTGACCGCACTTTTAAAATAAAAAGATCTAAACATCCTCAATTTGAAACTGCTTACGCCAGCGATTCGGTGAAATCTTATGTTTTTCAAGAAGTGCTGACGCAAGGCGGTATCGCTATGAAATCCACTTTGTTCTGCAATGTCAGTGATAGATAAATCTGTGCTTTCAAAAAGCTCTCTTGCTCGTTGTAGCCTTGCTTCAATTAACCATTGATTTAATGACATTCCAGTTGCTTTGCGAAAATGTCTGGTGAAAGTGCTACGGCTCATTGACAAACGTTCGGCAAGGCTATCAGTCGAATGAAGTGCGGTCAGATTTTCATTTAAATAAAGCAAGCAACGCATTGATATTATGATTAGGTGTGGAACGAGAAATAGGGCGTTCGATAAATTGTGCTTGTCCGCCTTCACGATGAGGGGGATAACCAGCATTCGGGCAATATGATTGTGCAATTTTCACACCATATAATTTACGAACAATAGAAAGGCAACAATCCATGGAAGCTGCCGTTCGCTGAGGGTAATCAGTCGATCTTGTTCTAAATAAATAGGATTTAAATCCCATTTCACCTGTGGAAAGCGACTAGTAAAATCACTATCTCCCAACCAATGTGTGGTTGCTTTTTGCCGTTAAGTAGGCCACTGCACGCTAACACATAGGCACCATAACATAAACCCACTCACTGTCGCACCACGTTGATATGCTTGCCGTAATGCCGTTAATAAAGCCTCACTCGGCATCACTTGAGTATCATGCCATCCAGTCATCACAACAATATCGGCATTCTCTAACCATTCTAAACCACCATCTAAATGTATGTGAAATAGCGAGTTTGTCAGGTTGTCCGAATCGCTAACGATTTTACAGTCAAATAACGGCTTGCCGTTTAAATCCGACATAGAAAAAACGGAATATGCCATCGCAAAATGAATGGGCATCATTTGTTCATACACAATCAAAGCAACTGTGGGTTTTATTCATTTTTATTTCTCCTACTTTGATATGAGCATAGCACAAAAATGACCTGATTATTACGTTTATTGATTTTTTTATCTATTTTTGCGCAATTTTGTTCTCACTATAATATGTTTATTCATTCAATAACGTATAGAAAAGGAAAAACAATGAACTTAAAAACCTTAATTAGCACTACAGCATTGGCTATTAGTGCAAATACTTTCGCTGTAGATCTTGCCTCTAAAAACACTGATAGCTACCAACATATCCGCAATGCTACAGGTCGCCTGAACTACGCAGGGAAAACTTTTTTAATTGATCCGATGCTTGCAGAAAAAGGACGTTATGCGAGGCTTTGAAGGAACATTAAATAGCCATTTGCGTAATCCACTTGTGGAATTGCCGATGAAAGCAGAAGATACTTTCAAAGATGTTGATGCCATTATTTTGACTCATACACATGAAGATCATTGGGATGAGGTTGCACAAAAAATTTTACCTAAATCCATCAAAATTTTTGTGCAACATGAACAGGATGGCGACCTACTCAAAGCGCAAGGTTTTACTAACGTAACCAGTTTATCGCTAGAAAAACCGGTGGAGTTCGAAGGTATTATTTTAAATAAAAACCGGCGGTTCTCACGGCACAACGGAAATGTACGCTGTACCACAATTAGCCGAGATTTTAGATGAGGCGATGGGCGTAACATTCCAAGCGAAAGACCATCCAACGGTTTATTTGGTTGGTGACACAGTTTGGACTGCCGAAGTAAAACAAAGCCATTAATCGTTATAAACCTGATGTAATGATTATGAACACCGGTGATGCGCGGACCTTAGCTTTTTCCGAATGATGGCATTATTATGGGGTTACAAGATGTTGCTCATGCTCGTAACATGCTACCAAATACAAAACTATCACGGTGCACATGGATGCAGTAAATCATATGTCTGTTTACCGTAAGGATTTACGCCAATTTGTCCAAGCAAATAAGCTTGAAAATGTAGCAATTCCAGAAGATGGTGAAACAGTGAAGTTTTAAAAACAAGTGGTTGAGTTCTTAGGATAATTCACAAAAAACACCTAAAAATTTAACCGCACTTCGTTATATAAAAGCCGTCTGAATTTTCAGACGGCCTTTGATTATAGCCAGGCAAAGTCAGGCTATAAAAACCATACGCTATGCGTATGGAGACAAATAGCTTAAGCGATGAACAGAAAAAAATTCTCGCTATATAATGAACAAGGCTGACAACCAAAATTCAACATATAGGAGGATTATTTACCCCTCGTAGCGTGCATCTTGATGCACGACCGAATCACGCACGGAACGTTATTTAACCCTTTCGGGCATTCACGATTTCGTGCAACAAGTTGCACGCTACAATTCTTAAACCGACAGAATGCCCGATTATTCACAGCGACCAAGGTGTATTGTATGGCACGGCGGAATGGGTAAAGATGTTGGAGGGTAAAGCGGTGCAAAGTATGAGTCGCCGAGGAAATTGCTACGATAATGCGGTGATTGAAAGTTTTTGCGATACTAAAATCAGAGTGCTTTTACTCTCGGACTTATCATTCAATTGCTGAATTACAGGCTGAAATTGAAGAATATTTAGTATTACAACCAAAAACGAATTAAACTTGCTTTCAAAGGGTTGAGCCAGTGCAATACCGAGCTCAATATTTGAGTTAACTAACCTGTCTAACTTTTTGGGGGCAGATCAAAGTGCGGTCAAAACCACGATTAATAATTTGATTGATTTCCTTTTGAACCCTATTAAACATTCAATATCCTAGCCATTTTTACTAATATGCTTACAATTTGGCTACATAATTTATTACAATGCATTTGTTATGTTACGTCTAAATCTGAGATTTTTATATTTTCTGCTCTGCATAAGCTAAAGTGTAGAATTACAGGCTGCGCCAAAGTATTTCCAACATTTTTAACTGAAAATGGCTAACTTATTGCACCCACGCTTCAGGTTTTTCATTTAATCCACAAACTGATGTTACTCGTCGCTTAGTCGAAAGCTATTTTTGGCAAAATTTTAGATGAAACCGCTTGACTCACTAAGGAAAGGAAAAAAATGAACACTCGTCCCTTTTATTTCGGACTTATATTTATTGCGATTATCGCTATCTTGCTAACTATTTAGGAAACACTGATTTTTCCCATCATTATCATATCAGTGCTTTAATTATTGCCATCTTGCTGGGAATGGCAATCGGCAATACCATTTATCCGCAATTTTCAACACAAGTGGAAAAAGGCGTGTTATTTATGAAAGGCACGCTTCTTCGCACTGGCATTGTGTTGTATGGTTTCCGCCTCACTTTTGGCGATATTGCCGATGTGGATTAAAATGCTGTTGTCACTGATGCGATTATGCTAATTTCAACCTTCTTTTGCACCGCACTTTTAGGCATTCGTTATCTAAAAATGGATAAACAATTAGTTTATCTCACTGGGGCTGGATGTAGTATTTGTGGTGCGGCAGCGGTTATGGCGGCAGAGCCTGTTACCAAAGCAGAATCTCATAAAGTTTCAGTAGCGATTGCCGTAGTGGTCATTTTCGGGACGCTTGCTATTTTTACTTACCCCTTTTTCTACACTTGGTCACAACATTTAATTAATGCTCATCAATTCGGTATTTATGTTGGCTCTAGCGTGCATGAGGTGGCTCAAGTTTATGCGATTGGGGAAAATATTGATCCTATCGTGGCAAATACTGCCGTCATTTCCAAAATGATCCGAGTGATGATGCTCGCCCCTTATTTTTATTAATGCTTTCTTGGTTATTAACACGTAGTAATGGAGTATCAGAAAATACATCACACAAAATTACAATTCCTTGGTTTGCTGTACTTTTTATTGGTGTTGCGATTTTTAATTCTTTTGATTTATTACCAAAAGAACTTGTAAACTTATTAGTTGAAATCGATTCTTTCTTATTAATTTCAGCGATGGCTGCGCTCGGCTTAACTACACAAAGCAAGCGCAATCAAGAAAGCAGGATTAAAACCTCTGATTTTAGGAATACTAATTTATTTATGGCTAGTGGTTGGTGGATTTTTAGTGAATTATGGAATATCAAAATTAATATAAAATTCACTAAGATTGATCGCACTTTGATCTGCACCCCAAAACCTGGACCCCACGATAGCGCGCGTTTCTAACGCGTGCCTGAAAAATCAATTTCGTTTGATTCAGATTTTTACTATTTTCATGAATAACTTCAATTTGCTTATTTTTAGATAGATAAAACTACGCGTCAGAAGGGGGGCTATCTGGGGAGCCGTTGGTAAAGCCAACGTTCAGAATCTTTTAGATTTTATGACCGCACTTTTTTTGTCATTAGAAGAAAATGAAGAACTTAAACAGGTAATCACTTTATCGCCAAATATCACTTTTTCCGGTAAACTTTATTCGTGAGCTTGCCTCGGGGTTTTGCTAACTCCGAAACCACAATAGATTGTAATGGCACAAGCGAGGATGCTTGCGCTATCAGGGGGAAAGAATGAAGGATTTGCTCTCTTGGTAGTCGTTCCTGCTGTTTGCCGGCATGCTGGCGGTAACGTATTCCACCGCCTTATTGGTTTTTCGCCTTGCGCAACCGTACCTTAAGCCGCCGCGCACAAATCGTGATGGAAGCTGCGCCGGGTTGCATGTTGATTTACGTCATCGCGCCTTATTTCGTGTCCAACAAACCGCACGAATTGATTGCCATTGCACTGACCGTGCTTGCCGCAAGCAGGTTTTTCCATGTTGGTTACCGTGTTGATCGGCGTCGGCAGTTCTGGGCTGTAGAGGGTATTTGATGCGGTAGTCGACTGCGTTTTCGTGATACCGGTTACACTTGTTTTCAGACGACCTTTCTCTTTCAGACGACCTTATCTTGTTATAATGTCGTCTGAAATTTTTTATAAAGCAAAATCATGGCAAACCAAAGACTCATCTACGGCTTCCCACGCCGTCAACGCCCGCCTGTGGCAAAAACCCGAAATCGATTACCGAACTCTACGTCCAAGAAGGCAAAAACGATGCCCGCACGCGCGACGTGTTGAGAAGCGGCAAACGAAAACGTGCGCGTATACTTTGTCATCGCCGTCGCCATCACTACCCGTTGCGAAAGCTGCATCAGCGTACATGCCGCCGCAGCCGCCAAAGCGGGCGCGACTGAAAGCGAAATCGCCGGCGCTGGCAACCGCTATCGCCCTGAACGCAGGCGCAGCCTACACTTACGCCCTGCGCGCATTGGAAGCGGTTGATGCGCAGCGTTGATTTTGTCTCAAAGGGTCGTCTGAAAACCACTCCCGTTTCAGACGACCCTTTTGCTGACGGGCATTGCTTTTTGCCGCCGAACCGTTTAGATTGATGTCTTTATTCAACCGTTTGGAGAAACAACCATGAAAAATTACTGACTGCTGCGCTGACTGCCGCCGCACTCGTCCTTCCTGCCGCCGTATCCTATGCCGCGCCCGCTGCTAAAAGCCGCCAGCGCTTCACATAGCGGCGATGCCGCCCGACAAACCGATTCCCGACAAAGTTCAGCCATGAATCAAACCCATACCGCCGTCAGCAAATACAGCTTCGACGATACCGTCCGCCGTTTGGAAACCGCCGTTAAAGAAAAAAAGGCATGACCGTGTTCGCCGTCATCGACCACCAAGCCGCAGCGCGACAAAGTGGTTTGGACATGCAGCCCGCGAAAGTCATCGTTTTCGGCACGCCCAAAGCCGGCACACCGCTGATGCAAAAAGACCCCGCCTTCGCCCTGCAACTGCCGTTGCGCGTCCTCGTTACCGAAGCTGACGGCGCAGTCCAAGTCGTATTCAACGATACGCGCGCGCTGGTGTCGGGCAGCAAAATAGAGTTCGCCGAAGTGGAAAACACACTCGCCAATGCGGAAAAGCTCATCCGTAAAACGGTAACGGAATAAGGTTCGCCCAAATCCGAAGGTCGTCTGAAAACCTGAGCAAACCCTGAACTGCACCCCAAAAGTTGGACATCCCCTCCAACTCACAAGGTGCAGTTTTTATGAGCAAATATACATTACACTTCAAATACCAAGCCGTACTCCACTACCTGCATATACGCAGCCAACAGCGTACCGCAGATCATTACGGCATCTCCCGAACCCACCTGCGACGATGGATACGCGCCTATCAAGAAGGCGGCATCGGCGCACTCGAACATCCCCACGATAGCGCGCGTTTCTAACTCGTGCCTGAAAAATCAATTTCGTTTGATTCAGATTTTTACTATTTTCATGAATAACTTCAATTTGCTTATTTTTTTAGATAGATAAAACTACGCGTCAGAAGGAGGGGCTATCTGGGGAGCCGTTGGCAAAGCCAACGTTCAGAATCCTTTTGATTTTTATAACCGCACTTTTTTGTCATTAGAAGAAAAATTGAAGAACTTAAACAGGTAATCACTTTATCGCCAAATATCACTTTTCCGGTAAACTTTATTCGTGAGCTTGCCTCGGGATTTTTGCTAACTCGAAACCACAATAGATTGTAATGGCACAAGCGAGGACGCTTGCGCTATCAGGGGACTTCGACGGTGATGGCTTATGTGGTGTTGGTTATCGTGTTTGTGTCACTGTTTGAATACCTGATTACCAAGCCTTTGGAAATTTTGTTTATGCCGTGGAGGAGATGATGCTCTGTCTTGAAAACGTGCGTTTTGAAATTCTCCGCGACCCCATCGTGCGCGATTTCAGTTTGAACTTGCAACATGGCGAAGTGAAAGCTTTGTTCGGGCCGAGCGGCTGTGGCAAGACGACGGTTTTGCGTTTGATTGCGGGCTTGGAAACGCCGAAATCGGGCACGATACGCAATACTTTCCGCAAAACGGGTTTTCTGTTTCAGGAAAACCGCCTGCCGGAAAACTTGACCGCGATGCAGAATATCGCTATTTTTATGGACAAACCCGATGAAGGCGAAATCATCGCGCTGGCGGCGAAAGTCGGGCTGACTGCGGGCGATTTGAACAAATATCCGACCGAATTGTCCGGCGGCATGGCGAAACGGGTAGCATTTTTGCGCCTGCTGCTGTGCGGCTGCGACCTTGCCTTGCTGGACGAGCCGTTCGTCGGTTTGGACCGCGATTTGCGCGATATTTTGGTCGCCATGCTGGTGGAAAAAATCGAGCGGCAGGGCATGGCGTGTATGCTGGTAACGCACGACCGCTTCGAAGCCGCACGCCTGAGCCATGAAATCATGCTGCTTTCCACTAAGGGCATGAACGTGCAAAACGTGATTACCCTGCCTACGCCGCTGTCCGAACGCGATTCGGCTTTTGAAGAAGCCGTGGTGGCAAGAGAGTTTCAGGGGATTCATTATTATGAGTGATAGGAATTTAAATTTCTGACAAACCTTGCGGTTCGTTGCCCTCTCCCTAACCCTCTCCCACGGGGAAAGGGGATCAGGTTTCTCAAAATCAGAGAGCCGTAGAATTGGGAATCAGATGTCAGGTAAACCTGAAAATGTTCAGGCTCGACAGCCCAATTCCCTCTCCCCGTGGGAGAGGGCTAGGGAGAGGGTAAGCAAGCCGCAGGCTTGCCTCTTTAGCGAAAGATACGAATCTGTTATCCGAACGCGATTCGGTTTTTGAAAAAGCCGTGGTGCCAAGGGGGCAGGGGATTCATTATGAGGTGCTTTATGTTTTTCGACTGTGATTACTGCTGCTGTTTTATATATTGCTACAGCAGTAGATTTGTTGGTAATACTATTAATATTTTTTGCTAGAGCAAATACTAGAAAAGAATATCGAGATATTTATATCGGACAATATTTAGGTTCTGTAATTTTTAATATTAGTTAGTTTATTTCTAGCTTTTGTTTTTGAATTATGTTCCGGAAAAAAATGGGTGTTGGGTTTATTAGGTTTAATACCGATTTACTTAGGTATTAAAGTTGCTATTTACGACGATTGTGAGGGCGAAAAAAAGAGCTAAAAAAAGAATTGGATGAAAAAGGGTTGTCAAAAATTAGTCGGTATTGTTGCTTTGGTTACAGTTGCTAGTTGTGGTGCAGATAATATTGGACTTTTTGTTCCTTACTTTGTGACTTTAGATCTTGTCGACTTATTAGTTACTCTTCTTGTATTTTTAATATTGATTTTTGTTTTAGTATATACAGCACAAAGATTGGCTAATATTTCAGGTGTTGGTGAAATTGTAGAAGTTTAGTCGTTGGATAATGGCTGTTATTTTATATTGGTTTAGGGTTATTTATTATTGAAAAATAATACAATTCAAACAATAATATCAATAATATGAATGATACGGGCATTTGAGTATCTGACAAACCTTCGGCTTGCTTCTTCAATACAAGATACAACCCTGTCCGCCCAATAAATCCATATCCGAAAGCATCTTCATGCAGAATTAAGCCAAACCATGAATAAGTTTTTCACCCACCCCATGCGGCCGTTTTTCGTCGGTGCGGCGGTGCTTGCCATACTCGGCGCGTTGGTGTTTTTCATCAGCTCCGGTGCCGTCATTTTGAAATGAAACCAAATCAAAGCCGATTGAACCATCGTCCACTTGGGTACGACCATCACGTCCGCCGGTTGCTGTTGCTGATGTTTTGTAGAAAATTTTCATGATATTGTCCTCAATTCAATATTGGTTAAATGTTTTGGCGTACTGCCGTTGAAAGTGAGTTCATTATATTGAACGGCAATATGAAGTGTTATATGATTTATCCAAATTACTTGCCTATTCCTACAAAACCATGTTCTCAACTGAAACGATAGAACGCTTATTAAAAGTTATTCCACATAACGAAACCTATTCATCTCCAATTAAAGGCTTGGTAATGCGCCATGCCGATCAGCCGTTTTGCTACGAGGGTATTATTCAAGAACCGAGCATTTGCATCGTGTTAAGTGGGGAACGTGAAATACAACTAGGCGAACAATGTTACCGTTTTGACAATCAACACTTTATGTTCTGCCCTGTCAATGTGCCTATGCGCGGCGAAATTAAATATGCAGAGCCGAAAAAGCCGTTTTTAGTGATGTCGATGAAAATTGATATTGAGAGCGTTAGCAAGATTTTATTAGTAAATCCAAACCTTGCAGATGATGTTCAACAGGGCGACGAAGGTTTTGCACAATGGCATTTGGATGAATCTCTCAAAAATGCCGTTGAACGCTTATTACTCTTGCACGAAAATCCAAAAGATATTGAGTTTCTTGCACCGCTTATCCAATAAGAAATTTATTATCGACTCCTTACAGGCGAGCAAGGTGGCAAATTTAAAGCCATGGTAAGCAATGGATCGCACACCAAAAAAATCGCCCAAGCCACCCATTATCTGCAACAACATTTTAGTGAAACCATCACCGTGGAAACCTTGGCAAATCTAAGTGGCATGTCATTATCTGGATTTCATAGTCATTTTAAGAAGATAACCAGCCTTTCACCGCTGCAATATCAAAAATCCTTACGTTTGATGGAAGCCAGACGACTGATCGCACAAGAAGGACGAGGCATTACCGAAACTGCTTACCAAGTCGGCTACGAGTCAGCCTAGCCAATTCAGCCGTGAATACAAACGGTATTTCGGGCATGCGCCCAAAAGGGAAGCGGGGATATTAAATAGATGGGGCTTAAAGATAGGTTTAAATACACCTAAAAATTTGACCGCACTTTATGATGAAAAAAAAGTCTGAAACGTTAATTTCAGACGGTTTTTTATTTAACCAAGATTTTGTGAAAAGACATTAAAAATGAGATAATTCTCAAACCTTTTAAGAGGCTTTATTGATAAAAAAATATTTGGAGAAAGCATGGAACACAAACTTGAGGATATCATTGCGATTTTTTTAATCAATGTTTTGAAGAAGAATATAATACGCGATTGGTTAAAGGTGGGGATGAGCCGATTTACATTCCTGCAAATGATGAGGTGCCTTATAACGCCATTTACTTTTGCGAGAGGCTTTTTACAGCAGTGCATTACATGAAATTGCCCATTGGTTGGTGGCGGGGAAAGAGCGTCGTAAATTAGAAGATTTTTGGCTATTGGTATGAGCCGGATGGCCGTTCTGAAGCATCGTCAGCGTGATTTTTGAAAAGGTGGAAGTGAAACCTCAAGCATTGGAATGGATTTTAGCCACTGCGGCGGGGTTTTCGTTATTTTGCTAGTGCGGATAATTTGAATGGCAATCCGGGAGATACGCAACCATTTAAGCAAGCGGTGTATGAACAAGTAAAAACCTATGCAGAAAAAAAGGCTTTACCAAAACGTGCAGAAACCTTGCGTCATGCGTTAGCTCAATTTTACGGCACAGAAGATCGAATTGATTTAGCGAAATTTGATGTGACTCGCATCTAAAGTGCGGTCATTTTTAGGCAGATTTTGCGTCTGTCAATTTTTCCTTAAAAATCGGCTAGAAATAGACCGATTTTTATTTTTTAACTTTAACTTTATAAAAATATGAAAGATTCTATTATTGCAAAACTTGAAAGTTTAAAAGAACGTTATGAAGAATTAGAGGCATTGCTAGGCGATGCGTCGGTGATTTCGGATCAGGATAAATTCCGTGCGTATTCTAAAGAATATTCACAACTTGAAGATGTGGTGAAATGTTTTAATCGTTGGAATCAGCTTAATTCTAACATTGCTGAAGCAGAGTTGATGTTAGATGATCCTGAAATGAAAGAAATGGCAGAAATGGAAATTGAAGAATCCAAAGCCGAAATTGAAGAAGTGGAGCAACAACTTCAAATTCTTTTATTACCAAAAGATCCAAATGATGAATATAACTGCTATTTAGAAATTCGTGCAGGTACAGGTGGTGATGAAGCAGGTATCTTTGCCGGCGATTTATTCCGTATGTACAGCCGTTATGCAGAAAAGTAAACGCTGGCGTGTTGAAATGCTCAGCGCAAATGAAAGCGAGCAGGGCGGTTATAAAGAAGTGATCGTTAAAGTAAGCGGTGATGGCGTGTATGGTCAGTTAAAATTTGAATCAGGCGGCCACCGTGTACAACGTGTACCGAAAAACAGAAAGCCAAGGTCGTATTCATACCTCTGCTTGTACTGTTGCGGTAATGCCTGAATTACCTGAATCTGAAATGCCGGAAATCAATCCAGCAGATTTACGTATTGATACCTATCGTTCATCTGGTGCAGGTGGTCAGCACGTTAATACAACAGACTCTGCGGTACGTATTACCCACATTCCAACAGGTATTGTGGTGGAATGTCAGGATGAGCGTTCACAACATAAAAATAAAGCTAAAGCAATGTCTGTATTAGCTTCACGTATTGTGCAAGCGGAGCAAGAACGTCAAGCAGCAGAGCAAGCTGACACCCGCCGTAACTTATTAGGTTCAGGCGATCGTTCTGATAAAATTCGTACTTATAACTACCCACAAGGTCGTGTAACAGATCACCGTATCAACTTAACGCTCTATCGCTTAGATGAAGTGATGAACGGCAAAATTGACGAGCTTATTCAACCGATTATTACTGAATATCAAGCAGATCAATTAGCGGCGTTATCTGAGAGTAATTAATGACCTATCAACAATGGCTTGCCGATGCTGCGCAAGCCTTAAATCAGGTAAATCCGACAGAGAATGGCAAAGTTGATGCGTTAGTGCTATTGCAACACGCAACGGGCAAATCGAGAACGCAAATTTTAGCTTTCGATGAGACGGAAATTGATGAAAAAGTGCGGTTAAAATTGACCGCACTTTTAGATCGTCGTTTAAAAGGCGAACCTATCGCTTATATCCTCGGTGAAAAAGAATTCTGGTCCTTGCCTTTAAATGTATCTGAAGGAACATTAATTCCTCGTCCCGATACCGAAATTCTCGTAGAAAAAGCATTACAAATTGCGTTAGAAAAACTGGAAGAAAATCCACCGCACTTTCATATTCTCGATCTTGGAACCGGCACGGGTGCCATTGCGTTGGCGTTGGCTTCTGAGCTTTCTCCTATTTGTCAAAAAGGCTATTCAATTGGATGTCATTGGTGTGGATTTAATGCCAGAAGTCGTCAAATTAGCGCAATCCAATGCCGAAAAAAATCAGCTTAGTGTGCAATTTTTGCAGAGTCGTTGGTTTGAACATGTTGAAGGACAGTTTGATATTATCGTCAGTAATCCGCCTTATATTGATGAAACCGATGAGCATCTTATCCAAGGTGATGTGCGTTTCGAGCCTCGTTCGGCGTTGGTGGCGGGTGAAAACGGTTTAGCTGATTTACGTCATCTTATTGAGTACGCACCAGTACATTTAAAAGATAACGGCTATTTATTGTTAGAGCACGGCTGGAAACAGGGAGAAGAAGTGCGGTCAATTTTCTGGCAAAATCATTGGCAAGGGGTTGCAACCATACGGGATTATGGCGACAATGAGCGCGTAACGTTGGGATATTGGAAGCGGTAATGAAATACGATCAAAAAGCCTTATATGCTGAACTGACTCATTTTTATTTGAGCATTTGTGAGAAAGAGCAACTGATGAGCCTCGTATAAGAGGGCTTGTGGGGAGCTTAGTGCGTAAAGCTCGCCAAGCTATTCCAGAAGAATGGGATGATAAAGCTAAAATTCATCAATTATTGCAGCTATTTTACGGTGATTGGGGCTTTCATTGCGATGCGGACAATTATTTCTATGCTCGCAATTTATACCTTCCGTATATTTTAGAAGAACGTGAAGGCATGCCAGTGAGTCTTGGTGCCTTTAATACTTTATTTAGCTGCAAGTTTAAAATTGCCGATTTATCCCGGTGAATTTCCCGACTCAACTGATTTTACGTGCAGAAGTAGATGGTGAAGTAGCATTTATTGATCCTTGGAGCGGAAAATATATTTCAGTGGATGAATTGAAAAAACTCTATGAAGGTGCCTTTGGTTTTGGGGCTCAAATTCAACCTGAAGATTTAGCTCGAGCAGATATTCCGATGCTTACTGCACGTTTCCGTCAGCTCGCCAAAAATGCCTTAATTCGTGAAGAACAAAACGATTTGGCTTTTAATTATATCCAATTCTTGTTAGCGGGAAGAAAAGATCCTTACGATATTCGCGATCGTGGCTTAGTGTTGGCGCAAATGGGCGCTTATCCTTCAGCCATTGAGGATTTGGAATATTTTGTGGATCAATGTCCAAATGATCCCACTTCTTCTCTGTTAAAAACTCAACTTTTAGAACTGAAAGGCGAAGCATTGAAAGATGCCAATGCCATCCATTAAAAAGGAAATATTATGCAAAAATAAAATTGTAAAAATTGGCAATATTGATGTCGCAAATGACAAACCTTTTGTACTTTTCGGCGGAATGAACGTGCTTGAAAGTCGCGATATGGCAATGCAAGTTTGTGAAGCTTACGTGAAAGTGACTGAAAAGTTGGGTGTGCCTTATGTTTTTAAAGCATCTTTCGATAAAGCTAACCGTTCTTCAATTCATTCTTACCGTGGTCCAGGCATGGAAGAAGGTTTAAAAATTTTCCAAGAGATAAAAGAAACCTTTGGCGTGAAAGTGATTACCGATGTGCACGAAATCTATCAATGTCAGCCTGTTGCCGATGTGGTGGATGTGATTCAGTTACCGGCATTCTTAGCTCGTCAAACCGATTTAGTTGAAGCCATGGCAAAAACCGGTGCGGTAATTAACGTGAAAAAACCACAATTCTTAAGCCCAGGTCAAATGGGGAATATCGTAGATAAGTTTGAAGAATGTGGTAACGATAAAATTATCCTTTGTGATCGTGGTTCAAACTTCGGTTACGATAATTTAGTGGTGGATATGTTAGGCTTCGGCGTAATGAAAAAAGTGTCTAAAGGCAGTCCCTGTTATTTTTGACGTGACTCATTCATTACAATGTCGTGATCCGTTTGGCGCCGCTTCAGGTGGTCGTCGTGAACAAGTGACCGAATTAGCCCGTTCTGGTTTAGCAATTGGCATTGCAGGTTTATTCTTAGAAGCTCACCCAAATCCAAATCAGGCAAAATGTGATGGCCCTTCTGCATTGCCACTTTCGGCATTAGAAGGTTTTGTCTCACAGATGAAAGCCATTGATGATTTAGTGAAATCTTTCCCTGAATTAGATACGTCTATCTAATTGAGAAGTGCGGTTGAAAACAGCGTTGTTTTTGACCGCACTTTTGTTCTGTAAAAGGAGATAACAATGAATATCGTATTTTTTTAGACAGCACCGCAATTCCAAAAACATATTCCCTATTCCTCGTCCAAGCTTTCCGCATAACTGGGTAGAGTATGAATATACTTCTGCGGAGCAAACCATTGAGCGAGCAAAAGACGCGGATATTATTATCACCAGTAAAGTGATTTTAAGCCGTGAGGTGTTGCAACAACTACCTAAATTAAAATTGATTGCTATCACCGCAACAGGCACCAATAACGTGGATTTAGACGCGGCAAAAGAATTGGGCGTGGTGAGTTAAAAATGTGACGGGTTATTCTGCCACGACGGTACCTGAGCATGTGTTGGGAATGATTTTTGCGTTAAAACACAGCTTGGCTGGCTGGCAGCGCGATCAAATCACTGGAAAATGGACTGAGAGTAAACAGTTCTGCTACTTTGATTATCCCATTACAGATGTTAAAGGTTCAACGTTAGGTGTGTTTGGAAAAGGCTGTTTAGGTACGGAAGTGGGGCGTTTAGCCGAGCTTTTAGGCATGAAAGTCCTTTATTCTGAACATCGAAATGCGACAACGTGCCGCGAAGGTTACACGCCTTTTGAAGAGGTGCTAAAACAGGCCGATATTCTGACATTGCATTGTGCATTGACTGAAACAACCAAAAATTTAATCAATCAAGAAACCTTGTCACTTTGTAAGAAAGGTGCGTATTTAATCAATACTGGTCGTGGTCCATTGATTGATGAGCAAGCAGTTTGTGACGCATTAAAATCAGGACAATTAGGTGGTGTCGCATTAGATGTGTTAGTGAAAGAACCACCAGAGAAAAATAATCCACTGATTGAATTAGCGAAAACGATGCCGAATTTAATTATCACACCTCATATTGCTTGGGCGAGTGATAGTGCGGTAACCACGCTAACGAAAAAAAGTGACGCAAAATATTGAAGATTTCGTTCAACAATTAAATCAAAAAAATAATGAATTTACCTATTTCTTTTATACGTCGCCCTGCGATATTGGCGTGCTAAAAAGCGCCGATCGTTTTGGGCGACTTGTTGCTAATTGGCAAGCTTTGGCATCGTACTGGGTGTGATGGCATTGATTATTGTGCTTTCTGTCATGAATGGATTAGAAGGCTATCAAAAACAACAGGTGCTTTCGAGCATTCCGCATGCGATTGTTAGCCAAGATGCGCCTATTTCGGCAGAAAAACCGCTTGAAAATACACCGCACTTTGTGCAAAAAGCCGTGCCGATTAATACCACGAATGTTGTGTTTCAAACGGCAAAAGGTGTGAGCGCGGGACAAGTGATTGGTATTCAGTCTTTTTCAGATGATCCTTTATTAGAAGATATCGATCCTAGTCAGTTTAACCAACTTTTACCGCAAGGTGAGTTTAAGTTGATTATTGGTGATAAGTTGGCGCAAAAATTAGGCTTAGCAGTGGGTGATAAGGTTCGTTTAATGATTACGGAAAACAGCCAATACACCCCATTTGGTCGCGTGCCGATGCAGCGTTTATTTACGGTGAGCGAGCTTTACTATGATTATGGAGAAGCGTCAGGCTATGAAGTTTTTGCTAATTTAGCCGATATTGGTCGCCTAATGCGTATTCAGCCAGGCGAAGCTCAAGGCTATCGTTTATTCCTGGATGATCCTTTCCAAATCACAGAATTACCAACCTATTTTAAAGAGAGCCATATCAGCGATTGGCGTGTCCAAAAAGGGGAGTTTTTCCAAGCGGTCCGTATGGAAAAAAATATGATGGGCTTGTTGATTAGCTTTAATTATTGTTGTTGCGATTTCGAATATCGTGACCTCATTAAGTTTAATGGTGGTGGATAAACAAGGGGAAATCGCCATTTTGCAAACGCAAGGTGTGACTAAATCACAAGTGCGTTCGATCTTTATTTATCAAGGTTTATTGGTGGGGCTAGTGGGCACATTGATTGGTGCTGTACTGGGCGTATTAATCACCTTAAACCTTGGGGCAATTTTAAGTGCGGTCAATCCGAACGGTGTTTTCTTGCCAACATCCATTGAGCCTGTGCAAGTCATTATTGTGATTGCCTTTTCTTTATTGTTATCTTTATTATCAACCATTTTATCCCAGCTTATCGTGCGGCGAAAAACTGAGCCAGCGGAAGCATTACGTTATGAGTAAAATATGAATAACTACTTTATTAGAATGCCAAAATATTAATAAATTTTACCAAGAAGGCGAGAACCAAACCCAAGTATTAAAAGGCGTAAGCTTTGCCATGAAACCACAAGAATTAGTGGCGATTGTGGGGAGTTCTGGTTCGGGAAAAAGTACTTTATTGCACACCTTAGGGTGGTTTAGATCAGCCAAGTAGTGGAGAAGTGTTTATTAAAGGGCAATCTTTGCAAAAAGCGTCTGAAAGTGAATTGGCTAAATTACGTAACCAAAATCTAGGGTTTTGTGTATCAATTTCACCATTTAATGGCGGATTTTACTGCGTTAGAAAATGTGATGATGCCGATGTTAATTGGTCGTCAGAATAAAACAGAAGCAAAAGATCGTGCTGAAAAAATATTGGGCGCAGTAGGCTTAAGTCATCGCATTACTCATCGTCCATCTGCACTTTCTGGCGGTGAACGTCAACGTGTGGCGATTGCTCGTGCATTAGTGAATAATCCCGCTCTTGTATTGGCTGATGAACCAACTGGGTAACTTGGATCATAAAACCACAGAAAGTATTTTTTTGAGCTAATTCAAACCTTGAATGCGGAACAAAACATTGCGTTTTTTTATTGGTGACACATGATATGTCATTAGCGCAAAAACTGTCTCGTTGCTTAACCATGCAAGACGGCATTTTGAAGGAAGGTGCATAATGAATACGCCTTTTTTTCATTAGTTGGCGTTATCAACGAGGTAAGCAAAAGAATCCGTTGGTAGCGTTAATTTCAAAATTCTCTGCTATAGGTATCGCCCTTGGCGTGGCGGTGTTGATTGTGGGGTTAAGTGCGATGAATGGCTTTGAGCGTGAATTAAACTCGCGCATTTTAGCTGTCGTACCACATACGGAAATCACGGTAAATCCACATGACAATGAAGCCACATTAAACCATTGGCAGAACCTAGCGGAACGTCTAAAAACAAACAAAAAAATTACCGCACTTTCACCTTTTGTGAGTTTTACTGCCTTAGTCGAAAATGGCAATAAACTCAAAGTTGTTCAAGTAAAAGGGGTAGATAAACAAGCTGAAGATCAAGTGAGCTCTCTTGGTAAGTTTGTGGAAGGTGATGGCTGGCAGAAATTTGCAGAAGAAGGCGGATTGGTGCTGGGCTCTGGTATTGCCAAAGAGTTAGATGTTAAAGCAGGCGATTGGGTGTCATTATTGATTTCTCAACCTAATGGTGAAGATCAAATGGCTCAGCCTAATCGTGAGCGTGTTCAAGTGACCGCTATTTTACGTTTAGATGGCCAGTTAGACCACAGCTATGCCTTACTGTCATTACCTCAAGCGCAAGAATTAATGGGGTATCGCGAAGATCAAATTACTGGTGTTGAATTGAAAAGTGGATGATCCATTCAAAGTACAAGAAATGGATTATTCGATGCTGAATGATTATCCACAACTGCTTTATATTCAAAACTGGGTGGCAAAATTTGGCTATATGTATCGTGATATTCAACTTATCCGTACGGTGATGTATATCGCCATGGTGCTTGTAATTGGGGTAGCGTGTTTTAATATCGTTTCTACCTTAATTATGGCGGTAAAAGACAAGCAAGGTGATATTGCGATTATGCGAACCCTAGGGGCGAATAATGGATTTATTAAACAAATCTTTATTTGGTATGGCTTGCTTGCAGGAATGAAAGGGTGTTTGATTGGTATCGTGTTAGGTGTCGTACTTGCACTGAATCTCACGCCGATTATTCAAGGCATCGAGACATTACTCGGTAAAAAACTGTTATCAGATGGCATCTATTTCGTTGATTTCTTACCAAGTGAATTACATTGGTTTCGATGTTGTATTAGTTCTCGTGGCGGCATTGGTATTGAGTTTACTCGCGAGTCTTTATCCAGCCAGTCGAGCCGCGAAGTTACAACCGGCTCAAGTATTGAGTAATCATTAATAAAAAAATCAGGGATTAAGTATTTAATCCCTGATTTTTTTATTATTCAACCGTTAATCATTATTGGTTTTCTTTATCTGTTTTTAATAAACCAGATGAACCTTCGGAATAATCACGTGGTGGCTCTTCAGATTTACTTTCTGATGAGGCAGTCACCAATTGCTGGGTAAATAAACCTTTGTCAGCTGGGTTTATTGCCAAGCAAGGTTTCAGATGAAACTGCATAGTGACGATACAGTTTTTGATAATCACCAATTAAGGTTTTAAATAATTCAGCACTTTCAGCGAAAATGTTTTTTTCAAGTTGTGCTTGTTTATCACTTAATTGTGTTTTTCACTTCTTTTAGTTCAGCTTCGGTCTGAACTTGTTTTTTTAACTAGAACCTTTTTCGTTAAACGTAATAATAAATAGCCTAAGATTACGCCAACCACAAGCCCAATCACAGCGGCTTGCCATATTTCTGGTATCCATGATTGCATACATTACTCCTTATTTTGAATTCAGTGTTTAGTGTAAAGGAAAAACAAAAAAAGTTTCTTTTGCGGTTGATCACATTTTGAAAAAAAGCTGTGCTTTACAGCTGCAATAATCACGATCTCAACTTTCCAATCAGGATCTGCAAGTTTCGCTTCTACCGTTGCTCGGCTTGGTGGATTTTTGACTATCAACCCATTCATCCCATGCTTGGTTGAGTTGAGCATAATCCGCCATATCAGCAAGGAAGATTTGCGAGGTAAGAATTTTACTTTTTTCAGAACCAATTTCTGCCAATAATTTATCGATCAGTGAAAGGACTTCTTTGGTTTGCTCATAAGCATTTTGCTTAACGGTTTTTTCTGGTACTTGGCCTGCAAAATAGGCAGTATTGTTATGAATGACCACTTCAGAAAAAGCGTTTGCTTGGTTGAATGCGTTGAATCGACATAATGGCTCCTTTTTGATGAAGATAATTCCATTCTAAAGGTGGTTTTAGACTTTGTAAATCAAGAAATTGTGAGATAAAATAATTGAGAATTTTTTTATCAACTAAAAGAAAACTATGAAACTCCTGATTTCGAATCAATATGGCGCCATTGTGATGGCATTACTGCCCTTTTGTTTACGGTATGTTATTAGCTTCACCTGTTTGGGCGCATTTCTTTTTGCTTTTAGCTTGGTTCAGCATGTATTTGCTGAGTTACCCAATGCTGAGTCTCTTTAAAAGGCAAAAATATGGCGGAATATAAAAAGTGGACCATCATCTATGGTGTCGCAGCTTTTTTATTTGCGCTTCCTGCCATTTTTTATAACTGGCAAATTCTTTTCTTTATTGCGGCCATGTTTCCTTTTGTGTTGGTGAGTATCTATTACACCAAGAAAAAAGATGAACGTAATCTTCTCAATGATTTAGCGGGTATTGCGATTTTTGCCCTTGCAGGTATGGGATCCTATTATTTTTCTGACCGCACTTTTGATGAAAAATCTGGTGGGTAGCGCTGTATCCAAGCTTATTTTTTATTGGCACGACGCTTTACGTCAAATCAATGATGCGTGAACGTAAAAATCCGCTTTATCTCAAAGCCTCTATTATTTTCCATGTGCTTTGCGTGCTCGGTTGTTTATTTACCCAACAATATGTCTTATCACTTGCTTTTGTGCCAGCGTTAATTCGTGCCATTTATTTACCCACCAAGAAACTTTCGGTTAAGCAAGTCGGTCTAATAGAATTCGGAACATCCGCCATTTTTTTGATTATTTTATTGATAGCGACATTATAAGATGAAGACATTAGCCAAACTTTTACTCCTCACCACGCTTACCTTAAGCAGTTCAGCATTTGCGATGAAAACCATTGATTTGGTCGATAAAGCGCAAATGACGGATCAGCAAAAAATGGATCTGGCGCAAAAACTGGCTGAGAAACAAGATTGGAAAGCCGTTTTTGAAATTATGTATCCTTTAGCTTTGGAAGGTAATTTACAAGCGCAAAGCAATTTAGGGATGCTTTATAATTTAGGCCGTGGAGTGGATGAAAATAAAGAGTTGGCTTATTGGTGGTTTAGTGAAGCTGCTGAGCGAGGCAGTATTAAAGCTATCAATAATTTGGCGGTCATGTATTTCAACGGCAACAACTATGTAAAACAAGATACCGCTCAAGCGATTAAATTATTTGAAACCAGTGCGACAAAAGATCCTGATGCCATGCTTACATTAGGGGAAATTTATACCAATCAGAAAGAATTTACCAAAGCCTTTGAATGGTTCCAAAAAGCTGCGAATGCGGGCAGCAATGAGGGGCGATTCCGTTTGGCTCGTTTGTATGAAGAAGGGATTGGGACACAAGTCAATATTGGTTTGGCCAAATTGCTTTATTTGGAAATTATGAATACGGCGAAAAAGGATGAAATCAAAGAAATCGCCAGACAGCGATTACAACGTTTAAGCTTGTATTAAAAAAGTGCGGTTGATTTTAACCGCACTTTTTTTATTTCACTTCCGCCCCTTTCAACCAGCGTCTGACCCAACTGCGGTTTGGCATTAAGTTATGAATCAGATCTTCACTCATCGGTAAGGGTTCACCATAAATTAAGGAAGCCAGTGTTTCCCCTAAAAATGGTGCAGAGGTTAATCCTCGTGAGCCTAATGCGCCGATTAAATAGAGATTAGGGTAGTTTTCAGCTTGTTCTATTGGCTGTTTACGGCGGCGTAAATTAAACAAATTTTGATATTGTGTTTGCTGAGCAGAAAAATGAGGAACAGCGCCCATCATTGGCGTAAGATCACGAACCGAACAACGTACACCGATTCGAGCAAGATTACCCGATGTATCCACTTCTTTTGTCCACTCTTCAGGTATATTTTGCTGAATTTTTTGTTGGTTTTCTTGTTGTTCGGTTAGGCTAAATTCACGAGTCGCATTATCACGAACATGACTGGCACCAATACAATGACTGGTTTTTGCTTGATCTACTGGCGTCAGGTAGCCGTCATAGCACAACACGGTTTTGAGTTTAAGTAAGTTTTTCCGATGTCGAATTTGGCTCACTTGTCCCGCGAACAGGATAGAGTGGGAGTTTTTTGTGTTTGCTCAAACTCAGTGAGTTTATGCCCGTTTGCTAAAACAACCACTTCATGGCAGAAAGTTTTATTTTTCAGCTGTAGTGATTTGCCAACCATTTTCTGTTTGAGAAAGTGCGGTTACTTTTTGTGATGTTTTTAATCTGGACACCTTGTTTTTCTAAAAAGGCAAAAGCATGTTGAACTAACTGACGTGGTGCAAGCCAAGCGCCTTGAGGATAAAACCGCCACCAAAAAGGTAACGGTAAACCCTACTTTTTTCGCTTAATTCAGTTTGACTTTAGTGACTGATATAAATCAGAAGGCAAATTCAGCTCAGCGATTTTATTTAATTTACTTTCTGCTTTTGTCATTGTAAGCACAAAGTGCGACACCACAGAATTCATGTTCAAATTCGATTTGTTGCTGAATTGCCCATTGTAGGAATTGATGACCATAGGCGAAGGCATGAATATAAAAACGAATATTGCATTCGTTATCATCGCTCAGTTGTGGATAAAAAGCCCCTTGTTTATTGCCGGATGCATTGAGGGCGGTTTGCTCATCTTCGCAATAAATCGTAATTTTGGCGCCGCGTTTAAGCAATGAGATAGCAGTGCAAAGCGAGGCAATTCCCGCCACCAATAATGGCAATATCTTGCTTGTTTAGATTGGCTGGCTGACTATGAAACCAGGGCGCAGAAAGTGCGGTCAGTTTTTCATGCGTTTTTTGACCAGAAAGACATTCCCGTTTTTTACCAAAGCCTTTGCGTTTATTAATATTAAAGCCTGCATTTTCTAAGCCTTTTCTGACCGCACTTGCCGCAGTAAAGGTCGCAAAGGTGCCTTGTAGCTTAGTAAAAGCGAAACATTTGCTGATAGAGCTGCTCATTCCACATGTCGGGGTTTTTACTCGGCGCAAAACCATCTAAAAACCACGCATCAATTTTTACCATTCATATAATCGCCCAGCTGTGGCAGATTTTTCAGCCACATCACCAAACCAAAAGATCTAACGTGGTTTCATCAAAATGAAAAACGATAGCAACCTTGAATGGGATTAAGCCAATGCTGTTGTAAATGCTGAGCAAGATGAGAAAAATTGCGGATAGGCTAAATGAGCTTGTTGTAATGCATCAAGTGGCAAAGGGTATTTTTCAAAAGAGATAAAAATAAAGGCGTTTTAAAGGCGAATCAGGGTATTTTTGACGAAATTCACGGAATAGCGTAGTCACCGCAAAGAAATTTAATCCTGTGCCAAACCCCGTTTCAGCAATAACAAAAGTGGGCTCTTGATAATTAACCCAACGTTCCCACAACTGATTACCTTCTAAAAAAACACATAATGGGTTTCCGCTAAACCATCTTGATTAGAAAAAAATACACATCATCAAATTTATCCGAAACAGGCGTATTTCTCTTGGTTAAAAATGAATTTTTGCGTGCTGAATGGTGAACATGTGTTAGCCCTTTTTGCCTTATCAAATTCTTTTTATAATAGCACGGAAATTTTGAGTCGGTTAAAACTTAACTGGTCGAACAAATGAATTATTGCTTTGCAATATTTTTCATTTCATAGTAAATTGCGTTCAGCTAACAACTGTAAGTTGAATTAAATTTCCCCTAACTCATAAGGAATAAAGAATGAAAAGAGCTGTAATTACTGGTTTTGGTATTATTTCAAGTATCGGTAACAACAAAGAAGAAGTTTTGGCTTCATTAAAAGCAGGTAAATCTGGTATTGAAGTCGTGCCTGAGTTTATTGAAATGAAAATGCGTAGCCATGTTGCCGGCACAATCAAACTTGATCCAAGCGAGCATATCGATCGTAAAGTGTATCGTTTTATGGGTGATGCGGCAGCTTATGCATACCTTTCTATGCGTGAAGCGATTGAAGATTCAGGTTTAACAGAAGATCAAGTTTCAAATGACCGTACAGGTCTTGTAATCGGTGCAGGTACTGGTTCAGCACACAACCAATTAGTGGCTTGTGATGCAGTGCGTGGTCCACGCGGTGTGAAAGCGATTGGTCCTTATGCGGTAACTAAAACCATGGCATCAAGTGTGTCAGCTTGTTTAGCAACCCCTTACAAAATCCGCGGTGTGAATTACTCAATCAGCTCTGCTTGTGCAACGTCTGCACACTGTATCGGTCACGCAGTTGAATTAATCCAATTAGGTAAACAAGATGTGGTTTTCGCTGGTGGTGCGGAAGAATTATCTTGGGAATGTGCAACTGAATTCGATGCAATGGGTGCGGTTTCAACTAAATACAATGATACCCCAGAAAAAGCGTCTCGTGCTTACGATGCAAACCGTGATGGTTTCGTTATCGCAGGTGGTGGTGCAGTTGTAGTGGTTGAAGAATTAGAACACGCATTAGCACGTGGCGCAAAAATCTACGCAGAAATCGTGGGCTATGGTGCAACCTCTGATGGTTACGACATGGTAGCGCCAAGTGGTGAAGGTGCAGAGCGTTGTATGAAACAAGCAATGGCAACGGTAGATACTCCAATTGACTACATCAACGTACACGGTACATCAACACCAGTTGGTGACGTAAAAGAATTAGGTGCAATCAAAAAAATGTATTTGGTGACAAAATCCCAGCGATTTCTTCAACCAAATCAATGACGAGTCACTCTTTAGGGTGCAGCAGGTGCACACGAAGCAATCTATACCTTATTAATGCTACACAATGACTTCATTGCACCAAGCATTAATATCGAAAACATTAGATGAAGCGGCAGAAGGCTGCAATATCGTGACTGAAACAAAAAGAAAATGCAGGCTTTACAAACTGTCATGTCAAACAGCTTTGGTTTCGGTGGTACAAACGCGACTTTAGTGTTCAAACGCTATAACGGCTAATTAAAAAACTCATAAATCTAACCGCACTTTGGATCTTCCAAGTGCGGTTTTTCTTATCATCTCCCTTTATCCTTACTCAGCAGAGAAAATTGATGCTTAAAATGTGATCCAGCTCAAAAATTTTTGAAATAAAAGAATAAAAATTTTTATTTTTATAAAACTCCATATAAAACTACTATTTTTTCTACTTTTTATATTAATTATCTTTATTTAAAATCTTAATATTTTGTATTTTTGTTAGTTTTTAATGCTTTTTTAATTCGTCTTTTTAGACTTTTTCTCATGCTGGACAAGCCATTTTTCTTTCGGTATGATGTTTCCATTGTTTTGACACGAATCGTAACAAATAAAAGTGCGGTCAGTTTTAGGAGTAAAATATGAAGAAATTATCCGGTGCGGAAATGGTGGTTCAGTCTTTGCGTGACGAAGGCGTTGAGTATTTATTTGGTTATCCAGGCGGTGCCGTATTGGATATTTATGATGCAATCCATACTCTAGGTGGGATTGAGCATATTTTAGTTCGTCATGAGCAAGCTGCAGTACATATGGCAGATGGTTATGCACGTGCAACCGGTAAAGTGGGTTGTGTGTTAGTCACATCAGGACCTGGTGCGACCAATGCGATTACGGGTATTTTGACAGCTTATACTGATTCAGTACCAATGGTGATTATTTCAGGTCAGGTAATGAGTAGCTTAATCGGTCGTGATGCGTTCCAAGAATGTGATATGGTGGGGATTTCTCGCCCAGTGGTTAAACATAGCTTTATCGTTAAAAAAGCTGAAGACATTCCGGGTATCTTGAAAAAAGCCTTTTTATATTGCTTCAACAGGCCGTCCTGGTCCTGTTGTTGTAGATATTCCAAAAGATACCGTAAACCCAACTTTAAAATATCCTTACGAATATCCAAAATCTGTTGAGCTTCGTTCTTATAATCCAACGGTAAATGGTCATAAAGGTCAAATTAAGAAAGCATTAAAAGCATTATTAGTGGCTAAAAACCGGTTTTATTCGTGGGTGGTGGTGCAATTGCGGCAGGCTGTCATGAAGAATTAACACAATTCGCACAACGTTTAAATTTACCGGTTACCTCATCGTTAATGGGGTTAGGCGTGTACCCAAGTACGGATAAACAATTTTTAGGCATGCTTGGGATGCACGGGACTTATGAAGCCAATAACGCGATGCATGAAAGTGATTTAATTCTTGGTGTTGGCGTTCGTTTTGATGACCGAACCACTAACAACTTAGATAAATATTGTCCGAATGCAAAAGTGATTCAGATTGATATTGACCCAACCTCTATTTCTAAAAACGTACCTGCGGCGATTCCAATTGTAGGTAATGCGAAAAATGTATTAGATGAATTCTTAAGTTTATTAGGTGAAGAAATCGGTTCGCGTCCGCAAAATCACTTAGAAGATTGGTGGAAACAAATCGATGAATGGAAAGCGAAAAAATGCTTGGATTTCGACCGCACTTCAGGCGTCATCAAACCACAGCAAGTGATGGAAGCGGTGTATCGCATTACAAAAGGCCAAGCTTATGTGGCATCCGATGTAGGGCAACACCAAAATGTTTGCCGCATTGCATTATCCGTTTGATTTACCGCGTCGTTGGATCAATTCAGGTGGCGCAGGTACCATGGGCTTTGGTTTACCTGCTGCATTAGGGGTGAAACTTGCGCATCCTGAAGCAACCGTGGTTTGTGTAACGGGTGATGGCAGTATTCAAATGAATATCCAAGAGCTTTCAACAGCAACACAATATGGTATTCCAGTTGTGGTGATTTGTTTGAACAACCACTTCTTAGGCATGGTGAAACAATGGCAAGATTTGATTTACTCTGGCCGTCATTCTCAAACTTATATGAATTCTTTACCGGATTTCGTGAAGTTAGCAGAATCTTATGGTCATGTGGGTATTCAAATTTCGACACCTGATGAATTAGAAAAGTAAATTAAAAAAGCCTTCAGCATTAAAAATAAATTGGTCTTTGTTGATATTAACGTTGATGAAACTGAACACGTTTACCCTATGCAAGTTCGCGGCGGGGCGATGAATGAGATGATTTTTAAGCAAACCACAAGAGGAGAACGAATAATGCGTAGAATTTTATCTGTTTTATTAGAAAATGAATCCGTGCATTATCTCGTGTGGTCGGCTTATTTTCCCAACGTGCATTTAACATTGAAAGCTTAACTGTGGCACCAACCGACGACCCAACCCTTTCTCGTATGACGATTGAAGCAGTGGGTGATGAGCAAGTGCTCGAACAAATCGAAAAGCAACTTCACAAGTTAGTAGATGTGTTTAAAGTGATTAACTTGAGTGAACATGAGCACGTTGAGCGTGAAGTATTGTTAGTGAAAGTACGTGCAACGGGTTCATCACGTGATGAGTTAAAACGTTTAGCCGATATCTTCCGTGGTCAGATTGTAGATGTCACAACAAAATCCTACACCATTCAATTGACGGGTACAAAAGATAAATTAGATGCTTTTGTTGAGGCGGTGAAAGAAGAAAAGTACATTACTTGAGATTGTTCGTTCAGGCTTAATTAGTCTTTCCCGTGGCGAGAAAAATATTCTCTAATGATGTGGAAAGTGCGGTTAAAAATGACCGCACTTTTAAAAACGAAAAAAGGAAGTCATAATGGACTTCCTTTTTGTTTATTCTGAATGGATGTTAGGCTTCCGATTTATTGGTTAATGCGATATATAAGCAAACCGCAAAGCCGGCAACTAAAAGATGAGGCGTAAAGGCTGCAACGCCAGAAGGCAGCTACTAAGCCAAAGTTATGTGCCGCAGCTGCGCTAAGTAGCATACTGAGCACAAATAATGCAGAGTCATTGTTCCCTTCACCAATATTAACTAATTGCTTACCAGGGCAACCGCCGCCTAATGCAAAGCAAAGACCACAAAGCGCCATAGAAAGGAAATTGTAGAGATAGTCATTATGCGCGATAGGTTGTTTTTCAAAGCCTAAATGGAATTGACCTAATAAGGCATTGGTTATTGCCGCAAAGACAATCAATGCAATCACACCGTTTTAATAAATGTGCATCACGGAAGAGGACAAAGTTTCGGAATGCCTCCAATGGTGCAAAAACGCGATTTTTGCATCAGCACACCGAGAAGTAATCCGCCAGCTAGTGACATCCAAATAGCCGCATGTTGTGCACCCGGGCCTTTTTCAGAGGTGTAAATTGCTAGATTTTCACCAAATTTAAATTGGGTTAAGGCTAAAACAAGCAAAATTACGGCAAAGATTGGACCGATTAAGCCCGAAGATTGGCTTTGTTCCTTCGATTTACCTAATGAGAATCCTCGATTAGCAAGAAAATGCCACCCAATACGCCAGCAAATAATCCTACGATACCTGCAATTGCGGTGAGATCACCGCCACCTAATCGTAAATAAGCACGCCATGGACAACCTAAGAAAAATCAGCGCACCAAGCATCGCAAAAAGCCTAAGCTAATACGAGCGAGTGGGGCAGAGCCACCACGAGTTTGAAATTCATAGATAAGAATGCACTGGCAGAGTGCTCCTAAAACTAATCCAATGAGTTCTGGGCGAAGGTATTGTAATGGGGCTGCGTGGTGTAATCCAAGCGATCCTGCTGTATCGCGTAAGAAACAAGCCGCACAAAATCCCATATTACCAGGATTGCCATTGTAAGAGAGAAGTGGCGCAACGATACCAAGTGCAGCACCTGCAACCACAGGCCAAGTTAAAATTTTCATAATTAGACCCTTGTGATATCTGAAGTTAAATTGAATTGTGTGTTTTTAATAATAAAAACAAAGGTATTGTAGAAAAGAGTTGAAAAAAATAGAAAAGTTTATTTTTTTGAAAATTGTGAGCAGGATCAAAGATTTATTTTTAGGTCGCATGAACTTTTCAACATATCCCCTAACGAATTGATAAATAGGTATTATTTGGCAGTTGTGTTAGTATGTAGATTAGCCTATAATTTCTTGTGTTATAGGCTAAGAAAAGTGAAAATAATCAAAGCTTATTTGGTGAGAATTCTCATCAGATATAAAAGGTAACTCTTTCTGGAAGGAGCAACACTAATGCTTATAAAAAAATAAGAGTTGAATTAAAGGAAAAAGTATTTATGAGTAAGTTTATTAAATTAACTTTGAAGTTTGTAAGCTTTCTATGTATTACTATATTTTTAGTGTTTTTTAATATTCACTTTTAACTATAGATCTTATAATGATTATCACTACAACTCACCAGAAGAGTTCTTTTAACTCCAGAGTCATTTTCATGGTACGTGAATATTTTTTTCCTAAAAGTGCTAATAATATATTCTTGAGGGCTTTTTATAGAAACCAATGAAAATGATTGTTGTTTTTGATGTTAATAAGACTGATGAAATACCTATTTCTCAATTTTACAAGGTAGCCTCTATCGATAGAGGTGATGGCTTTCTTAAAAAGATGTAAATATTCAGGTTCTAAAAACAATATTTTTGAGAAGGTGGTAATTTAAATTTATATTGTTATATTTATCAAAACCAATTTCCTTATCTAGTGAGTCGATCTGATTCAGAAAATAATGATATAGCACATTATATATTTATATCACTCAGAACAGATGAGGTTCCAGAGCTTTGTCAATAAATTTGAATCTTATAAAAGTATTTTTACCACTTAAAATGTTTTTGTTTAGCATATCTCCCCAAGTGCAATTCCACAATATCGACTAAATGTCGAAGAAATGTGGTGTCTTGGTCGTTGTGGAAACGGTCAGTATCTCGAGATTTAAAGAGTAAAAGTGCGGTTAAATTTAACCGCACTTGGGATATGTTATTCAGCAGGGTACCAATGCAAATGTTCAAAAGGCTATCTGACATGTTTCCCCTTCTTTCGGACCCAGAATCTCGTCGTCCAATTTGAACACGAATATCTTGATCTCCAACTTGGATATTATAATCCGTCACTTCACCAAGATAAGAGCGACGTTTTTACGACACCAGGGATTCCACCTTGTTGAACAAATTCAATGTCAGATGGACGGCTTGCTAATATGGCTTTACCCTTGTGAAAGTAAGTCATTATTTGGCATTTCTGGAAGATTGAAAAATACCATCAACTTTATCAATATGAATACCTTGTGATGATAGGTTTACATTTAATTGATTTGATAACCCGATAAAATTGAAGACAAACTTGTTAGCTGGGTTGTTATAAATATTTAATGGGGTATCAATTTGTTGTACCGCCCCTTTCTTCATAACCATAATACGATCTGAAAGTGCCATCGCTTCAGATTGGTCATGAGTCACATAAATAATTGAGAACCCAAATTTTTTCTGTAATGCCTTAATTTCAAAACGCATTTCTTCGCGAAGATGAGGATCTAAGCTTGATAATGGTTCGTCTAGTAACATGACGTCTGGGTTAATTGCTAATGCTCTAGCAAGTGCCACACGTTGTTTTCCGCCACCAGATAAATCGTCAGGGCTTTTCTTGGCAACACTAAGTAAATTAGTGTGTCTTAACGCATCAGTTGTTCGTTTTTCAATTTCTTGGGCTGAAATATTTTTGAGTTTTAACGGAAAGGCAACGTTATCATATACCGTCATATGTGGCCATACTGCAAAGGCCTGAAAGACCATACCGAAATTGCGTTTCTCTGGCGGGAGATAGAAATTGTTTTTTTTCGATGAAAGTAATTTATCACCGACTTTAATTTCTCCTCCGTCTAAGTCTTCAAAGCCAGCGATCATTCGTAAGGGTTGTTGTTTTTCCACAACCCGATGGCCCTAGCATAGAGAAACATTCGCCTTTTTCGATAGAAAGGTTAAGATCTTCAATGGCAATAACATCACCAAATTTTTTCATGACATGATTTAATTGAATATAGCTCATCTTTTACTCCTAACCTTCTATTTTTGAGTTTTCTTTTCAGCATAACGTTTAATAACGGTTTGACCTAACACAATGATTATTAGGGCGATACCCGCTAATGCTGCAGAATAAACGGTTTCACCGTCTTCATTTAGGGTATAAATTGCTACCCCGATGGTTCGTGTAGAAGGACCATATAACATAACAGAAACGGTCAATTCACGTAGTGCTGGAAGGAAAATCAGAAGAAAGCAGCAATCATCCCTGGTCTTACGAGTGGGATAACAATATCTTTTAAGGATTGCCACATACTTGCTCCACATGCTCGAGAAGCTTCAACTAATGAATCATGTACTTGCTCAAGTGCAGCAGAGTTAGCTTTGAGTGAGAAAGCCATATAACGTGCAATGTAAGCAATTAAAATAATCCAAACTGTGTTGTAGAGATTGATGCTAAATTTACCACTCCAGGCAAGAATCACCCCAAGAGCAATTACAGAGCCAGGTACGGAGAATGGCAACATCCCTAAGAACTCAAGAATGCCTTTTCCGCGAACACGCATTTTAACGATAACATAAGAAATCATTACCCCTGCAAACATGGTAATCAGTGCTGCAGCAAGACCGAGAGTCACACTATTGCGAATTGCATCCTTTTGTTAACTGCCATTCAAATAAGATGAATTTATAGTTATCTAATGTGAGATTTTTCCCATGTAATTGGTAATCCATAGGTTTTTAATCCACCAACAAGGAAAATCGTGACTGTAGGCAATACGATTGTAAAGGCGATGTAGAGTAAGCAAATAACAAGCAACGGTTTTCTCAAACCACGAAGTTTTACTTCGATAGGTCTAAAGCTTTTACCTGCAATAATTTGGAATCGACCTTTATTTAAGATTTTGTTTTGTAACCAAATAATCAGTGCCGCAGTGAATACTAAAACAGTTGCAAGCACAGTACCGGTACGAATGGCTTCAAAACTACCCCGCACTTTGGTGAATACGTTCATAAATGAGAGTTGGAATGTTGAAAATACCATTTTCTACGCCTAGTACGGCAACAGTACCAAAGTGAGCCATAGAATAGAGCATAATGAGTAATGCACCAGAAAGGATACTTGGCATGACGAGTGGAATGGTAATTTTACGTGTAATGGTAAAGAGGCTTGCGCCTGAGATTCTCGCTGATTCTTCTAATGTAGGGTCCATGCGCTCTAATGCACCACAGACTTGGATAAAGACGAATGGGAAAAGATACATCGTTTCTACAGCCATAATACCGGCGTAGCTATAGATATTAAAAATAGGTCCATCAAATCCTAAATCCATGAAGAATTGGTTAATGTAACCAGAACGTGGTGAAAGTAACATTTTCCAAGCTAATGCCCCAATGAAAGAAGGAAGCATAAAAGGTACAAGGAACATCACTTTCATAAAACCTTTATAAGGTAGATCTGTTCGAGTCACTAACCAAGCAAAAAATGTACCAATAATTGTACTCATCACAGTTACGCCAGATGCGATGAAAAGTGAATTGAGTAATGCTTCATAGGTTTCTTCTTGCTTAGAATATTCACCACATCGGTGATATTAAATTGCCCGTCAACCCAAAATGAATTGAGGAAAATAAGTAAAACAGGAACCGCAACAACGATAACTAAGATACCGATAGATAAGGCTAGAATAACGTTAGCAATATTGAATGGATGATTATTTTGAATAGTTGTAGCCATAATAAACCCCTCTAGATTTCTTTAGCAGAATCAAACCAAAAGCAAATCATGAAAACTGATAAAGCAATTTTCACCTTCATTGAACATTAAATTATTACGTAATGCTTTATTAGTTGGGATTTCTGTTCGTAGTGTTACACCATCAATCTCTACCATATAATCCATTACCGCGCCAAGAAAGCTGGCTCTTGATATTTTTCCTAGTAAACCTTCATTGTCTTTTGCTTAGTATGATATCGGAAGGTCGACATCCTAATTTCCCTGAGTTAGGTGGCAAGTTTTTTTCCAGTTTAAAATTTGATTACCTTTCTCCAATGTAATGATGATTATTTTGGTATCTCACAGGAATGAAATTGGCGAGTCCCCATAAATTTAAACACCATCTCATTTTCTGAACGCTCATAAATGTCCCATGGTGTTCCAACTTGTTGGATATCACCATGCTCATTCATAATGGCCAAACGATCTGATATTGCGAGGGCAATTTCTTGGTCATGTGTTACGTAAAGAATAGTAATACCGAGTTTTTTCTGTAATTCTTTAATTTCAAAACGCATTTCTTCTCGAAGATTGGCATCTAAATTATTGAGAGGTTCGTCCAAGAGCATTAAAGATGGTTTAGCAACTAATGCCCTTGCGAGAGCAACACGCTGCTGTTGTCCTCCTGATAATTGAGAAGGTAAACGTTCTTCTAAACCAGTTAAATTAACTAATTCGACCACTTCCATCACTTGTTTATGGAGAGCTTGTTTTTCAATATTTTTTAATTTAAGAGGGTAGGCGATATTGTCAAAGACAGTCATATGCGGCCAAACAGCATAATCTTGGAAGACCACACCTAGACCGCGTTGATCTGGCGGAATATCCGTGTTTGTAGCGGGATCGGCAACAACCACATCATCAATTAAAATACGGCCACTATCTGGCACATCAAATCCTGCAAGCAGGCGTAATAAGACAGTTTTTCCCACAGCCGGATGGGCCAAGAAGCGTAAAACATTCTCCATCTTGTACAACTAAGGACAGATTTTTTAACACTTCATTTGAACCGAATTTTTGGATACATTTTCAAATGTAATTGTTGCCATAATCACGACTCCTTACTGATTAACGACCTTGAAGAATTTGAGTGAAATGTTTAATTGTTTCTTCTTTTTCTGACATTAATTTTTCATAGTCAATAGGAATCGCTCTTGATACGGCATCTTCTAGAGATGGCATACCAAATTTAGCATCAAGTTCAATACCTTTTTCTAACTGGTAATGTTCCTTCATTTGCAATGATTTTTTTGTCCATCTTCAGAAAGTAAGAAGTCAATAAATTTTTTTGTGAAGCAGCAAGGTGTTCAGTGCCTTTTTAAGATCGCTGCAGGGCTCGGGATGACGAGCGTTTTCTTTTGGATAAACCAATTTTAATTGCGCGCCTTTTTTGATTTTATCGTTGGTAATATAGTCAACCGCGAGAGAGGCTAATAAATCACCAGATGCGGTATCGTCGATAACTTGTCCTGCACCTTTACCCACTTTAGCTTTATTTGCTTTTAATTTTTCAAAGAATTCCCAACCAAATTTATCTTTTAATAAAGATACACTCATATATGACGTACCCGATAATGCAGGGTTTGCAATACCAAATGCACCTTTATATTCAGGTTTTAAGATATCAGCCCATTCAGCAGGCGGGTTATCTTTAACGAAGCGGGTATTGTAGGCGATTGCTAGCGTACCGAGTCGGATTGGGGTAAAAGAACCATCAAAGTTAGGGATAGGATTAACAATATTGGCAGTTTCAGGAGAAACATAAGCTTCAAGCATGTCGTTTTTTTTCATTTGGAAGAAGTCAGGTACTTCACTTGTCCAAATCACATCGACCATAATTTTTCCCGGATTCTTTTTCCGTTGCAATTTTAGCCATTAATTTTCCGGCGCCGGCAGACTGATAATCCATTTCAACATCTGGATGTTTTTCAGTAAATTTTGCTTTTAATGCACCAATTAATGATTCTTTCATTGATGTGTACACAATTAATTTTTCTTGTGCCGCAGCCATATTACTAAGTGACATACCTAGTCCAATGGCAATCAATGTTAAAGACATTTTTATTCATAATGAAACCTCACTGAGATAGGGATAAAATCAGTAAATGAGATCAAACTACGATCGACATTTATACCAAAACATCTAATCTACAAAATACGCTTAAATATTTGAATATAAAAGTCTAAATTTAAATAATTTTTCAGATTTGTGATAGAGATCACTTAATAACGTTTAAAGCCATCTTCCCAAATGCAATTCCACAATATCGACTAAATGTCGAAGAAATGTGGTGTCTTGGTCGTTAGTGAAACGGTCTGTGTCTCGAGATTTGAAGAGTAAAAAGTGCGGTTGGTTTTTGTGGTGTTCCGCCTAAAGCGGCAAATCGCCACAGAGCCGATAGGGAGTTCTTCAGGGAGGAAGATAAGGGCTTTTTCTTTATTGGATAGATCGCCTAAATAGAATTGGCGTAAACCCATACGCTCTAGGCGAATGAGTTCAAAGGCTTTTCGGTCTAACCAATGTTGTTCAGGAATAGAATTATTTTTTTGCCAGCTGTCAGAGAAAAGTAAGATTTTAGCACCTTCTAGCTCATAGCCTTTTGCCCAGTCATCAAGCTTTTTCATTGATGGCAATAAAGTCTTCTGTTTGAAACAGCTTTTCTTTCTGCAAAGGCAAGAGAGCAAAGAAAATATCTGCTTCTTGATGAGCAAGCTGATGAAAATTTTTCGAGTAATTGAGTAAGCGTTTTGATTTGTTCTCGTTGCTGAGCAAGCTGTGCTTCGACTAACGAAATCGTCCCTTCTTCATGGCTATGCGGAATACTAAGCAGTTGAAGTAGTTCCGGACGATGGATAAAAAAATTAGGGTGATTTTTAGGGTAGTCAGCAATATCTTGTTCAGTCATCAAAAACTCCTTAAAAAAATAACCGCACTTGGTTGTGCCAAAGTGCGGTTTATTTTTATGCTGTTTTAGGCCGCAAACGGATCGCGTAAAATCATTGTTTGAACACGATCTGGACCCGTTGAAAGGATAGCTACTGGTACACCAGTTACTTCTTCGATACGTTTGATGTAATCACGGCAAGTTTGCGGTAATTTATTTACATCAGTTACACCAAATGTGTTTTCTTTCCAGCCTGGTAAGGTTTCGTAAATTGGCTCTACGCCTTCCCAATCTTTCGCTGCTAATGGGGCATATTCAACGATTTTGCCATTTGGCATTTTGTAAGCTAGTACAGATTTTTCACTTCATCGAAACCATCTAATACGTCTAATTTGGTCATACAGAAGCCAGAAATAGAGTTAAGTTGAATTGCACGGCGAATGGCTACTGCATCAAACCAACCACAACGACGAGGACGACCGGTTACTGCACCAAATTCATTACCTTTACGAGCAATTTCAGCACCAGTTTCATCGAATAATTCTGTGGTGAATGGACCGCCACCAACACGTGTACAGTATGCTTTGATGATACCTAACACATAATCAAGGTTACGAGGACCGAAACCTGAACCAGTCGCTACACCGCCTGCTGTAGTGTTAGAACTGGTTACATACGGATAGGTGCCGTGGTCGATATCAAGCATGGTGCCTTGTGCACCTTCGAATAAAATGTTGTCTCCATTTTTTTCGAGCAGTATCTAAGATAGTTGTGATATCTGCCACCATGCCAGTAATAATATCAGCTACCGCGAACACATCGTCTAATGTTTTTTGATAATCAACAGGTTCTACTTTGTAGTAGTTCACCAATTGGAAATTATAGTATTCAAGGATATTTTTTAATTTTTCAGCAAAGGCTTCGCGATTGAATAAATCGCCCACACGTAAACCACGACGAGCCACTTTATCTTCATAAGCTGGGCCGATACCACGACCGGTTGTACCAATAGCTTTTTTGCCTAACGCGGCTTCACGAGCGTGATCCATTGCAACGTGATAAGGTAGGATTAAAGGGCAAGCTTCTGAAATTAATAAACGTTCACGTACTTTTACGCCACGGTTTTCTAATTCGCCCATTTCTTGCATTAATGCGGCAGGAGAAAGCACTACGCCGTTACCGATTAAACAAGTCACGTTATCACGTAAAATACCAGATGGAATTAAGCGTAATACAGTTTTTTCACCATTAATAATTAACGTGTGACCTGCGTTGTGACCACCTTGGTAACGCACCACATATTTGACTCGATCCGTTAATAAATCAACGATCTTGCCTTTCCCTTCATCGCCCCACTGAGCGCCAAGAACAACAACACTTTTTCCCATAATTTCCGCCTTAAGTTTGCGTAAGTTTATAAATCAGACAAACGATTACTTTTACTCTTTTTGCCCGTAATCTCAAATTTCAAAACGTAAAAAGTGCGGTTATTTTTAACCGCACTTTCTCTAAATTATTATTCAAACAACGATTTATGTAATGAACGTACTACGTCATCCGCTTTGTCACTATGCGCTAGCATACAAATATTATTCGTGCTTGCGCCATAGCTAATCATGCGAATGTTATAGCCTTCGAGTGTGTCGAAAATACGTTTTGCTACACCAGAAGCGAGGTGTAAGTCATTTCCAATTAATGCGACAAGTGATAAGCCTGTATCGACTTTCACAGTACAATATTGACTTAATTCTTCTAATAATTCTGGTGAAAGTAATTCAACACCAGATGAAGCAGAACCTGTTTTATCTAACGTTAATGCAATACTCACTTCTGAAGTCGTAATCGTGTCACCGAAATTTTTATATTTTGGCTAAGATATTGAATACATTCGCAAAGGAATCCTTGGGCGTGTAACATGCTTAAGCTGAAAGCGTCAATAAAGTTTGATCGCGACGTACTGCAATAGCACGGAATGTCGGACGTGGTTGAGGATCGCGTGTTACCCAAGTACCGCCAGCATCAGGTGCTTTACTTGAACCCACGTAAACGGGAATATTACTGCGTACAGCTGGAAGTAATGTTGCAGGGTGTAATACTTTAGCGCCGAAAGTTGCCATTTCAGCCGCTTCAGCAAAAGCTCATGGTATCAATACGTTTTGCTTCAGGGACGACACGAGGGTCTGTGGTATAAATTCCCGCCACATCCGTCCAAATTAATACATCTTTTGCGTTTAATACTTCAGCTAAAAGTGCCGCAGAGTAGTCACTACCACCACGACCTAAAGTAGTGGTTTTACCGCCTGGTTCACGGCCGATAAAACCCTGGGTGATCACTAATTCACCTCGGTCGATTAATGGTTTTAATAAATTATCGCAATTTGCTTGGGTTTGAGCGTCATCTGGTGCCGCTTTACCAAAGTTATCATTGGTTGCGACTAAAGTACGCACATCGACCCAAGTAGCTGAGGTTTGTAATTCTCTTAATACTTCAATGAAAATTTGTGTCGACATCATTTCACCTTGACTGATAATTTCATCAGTTAAAGCTTTTGATGTCGCAAGGCTTGCCGCTTCAGAAAGTGCGGTAATATTTTCTAAGTATTTTTCGATGATAGGGCGAACACGGCTATCATCTTGTAATTCATTTAAAATATTTTCTTGAATTTGACGGACTTCACCGATTAATTTTGCACGTTCATCTGCTTCTACACCATTGGCTAGGGGCAACTAATAAGTTCGTTACACCGGCTGATGCAGAAAGTACCACAACGCGAGTATTAGGATCTGCAATGATGATTTTGGCACAAGCCTGCATAGCCGAATAGTTTGCGACAGATGTACCACCAAATTTTGCTACCGATAAATGAGACATAAGATAATCCTCTAAAAATGAAAAAGTAAGATGTTGTGTTTTGTGATGGGTATTAGAAATAGCGATTTCATCAAAAATTGTCAAATAAATACTCCAAAAATAGAGTAAAAACCAATTATTTAGATATTTTTTGATTTAACAGGGTAAAAATTAAAGAATCATTAACTATTCGGTAGGAATTGGCAGAGGTTCTGGTGCACCGAGAAATAAGGTTTTACACCGATAATTAAGTCTAATACGGCTTTTACACGAGCAAACATTTCGCGAACACGTGTTCCCGAAATACACGTCAGGTTGTTTCGCAGTAAAGCAAATTGCATCAATATCATAGTGTTTAGCAATCAACAGCGCGCGTTCACAATGGAATTTTTGGCTGATAATAGTAAAAGAGGGCACTTGGAAAACTTTACTTGCGCGCACAACAGAGTCTAAGGTGCGGAATCCCGCAAAATCTTTAAACATCACACTTTCAGATACGCCCATTTTACGTGAGATCCAAAAAAACATGGTGCGTGGTTCGTTATATTGAAGCGTGCGATTATCGCCACTTAGTAGTAAATAATCGACTTTATCTTGCTCGACCAAGAGTTTTGATGCTTCTAAGCGGTAATCATAATATTTATTGGTTTTGCCTTTAGCCACATATTTGGATGTGCCGAGTACCAATGCATAATGGCGATGCGGGAGCGTTTCGAGATCTTCATACACGCGGTCTTGTACATAAAAAGCTCACGGCACGATCAATGGTGAAGCAACCAATCAAAACAAGCAAAAAGAGCCCCAAGGCGTAACCGAGGAGTTTTTTTAGCGGAAGGCGCAAGAGCCAGGAAAGTGCGGTCATTTTTGACAGCGTTTTGGATAGTTGCATTTTGCTAACATACTGAAAAACAATGTAAGTTCAAGTGTAATTTGTTTACTGAATTGATAAGAAAATATTTAGACGTCTAAACGTCTAAAAATTTCTTGACAAAAATGAGCTGTTGATAATTGGTGAACCATCAACGTAAAAGGTTATCATTTCAATGGCTGTGCAAAATGTCGTGCTTTTTCAAGATAATCCACTCCAATTAACATTGGGCGGACAGCTTTCGCCTATTAATGTCTCGTATCAAACTTACGGCACTTTAAATGCAGATAAAAGCAATGCTGTATTGATTTGTCACGCTTTAACGGGAGATGCAGAACCTTATTTTGATGAACCGAATAAAGATGGCTGGTGGCAAAACTTTATGGGCGAAGATCTAGCTTTTGATACATCTAAATACTTTTTTATTTGCTCAAATGTATTAGGTGGTTGTAAAGGAACAACGGGTCCGAGTTCGATAAATCCCATTACTGGAAAACCTTATGGTAGCCAGTTCCCGAATATCATCGTTCAAGATATTATCAAAGTGCAAAAAGCCTTGCTTGAGCACCTTGGTATCTCACATTTAAAAGCAATAGTGGGGGGCTCTTTTGGTGGTATGCAAGCCACACAATGGGCAATTGATTATCCAGATTTTATGGATAACGTTGTGAATCTCTGTTCTTCTATCTTCTTTTAGTGCGGAAGCCATAGGTTTTAACCATGTCATGCGTCAAGCGGTGATTAATGATCCGAATTTCAATAATGGTGACTATTATGATGGCACGCCACCTAATCAAGGCCTTTCCATTGCACGAATGTTAGGAATGTTAACGTATCGTACCGATGTGCAGTTGGCTAAGGGCATTTTGGTCGTGCAACTAAATCTGAAGGGCAATTTTGGGGCGACCACTTTCAAGTAGAATCCTATTTGAGTTATCAAGGCAAAAATTCTTAGATCGTTTTGATGCCAACACTTATTTGCATTTATTACGTGCACTGGATTTATATGACCCAAGTGTTGGTTATGCGGATGTAAAAAGAAGCTTTATCTCGAATTAAAGCACGTTATACGTTAGTATCCGTGACGACAGATCAACTATTTAAATCCATTGATTTACATAAAAGTAAACAACTTTTAGAACAAGCGGGAGTCGATTTAAAATTTTACGAGTTTCCGTCGGATTATGGTCATGATGCCTTTTTAGTGGATTATACGGCGTTTGAACATAAAATCCGAAGTGGGATAGAAGGCGAGTTAGAATAAAATGAACAGAAAAGGCGGAATTTCCGCCTTTTTTGATTTTTATAAATGGCTCACGAAACGTGATAAATCTTTTGGGTTTACACTCTTTTTCTAATTTTTCAGCTGCTGTACCAATTTGTAATAAGGCAACAATCTTATCATTTTACCACAGCCAAATGCTTCACGTAATTCACGTCCTTCAATAAGTGGACCCGTTGCCCAAAAGCTCTCAAAGCCTAGCGCATTACCAGCAAGTTGAAGAGCATAAGTTGCTGCACCTGCAGTAAGCATTTGTTCCCAACCAGGAACTTTGGCGACTTCATGATTAATTTTAGCAATGACGGCAATAACCATCGGTGCGCGGCGTGCTAAATTCTCTGCTTTTTTTAGTCGCTCTTCACCTAAATTAAATTCAGTCACAGCTGCTTTTGAGCAAGTTCTCTAATTTACCTAAACCAGTGCCTTGCATCACGACGAAATGATAAGGTTCAAGTTTACCATGATCGGGTGCACGTAAAAGCCGCTTGAAACATTTGTTCTAATTGCACTTGGCTAGGTGCTGGCGCCGTTAATTTTTATTGGATTTGCGTTGTGTTAAAAGAGTTAATGCGTCCATAGTGTTTTTCCCTTTTTTTAGTTTTAAGTGCGGTTAATTATAACATAGTTTTTCACTAAACTTTATGATAGGCTACGCACAATTTTTATTTCTGTTTTTAAAGGTTTAATTTCACATGAATGCCATATTAAACGTATTGAAATTTTTGTTGTAAAAGCACTCAATTTTATCCGAAATCTTGTGATGAATTTTTGTGTTTTTATTATTTGTTTTAGCATTGGTTTTTCTTGTCGGCCTTTTTGGTGATGGCAAGAAAAGCCCAAGTCTTTATCAGGTGATCAAGGTGCATTATATTTAAATTTAACAGGGCTATCTTGCGGATAACACGGAAGATATGTTGAGTTGGGAAAAGGAATTTCAACGTTTAAATAATGAAAAAGTCTCTTATAAATATTCAACCTTTGATGTGGTGCAAAGTATTTTATCTGCGAAAAGATGATGAACGAATTCGTGGTTTAGTGTTGAATTTAAATGACTTTGAAGGGGGATCTTCCATCATTAGAGTATGTAGGAAAGGCCATTCAAAGTTTTAAAGAATCACAAAAAGCCAGTTATTGCTTATGCTGACAATTACACACAATCACAATATTTTCTTGCGAGTTTTGCGGATGAAATTTATCTCAATCCGATTGGACAAGTCGGTATTCAAGGTTTACGTTATGAAAATCTTTACTTCAAATCCATGCTCGAAAAACTTGAAATTACGCCGCATATTTTCCGAGTGGGGACATATAAGTCTGCAGTGAGAACCTTTCTTGCGTGATGATATGTCGCCAGAAGCAAAAAGCGAATATGCAGAAAATGGCTTGGGGTATGTGGCAAAACTACATGCAAACGTTAATGGTTAATCGTCATATTACCGCTAATGATGTACTACCGAATGCACAAAAATATATTAGTGATTTAAAAGCGTTAAAGGGTGATGAAACGGCTTATGTGAAAAAACGTCAGTTAGTGACACATTTGCGACAAGATTGGATTTAGATAAAAATTGACTGCATTTTTTTGGTCAAGATGCAGAGGAAATACTAAATTATTAGATTTTTGAAGATTATCTACCTGATTTAGAGGACCGTTTCATCTGCTGCCAGATGAACCAAAATATTGTGCTGTTGTGAATGTGGAAGGTGAAAGTATTGATGGAGAAAGTGATGAAGAGTCTGCAGGTGGTGATACCATTGCGAGATTATTAAGACAGGCTCACGATAATGAGAAAGTGAAGGCAGTTGTTCTCCGTGTTAATTCTCCAGGCGGTAGCGCTTTTGCATCAGAAATTATTCGTCAGGAAACTGAAAATCTTCAAAAAGCAGGTAAGCCTGTTGTGGTATCTATGGGCGGTATGGCTGCATCTGGTGGTTATTGGTTTCATCTACTGCAGATTATATTGTGGCAGATAAAAAAATACGATTACGGGTTCCATTGGGATCTTTTACATTATTCCCAACCTTTGAAAACACGATTAAAAATGGGAATGAGTACCGATGGGGTAGCGACAACGAGATCTCGCGGAAACATCAGCTTTAAGCCCTCTGAATAAAAATACTCAAGATATCTATCAACTTGGTATTGAAAATGGTTATGACCGCTTCTTAGATGTCGTAAGCCGTGGTCGTCAGTTATCAAAAGATAAAGTAGATAAAATTGCTCAAGGCCAAGTTTGGTTAGGGCAAGATGCACATAAAAATGGTTTGGTAGACGAATTAGGTGATATTGATGTAGCCATTGAGAAAGCTGGCGTCCAAGTGAACCAAAATCCAGATAAATATATGGATAGCTTTAGTGTGCAATGGTTGGTTGATGAAGATAATAGCTTCTTAGCTCAATTAGATCGTAAGCTTAAACAAAAAGGTCAAGCCTTGCTGACAAATTGGTTGGGATTGCCACAGGAAGTGCATCAAGTGAAAAAACAACTGAATGTGTTAACCAAATTTAATGATCCAAAAGGGACAGTATTTGTATTGTTTAAATTGTGGTTCAGTTAAGTAAAACAGTAAAAAATATAAAAAGGGCGGAATATAATTTCCGCCTATATTTTACCAAATCACTTATTTTTCATTTTTGATATTAGAAAATGTTCGCCAAAAGTGGACCCGATACATTAGAAGATCGAAAAGCGAGAATCTCGAGCGCAGCCTCTTTACCGTGCCAGCCATTACCATTCCACTCGTCATGCCAAGTATCCTTTCTGGTGCATTACTCATTATGTCTATTCTGGTTCACTTTGTTTGTTGCGTACTAGGCGTGAAAATGTTATTTTCTAGTTCCAACTCTCATTATGAACGTATTCACAAAGTGCGGGGTTTGAAGCCATTCATTACCGGTACTGTGTTTACAACTTTTTAGTATTCACTGCAGCACTGATTATTTGGTTACAAATCTTAAATAAAGGTCGATTCCAAATTATTGCAGGTAAAGCTTTGAACCTATTGAGTAAACTTCGTGGTTTGAAAGAAGCGTTGCTATGTTGCTTACTTCTACATCGCCTTTACAATCGTATTGCCTACGGTCACGATTTTCCTTGTTGGTGGTTTAAAAGACCTATGGATTACCAATTACATGGGAAAAACTCTCACATTAGATAACTATAGTCATGCTTATTTGAATGGCGGTTAACAAAGGATGCAATTCGCAATAGTGTGACTCTCGGTCTCGCCTGCAGCACTGATTACCATGTTTGCCAGGGGTAATGATTTCTTCATGTTGTCGTTAAAATGCGTGTTCGCGGAAAGAGCATTGCGCGAGTTCGCAAGGGATGTTGCCATTCTCGTACGTGGCTCTATGGTAATTGCTCTTGGTGATCACTTGCCTGGAGTGAGTGAAATTTGCATCAATCTCACACAACACAGATTTGGATTGTTGTAATGCCCATTTGCCGCGTCGCTTATGTGGCTTTCTCACTCCAAAAGCCAACTCTGCGCGCTTGAGCAAGTGCACTGATTCATGGTTGAAGCTTCTCGAGCATGTGGAGCGAAGTGTGTGGCAATCAACTTAAAAAGATATTGTTATCCCACTCGTAGAGATAGGGATGATTGCTGCTTTCTTCCTGATTTTCCTTCGGCTCTACGTGAATTGACAACTGTTTCTGTTATGTTATATGGTCCTTCTACGAACCATCAGTGTCGCAATTTATACTCTAAATGAAGATGGGTGACGGTTTATTCTGCTGACATTAGCGGGTATCGCCCTCATAATCATTGTGGTCAAACCGTTATTAAACGTTATGCTGAAAAGAAAACTCATAGAAGGTTAGTAAAAAGAATGAGCTATATTCAATTAAATCATGTCATGAGATTTGGTGATGTTATTGCCATTGAAGATCGTAACCTTTCTATCGAAAAAGGCGAATGTTTCTCTATGCTAGGGCCACCATCGGGTTGTGGACTTTCAACCCTTACGAGTGCGTCCGCTGAGCTTTGAAGACTTGACTGGTGAGTGAGAATTAAAAGTCGAGGTAAATTGCTGTCATCGAAGAAAAACAATTTCTATCTCCCGCGAGAGACACAATTTTCGCATGGTCTTTGAGGCGCTGCAGTGTATTACATATGACGGTATATGATAACGTTGCTTTCGTAAAACATATGTTCAGCCCAAGAGATTGAAAAACGAACAACTGATGCGTTAAAGACACACTAATTTTACTTAGTGTTGCCAAGAAGCCTGACGATTTATCTGGTGGCGAGGAAAACAACGTGTGGCTCTTGCTAGGGCACTGGCATTAACCAGACGTCATGTTACTAGACGAACCATTATCAAGCTTGAATCCCCATCTTCGCGAAAAGTGCGGTTTGAAAGTGAGGCATTACAGAAAAGGATTTGGGTTCTCAATTATTTATGTGACTCACGACCAATCTGAAGCGATGGCGCTTTCGGATACGTATTATGGTCATGAAGAAAGAGCGGTACAACAAATTGATACCCCATTAAATATCTATGACAACCCAGCTAACAAGTTTGTCTTTCAATTTTATCAGTTATCAAATCAGCTCACCATAACCTATGTCATCGCAAAAGGTATCCCTATGTGATAAAAGTTGATGGTATTTTCAATCTTCGAGATATGCCAAATAATGACTTACTTTCTGAGCAAAGAGCCATATTAGCAAGCAGTCCATCTGACATTGAATTTGTTCATACAAGGTGCGAATCCACAATGGTGTCGTAAAACGTCGCTCTTATCTTGGTGAAGTGACGGATTATAATATCCAGTTGGTGAATCAAGATATTCGTGTTCAAATTGGACGACGAGATTCTGGTCCGAAAAGGAGGGAAACGTGCAGATAGCGAACATCTGCATTGGTACCCTGCTGAATAACATATCTCTCAAAGTGCGGTTAAATTAACCGCACTTTTATCTTCAAATCTCGAGATATGACCGTTTACAACGACAAGACACCACATTTCTTGAAACATTTAGTCGATGTGGAATTGCACTTGGAGATAATAGTAAACAAAACATTTTTAAGTGGTAAAAATACTTTATAGATTCAAATTTATTGACAAAACTCTGGAACCTCATCTGTTCTGAGTGATATAAATATAATATGCTATATCATTATTTTCTGAATCAGATCGACTCATAGATAAGGAAATTGGTTTTGATACGTATAACAATATAAATTTAAATTGCCACCTTCTAAAATATTGGGAACCTGAATGTTACATCTTTTAAAGAAAGCCATACCTCTATCGATAGAGGCTACCTTGTAAAATTGAAAATAGGTATTTCATCAGTCTTATTAACATCAAAAGTAACAATCATTTCATTGGTTTCTATAAGCCCTCAAGAATATAATATTAGCACTTTTGGAAATATTCACGTACCATGAGAAATGACTCTGAGTTAAAGAACTCTTCTGGTGAGTTAGTGATAATCATTATAAGATCTATAGTTAAAAGTGAATATTAAAAAGCCCACTAAAAAGTATAGTAATACATAAGCCACAAACTTCAAGTTAATTTAATAAACTTACTCATAAATACTTTTCCTTTAATTCAACTCTTATTTTTTATAAACATTAGTATTTATCGCTTCAGAAAGAGTTACCTTTTATGTCTGATGAGAATTCTCACTAAATAGCTTTGATTATTTTCACTTTTCTTAGCCTATAACACAAAAGTGAGCTAATCTACATACTAACACAACTGCCAAATAATACCTATTTATCAATTCGTTGGGGATATATTGAAAAGTTCATGCGACCTAAATAAATCTTTGATCTGCTCATAATTTCAAAAAATAAACTTTGATATTTTTCAACTCTTTTTATAATACCTTTGTTTTTATTATTAAAAACGGGTCAATTTATCTGATTATCCTAGGGTCAATTTGAAATTTTAACTTGGCCTGTGGTTGAGGTGCTGCACTTGGTATCGTTGTGCTTCTCTATTAAGTGTCTGGTAATATGGGTTTTTGTGCGGTTGTTTCTTCGGATACAGCAGGATTGCTTGGATTAAAACTGCTCATTCGTTACCTTCGCCCAGAACTCATTGGATTAGTTTTGAGCACTCGCGATGTATTCTTTTCGGAATTAAACCTCGTGGTGGCTCTGCCCCACTCATATTAGTTGGCTTTTTGGATGCTTGGTGCGCTTATTTTCTTAGGTTGTCCATGGAGTGCTTATTTACGATTAGGTGGCGGTGATCTCACTGCAATTGCAGGTATCGTAGGATTGTTGCTGGCACGTGATGGTGGCATTTTCTTCGCTAATCGAGGATTCTCGATAGGTAAATCAGAAGGAACCAAAGCCCAATCTTCGGGCTTAATCGGTCATCTTTGCCGTAATTTTGCTTGTTTTGTATAGCAATTTAAATTTGGTGAAAATCTGGTACACCTCTGAAAAGGCCCGGGTGCTGTGCGGCTACTGGTGTCACTAGCTGGCGGATTACTTCTCAGTGTGCTGATGCAAAAATCGCGTTTTGCACCATTGGGGCATTCGAAACAGCAATACGTAACTG
>BNJU01002092.1_pt1 | contig 86813 bp, 142 predicted proteins | sample 8539281 | NCBI WGS metagenome assembly BNJU01 (sample SAMD00202456, study PRJDB9452) | human saliva metagenome | isolation source: human saliva | place: Japan
CATAGGTTGATAATCTTACGTCGTTCCACGCGCATCGTTTCTGGTGACGATAACAACTTTATATCCTTTAGCGGCACCAACCCAGCTGAAAGACCGATACCAGTGTTTCCACTTCGTTGCTTCAACAATAGTAGCACCCGGTTTTGTAGAATACCATCTTGTCTCTGCTTTTCAATCATGCTAAGGGCAACATGGCCTTTGACTGACGATCCAGGGTTAAAAGGCTTCTAGTTTAACATAGACGTCTGCAGCACCTCTGGAACAATGTTGTTGAGTTTAACAATCGGTGCTTTGTCCGATTAGTCTGTAATATTATTACATAGTCACAGATATACCCTTTGTATAAGATGATACTAGTATAACGCGCTCAAGGTTATTTGTAAATATAGAAAACTCCTATCAAAGTGATAGGATTTTTATATCAAAAGGTCTAAGCCATTAATTTTTAATCGATTGTGATAAGTCAATTCTAATAAATAGGTGTAAAGCGGAAGGATGTCCGCTTTAGGAAATTCAAATTTATGGAAACTCAGATGCTCATTATGTGCTTTTAGAAAGACATTTCTCAAATAAGTGATTGTAATCTCACCATCATCTATACCTGCTCCAGCAGTTTCCATTTCAACGTTTACAATGTTCATCAAAAAGAGTGACTTAACGATACCTTGCGACCAGTGGCACTCTCGTTTATCTGTAAAAAGATGATACGGATATTTGTGAAAGATGATTGAACTGCGAATAAGTTTATACCCACTTTGAATTTCTTCATTCTCGTAGATATTGTCCATAATTCTGATAAGAGTCTCTTTGTTTTCTCGCTAAAGTTTCCAGCAAAGTCCTTGAATAAATTTTCAAAAACGCCATGTAGTTCTCCTTCGTTTTACACTAAGCTTTACAGGAACTCAACTTCTCAAAACCTTTGATCAGTTAAAGTGATTTTTCCATTAAAGAACCCAACGAGAGAGCAGCTTGATATTTTCTTTCTTCCTTATCAACATAGATCATTGTAGCAATTTGATCTGTAAAGTTCGTATCCAGCTCCATGAGATGATGCTTCCCAAGGAAATTGCCATATTCTTTGATACTGAGCGTAAGACATCTGAATGGCTATGCCAGCCTGTTCTTTGATTTCAATAATGCCAATTTCTTTGACAGCCAAGGCACACTACCTGCATAGGCACGGATCAAACCACCAGCACCTAGCTTTGATGCCACCCAAAGTAGCGTAATCACTACACAGACATTGGTAAGATTATGATTTTCTAAGACACCCAGCATAGGGATTCCAGCAGTACCACTAGGCTCTCCATCATCACTGTGCGCTTTGATTTCACTACGTTCTCCCTCACAATAAAAAGCAGAGCAGTTATGGGTGGCTTTTATGTTCTTTTTGATGAAGTAATGAAGTCACGAGCCCTTTCTTCGCTATAAACACGCTTGACATGACAGATAAAACGGGATTTTTGATTTTTCTTCGACCTGCCCATCTTCTCCAATTGTTCTAAATTCCATGATTTAATTGTACTAAAAACACCCAAAGTGCTAGATTTTTACGAATATTAAAGTATGAAAGTAAATCCCAAATTATCTCGGTCGGTTGTTTACTGAGAAAGAATTAACTGAAGAAGAACGACAGGTAGCAGTGAGACTGCCAGCAATGAGAAAAGAGAAGGGAAACTGTTTTGTCAACGTTGTAATAGTTCGATTCTAGAAGAATGGTATTTGCTTCATCGGCGCTCTACTATTGTAGGGAGTGTTTGCTGATGAAGCGAGTCAGGAGTGATCAAGCTTTATACTATTTTTTCCGCAGGAAGATTTTTCCTAGCAAGATGTTCTCAAATGGCGTGGTCAGTTAACCCCTTTTTCAGGAAAAAGGTATCAGAGGGGTTGGTTCGAGCAGTCGAAAAGAAAGAACTGACTTTAGTTCATGCTGTGACAGGAGCTGGAAAGACAGAGATGATTCTATCAAGTTGTAGCTAAAGTGATTGATGATGGTGGTGCAGTTTGTTTGGCCAGTCCCTCGAATTGATGTTTGTTTGGAACTGTATAAGCGACTGCAGAATGACTTTTGCTTTTGCGAGATAGCGCTACTCCATGGCGAATCAGAGCCCTATTTTCGAACTCCCCTTAGTAATTGCAACAACTCATCAGTTATTAAAAATTTTATCATGCTTTTTGATTTGTTGATAGTGGATGAGGTAGATGCCTTTCCCTATGTTGACAACACTATGCTTTACTATGCTGTAAAGAATAGTGTAAAGGAGGATGGATTAAGGATATTCCTTACAGCAACTTCTACAGATGAGTTAGATAGGAAGGTTCGCACAGGAGAATTAAACGATTAAGCTTGCCAAGACGGTTCTCATGGAAACTTTTGATTATTCCTAAACCTGTCTGGTTATCGGATTTTAATCGCTGTTTAGAGAAAAACCAATTGTCAACCAAGTTAAAGACCTATATTGAGAAACAGAGAAGAACAGGTTATCCTCTGCTGATTTTTGCATCAGAGATTAAGAAAGGCGAAAAACTAAAAGAAATCTTGAAGGAGCAGTACCCGAATGAGAATATCGGCATTGTGTCTTCTGTGACAGAAGACCGATTAGAGCAGGTGCAAGCTTTTCGAGATGGAGAACTAACAATACTGATCAGTACGACAATCTTGGAACGAGGAGTTACTTTCCTGTGTGGATAAGTTTTCGTAGTAGAAGCAATCATCGTCTTTACCAAGTCTAGTTTGATTCAGATTGGTGGTCGAGTTGGACGTAGTATGGACAGACCGACTGGTGAGTTGCTCTTCTTTCATGATGGATTAAATGCTTCCATCAAGAAGGCAATCAAGGAAATCAAGCAGATGAACAAGGAGGCGGGATTATGAACTGTTTACTATGTGGCCAGACTACAAAGAGTGAGATGACTTTTGGTAGTCTCTTCATTTTGAAAGATGACTGCAGTTATCTTTGCTCAGCTTGTGCTTCTAGTTTTGAGAAGATTGGTGAGAAATATTGTCCAAACTGTATGAAAATTAGGTCTGTCAACTCAGTGTCAAGATTGTAAATCTTGGTGTAAAGATGGGATTGAAGTTGATCATAAGGCAATCTTTACCTATAATCAAGCTATGAAAGACTTTTTCAGTCAATATAAGTTTGATGGTGATTTTTTGCTTAGAAAAGTTTTTGCTTCCGTTCTTGCTGAGGAACTGAAAAAGTATAGAGGTTATCAATTTGTTGTAATTCCCCTAAGTCCTGAAAGATTGCTTGAGAGGGGTTTTAACCAAGTTGAGGGTTTGGTCGAAGCGGCAGGCTTTTCTTTTAAAGATATATTAGGAAAAAGAGAAGAGAGCGCTAGTTCTTCTAAAAGCCGTTTGGAAAGGTTAGCTACTGAAATTCCATTTTTTATTAAAGATGGAATCTCACTTCCCAAGAAGATTTTGCTGATTGATGACATCTATACAACAGGGGCAACTGTGAATCGTGTGAAACGACTTTTGGAAGAAGCAGGTGCTTTGGAAGTTAAAACTTTTTCCCTTGTAAGATGAGGAAAAAATTTGCAAAATGAAAATGAAAGCGTTATAATATAGTTAGAAAAACAAAAATGTTTAGAAAGAAGGTACTTATATGATTAAATATAGTATCCGTGGTGAAAACCTAGAAGTAACAGAAGCAATTCGTGATTATGTAGTTTCTAAACTCGAAAAGATCGAAAAGTATTTTCAACCTGAGCAGGAGTTGGATGCACGTGTGAACTTGAAAGTTTACCGTGAAAAAACAGCAAAGGTTGAAGTAACAATTCCACTTGGATCTATCACTCTTCGTGCTGAAGATATTTCTCAAGATATGTATGGTTCTATCGATCTTGTAACAGATAAAATTGAACGTCAGATTCGTAAAAATAAAACTAAAATCGAACGTAAAAATAAAAATAAAGTTGCAACAAGTCAACTCTTTACAGATGCTCTAGTTGAAGATGCAAATGTTGTGCAACCAAAAGTCGTTCGTTCAAAACAAATTGATTTAAAGCCAATGGATTTAGAAGAAGCTCTTCTCCAAATGGATTTATTGGGACATGATTTCTTTATCTATGTAGATGTAGAAGATCAAACAACTAATGTTTTGTATCGCCGTGAAGATGGAGAAGTTGGTTTGTTAGAAGTGAAAGAATCATAAAATAGAATTTTTAAAGTGGTTTACACCAGTGTAAACCACTTTTGTATTGCATTATTATAAAAGGTATAAATGGGGGCAGTTATGAAAGACGTGGTGATTGTTTCAGCAGTACGAACTCCAATAGGCTCCTTTTGGAGGAAGTTTGAAGAATGTTTCAGCTGTTGATTTGGGAGCGTTTGGTTATTAAGAGTGCTTTTGAAAAAAAGCCAATGTCAAACCAGAGCAGGTAGACGAAGTGATTATGGGGAATGTCCCTAGGCGCAGGTTTAGGTCAAAACGTAGCTCGTCAAATGAGCGTTCATGCAGGGACTTCCCTGAATTTACACCAGCCTATACCATCAACAAGGTTTGTGGTTCCGGTTTGAAGGCAGTGCAGTTGGCTGCTCAGCTGATTCGATGACGATGCAGATATTATCGTAGCTGGTGGTGCAGAAAACATGAGTCAGGCGCCATACGTTTTGCCAAGCTTTCCGTTGCGGCCGTATGGGAGATTCGAAAAGTGGTAGATACCATGATTAAGGACGGTTTGTCTGATGCCTTTAACGAATACCATATGGGGAATTACAGCTGAAAATGTGGCTGAAGAATATGGTATCAGTCGAGAAGAGCAAGATGCTCTTGCTTTAGAGTCACAAAAACGAGCAGTGGCAGCTATAGAATCTGGACGCTTTAAAGAAGAGATTGTGCCAGTGGTCATTCCCTCAACGCAAAGGCAATCCTATCATTTTTGATACAGATGAATATCCTAGAAAAGATGCTAGCTTGGAGAGTTTGTCTAAGCTAGGTCCTGTTTTCAAAAAAGAAGGTTCTGTTACAGCGGGAAATGCTTCAGGTATCAATGATGGAGCAGCAGCTGTCTTGGTCATGAGTGCTGAAAAAGCAGAAGAATTAGGACTTTCAGTGATTGCCCGCATTCGTTCGTATGCAAGTGCAGGTTTGGATCCTAAGATGATGGGATGTGGGCCGATTTATGCGACTCGCAAGGCTCTTGAAAAAGGCAATTTGACAGTTGATGATCTCGACTTGATTGAGTCAAATGAAGCTTTTGCTGCTCAGGCTTGTGCGGTTGGCAAAACACTTGGTTTCAATACTGATATTGTCAATGTCAATGGTGGCGCGATTGCTCTTGGTCACCCAATTGGGAGCTTCAGGATGCCGTATCCTAGTAACGCTGGTACATGAGATGATGAAACGGATGCTAAAACTGGGCTTAGCAACTCTCTGTATCGGAGGAGGGATGGGGGCTGCCCTTATCGTGGAACGTTAGGTGTTAGTGATCTGAACGCGTGGGTAGGAGGGTGATGATCCCCTCCTCCTTTTGTGTCTGAAGTTAGAGAAATCAATCATGAAAGAAGGGCTTGCATCTTTTAAAAAGGTCGCTTTTTAAGGGTTTTTGTGATATAATAATGCGCAAGAGGTTTAGAATGAAAAAAAATAATTTAATCCCGTTTTCTGTGGTCTTATTAGGACTTGCAACTTTCGGAATCTTAACTTTGCTGATTATTTTTTCACATAATCTTGCTGTAACAATCACTGTTTTGTTTTTATTTGTACTGCTTTATTTGCTTTTATTCGTTTGGCAAAAAAAACAGTATGAAAAGAGCGAAATTGAACAAATCCAATATGTAAATCACCAAGCCGAAAATAGCTTGAGTACTTTGCTTGATCAAATGCCGGTGGGAGTCCTGAAATTAGACTTATCAAGCGGAGAAGTGGAATGGTTTAATCCTTATGCTGAGCTGATTTTAACTACTGAAGAAGGCGAAATTGATGTTGAATTAATTCAAACCATCATCAAGGCTTCCGTTGGGAAACCCAGGTTCGTATGCTACCTTAAGCGAACACGATATGCTGTCCATATGGACAAGGCTTCGGTGTTTTGTATTTCTTTGATGTTTCTGGAGAGTACGAAGCAACTGTCGAATTGGTAACTAGCCGTCCAGTCATTGGAGTCATTTCAGTAGATAACTATGATGATTTTGGAGGATGCGACGTCTGACTCTGATATCAGCCATATCAATAGCTTTGTAGCTAATTTTGTTTCAGAATTGCTAGTAAGTATGCTATGTTTTCTCGCCGTGTGGGGATGGATCGTTTTTATGTATTCACAGATTACACGGTACTCGAGGAATTGATGAATGATAAATTCTCCGTTATTGATACTTTCCGAGAAGAATCAAAACAGAGGCAACTAGCCCTAACTTTAAGTATGGGATTTTCTTATGGTGATGGAAATCATGAAGAGATAGGGAAAATTGCCTTGCTCAACTTGAACTTAGCAGAAGTTCGCGGTGGTGACCAGGTGGTGGTCAAGGAAAATGATGAGACCAAGAATCCTAGTCTACTTTCGGTGGAGGAACTGCTGCGTCTATCAAACGTACTCGTACACGTACGAGAGCCATGATGACAGCCATTTCTGATAAGATTCGAAGTGTTGACCAGGTTTTGTAGTCGGTCATAAAAATCTAGATATGGATGCCTTTGGGCTCTGCTGTCGGTATGCAGTTGTTTGCAAGTAATATTATTGAAAACAGTTACGCTGTCTATGATGCAGATAAAATGTCAGCAGATATCGAGCGTGCTATCCAGTTCTTAAAGAAGGAAGATGCTACGAAACTCTTTATCTCTTTACAGATGCGATGAAGCTAAGTTACAAAGCCGTTCGTTATTGATTTCTAGTGGATCACCCAAAGACGGCTTTTGACCTTATCGAAAAGATTTTTATGATTTGTTTACTCAAACCATTGTTATTGACCATCATAGACGTGATCAGGATTTCCCTGAGAATGCAGTCATCACCTATATTGAAAGTGGAGCAAGTAGTGCCAGTGAGTTGGTTACAGAATTGATTCAGTTCCAAAATTCTAAGAAAAATCGTTTGAGTCGTATGCAGGCTAGCGTACTGATGGCTGGAATGATGCTGGATACCAAGAACTCACATCTCGCGTAACGAGTCGGACCTTTGATGTGGCTAGCTACCTGAGAACACGGGGAAGTGACAGTATTGCTATTCAGGAGATTGCTGCGACAGATTTTGAAGAGTATCGTGAGGTAAATGAACTCATTTTACAAGGTCGTAAGTTAGGTTCAGATATCTTGATTGCCCAAGCTAAGGACTCAACGACTTATGACACCGTTGTTATCAGTAAGGCTGCCGATGCTATGCTGGCTATGTCAGGTATTGAAGCCAGCTTCGTTCTAGCAAAAAATACACAAGGATTTATCTCCATCTCGGCTCGAAGCCGTAGTAAAATCAATGTGCAACGCATTATGGAAGAGCTAGGTGGCGGAGGCCATTTTAATCTAGCGGCTGCGCAAATCGAGAATATGAGTCTGTCAGAAGCAGGAGAAAAATTGACTCAACTAATCTTGGATGAACTAAAGGAAAAGGAGAAAGAAGAATGAAAGTAATCTTTTTAGCAGATGTTAAAGGAAAAGGGAAGAAAGGCGAAATCAAGGAAATGCCAACTGGCTACGCTCAAAACTTCCTGATTAAAAAGAATTTGGCCAAGGAAGCGACTGCTCAAGCAGTGGGTGAGTTGCGTGGAAAACAAAAATCAGAAGAAAAGGCTCATGCTGAAATGATTGCTGAAGCAAAAGCCATCAAGGCTAAGCTTGAAGCAGAAGAAACGGTTGTAGAGTTTGTTGAAAAGGTTGGACCAGATGGCCGTACATTTGGCTCTATCACTAACAAGAAAATTGCAGAAGAATTGCAAAAGCAGTTTGGTATTAAAATTGACAAACGCAATATCTCAAGTGCAAAGCACCAATTGAGCAGTAGGTTTGATTGATGTACCAGTGAAGATCTCATCAAGATGTTACAAGTGTCATCAATCTTCGTAAAAGAAGGTTAAGTTTACAACTTCTGACAAGATTGTAAAAGGAAGGAAAGTCGGATGGCAGAAGTAGAGGAACTGTGAGTTCAACCTCAGGATATTTTTGGCAGAACAATCTGTTCTGGGGGCTATTTTTATAGATGAGAGAAAGTTTTGTTTTTGTCCGAGAATACATTGATTCTCGTGACTTTTTAAGTATGCTCATCGATTGATTTTCCAAGCGATGGTAGATTTGTCGGATCGTGGGAAGCGATTGATGCGACGACTGTTCGGACGATTTTGGATAGTCAAGGTGATCTCCAAAATATTGGCGGCCTGTCCTATCTTGTCGAAATTGTCAACTCTGTACCAACTTCAGCTAATGCGGAATATTATGCTAAAATCGTAGCCGAAAAGGCTATGCTACGTCGCTTGATTTCCAAGTTGACAGAGTCTGTCAACCAAGCCTATGAGGCTTCTAAGCCTGCAGATGAAATCATTGCTCAGGCTGAAAAAGGGGCTCATTGATGTTAGCGAAAACGCCAATCGTAGTGGGTTCAAGAACATCCGAGATATTCTAAATATCAACTTTGGGAACCTAGAAGTTCGGTCACAACAAACAACGGATATCACAGGTATTGCAACGGGTTACCGTGATTTGGACCATATGACTGTCAGGTCTCCATGAGGAGGAGCTAATTATCCTAGCGGCGCGACCAGCGGTTGGTAAGACGGCCTTTGCTTTGAACATTGCTCAGAACATTGGGACTAAGTTGGACAAGACGGTTGCTATCTTTTCGCTGGAAATGGGTGCGGAAAGTCTAGTAGACCGTATGTTGGCGGCTGAAGGCTTGGTGGAATCCCATTCTATCCGTACAGGTCAATTGACTGATGAGGAATGGCAAAAATATACCATTGCTCAAGGGAACCTAGCCAACGCGAGTATCTATATCGATGATACACCAGGGATTCGGATTACGGAAATTCGTTCGCGTTCACGCAAACCAGCTCAAGAAACAGGCAATCTAGGGCTTGATTTTTGATCGACTACCCACAGCTTATTACAGGGACTGGTCGTGAGAACCGTCAACAAGAAGTTTCTGAAATTTCTCGTCAGTTGAAAATTCTAGCTAAAGAGCTAAAGGTTCCAGTCATTGCTCTCAGTCAGTTATCTCGTGGAGTGGAACAGCGTCAGGATAAGAGACCAGTCTTGTCTGATATTCGTGAATCGGGTTCTATCGAGCAGGATGCGGATATCGTAGCCTTTCTATACCGTGACGACTACTACGATCGTGCGGGTGAAGAAGAGGAAGGAATTCCAAATAACAAGGTTGAGGTTATCATCGAGAAAAACCGTAGTGGAGCTCGTGGAACGGTGGAATTGATTTTCCAAAAAGAATACAATAAATTTTCAAGTATCTCAAAGAGGAGGCATAAATGTCAGATGCATTTACAGATGTAGCCAAGATGAAAAAAATCAAAGAAGAGATCAAGGCGCATGAGGGACAAGTCGTTGAAATGACTTTGGAGAATGGCCGTAAGCGCCAAAAAAATAGATTGGGTAAGCCAATTGAGGTGTATCCATCTCTATTTATCGTTGAATTTGGGGATGTTGAAGGAGACAAACAAGCCAATGTCTACGTTGAATCCTTTACCTACTCAGATATCTTGACAGAAAAGAACTTGATTCGCTATCTAGACTAAGAATCCTAAAATGAAGTGAGCTTTGCTCACTTTTTTCTTTTTCTCCCGAATAGTATAAACGAGGGTAACCTCGGAAATTTATATCATTAAGGAGAATGAATGACGTTTTTAAAAATCAGGAGTTAAGAAGAGTAGATGTACCCAGTTGAGTGTAGGGCTGGCTACTTTGTTTGTTACGAGTACCTTTTTGTTTGGTGGAGAATCGGTTCAAGCTGATAGTGTAGCGCGTGGAGATGACTATCCGCTTCACTACAAAAATGGTAGTGTTGAAATCGATCAGTGGCGGATGTATTCTCGCCATGTACCTCTTTGCGGCCTTTCGTTTGAGTAGTGTAAATGGCTTTGAGATTCCTCCCTGCCTATGGAAATGCAAATGAATGGGGACATCGTGCAAGGCGAGAAGGATACCATGTGGATACTAAGCCAGAAGTTGGGGCTATTGCTTGGTCGACAGAAGGTTATTATGGGCACGTGGCCTGGGTATCAAATGTATCAGGGGATACGATTGAGATTGAAGAGTATAACTATGGTGTTCGAGAAAAGTATAACCGTCGAAAAGTCAAGGCTAGTTCGATGACAGGTTTTATTCATTTTAGGGATTTATCTGCTAGCCATAGTGCGGGTGAGAATGCTCGTAGCTCAGAGCTTCCGTCTAGTGGGACAATAGTATTCACGGGGAAATCTCCTATTATGGACCAACCGTCAAGTACAGGACAGGTTATTGACTACTATTATGCTGGTGAGAGTGTAAGCTATGACCAGGTTATTGAAAAGGATGGTTATAAGTGGCTCGGTTATCTATCCTACAGTGGTGCTAGAAGATATGTGCAGTATGCAGAGTTAAGCAATACAGAGAAAGGCTGGAAAAAAGAAGGAGGGAGTTGGTATTACCGAGAGAATGGTAAGCTAGCGACAGGATGGAAAAAAGTTAACGGCAATTGGTATCATTTAAAAGAAAATGGGGCCATGTCAACTGGCTGGATTAAGGATGGCTCTCACTGGTATTATCTAAAGGCTTCGGGTGAGATGCAGACGGGATGGCTCAAAGACAAGGGAACTTGGTATTACTTAGAGGAATCTGGTCGGATGAAAGCTAGCCAATGGTTCCAAGTCTCGGGCAAACATTACTATGTTGATTCTTCGGGGGCCTTAGCTGTTAATAGAGTAGTTGATGGCTACAAACTCGACAGTGATGGGGTAAGAATAGGAAGTATTTCTTAAACATCATACAGGCTTTCTCTTGGTCATAAAATTTTTAAATTGATATCGAATTAGTTGACGTCCTTAAATAGTATAATATAATAACATTAAAAAATTATAAAAGGGGCTTTGTCTAATGGACAAGAAGAAAGTTATTTTAACAAGTTTAGCAAGTGTAGCTGTATTGGGTGCTAGTGTACTCGTTTCACAGCCTTTAGTAGTTAAGGCAGATGAAGGGAAAGCAGAAGAGCAGGCAGTTGCTCCTGCACAACTACAAGCTGGAACAGAAGGGGAGAGTGGTGCTCAAACTGAAAAGGTATCAGAAAAACGCTAGTCCAGCTAATTCTGATACGACAAACCAGCTAAGATAACCAAAGAAGAGTTGACGAAGGCTTTGGATGAACTTGAGGAACAGGCGATCAGTGATATTGAGGATAAGGAAGCAATTGAGGACAAAGAGGATGCAACTGAAGCTGTGAAGGAATATATCGGTAAGATGTATATTTCAGATACTCTTGAGTCTGGAGAGCTTAGCTTAGATAATATCATCGCTGAACTGCCAGAAGGTGCAGAAGATAAGGCAGTGGTAACAGGTCCCTGAAGTTCAAACTAATAAAAATTATCTACCGAGGAGAAGGCTCTACTAGACCAGGCTGAAAAAGATGCCAAAGAACAAGTGTCTCAAGCGACGGATGCTCTGGTTCAAGCCCTAGAATCTCTTGAAAATGCTGTAATTGAAGATATTAAAAAGACGCTCAATCACCGATAAAGAAGCGGCTATCAAAGAAGCCAAAGAAGAGATTGGTAAAGAAGATTCTCTTGAAGGCTATCGCAGATGAGGATTTGGAGATTGGTGATGTTATTGTAGACTGGCCAGCAGATACGAGCGAGCACAAAAACAGTAGCTGAACCTGTATCAGAATTCACAGATGAAGACCAAGCTGGTTAGATGAAGCTGATAAAGAGGCTCAGGTTGATGTAGCCAAAGTTCGCTCAGGTTTAATCGCTACCCTAGAGAAAATCGAAAAATCAACCATCGATGACATCAACAAAGATGCCTCTATCACCGATAAGGAAGCGGCGATTAAGGCGGCTAAAGAAGAGATTTGGCAAGGATGCTATCTTGAAAGCCATCGAAGATGGGGACATTGAAGCGTCAGACTTGTTAGATGATTTCTTGGCAGAAGACAGTGATCAGGTGACACCAGCCGAAGCAAAAACTCAATCTCAACTTTCAAGCCAAGATCGAGCTAAACTCGCTGCAGCCGACAAGGAAGCAGCGGAAGAGGCAGCCAAAGTTCGCCCAGATTTAATCGCTACCTTAGAAAAAATCGAAAAATCAACCATCGACGACATCAACAAGGATGCACTATCACTGATAAGGAAGCAGCTCATCAAAAGAAGCTAAAGAAGAGATTGGCAAAGATGCTATCTTGAAAGCTATCGAAGAAGGCGACTCGAAGCGTCAGACTTGTTAGATGATTTCTTGGCAGAAGACAGCGATCAGGTGACACCAGCCGAATCGATGAGCCAAGAAGATTTCTCAAGCCAAGACCAAGCTAAACTCACTAAAGCTGACAAGGAAGCGGCGGAAGAGGCAGCCAAAGTTCGCTCAGATTTAATCGCTACCCCTAGAAAAATTGAAAAATCAACCATCGAAGATATCAACAAGGACGCCTCTATTACGGATAAGAAGCTGCTATTAGCAGCTAAAGAAGAGATTGGCAAGGAAGCTATCTGAAAGCTATCGAAGAAGGCGACATTGATGCCTCAGACTTATTGGCAGATTTCTTGGCAGAAGACAGCGATCAGGGTGACACCAGCTGAAGCGAAGAGTCAATCTCAACTTTCAAGCCAAGATCAAGCTAAACTCGCTACAGCGGACAAGGAAGCGGCAGAAGAAGTAGCCAAAGTTCGCTCAGAATTGCTTTCAACTCTTGAAGGGATCGAAAAATCAACGATTGAAGATATCAACAAGGATGCCACTATCACTGATAAGGAAGCAGCGATTAAGGCAGCTAAAGAAGTGATTGGCAAGGATGCCATCTTGAAAGCTATCGAAGAAGGTGACATTGAAGCGTCAGACTTGTTAGATGATTTCTTGGCAGAAGACAGCGATCAGGTGACACCAGCCGAAGCGAAAAACTCAATCTCAACTTTCAAGTCAAGATCAAGCTTTCAAACTGCAGTAGCAGATAAGGAAGCAGCAGAAGAAAATAGTAATGCGAAAAAACTTGAGCTAAGTAAATTAGAAGAGCAAGTTGCTAGGATTAAGGCGCAATTATCAAGTTTACAAGTTTCTGGTGACAAGAATAGTCAAGTAAAAGACTTGCAACAAGCTTTTTAGTAGACTATGAGGATGCTATTAAGACTCTAAGTAGTGTCATGTCAGCTGTTCTTGAAATTGAAGACTTTAAAGGTGGGGTGAACGCAGTAGAAGCTGCAACCGCAGAGTTGCCAGAATACAACAAAGGTGTAAATGCGGTAGAAGTCTGCTGTAAATGAACTCCCAGCCTATGGCGAAAGTGGCACCCAGCTGTAGCGAATGTCCCAGCCTATGGCGAAAGTGGCGTCCCAGCTGTAGCGAATGTTCCAGCCTATGGCGAAAGCGGAGCTCCAGCCGTAGCGAATGTCCCAGTCTATGCAGAGTGGTACTCCGACGGTGGCTAATATTCCAGCTTATAGCGAAAGTGGTACCCCGGCGGTAGTTAATATCCCAGCTTATGCAGAAAGCGGAGCTCCAGCCGTAGCGAATGTTCCAGCCTATGGCGAAAGTGGCACCCCAGCTGTAGCGAATATCCCAGTCTATGCAGAAAGCGGAGCCCCAGCCGTAGCAAATGTTCCAGCTTATGCAGAAAGCGGAGCTCCAGCTGAGCGAATGTTCCAGCTTATGGCGAAAGTGGCGCCCCAGCCGTAGCAAATGTTCCAGCTTTATGCAGAAAGTGGTGCCCGGCAGTGGCCACTATTCCAGCCTATGCTGAAAAGATTGAACCTGCAGTAAATGAAGTTCCAGAATACACTGGCAGTGTTGTAGCTCCTTTAGCTACAAATCCTACTCTTGGAACTGAACAAGATCGTACCTACAAAGCGCCTGCAGCAACAGATGAGCAACTCCTTCCAAATACAGGAAGCCAAGATGCTTTCAGCAGTCGCATCGCTAGGATTTGTTGGTCTCTTCTTGGTTTGCTACCATTTGCAAAGAGAAAATTGAACAAACTAAATCGCATGAATCAATAAAAGAAAAAGGATTTGGATGGTCCTTTTTCTTTTTATGGTGAAACAGGAATAAGTCCACGTTTTTTCAGCTCTTTCCGATGGTATTTTTCCTGCTTTTCCTTTATAATGGGTGTATGGACAAGAAAAATTATTATTAATTGATGGATCTTCTGTTGCTTTTTCGAGCTGCGCCTCATCAGCAGTTGGATCGGTTTAAAAATGCTAATGGCCTTCATACCAATGCAATTTACGGCTTTCAACTTATGTTGAATCATGTCTTAGAGCGGGTTGAGCCCAGTCATGTTTTGGTAGCCTTTGATGCAGGTAAGACGACTTTCCGAACAGAGATGTATGCAGACCACAGGGTGGCCGTGCTAAAACCCAGATGAGTTTCGTGAGCAATTTCCTTCATTCGTGAGTTGTTAGACCACCTTTGGGATTCGCCATTATGAGTTGCCGTAGTATGAAGCGGATGATATCATCGGGACTCTTGGTCGCTTGGCTGAAAATGATTCTTTTGATGTGACAATCGTTAGCGGAGACAAGGACTTGATCCAGTTGACGGATGAGCATACGGTGGTCGAGATTTCCAAGAAAGGTGTGGCTGAGTTTGAGGCCTTTACGCCAGACTATCTTATGGAAAAGATGGGCCTCACACCAGCTCAGTTCATTGATCTTAAGGCTCTTATGGGGGATAAGTCTGATAATATCCCTGGCGTCACTAAGATTGGTGAAAAGACGGGTATCAAGCTTTTGCTGGAGCATGGTTCGCTTGAGGGTATTTATGAAAATATCGATGGGATGAAGGCTTCTAAGATGAAGGAAAATCTCATCAATGACAAGGAACAGTTTTTATCGAAAACACTAGCGACCATTGAGACTCAGGCACCGATTGAGATTGGCCTTGATGATTTGGTCTATAATGGCCCAGATGTGGAAAATCTTGGGAAATTCTACGATGAGATGGGCTTCAAACAGCTCAAACAAGCTTTAAATGTGTCATCAACGGATATGCCTGAAAGTTTAGATTTCACTATCGTTGACCACGTCAGTAAAGACATGCTGAGCGCAGGCTCTATCTTCCACTTTGAACTCTTTGGTGAGAACTACCATACAGATGACTTGGTTGGTTTTGCCTGGTCCTGTGGGGATAAACTTTACGCTACAGACAAACTTGAGCTCTTGCAGGAGCCGATTTTCAGGGAATTTTTAGAAAAAACACCTCTGAAAGTGTATGACTCTAAGAAAGCGAAGGTTCTTTAAATCGCTTGGGTTTGAACCTCCAGGCACCTGCTTTTGACAGTCGCTTGGCAAAATACTTACTCTCAACAGTCGAGAACAATGAAATCTCAACCATTGCGAATCTCTACGGTCAAACATACTTGGTCGATGATGAGACTTTCTACGGTAAGGGGGTCAAGAAAGCTATCCCTGAGAGAGAGAAATTCTTGGAGCACTTGGCTCGCAAGGTTGCTGTATTGGTTGAGACGGAGCCGGTTTTACTTGAAAAACTCAGTGAACATGGACAATTAGACCTTCTCTATGACATGGAGCAACCTCTGGCTTTTGTCCTTGCTAAGATGGAAATTGCTGGTATCAAGGTTAAAAAAGAAACCCTGCTTTGAGATGCAGGCTGAAAAATGAGGTCGTCATTGAGCAACTCACTCAAGAGATTTACGAACTAGCTGGTGAAGAGTTTAATATCAATTCCCCTAAGCAGTTGGGCGTGCTACTCTTTGAAAAGCTTGGTCTGCCTCTAGAATACACCAAGAAAACCAAGACAGGTTACTCGACAGCCGTGGATGTGCTAGAGCGACTAGCTCCTATTGCTCCGATTGTTAAAAAAATCCTCGACTACCGTCAGATTGCTAAGATTCAATCAACTTATGTGATTGGTTTGCAAGATTGGATTTTGGATGATGGCAAGATCCACACGCGCTATGTGCAAGATTTGACTCAGACTGGACGTCTGTCTAGTGTGGATCCAAACTTGCAAAATATTCCTGTGCGTTTGGAGCAAGGCCGTCTCATTCGGAAGGCTTTTGTGCCTGAGTGGGAGGATAGTGTCTACTCAGCCCGACTATTCACAGATTGAATTGCGCGTTTTGGCTCATATTTCTAAGGATGAGCACTTGATTAAGGCCTTTCAAGAGGGGGCAGATATCCATACTTCGACAGCCATGCGTGTCTTTGGCATTGAGCGTCCCGAGGATGTGACTGCAAATGATCGTCGTAATGCTAGGGCGGTTAACTGGAGTGGTTTACAGGGATTTTCAGATTTTGGTTTGTCTAATAATCTGGGCATTAGCCGTAAGGAGGCCAAAGCCTACATTGATACCTACTTTGAACGCTTCCCAGGTATTAAAAACTACATGGATGAAGTGGTGCGTGAGGCGCGTGATAAGGGCTATGTAGAGACCCTCTTCAAGCGTCGTCGTGAGTTGCCAGATATCAATTCGCGCAACTTTAACATTCGTGGTTTTGCGGAGCGGACTGCTATCAACTCCCCTATTCAGGGTTCGGCAGCAGATATTCTCAAGATTGCTATGATCCAGCTAGATAAAGCTTTGGTTGCAGGCGGTTATCAGACCAAGATGTTGTTACAAGTGCATGATGAAATTGTCCTTGAAGTTCCTAAATCTGAACTAGCAGAGATGAAAAAATTGGTCAAACAAACCATGGAAGAAGCCATTCAACTCAGTGTTCCCCTCATCGCAGATGAGAATGAAGGGGCAACCTGGTACGAGGCTAAATAAAAAGCTATGTAGAGTTTGAAGCATTTGCCTTCAAGCTCTTTTTCATGATTTTCTGTAAGCAGTTTCCTTGACTTTTCCTTGTATTTGCGTTACTATATGTCCATATAAGATATGGGAGTCTGTGTACAGTCTGAGAGGAAGTGTTAAACTTCGACCGCACCTGATCTGGGTAATGCCAGCGTAGGGAACGATACTTAGCCGAATTCTGCACCTTTTTCCATATATGGAAGGGGGTTTTTCTTTTTGTCAAAAGGAAAACCTGAGAAAAAGGAGGTTTTTATGAAAGCAAGCATTGCCTTGCAAGTCTTGCCCCTATCACAGGGGATTGATCGAATTGCTCTTATCAATCAGGTTATTGCTTATCTGCAAAGCTCAGTCCGTGACCATGGTAGTGACACCATTTGAAACGGTCTTGGAAGGGGAGTTGGATGAGCTCATGCGCATTCTCCAAGAAGCGCTAGAAGTGCAGGGCAGGAGGCAGATAATGTCTTTGCCATGTCAAAAAATATAGGAGAGATTTTTAGCATTGATGAGAAACTTGAAAAGTATACTGAGACGACACATTAGTCTATTGGCTTTCTGGAGTCTTGTCAATCTGGCAGTTAGCGGGAATATTCAAACTCTTTACCCAAGTTTATCCTGCCAACTCCTCTTGAGATTCTCCAGTCCTTTTGTTCGTGACAGAGAATTTCTCTGGCACCATAGCTGGGCGACCTTGAGAGTGGCTTTGCTAGGTCTAGTTCTTGGAGTCTTGATTGCCTGTATCATGGCGGTACTCATGGATAGTCTAGCTTTGGCTCAATGATCTTATTCACCCCTATGATGGTGGTTGTCCAGACTATTCGACTATTGCCATAGCCCCATCCTAGTCTTGTGGCTAGGGCTATGGAATTTTACCCAAGATTGTCTTGATAATCCTGACAACAACCTTCCCTATTATCGTCAGTATTTTGGATGGATTTAGGCATTGTGACAAGGATATGCTGACCTTATTTAGTCTGATGCGAGCCAATCCTTGGCAAATCCTTTGGCATTTTAAAATCCCTGGTCAGCCTGCCCCTACTTTTTATGCAGGTCTGAGGGTCAGTGTCTCCTACGCCTTTATCACAACAGTGGTATCTGAGTGGTTGGGAGGCTTTTGAAGGACTAGGTGTTTACATGATTCAGTCCAAGAAACTGTTTCAGTATGATACCATGTTTGCCATTATTATTCTGGTGTCGATTATCAGCCTTCTCGGTATGAAATTGGTCGATATTAGCGAAAAATATTTGATTAAATGGAAACGTTCATAGGACAAGAACGTTTTGAGAAAAAGAAAAGAGGAAATGAAAATGAAGAAAACATGGAAAGTGTTTTTAACGCTTGTAACAGCTCTTGTAGCTGTCGTGCTTGTGGCTTGTGGTCAAGGAACTGCTTCTAAGGACAACAAAGAAGCAGAACTCAAGAAGATTGACTTTATCCTAGACTGGACACCAAATACCAACCACACAGGGCTTTATGTTGCCAAGGAAAAAGGTTATTTCAAAGAAGCTGGAGTGGATGTTGATTTGAAATTGCCACCAGAAGAAAGCTCGTCTGACTTGGTGATCAATGGCAAGGCGCCATTTGCTATCTATTTCCAAGACTACATGGCTAAAGAAAATTGGAAAAAGGTGCAGGAATTACTGCCGTTAGCAGCTATCGTTGAGCACAATACATCAGGAATTATCTCTCGTAAATCTGACAATGTCAGCAGTCCAAAGGACTTGGTTGGTAAGAAATACGGTACTTGGAATGACCCCACTGAACTTGCTATGTTGAAAACCTTGGTGGAATCTCAAGGTGGAGACTTTGAGAAGGTCGAAAAAGTACCAAACAACGACTCAAACTCTATCACACCAATTGCCAATGGCGTTTTTGACACTGCTTGGATTTACTATGGTTGGGATGGTATCCTTGCCAAATCTCAAGGTGTAGACGCCAACTTCATGTACTTGAAAGACTATGTCAAGGAGTTTGACTACTACTCACCAGTTATCATCGCAAACAACGACTATCTCAAAGACAACAAAGAAGAAGCTCGAAAAGTTATCCAAGCTATCAAAAAAGGCTACCAATATGCCATGGAACATCCAGAAGAGGCTGCAGATATCCTCATTAAGAACGCACCTGAACTCAAGGAAAAACGTGACTTTGTCATCGAATCGCAAAAATACTTGTCAAAAGAATACGCAAGTGACAAGGAAAAATGGGGACAATTTGATGCAGCTCGCTGGAATGCCTTCTACAAATGGGATAAAGAAAATGGTATCCTTAAAGAAGACTTGACTGACAAGGGCTTCACTAACGAATTTGTAAAATAATGACAGAAATTAGACTAGAACATGTAAGCTATGCCTATGGCGATGAAAAGATTTTAGAGGATATCAACCTGCAGGTGACTTCGGGTGAAGTGGTTTCTATCCTAGGTCCAAGTGGTGTTGGAAAGACCACTCTCTTTAACCTAATCGCTGGGATTTTAGAAGTCCAGTCTGGGCGAATTGTCCTTGACGGCGAGGAAAATCCTAAGGGGCGCGTGAGTTATATGCTGCAAAAGGATCTCCTCTTGGAGCACAAAACGGTGCTTGGCAATATCATCCTGCCCCTCTTGATTCAAAAAAAGGTGGATAAGGCAGAGGCCATTGCCCGAGCGGATGACATCCTTGCGACCTTCCAGTTGACAGCTGTACGGGACAAGTATCCTCACGAACTCAGCGGAGGGATGCGCCAGCGTGTAGCCTTGCTTCGAACCTATCTTTTTGGACACAAGCTCTTTCTTTTAGATGAGGCTTTTAGCGCCTTGGACGAGATGACCAAGATGGAACTCCACGCTTGGTATCTGGAGATTCATAAGCAGTTGCAGCCTGACGACCCTCATCATAACGCATAGTATCGAAGAGGCCCTCAATCTCAGCGACCGCATCTATATCTTGAAAAATCGCCCTGGGCGGATTGTTTCAGAAATTAAACTAGATTGGTCTGAAGATGAGGACCAGGAAGTCCAAAAGATTGCCTATCAAACGTCAAATCTTGGCAGAATTAGGCTTAGATAAGTAGAAAAATAGGGGGTTGGTGAAGATTATCCTTTCATCAGCGCCCTTTTTGTTCTATAAATGGAAATCTTATAGATAAAAAGTGATATAATTGACGTATGGTGATGTGATGAAAAAGAAGAAATTAAAAAGTATTTAGATACAGATCTTGAATTTAATGTTAATGGCCGAGGTGCTTGTTTCTTATCCAGCATTTGTAGTAGTTGGATATGATTATGAAGGTCAGCAGTTTAATACGATTGATGAAGCTATGGAAGCTAAGGTTTTTGATGGTAAAAAGTTTAGTGGATATTTGGGATGAAGTTTTTCCAGCAAATAAAAATCATAATTTATATTGAACAGAGGAAATAATAAATATAATTTGACTGAAGTTGTGAATGGTAAACTCATTACGAGGTATTTTCAGAAGGCGATATCACTCGAGAGAAACTATTATTTTTAATACTTGATAGAATTATAAAGAAGATAAAGAGATTCTGGGCTTATCTAGTATCAACTTTTTAAAGATCGTGAATTAGCACGCCATTCAGTGGATGTGGATAGGATAGAATGAATAAAAAGAGAATTAAATATAAAACTACTTGACAAGTATGGTATAATATAGTTATTAAATAATAGAGGTGACTGTAATGTCAATGAGAAAATTAGCAGATCATATAATTGCAGTTGCGCAGGAAAAATTCATTACCAATTACAAATTTACAACTTCAGAAGGTTATGTATTTTGTAATTAAATTTGCAAAACAAGAAAATTTAATAGATTTAGATCAACTAAATGAAATTTATGATGACAAATTTCAAGTATGGGCGTGACGGACCGGTCATAAAAAAGAGTATGCAAGGTTTAAAAATTTGCTTCAGAACCAATTGTTGGTGATTTTCAGGTTTCGAAAGAATACAGAGTTTTTCGATGATTTTTATTGTTGAGTTATTAAATGAAGTGTATTTACATTAGTTGACCTTTCGCATCGACTCACCATTTTTGGGCAAAAATAAAAAGAAGATTCATGGTTTTAGAAGTGAAGTCACATACACGTTGGATGATATTTAAATGAGTAAATTAGATAATATTAAAAAGAATTTAAAAGGAGAAACATCTGAATTTTTCAGAATTACCTAGATTTTCCTTAAGAAGTATCAAGAATTAAAAATAACTGAAGAATCAGATTTAATATCATCTACTTCTCTTAATTTTGACAAGACACCAAATCTTGCAAGATTATCCAAGGGTATTTTGTCCGCTTCTGAAGAAATTAATTCTGAAAATGAATCATATAATCTTAGTAAGGTATATAAGATATAGAGTCTTTTATAGAATATTTTAAAAACAAAAAATTGAGCGTGTAGAATATGGTTTAATTTATAAAATTGTTCTAAGCGTTAAAAATCAAGTTCCAAATGAGGAGGAATCTGATTCAGACATTTTTGATAATTTCCTCCAACTAGTTAAAAGAACAATTGTTGAATTTCATAACCAATTGTGAAGTCAATGGAATAATCAAAAGTATGAAAAATATATTATTTGCTTTTTATAAAATAATAGAGCATACAATTTTAGCAAATATGCAATATGCTGAACTCTATTTAAGTTCGAGAAACAAATTGAAAAATCTAAACCTAACATTTAGTTACGTTTCTGAGAGTGTAGATGAACTGTTTAATGATGTAAACACTCAAATATTGGATATTAATAATCAAACGAATGATTTGAAAAAAATACAAATAAATTAGAAAAAAAGAATAACAAATTTTTAATACGGAAATTATTTCCATTTTAGGTGTTTTTCAGCGTTTGTATTTGTTATATTTGGTGGTTTTTGACGCACTGGCTAAAATATTAGAAGGACTACAAGATAGTGATATATCAATCTTTAAAAACATTAATTATCTCCTTTATTTTAATTAGTTTTTAATAACAATTCTTTTATTCATTGATGTATTGGATTTCAATTATTATTGAGAAACCCATCTTGCAGTTGTACTTGTAAAGATGTTTGTTGGAATCTTAAACATATTTATGCAAGGCATAGATTCTATTTAACCTTAATGTTTATTTTGTGCAATTGTATTTTTGTTTTCATGTTTATTGCTAGTTTTTCAATCCATCTTTTTAATAATATATTAGATGGTGGTCTATATAAAATTTTTAAACTATAAAAATTAAAAATTAGCACGTTTGACCGTACTAGTTTCTTGCCTGCTGAACTGTCAATTATACGCCCTTTTAGGGCTCTTTTTGTGGACTTTTTAGGACTTTCAAGAAAAACTAAGGCGAATTAATGCCAAAGTATTTTTTAAAAAAGTCAGTATTTCCAATGGTTGAGCCTTAAAAATTTGACTTATAGAGTGTTAAATGATAGTATAGTCAAAGATAGTCAAGGTTCAAAGAAGGAGTTTGATTTACTATGAGATTTAAAAATACATCAGATCATATCGAAGCTTATATCAAGGCGATTTTAGACCAATCTGGTATCGTGGAATTGCAGCGGAGCCAGTTAGCGGATACCTTTCAGGTTGTGCCGAGTCAGATCAACTATGTAATCAAGACCCGCTTTACGGAAAGCAGAGGTTACTTGGTTGAGAGCAAGCGAGGTGGTGGAGGCTACATTCGCATTGGGCGGATTGAGTTTTCCAGTCATCATGAGATGCTCCGCGATTTGCTTTACTCGATTGGTGAGCGAGTTAGTCAGGAGATTTACGAGGATATTCTCCAGCTTTTGGTGGAGCAGGACTTGATGACCAAGCAGGAGATGACCTTGCTGACTTCAGTAGCAACAGATCGTGTCCTAGGGGAAGAATCCTCCGTTGTCCGTGCCAATATGCTCCGACAGCTATTACAAGAGGTAGATAGAAAAGAGAAGTAAGATGAACTATTCAAAAGCATTGAATGAATGTATCGAGAGTGCCTACATGGTTGCGAGCCATTTTGGAGCTCGATATCTAGAGTCTTGGCATTTATTGATTGCCATGTCCAATCACAGTTACAGTGTGGCAGGTGCGACTCTAAATGATTATCCTTATGAAATGGATCGTTTAGAAGAGGTCGCTTTAGAACTGACTGAAACGGACTATAGCCAAGACGAAACCTTTACGGAATTGCCCTTTTCCCATCGTTTGGAGGTTCTCTTTGCAGAAGCAGAGTATGTGGCCTCAGTGGTCCATGCTAAGGTGTTAGGGACAGAGCATGTCCTCTATGCGATTTTACATGATGGCAATGCCTTGGCAACTCGCATCTTGGAGAGAGCAGGTTTTTCTTATGAAGACCAGAAAGATCAGGTCAGAATTGCTGCTCTTCGTCGCAATTTAGAGGAACGCGCAGGTTGGACAAGAGAAGACCTTAAGGCTTTGCGTCAACGCCATCGCACAGTAACTGACAAGCAAAATTCTATGGCCAATATGATGGGCATGCCTCAAGCTCAAAGTGGTGGTCTAGAGGACTACACGCATGACCTGACGGAGCAAGCGCGCTCTGGTAAGTTAGAACCAGTTATTGGTCGTGACAAGGAAATCGCACGTATGATTCAGATTTTGAGTCGGAAGACCAAGAACAATCCTGTCTTGGTTGGAGATGCGGGTGTCGGGAAAAACAGCTCTAGCACTTGGGACTTGCTCAGCGTATTGCTAGTGGGAATGTACCAGTTGAAATGGCAAAGATGCGCGTTCTAGAGCTTGATTTGATGAATGTCGTTGCAGGGACACGTTTTCGTGGTGACTTTGAAGAGCGCATGAACAACATCATCAAGGATATCGAGGAGGATGGCAAAGTGATCCTCTTTATCGATGAACTCCACACCATCATGGGTTCTGGTAGCGGTATTGATTCGACTCTGGATGCAGCCAATATCTTGAAGCCAGCCTTAGCTCGTGGAACTCTGAGAACAGTTGGTGCGACTACTCAGGAAGAATACCAAAAACACATTGAAAAAAAGACGCAGCTCTTTCTCGTCGTTTTGCCAAAAGTGACGATTGAAGAGCCAAGTCTAGCTGACAGTATGACTATTTTTGCAAGGTTTGAAAGCTACCTATGAGAAACACCATCGTGTACAAATCACAGATGAAGCCGTTGAAACAGCTGTCAAGATGGCGCATCGTTACTTGACCAGTCGTCACTTACCAGACTCTGCCATTGATCTTTTGGACGAAGCGGCAGCAACAGTGCAAAACAAATCCAAGCATGTGAAAGCAAACGAATCCGGCTTGAGTCCAGCTGACAAGGCCTTGATGGATGGCAAGTGGAAACAAGCTGCCCAGCTAATCGCAAAAGGAGCAGGAAGTCCCTGTCTATAAAGACTTGGTAACAGAATCTGATATCTTTGACCACCTTGAGTCGCTTGTCAGGGATTCCAGTCCAAAAACTGACGCAAACAGATGCTAAGAAATATCTGAACTTGGAAGCGGAACTACACAAACGTGTCATCGGACAAGATCAAGCTGTTTCAAGTATTAGCCGTGCCATTCGCCGTAACCAGTCAGGTATTCGCAGTCACAAGCGTCCGATTGGTTCCTTTATGTTCCTAGGACCGACGGGTGTCGGTAAGACCGAATTGGCTAAGGCTTTGGCAGAAGTTCTTTTTGATGACGAATCAGCCCTTATCCGCTTTGACATGAGTGAGTATATGGAGAAATTCGCAGCCAGCCGTCTCAATGGAGCTCCTCCGGGTTATGTGGGCTACGAAGAAGGGGGGGAGTTGACCGAGAAGGTCCGCAATAAACCATACTCCGTACTCCTCTTTGACGAGGTCGAGAAGGCCCACCCAGATATCTTTAATGTCCTCTTGCAGGTCTTGGATGATGGAGTTCTAACAGACAGCAAGGGGCGCAAGGTTGACTTTTCAAATACCATTATCATCATGACGTCAAACCTTGGTGCGACAGCTCTTCGTGATGACAAGACTGTCGGTTTTGGGGCCAAGGACATTCGTTTTGACCAAGAAAATATGGAAAAACGAATCTTTGAAGAGTTGAAAAAAGCTTATCGACCAGAGTTTATCAACCGTATTGATGAAAAGGTGGTCTTCCACAGCTTGGATAGCGAACACATGCAGGAAATTGTCAAGATTATGGTTAAACCATTGATTGCTAGCCTAGCAGAGAAAGGCATCGACTTGAAACTGCAAGCTTCAGCACTGAAGTTACTAGCTAGTCACGGATATGATCCAGAAATGGGAGCTCGCCCACTTCGCAGAACACTGCAAACAGAGGTGGAAGACAAGTTGGCAGAACTCCTCCTCAAGGGAGAACTGGTAGCAGGCAAGACCCTCAAGATCGGTGTCAAAGCTGGTCAATTAAAATTTGATATTGCTTAAAAATGGAGAATCAGGAGCAATCCTGATTCTTTTTGTATTTATTTTTATGAAACCAAAGGAAATAAGTTGACAATATGTAAATATTGGTTATAATAAGAATAGATATTAAGATTTGTATAGAATGAAAAAGAGCAGAGTTTCCTGAAATTTCCACCATTTCAATAGAGCCCTGTTTCTTTTGCGTATGAAATGAAAAATAATGTAAACCCTAGCAAAAAGAGTGAATTTTAGATAGGTTAAGAAGGGAAATAGATGAACATTTTAGTTGTAGATGATGAGGATATGATTAGAGAGGGGGTAGCTGCTTTTTTGAGAGAAGAAGGCTATCATGTTATTCTAGCAAAGGATGGGCAGGAGGCTTTGGAGAAATTTCATGAGTTCCCGATTCATCTGATGGTCTTGGATCTGATGTTACCGAAGCGGAGTGGATTTGAGGTGTTAAAAAGAAATTAATGGAAATCATGATATTCCTGTAATAGTCTTAAGTGCGCTCGGAGATGAGGAAACTCAGATGCAGGTATTTGACCTTTATGCTGATGATCATGTGACAAAACCATTTTCACTGGTGCTCCTAGTCAAACGGATTCAAGCCTTGCTTAGGCGTTACTATGTTGTGGAGGATATTTGGCATTATCAAGATGTGACAGTGGATTTTCACATCCTACCAAGCTCGAGTCAAGAACGAGGAGGTTGCAATTAAGCCGAAAAGAATTGTTGGTTTTAAAATGTTTGATCCAACATAAGAACCAGGTCTTGAGTAGAGAGCAGATACTCGAGTCTATCTCAAATGATTTTTGCAGATTTGCCTCTTGATAGAGTAGTTGATGTTTACATTCGAAATCTTCGTAAGAAGTTGGATCTGGATTGTATTGTAACAGTGAAAAATGTCGGATACAAAATTAGCTTATGATAAAAAAATCCTAAATTATTAACCAAATCATTTTTTTAAGAAGTTTTTTTCGCTTTTTAGGTGCAATTGCTTTGGTCATCCACATTGCCATCTATCTGACCTTTTCCTTTTTATTACATTCAGCAAGAGGGTGAGAAGTTTAATGAGAGTGCGACTATTATGAGCAGGTACTTAGAAGGCAAAAATTTTTCATGAACTGCCCTAGTTTGCTGGAGTCCTATTCGAAATCTCTTCGCATCTCTGCCCATTTGAAAGATGACGTACTGGATAAGAGAATTTCCCTTGTGCACGACTTGGAAATAAAGGAAGGCAGCCCCACTAACTATATCGTAACGATTGACCGTCAGATTACGACAGCTGATGGTAAAAAGGTAACCATTCAATTTATTCAAGGTGTGGATATTTATAAAGAGGCAACACGGATTATGCTTCTCTATCTGCCCTTATACCTTTTTAGCAACACTTGTATTTGCCTTTCTCTTTTCCTACTTCTATACGAAACGTTTATTGGAGCCTCTCTTTTATATCTCAAAAGTTACAGGTAAAGATGCAGGAGTTGGATCATGATATTCGCTTTGATGAAACGCGAAAGGATGAGGTTGGGGAAGTTGGAAAGCAAATCAATGATGTGTATGAAAACTTGCTGGCAGTCATTGATGAATCTGAGAGAAGAAATGAACGGATTATCAGGCTGCAAAAGCAGAAAGTTTCTTTTGTTCGTGGAGCGTCACATGAGTTGAAAACCCCTTTAGCCAGTCTTCGAATTATTCTAGAGAATATGCAGTACAATATTGGGGATTATAAAGACCACCCTAAGTATATAGCAAAGAGTATCGATCAAATTGATCAAATGAGCCACTTGCTCGAAGAAGTCTTGGAGTCCTCTAAGTTCCAAGAGTGGACAGAGTGTAGCGAGACCTTGATAGTCCAGACTGTTTTGACGGATGTTTTATCTCGCTATCAGGAATTAGCACGCTCAAGAGGAATAGAAATTGAAAATCAATTGACAGATGATACCAGGGTCGTCATGAGCCTCAAGGCATTGGATAAGGTTTTGACAAACCTGATTAGTAATGCAATTAAATATTCAGATAAGAATGGGCGCGTAATCATATCCGAGCAAGATGGCTATCTTTCTATCAAAAATACCTGCCAACCCCTTAATCAAGAAGAGTTAAATCATTTGTTTGATATTTTTTACCACTCTCAAGTTGTTACAGACAAGTCTGAAGGGTCTGGTTTAGGACTCTATATCGTGAATAACATCCTAGAAAGTTATCAAATGTCCTATAGTTTTCTCCCTTATGAACAGGGAATGGAATTTAAAATTTGCTTGCAAGCAGATTAGTTGTATAAAAGCAAAAGAACGAAATCTCTCCGTTCTTTTTGTTAAAGTTCACATAGGGTTTAACATATGAGAGTATTATTTTGTATATATGAAAAAGAAAGGATACTGGTATGGTATTAGCAATTATTTTTAGTAACCTTCCTCGTTCGATTGATTTTTAAAACGTTCGATGGAGAATGAGAAAACGAATCCTTAGCAATGGTGGGAAAAGAATTTGGGAGTTGAGAATACAAAACGATTAACGATGGTTCATATTGTTTTTTATCTCTCTTGCTTCGTTGAAACACTGGTGCACAAGACAAATTTTTGATGGCATGAGCATAGTTGGTTTAGTTTTGCTTATTTTTCCATGTTGATGTTATTGCTGGTCATTCACTTGTTGGGAGATATTTGGACAGTTAAGCTAATGCTTGTCAATAATCACAAATATGTAGATCATCCTCTCTTTCGAATTGTGAAACATCCCAATTACTTTTTAAATATTCTCCCTGAGCTAGTTGGTTTTAGCTTTGGTGAGTCATGCTTACGTAACTTTTATCTTTATTTTTTTCCTGTCTATGCGGTTATTCTTTATCAAAGAATAGCAGAAGAAGAGAAATTACTGCAAGAAGTTATCATTCCTAATGGAAGAATGAAAGGATAGCGAAAATAATATAGCAAATTTCATATACAATTCATATTGGCAGGATATACTGTAGTTAATTAAAATCGTGGAGGATATAGATATGTTTTAAATCAAATCATGAACGAAGAATGCGTTATTCCATTCGTAAATTTAGTGTAGGAGTAGCTAGTGTACTAGTAGCTAGCTTCTTTATGGGGAGTGTTGCTCATGCTGGTGAGATGAGCTCGAGTGCACCCACAAATAGTGCTAAGGTCACTGAACAAACTTCATCTAAAGATAAGGCAGGGAGAAAAACAAAGAAACTTCTTCTGAAAATAATAAAAAAACAGAGCCAGCTAGAGAAACTTTGAAAGATGCAAAAGAAAAAAATTAATAAAAGAGCTAGCGGAAAGTGACCTTCCTGCAGATAAAAAAGCAGCATATAAGCAGAAAATCGAACAGGCGAATGATACAGGAAGCTTGCTTTCGATAGATAATGATTTTCACCTAGACTTACTAGAACACCATGAAAAGCAGCATATGGAACAAGAAAGGAAGGAAAAAGAAAAATCAATCGAAAGATGAAAAACAAAGGTGAGTTTCCTCCGACTAAGGAGAGCTCGGAACAGTCTCAAGATACTTTCTACAAAAAGAGAACACAGGTGCGGTCGCTGAAATTCAAAAAACGTTTAAAAGAAGAAATTAGAAAAGGTACTCTACCAACTGAGCGGAAAGATTCCTTGATAAAAGAGATTGAGGGAGAAGATGACCGTGATAACCTAGAAACTTTGGAGAATAGTTATAGAGAGCTGGAAGATACTTTCAAAAAAATCAATGAAGAACTCGACCATCAAAAGAAATTGATTAGCGATATGGCAACTACAAAAGGTATCACCGAAGAGGATAAAAAGTTCTTTAGTAGGCGAAATCAATAAAATCAAAAGAGCGAGTTGTAAATGATTTTAAGAACGAGTCGGATAAATCACTCCAAACGATTAAACAAGAAGTTATTGCTGATCTCAGGTAAGTTATTCAAATCTTACAAAGCCTACGTTGAAAAAGAAATTCAAAACTACGTCAATGAACAAAGTGGACGAAAACATAAAGGAGAAAAAGCTAAACGAAAAAGAAGCAAACAGAGGATGCACATATCAAACAGTTACGCGAGTTGGAAAAAAGCGCTTCAACGAAACTCAGATCAGGCCACGAAAAACGAAGAGGTGCTGAAAGGCTAAACATATCTTCTCGATGAGATTGCAAAACTCAAAACATCAGATAATGGCAATAAAGAGACAACGAAACCGAGAGTACAAACGAAGTGCTACGGAGACTGATCAGCAAAAGATTTGGCTAGAAACAGATTTCGAAGCTAATCTATCGCTTTCTAAATCACATGAGTGAGCTGTTTAGATAGAACTAAGAAGGATCTGAAATCTGAGGACGAGTCTAAATTTGATGAATTAATTAAAACAATGCCTTAGGATTGTAAATAAATATAGATCGAAACTTACTAAAAGCTCAAACACAGAAAGAGAACTAGATCAGATTCTAGAAACAGCGAAGTCAGAGCTAAATGCTGCTGTAGAGAATTTCAAAAAGGGTTTAACGAAACCAACTGAGCCTCAAAAGAAAGCCTGATATGGAAGGTCATATTCCTCCAACTAAAGATGGGAAATCTCAGACACCGACTGAAGAAACGAAAGAGATAGAATCTTTGAAGAATAAGGCTAAGGAAGAGCTAAAAAAACTAGAGCAAGCTTTGGCTGAAGTGAATAACTATCCAGAGTTACCAGAAAATAACAGTGATTATAAGGTGCAGAAAAAAAGATATTTGGGAAGGATTCTAAAAAGATTGCTCCTGATAAAATAAAAGCATTTAGAGAACAGTTAGAAAAAGGTTCATACACTGCCAAAACTCTCCAAACGTTTATAGATGACTTTTATCTATTATCAAATCCATGCACAAATCGAAAAGATGACAAGACAAGTCGCTTTGTATCGAGAAAAATACGCGAAAATTCCTAGTCTAGAAAAAGAATTTGAATCAGGTATCAAGCAAACATGGAATAAGAATTATGCTACCTTAGAAGGGAAATATCTAGCGGATTACTTTAAGAACGAATTTCTTCCATCCTTTAATAAGATTCAGCAGATTGTGGAACTTCAGAAGGCTATCAGTCAGCTTGAAGAAGAAATGAAGACAGTTCCAGATGGAGCTAAGTTAACAGGAGAAGCTGGTTCTGCTTATGAAAAGGTCAGAAATCGCGCAAGCGAAATCATTAAACAAGGGAAAGAGCTTCTAGAACAAGTAAATATTACAGAAAAGCAGCTAGATACTCAGATAGGAGAGCTTCAGAAGAGCTTATCTGAATTGAAGGTAGTGAAGGCCAACTTAGTGCCAAAAGAAAGAAGATAAGAAAGAAATTCCAAAACCAGATTTACAACCAAGTCCTAAACCAGAAGGCAGAAACCCACACGCCGGCACAACCCGGTGCTGAAAATCAGAAGCCATCCACTCCAAAACCAGGTATGCAACCAAGTCCTCAACCAGAAGGCAAGAAACCACACACGCCGGCACAACCCGGTGCTGAAAATCAGAAGCCATCTGCTCCAAAAACCAGGTATGCAACCAAGTCCCTCAACCAGAAGGCAAAAAACCACAAACGCCGGCACAACCCTGGTACTGAAAGATCAGAAAGCCATCTACTCCAAAACCAGGTATGCAACCAAGTCCCTCAACCAGAAGGCAAGAAACCACACACGCCGGCACAACCTGGTACTGAGGATAAAAAGCCATCTACTCCAAAACCAGGTATGCAACCAAGCCCTCAACCAGAAGGCAAGAAACCGCAAACACCGGCACAACCCTGGTACTGAGGATCAAAAAGCCATCTGCTCCAAAACCAGGTATGCAACCAAGTCCTCAACCAGAAGGCAAAAACCACACCGCACAACCTGGTACGAAAGATCAAAAGCCATCTGCTCAAAACCGGGTATGCAACAAGCCCCTCAACCAGAGGTGAAAACCACACACACCGGCACTACCAAAGACACATAAAATCTTTACAGCAGCAGATGGCAAGACGAAAGTTTCAGTAGTATTTGATAAACCTACAGATGCTGATAAGTTACATCTCAAGGAAGTAACGACGAAAGAGTTGGCTGATAAAATTGCTCGTAAAACGGAGGAGGAACAGTTCGTGTGTTTGACTTATCTCTTTCTAAAGGAGGCAAGGAAACTCATGTCAATGGAGAACGAACTGTTCGGCTCGCGCTTGGGCAGACTGGTTCGGATGTTCACGTCTATCACGTAAAAGGAAAAATGGCGACCTTGAGCGTATTCCTTCTAAAGTTGAAAATGGGCAAGTTGTCTTTTAAAACGAACCACTTCAGTTTGTTTGCGATTAAGACACTTTCTAAGAATCAAAACATGTCACTACACCTAAGCAGACTAAAGCCGTCTATCCAAGATAGTCAGACACAGATAGGAGAGAGCCAAACTGGAAAATTCCAGAATAAAGAAGTTAATCATAAACCACTGGCTACTGGAAAATGAAACAGTGGCAAAAGGAAATCCTACATCAGCAACTGAGAAGAAATTGCCATCTACAGGAGTGGCGTCTAATCTAGTTCTTGAGATCATTGGTCTCCTTGGTTTGATTGGAACTTCATTCATCGCGATGAAAAGAAGAAAATAATGATTCAGTTTTTTAAAAATATCCACTTTCGATATTTAGCATTTGATTGGTTAACCATTGAAGATCCCTAAAGATTTTACTTATAATTGGTATCTAATAATTATAAGTCATTTTCATATAGAGATGAAACTAAGATATAAAAAGAGAAGGCTAGTGAACCACAAAAAGTTAGAGTTTTTTTATGTCCAACTTTTGAGGGCAGTATAAAGATGGCCTTCTCTTTTTGTATACCTTTTATAAAAAGTAATAAAAAAACTATTGACAAAATAAAAATATAGTATATAATAAAAAAACATAGAAAAATAAAAATATCAAAAAAATTATAAAAAGGTAAAAGCGTTTATGAAAAAGAAAACAGCAGTGGTATTTGGGACCTTTGCCCTCTCCATCAGGGCATATCGATCTGATCCAGCGAGCGAAGCGTCAGTGTGACCAGGTCTGGGTAGTCGTTTCAGGCTACGAGGGAGACCGAGGTGAGCAGGTAGGTTTAAGTCTTCAAAAACGATTTCGCTATATCCGAGAGGCTTTTCGTGATGACGAGTTGACCTCTGTCTGCAAGCTGGATGAGACCAACCTTCCCCGTTACCCTATGGGCTGGCAGGAGTGGTTGGACCAGATGTTAGCGGAGATTTCCTATGATGAAACCCAGCAAGAACTGACTTTCTTTGTGGGAGAAGAAGAATACCAGCAAGAACTAGCTAAACGTGGATTTTGAGCACCGTCTTTGCAAGAAAGAAAGTTTGGTATCTCAGCGACTATGATTCGAGAAAATCCAAGCAAATATTGGAAATACATCGCTCAACCCTTCCGTCGTCAGTTTACCAAGAAAGTCTTGATTATGGGAAGTGCCAGCAATGGGAAGACCACTCTAGCCAAGGATTTGGCAAGGTATTACGATGCGCCCGTTAGTCTGGAATACGCGCGTGAGTACCAGATCAAAAACAATGTCCGCGACGATGAATTGACTCCAAAGGATTACTACTATCTCCTTTTAGGGCAGTATGACCAGACCTCAAAGCTAATCGATAGCAATGCCAATCGAGGCCTAGTGATAGCTGATACCAACTCCTTGGTAACCAAGGGCTACTATGACTATTACATGGAGACTGAGGACCAAGAGGACTTATCAGGAGAAACCTTTGACAATCTCTTTGCCTCTATCTTGGCCAAGGAAAAATGGGACTTGATTCTCTTTGTGCAACCTGTCGGTTCCTATGTCAATGACGGATTTAGAGATATGACCATGGCGGAAGACCATATTCGCTACAGTTTTTCCCAGCATTTGGATCAGATGAGGGAGCGATACTTAACCACCATTCCACTAGTTTATCTAGCGGAGGATTACCTAGGCAATTATGAAGCAGCAAAAGTGGCTATTGATGCCATTTACCAAGCAGATTAGGAGAAAAATATGAAAAACTAACTGAAAAAATCACACAATTTATCGAAAACTTTAAAAATGTCCATGCAGAAGCCCGCAAGATTGGTTTTGCAGGAATCATGCGCCTGCTCTGGAAAGATCTCTTTGTCGGTCGTAGCCTTTTCCAGTGGTTGTATCTCATCGCCTTGTCAAGTGTTCCCTTGATCTTGGAATTCACACAAAATACGGAAAGTCATGACTGGCTGAGCTTGTTTGCATCCTGGACTGGGATTGTCTGTGTTATCTTGGTAGCAGAAGGTCGTGCGAGCAATTATCTCTTTGGGGCTATTAACTCAGCTATCTATTTGATTTTGGCCATGAATGCGACTTTTTATGGCGAAGTTTTGACGACCGTTTACTTCTTTGTCATGCAGCCGATTGGTCTCTATGCTTGGCTGTCCAATCGTATCAATGACCAAGGAAAACCAGAAGAATCCCACTTTGAAGCTAAGAAATTATCTGTGCTTGACTGGCTCAAGTACTTGGTTTTGACTGCTATTATCTGGATTGGCATGGGCTTGGCTTACCAAAGTATCAATAGCGCTCGCCCTTTCCGTGATAGTGTTACCGATGCGACCAATGGTGTTGGTCAGCTCTTGATGACACGTCTCTACCGTGAGCAATGGATTTTCTGGATTGCAACCAATCTCTTTAGTATCTACCTCTGGTGGGGTGAAAATATCCACATCCAAGGGATGTACTGGGTATACACACTCAATAGTCTAGTGGGATGGTACCAATGGACCAAGGCAGTTCGAAAGGAGGCATAAGATGGCAGATATAAAGATTCCAGCCGGGATGACGGAAAAAGAATATTATGAAATCTATGCCAGTCAGGAGGAGTTTTTAGACTGGTACTACAAGCAGGAACTCCCTCAATATGAAAAACCAAGTGTGACAGTGGATATGGTGGCCTACTGCATTGTCGAAGGAAAGATCAAGCTCCTGCTGATCCGTCGCAAGGCTCACCCTTATCAAAACTGTTTGGCCTTAGTTGGAGGCTTTATGGACAAAGGAGAAGATGCTGCACATGCCTGTCAACGCGAGGTGAGAGAAGAAGTCAATCTCGATCTACCTTTGGAAAAAATTGAGCAATTAATGACCGTATCAACCCCTGGGCGTGATCCGCGAGACTGGACAGTGACCATTGCCCACTTGGTGTACCTACCTAGCCGCGCATTAGAGCTCGTTCAGGCAGGAGACGATGCCAAGGATGTCGTTTTCGTAGATGTCGATTTCCAGACAGGCAAATGCTTCCTAGAGGGAGTGGAGCTGGACGAGCAAGCCTTCGCCTTTGACCATTATGCCATTATCCAAGAATCCATCAAACGAATCCAAGGCCGTCTCGACTGGAATCCGACCTTCCTTTATCTGCTGGAAGAGGAGTTCACTGTTTACGAAGGAACTGAACTAGTTAATCTCATCAACCCCGGTCGCCCAATTGTCAGCAATAACTTTCTCGTAAAATACGGCGAATATGTAGAAGAGGTTGGGCTCAAACGAGTGCCTAAAAAGAAACCAAGAAAAACCTATCGATTGAAATAAAAGTGAGGCCGGGACAAAGTTCCCGCCCTCTTTATTTATTATCATTTTTTATGAATGGCTATCTTTCTTAGAATTACACAAGAGCGGTGCAAAAAATAGGACTCTAATCTAAAAAATTTTCTATTTTTTCGTTTTCGATTACGAATAGAAATAGTGGAGGAACAATTTTTTTAAACTAGGTTTCTCTAAATAGTTGACAGATTTCAAAACCCTAATGTTACAATTATATTACAAAAAGATTTCTTAACATTTCAAAAAAATGTTACAAAGGAGTAGAAAAATGAAAAAGAAAACCTATATCAAATTGATGGCAGTGACTGTATTGGCTTCTACCTTGCTACTGGGAGCTTGTGGAAATAAAAACGAAACCACTCAAAGCAGCAGCTCTGCAAAAACAAGTCAATCATCAAGTTCTAAAGCGGCTTCTTCTAGCAAAGAAAGCAAGACTCAAAAATCTTCAAGCTCAGCTTCATCTGAAAAAGGCTCAGGCATCTTCTGGTCAGTCTTCTACAACGGCAGATCAGTCACAAGCGAAACAGGCACCTGAATCAAGACAAGAGCAAGCAGCTCCCAGTCAACAAGCCCCTTCTCAGGCACCATCAACTCAGCAAGGCTCTCAAGCCCAGTCTAACCAGTCAAGCTATGATCCAACAACTGACCGCAAACTTCAAGACAAGCAAGCAGAACACAACAAACGCTACAAGGGTGTTTTAACCATGGTCGATGGTGATTTCTCAGCAGCTGCAGGCAACTGGAAGGGAGCAAATGGCGAAACTATTACGGTTTCATCAGGGGGCCAATTTACAGTAGAAACTGCAGATGGAAAGAAAGAAAACTATTCTATTAGAGGCTACTCTTACACTCTTGATGATGGCAAGTATAATGCCAAAATCGGTGGAGGAAAAATCATCCAAATTACAACAGGTGCGGATGGTAAAGTTTCCAGTGTTGCCTTGATTCAATAATAAAATTTGGTGTTTTAACTCTTACTAGAAATCGTTCTGTAAAAGAGTGAGTCAACTGTTTTTCACTTAGTTTCTCCAAGAGAAAGTGGTATAATAAAAAAATCAAAGGAAAACGAGTGATAATACATGGCGGATAAATTAATCTTACCTCAAAACACACGATTGATGGGAGTATTTCTTGGATTTGTAGGTGGTTCTTTGGATGTGTTTTGCCATATTCAATACCATAGTTTGGTAGCGACACAGACAGGGAATATTCTCCTATTGATATCTGATTGGCACGACTCAAATGTTATCAATACGATGCTACGATTCTGCTCCATTATTTTCTTTTCTCTAGGATTTCTGTTTGCATTGCACATGAAAGAATACCGCAAAACGGCCTACTGGCGGGTTAAGATGCTGCTCCCTTTATTTATTGGAACTCTTATTCTACCTTTCTTTTCACGATTTCCTCTATTAGAAGTTCCTTTCATCGCTTTTGGAACAGGAATGATGATGCTAACATTTACGGGCAGTTTGATTGAAGATCATCCCTATGTCATTTTTATGACGTCTGGAAATTACCGAAAGATGTTGACCGCTTTGTATCGCATTGCTAGAAGAGAAGGAAATATCCAAGAATACCGTCGTCAGGCCTTAAATTATGGGATTGTTGTGGGAAGTTTCATAGTGGGCGCAATCAGCTTGGCTGTATTGATGCATTTTCTTCATGAATGGTCTATATGGATTATCAGCCTCAATTTGTTTTTGATTATGTCCTACTATATAGCTAGAGTGAAGCAATTAGATTTACAAGATGAAAACATATAAAAAACGGCAAGACTCATTTTTGAGCTTTGCCGTTTTTGTGAGTTGTAGATGTGAGACTATGCTTTGTCTAGTTGCAAGAGGGCCTCAATCTCTGCCAGAGTGCTAGCTTGTGAAATAGCTCCACGAAGCTTTGGCTGCACCAGATGTACCACGAAGGTAGTGAGGAGCGAGACCACGGAATTCACGAACTGCTACGTTTTCTCCTTTGAGGTTAATCAAGCGTTTCAAATGTTCGTAGGCGATTTTCATCTTGTCTTCAAAGGTCAAATCAGGAAGGATTTCTCCTGTTTCAAAGTAGTGGTTGATTTGGTTGAAGAGGTAGGGATTTCCCATGGCTGCTCGGCCAATCATAACTGCGTCAGCACCAACTTCTTCGATGCGTTGTTTAGCATCTTGAACTGTACGGATGTCACCGTTGGCGATAAATGGAATCTTGGTCAGAGCTTGGGCTACGTCGTGCAAGGTCTCAAGGTCAGCGTGGCCAGTATACATTTGTTCACGGGTACGGCCATGCATGGCGAGGGCAGAGACACCAGCAGCCTCAGCGGCGAGGCATTCTCAACTGCTAGGGATGGGTCAGACCAGCCGGTGCGCATTTTGACAGTGAGGGGGATATCAAGGACAGATTGGACCTTGTTGATAATAGAGTAGATCTTGTCTGGGATCCTTGAGCCACATAGCGCCAGCTTCGTTCTTCACGATTTTGTTAACTGGGCAGCCCATGTTGATATCGACGATATCGGTCTTGGTGTTTTCTTGGATGAATTCTGCTGCGCGTGCGAGGCTGTCTTCATCGCTACCAAAAAGTTGGATAGAAACAGGGTTTTCGCCTTCATCGATATGAAGCATGTGCAGGGTTTTTTCGTTGTTGTATTGGATTCCCTTGTCAGAGACCATTTCCATGACAACGAGTCCAGCTCCGAGCTCTTTTGCGATGGTACGAAAGGCTGAGTTGGTGACACCAGCCATGGGTGCTAAAACAGTACGATTGGGAATCTCAACATTGCCAATCATAAAGGGTGTATTAAGATTTGTCACGAATGAGTTCCTCCAGGTCGTTTTCATCAAAGTTATAAGTTGTTTGGCAGAATTGGCAAGTGATTTCTGCCCCGTGGTCTTCCTCTTTCATTTCCTCTAGGTCTGAATTTGGAAGGCTGGCAAGAACGTTTAAAAAGCGGTCTTTGCTGCAGTCACATTGGAAACGGATTTCTTCTTCAGATAGACGTTTGTAGGATTCGTCACCATAGATAGCCTTGAGGAGGGCTTCGATATGGTCATCGCTTTCCAGAAGGGTTGAGATAGCTGGCATTTCTTGGATGCGTTTTTCAAAGCGAGCAATCTCTTCTTCCTTGGCTCCTGGCAATACTTGGAGAAGAAACCACCTGCAACTTTGACCTTGTCGTCTTTCGTCCAAAAAGGACATTGAGGCCGACTGCTGAAGGGGTTTGTTGACTTTCTGTCAGGTAATAGGCCAAGTCTTCACCGATTTCCCCAGAGATGAGAGGAGTCATGGAGTTGTAGGATTTCCAGTACCGTAGTCTGTGATAACGAGAAATTGACCATTTCCGACAAAAGGTCCGACAAGGACTTCACCCAGTTGCAGTCTTTTTGATGTCAACACCTGGATTTTTGCACGTAGCCTTTGACGTTGCCCTTGGTATCTGCGACCGTGATGATGGCACCGAGAGAGCTCGTTCCAAGAACTTTTAACCGTTAGCTTGGTATTTCCTTTTTTTCATTGGCTGCGAGAATCTGGCTAGCGATAAAGGGTACGACCAAGTGCAACAGTTGAACTGGCTTGAGTTTGATGTTTTTTTCCTGAGCAGTGCGGACGGTTTCTGTGCTATCAAGGACAAAAAGCACGAAAGGCTCCGCTTTCTGATATTGTTTTAATAATTTTATCCATAGCTACTATTTTTAGCATAAAAAAATGCCCAAAGGGGAGCCGTGTGTTTGCTGTCATTTTTTTAAACTGTTTAATGTGTGATGACTAGGTGTAGGAGTTTTGAAGAAATAGAAATTTTTGTAACATTTTCTGTTAATATTTTAACTTTATCTTAAAATAAGCTAAAACGAACTTTTTAAGTTATGGTAAACAGTTGAAAAAAAGGTTGATAAAAGTGGTAAAATGTTAGGAAGATAAGTTACTAATAGTGCGTATTTGTAGCTTTGATAGAAATGATATATTAATGGATAGCTTATGAAAAAACAACGAAATCTGCATATATTCTTAGGCCGAACGGCCCTATATTTTGTAATCTTGCTTGGCCTGCTTTATTTTTTTAGTTACCTTGGGCAGGGACAAGGTGGCTTTATTTATAATGAGTTCTAGTTTAAAGGAGAAAAGGAACAGTGTCTAATAAACCGATAAAAGATATGATTGAAACGATTGAGCACTTTGCTCAAACACAGCCAACATATCCTGTCTATAATGTTTTAGGTCAAGAGCATACTTATGGTGATCTGAAGGCTGATTCAGATAGTTTAGCTGCAGCTATCGATCGACTTGGCTTGCCTGAGAAATCACCAGTCGTCGTTTTTGGTGGTCAGGAATATGAGATGTTGGCTACCTTTGTAGCACTGACTAAGTCAGGTCATGCCTACATTCCAATTGACAGCCATTCGGCCTTGGAACGAGTTTCTGCTATCGTAGAAGTTGCAGAGCCAAGTTTGATTATTGCCATCTCAGATTTTCCATTGGAGCAAGTCTCTACGCCAATGCTGACTTTAGCTCAGGTTCAAGAAGCCTTTGCTCAAGGGGATAGCTATGAGATGACGCATCCAGTCAAGGGAGATGATAATTACTACATCATCTTTACTTCTGGTACGACCGGTAAGCCTAAGGGGGTGCAGATTTCCCATGACAATCTCCTCAGCTTTACCAACTGGATGATTACAGATAAGGAATTTGCGACGCCAAGTCGTCCGCAAATGCTGGCTCAGCCTCCTTATTCTTTTGACCTATCTGTTATGTACTGGGCGCCAACCTTGGCACTAGGTGGTACGCTTTTCGCTCTTCCTTCAGCCATTACTCAGGACTTCAAAAAACTCTTTGCGACGATTTTTTCATTGCCAATCGCTATCTGGACATCAACGCCTTCCTTTGCAGATATGGCCATGTTGTCAGAAGACTTCAATAGCGAGAAAATGCCAGGGATCACGCATTTCTACTTTGATGGTGAAGAATTGACGGTCAAAACAGCTCAAAAACTGCGCGAACGTTTCCCAAATGCCCGTATTATCAATGCTTACGGTCCAACAGAAGCGACAGTAGCCCTATCAGCTGTTGCTGTAACAGAAGAGATGTTGACGACTCTCAAACGCCTTCCAATCGGCTATACCAAGGCTGATTCTCCAACCTTTGTCATTGATGAGGAAGGTAAGAAACTGCCAAATGGTGAACAGGGAGAAATCATTGTTTCTGGACCAGCTGTTTCAAAAGGCTATATGAACAATCCTGAAAAAACGGCAGAAGCCTTCTTTGAGTTTGAAGGTCTTCCAGCCTACCATACAGGAGATGTAGGAACTATGACAGATGAGGGCTTGCTTCTCTATGGTGGACGCATGGACTTCCAGATTAAGTTTAATGGTTATCGCATTGAGCTTGAAGATGTCTCTCAAAACCTCAACAAGTCTCGCTATATCGAGTCGGCTGTTGCTGTCCCACGTTATAACAAGGACCACAAGGTACAAAATCTACTGGCCTATGTCATCCTAAAGGACGGCGTTCGTGAACAGTTTGAGCGTGATATCGATATTACCAAGGCTATTAAGGAAGATCTAGCAGATATCATGATGTCCTATATGATGCCTTCTAAGTTTCTTTATCGAGATAGTTTGCCGCTAACGCCTAATGGTAAAATTGATATCAAGGGCTTGATTAACGAGGTAAACAGTAGATGATGGAGCTTTATAAACAGCTACCTCATTTGGAACCTTATGGTAATCTTCAGTACTTTTTATACGTAATTGCTGCGACTTTACCTATCTTTATCGGTCTTTTTTTCAAGAAACGTTTTGCCTTGTATGAGGTGCTTGTTAGTCTCTTCTTTATCGTCACCATGTTGGTCGGTGGAAAGACGAATCAAATAAGCGCTTTGATCCTTTATGTTATCTGGCAAGTACTGCTTGTATCTTTCTACAAAAGGTACAGGAAAAAGCGGGATAGTAAATGGATATTTTACCTGGTTAGCTTTCTATCTCTATTGCCTATCGTCTTTGTGAAAGTATCTCCTGCTATTCATGGACCTCAATCTTTGTTTGGCTTTTTAGGGATTTCTTACTTAACCTTTCGTGCAGTTGGGGTTATCGTTGAGTTGAGAGACGGTGTCATCAAGGATTTAACGATTTGGCAATTCTTACGTTTTCTTCTCTTTATGCCGACTTTCTCAAGTGGTCCCATTGATCGTTTTAAACGCTTCAATGAAAATTACGAGACCATTCCTGAGCGGGATGAGCTGATGGATATGCTAGAAGAGGCTGTCAAAGTATATCATGCTTGGCTTCCTCTACAAGTTTATCTTGGCCCATATTTTTAGGGAGAGACATTATTGCCTCCGCTGAAAAATTTGGCCTTGCAGACAGGTGGTTTCTTTAACCATTATGCTCTGGCAGTGATGTATACCTTTCGGTCTAGAATTGTTCTTTGACTTTGCGGGCTACTCTATGTTTGCCTTAGCCATCTCCAATTTGATGGGGATTCATAGTCCCATCAACTTTAACAAGCCCTTTTTGTCTAGGGATTTAAAAGAGTTTTGGAATCGCTGGCACATGAGTCTGTCTTTCTGGTTTCGTGACTTTGTCTTTATGCGGATGGTTATGGTCATGACCAGAAAGAAGATCTTTAAAAATCGCAATGTGACCTCAAGTGTAGCCTATATCCTCAATATGCTGATTATGGGGTTTTGGCATGGTGTGACCTGGTACTACATCGCCTATGGACTTTTTCATGGGATTGGGACTGGTTATCAATGATGCTTGGGTTCGTAAGAAAAAGGCGCTCAATAAAGAACGGAAAAAAGCTGGGAAGGGTTCCTTACCTGAGAATCGCTGGATTCAGTTGCTTGGCATGGTTGTCACCTTCCATGTCGTGATGGTTTCATTCTTAATCTTTTCTGGATTTTTGAATGATTTATGGTTTAAAAAAATAGAAAAGGATATAAAAAAAATGGATATCAAATCAGAAGTTATTGAAATTATTGATGAGTTGTTTATGGAAGATGTTTCTGACATGATGGATGAAGATCTTTTTGATGCCGGTGTCTTGGATAGCATGGGAACGGTTGAATTGATTGTTGAGATTGAAAAACCGTTTTGACATTCGTGTTCCAGTGACGGAGTTCGGTCGTGATGACTGGAATACGGCTAATAAAATCGTAGCAGGTATCACGGAGTTAAAGAATGCTTAAACGCTTGTGGCTGATCTTCGGTCCTATCTTCATTGCTGGATTTTTGGTTCTTCTACTCATCTTTTTTATCCAAGTACAACAAGCCATAATCTGACGGAGGAGAAGTACTCAGCGGCTTCTGTTAGTAGAGAGAGTTTTAAAGAGAGAAGCCAAAAAAGTGAGGGCCCTTACGGATCCCAAATATGCGTTTTGTCCCTTTTCTAGGGTCAAGTGAATGGGATTCGATTTGATAGTGTCCATCCAGCTGTTTTAGCAGAAAAAAATACAATCGTCCCTATCGTCCTTACTTTTCTAGGTCAGGCAGGAGCAGCCTCTCTAATCAATATTTTGGTTTGCAGCAAATTTCTGCCAGAAATAGAGAAAAAGCAGGCGGTGTTTGTCATTTCTCCTCAGTGGTTTACGGAGACAGATTATGAGCCGCAGCGTTTTCAGAGATTTTTTAATAGTGACCAGTTGACAGCTTTTTGGAAAAATCAATCTGGGTGACATCTGCGGCTAAGCATGCAGCTATTCGTTTGTTGAAGCAGAATCCCGAGTGTGGCATTGAAAGGCATTCTTCAAAAAGCTGTCAAAAGGGAGAGGAATTGTCAGATGTTGATCGAGCTTACTCATCGATATCTTTTGCACGATTCAACGAAAAAGCAATCCTCTCTCTTTGGACAATTTTTCCATTCGAGGACAAACTCAAGTACAAAGAACATGTGGAAAACTATTTAAAAGATCTTCCGGATCAATTTTTCTTATGATGAGTTGAAGAAAAATTGCTCGTAAGGATGCAGAAGCAAATACGACCAATAACGATATGGGGATGGAAAATCATTTCTATACGTATGAGGTCAAAAAGACTTTAAAAAAATGGGAAGGGTATCAAAAAAATTACAACTTCCTCAAGTCATCTGAGTACAATGATTTGCAGCTGGTCCTCAATCAATTTGCAAAATCGAAGGTCAATGTGCTCTTTGTCATTCAACCGGTCAATAAGAAATGGATGGAATACACAGGGCTCAGTGAAGAGATGTATCAACATGCAGTGGAGAAAAATTCGTTACCAATTAGAAAGTCAGGGGCTTTACCAATATTGCTGACTTTTTCAAAAAAATGGAGGAGAACCCTTATTTTGTTAAAGGATACCATTCATCTAGGTTGGTTGGGTTGGTTGGCTTTTTGATAAGGTTGCCAATCCCTTCTTGACGGATCCGAAAACCAGCTCCAGACTACAAGATGAATGACCGCTTCTTTAGCAAGGACTGGGCGACCTATGATAGGAACATCAAAGATTTCCAATAAAATAAGATAAAAGTTTGGGATTGGAACCCAAGCTTTTTTTGTTTAAATAGCGAATGTTTTAGATGGAAATAAGTCAAAAGGTTTCAAATTTTTCTAGAAATATCGTATAATATAAAGGAAAAAGAAAAGAAAAAGGATTTCAAAATGAATAAACGTTCTTTGTTACCTGTCTTATCGACAGCTCTATTAGCCCCAGCCTTTTTAGCTGGACAAGTCTACGCTGAAGAAGCAACAACTCCTGCAGAAAGTTCAGCTGTTGTAGCGACTCCTGCCACGTCGGAGACTCCTGCTCCTGTGTTGAACCCTGCAGCGCCAGCAACCCCAACAAATGAGGTAGAGACTCCGGCAACCGTTGCATCTGCAGAAGCTCCGGCAGTTCCTGTTGAATCTACTAAAAGCGAAGAAAAGGACACCGTTATCTTACACACCAATGATGTCCATGGTCGTATTGTAGAGGAAAAAGGGAGTGATTGGAGATGCTAAGTTAGCGACTGTCATTGAGCAGGAACGTGCGAAATCAAATCAAAATACTCTAGTTGTTGATGCGGGAGACGCTTTCCAAGGTTTACCGATTTCCAACTCTACTAAGGGTGAAGCGCGTGCTGAAATTCTCAATCAGATGCAGTATGATGCCATGGCAGTAGGAAACCATGAGTTTGACTTTGGTTTGGACGAAGCTAAGAAATACAAGGAAATCTTGAAATTCCCATTACTTAGTTCAAATACCTACGTCAATGGTGCTCGTCTCTTTGAAGCTTCTACAATCGTTGATAAAGATAAGACTGTGGAAGGTGATGAGTTTGTTGTAATCGGCGTGACAACACCTGAAACAGCTACCAAAACTCACCCTAAAAACATTAAAGGGGTAACTTTTACAGATCCAATCTCTGAAGTCAATAAGGTCATCGAAGAAGTTCAAGCCAAGGCTCGTGCAGAAGGTAAGGACTACAAACACTATGTTGTGCTGGCTCACTTGGGTGTGGATACCACAACCCCAGTAGAATGGCGTGGTTCAACTTTGGCAGAAGCCTTGTCTAAAAATCCTCGTTTGAAAGGGAAACGCGTAACAGTTATCGACGGTCACTCTCATACAGTAGCTTCCACAACTTATGGCGACAATGTTACCTATAACCAAACAGGAAGTTACCTTCATAATGTTGGGAAAATCACCTACAAATCACGTCAGCTTTTGGGCAATCCAACTCAGATTCCGGCTGCTGATGCTAAAAAATTACCAGCTAATCCAACAGTTGAAAAACTAGTCAAAGACATTAAACAAAAATACGACGCTGAAAATGCTGTTGAAGTCGTCTCAAACAGCCCTGTAGAACTCAACGGTGATCGTGAAAATGTTCGAGTTCGTGAAACCAACCTCGGAAACGTCGTGGCAGACTCTCTCTATCAGTATGGTCAAACAGGATTTAGCCATCCGACAGACATCGCTGTGACAAATGGTGGTGGCTTGCGTGAAACCATTGCAAAAGGCAAACCAATCACTAAAGGAAATGTCATTGCCGTTCTTCCATTTGGAAATACCATCTCACAAATCCAAGTGACTGGGGCAACAAGTCTTTGGATATGTTTGAAAAAGTCACTCGGATCTATCTTTGCAGGTCGATAAGGATGGCAAGAAGGTCTTGGATGAGAACGGACAACCATTGCTAGAACCAAGTGGTGGCTTCTTGCAAGTTTCAGGTGTGAAGGTCTACTATGATACCAATCTACCATCAGGTAAACGTGTCTTGGCCATCCAGGTTAAAAACCGTGCGACTGGTCGTTATGACCTCCTAGACCTCGCAAAAACCTACTATCTTGCAACCAATGATTTCCTAGCTGCGGGTGGCGATGGCTACACGATGTTAGGGTGGTGCGCGAAGAAGGGTCCCTTCTATGGATGCAGCCTTTGAAGAGTATCTGAAAACAGCTGATTTGACCCAGTATGAAAAGATCAATCCCGAACTCACGGACGATTTCTGTGGATTCTAAAAACTTTAGTCTACCAGTAGAAACGCCTCAAACGAATGCAGCTGCTAGCGATGCGACTACGAATGTACCACTTACTTATGAGGTGGCAGGTCAATTTAGCAAGAAGGCAGTTGTCTCAGAAAAAGCTCTCCCAAATACAGGAAGTGAACAATCCATCTTCTTGCTCTTGATGGGAATGGTAGCTGGTCTGGCAGGTATCTTATCGAGCCGAAAACCAAAGCTAAAAATAGGTTAAATTTCACATCTAGAAGAGTCTAGGGAAACGTTTTTACGCCTTTTTCCCTTGACTCTTTTTTGGTTTATGATATAATTAACCAGTAAAGAATCGGTGGCTATCTATGTTTTTTTACGAAAAAGATAGCTAGGGAAGGAGTAACACATGAGACAGCTTGCACAGGAAATCGATAACTTTTTAAACGAGGTGATCTTGAGATCTGAGAACCAGCATGAAATTCTGATCGGGCATTGCACGAGTGACGTTGCCTTGACCAATACTCAGGAACACATCCTCATGCTCTTGTCAGAAGAATCCCTAACCAACTCGGAGTTGGCCCGTCGCCTTAATGTCAGTCAGGCGGCAGTGACCAAGGCTATCAAAGTCTTTGGTCAAAGAGGGCATGTTAGAGACATCCAGAGATCCAAAAGATGCGCGTGTGATTTTTTACCAACTGACAGAACTAGCTCGACCAGTGGCAGAGGAACACCACCATCATCATGAACACACGCTCTTAGCCTATGAACAAGTGGCAAGTCAGTTTACTCCAAATGAACAAGAAGTTATCCAGCGGTTTTTAACTGCTTTAGTAGGAGAAATCAAATAATGCGGTATATTACAGTAGAGGACTTGTCTTTCTATTATGACAAAGAACCTGTCCTCGAGCACATCAACTACAGTGTTGATAGTGGGGAGTTTGTCACCCTGACTGGTGAAAATGGGGCTGCCAAGACGACGCTGATTAAGGCAAGTCTAGGCATCTTGCAGCCAAGATTTGGCAAGGTAACCATCTCAAAGACAAATACTCATGGGAAAAAGCTTAGGATAGCCTATCTTCCCCAGCAGATAGCCAGTTTTAATGCTGGCTTTCCAAGTACAGTTTATGAATTTGTCAAGTCGGGTCGTTATCCGCGAAAGGGCTGGTTCCGTCGCTTGAATGCTCATGATGAGGAACATATCAAGGCCAGTCTAGACTCGGTTGGTATGTGGGAACACCGTGACAAACGAATTGGTTCCCTCTCGGGAGGGCAAAAGCAACGAGCAGTTATTGCACGGATGTTTGCTTCTGACCCAGATATCTTTGTCTTGGATGAGCCGACGACAGGGATGGATGCTGGAAGCAAAAATGAATTTTACGAACTCATGCACCATAGTGCCCATCATCATGGCAAGGCTGTTTTGATGATTACCCATGACCCTGAGGAGGTCAAGGACTATGCGGATCGCAATATTCATCTAGTGCGCAATCAAGATTCGCCATGGCGTTGTTTCAACGTTCACGAAAGCGACCAGGAGGTGGAACATGCTTAGTTTGTTATCCTATGACTTTATGCAGCGTGCCTTCTTGGCGGTCATTGCCATGAGTCTCTTTTCTCCAGTTCTTGGGACCTTTCCTTATCTTACGTCGTCAGAGTCTCATGAGCGATACCCTCAGTCACGTTTCTCTATCAGGAGTAGCCTTTGGTCTGGTTTTGGGGATTTCTCCAACTATTTCAACCATTGCTATCGTCTTGATCGCTGCGGTCTTTCTAGAGTATCTCCGGACAGTCTATAAGAACTTTATGGAAATCGGGACTGCCATCCTCATGTCAACAGGACTTGCAGTCTCCCTTATCGTGATGAGTAAGGGGAAAAGTTCGAGTTCCATGAGTTTGGACCAATATCTCTTTGGTTCGATTGTGACCATTAGCCAGGAGCAGGTGATATTTCCTCTTTGCCATTGCTGCAGTCGTTTTGCTCTTGACTTTCTTATTTTTGCGACCAATGTATATCCTGACTTTTGATGAGGACACGGCTTTTGTAGATGGCTTGCCCAGTTCGTACCATGTCTATCCTCTTTAACATGGTGACAGGGGTGGCCATTGCCCTTATGATTCCAGCAGCAGGAGCTCTTTTGGTATCGACCATTATGGTCTTGCCAGCTAGTATTGCCCTTCGTCTGGGGAAAAACTTCAAATCCGTTATGTTACTAGCCAGCGCTATTGGCTTTTTGGGAATGGTGGCAGGACTTTATATTTCCTACTATGCGGAAACCCCTGCTAGCGCTAGTATCACCATTATCTTTGTAGCTGTCTTTTTGTTAGTCAGTCTACTGAAACGTTTTATCAAATAGGAGAATGAAATGAAAAAACTGAGCTTACTACTAGCTAGTCTATGTGCCCTGTTTTTAGTGGCTTGTTCCAATCAAAAACAGGCAGATGGGAAACTCAATATCGTGACAACCTTTTACCCTGTCTACGAATTTACCAAGCAAGTCGCAGGAGATACTGCTAATGTAGAACTCCTAATCGGTGCTGGTACAGAACCTCACGAATACGAACCGTCTGCCAAGGCAGTTGCCAAAATCCAAGACGCAGATACCTTTGTCTATGAAAATGAAAATATGGAAACTTGGGTTCCTAAATTGCTAGAATCCTTGGATAAGAAAAAGGTGAAAACCATCAAGGCGACAGGTGATATGCTCCTCTTGCCAGGTGGTGAAGAAGAAGAGGAAGGGCATGATCATGGTGGTGAAGGTCACCATCACGACTACGATCCCCATGTTTGGTTATCACCAGTTCGTGCCATTAAACTAGTAGAACATATCCGTGACAGCTTGTCAGCAGATTATCCTGATAAAAAAGAGACCTTTGAAAAGAACGCTGCTGCCTATATCGAAAAATTGCAAGCCTTGGACAAGGCCTACACAGAAGGCTTGTCTCAAGCTAAACAAAAGAGCTTTGTGACGCAACACGCTGCCTTTAACTACCTTGCCTTGGACTACGGTCTCAAGCAAGTATCCATCTCAGGTCTCTCTCCAGATGCAGAGCCATCAGCTGCTCGTCTGGCAGAATTGACAGAGTACGTCAAGAAAAATAAAATTGCCTATATCTACTTTGAAGAAAATGCCTCACAAGCCCTAGCCAATACACTCTCAAAAGAGACAGGTGTCAAAACAGATGTCCTCAATCCTTTAGAAAGTCTGACAGAAGAGGACACCAAGGATGGAGAAAATTACATCTCTATCATGGAGAAAAACCTCAAGGCTTTGAAACAAACAACAGACCAAGAAGGACCAGAAATCGAGCCCGAGAAGGAAGAAAACACCAAGACAGTTCAAAATGGTTACTTTGAGGATGCAGATGTCAAAGACCGCACCTTGAGTGACTATACTGGTAACTGGCAGTCAGTCTATCCTTTCCTTGAAGATGGAACTTTTGATCAAGTCTTTGACTACAAGGCTAAGTTGACTGGCAAGATGACCAAGGATGAGTACAAGGCCTACTATAGAAAAGGCTATCAGACAGATGTGACCAAAATCAACATCACGGACAACACTATGGAATTTGTTCAAGGTGGCCAAAGTAAGAAATTCACCTACAAGTATGTCGGCAAGAAAATCTTGACTTATAAGAAAGGCAATCGTGGTGTGCGCTTCCTCTTTGAAGCGACAGATGCGGACGCTGGACAGTTCAAGTATGTTCAGTTTAGTGACCACAATATCGCCCCAGTTAAGGCAGAACATTTCCATATCTTCTTTGGAGGTACTAGCCAAGAAGCCCTCTTTGAAGAGATGGATAACTGGCCAACCTACTACCCAGATAACCTATCTGGTCAAGAAATCGCCCAAGAAATGTTGGCGCATTGATGCAAGAGAAAATCCCGCAAATCTGCGGGATTTTTTGCTAGAAATGATTATCTGGTTAGGTTGTGGGCACTATAGTACCACAGCTGTGCTGTTCGCAATGTGATAAAGCAGTCATTTTCTACTGGCTGATTTTCACTAGCTGGCGAATACAAAAGCTACGATTGTACAAATTATAGAATCTTTTCAGGGGATTTAGGAAGGCATCTTAGTCATATTGACGCTGCTATCGCTTTTTGTTATAGTCAAAGAGAGAGCAGTCTGGAACAATAGTTTATTCACAGTCTGTGGATAAGTCTAGGGGAAAATGATATATAATCCAGGGCGTTGAAGCATCTTGATAATAGTTCCGTACATTAGTAACTTGCTAGAGAGCTAGCAGAAACCCTAGTACAGAGCTATTTGACAAAGGTATGTTTAAGGTGACAGGTGAGCTAGAGACTGAAAAAACTAGTTTTTAGGCATGTTTTCTTATCCACAAGTTGTGGATAACTTTGTGAACAAGAGAAAGAGATGTGAGATGATGACGAAAATAAAACCGCATGGACCATTACCAAGTCAGGCCCAGCTAGCTTATTTAGAGGATGAGCTAGCAGCCTTTATCCATTTTGGCCCCAATACCTTTTATGACCAGGAATGGGAAGTGGGCAAGAGGATCCCAAGCGTTTTTAACCCGACCAAGTTGGATGCGCGTGAATGGGTTCGAGTGCTCAAAGAAACGGGTTTTAAAAACTGATTTTTGGTGGTTAAGCACCACGATGGTTTTGTGCTCTACCCGACAGCACATACAGATTATTCGGTCAAGGCTAGTCCTTGGAGGGATGGAGAAGGGGACTTGCTCCTTGAGGTTTCCAAAGCTGTAACTGAGTTTGACATGGACATGGGAGTGTATTTGTCTCCTTGGGATGCTCATAGTCCCCTCTATCACGTGGACCGAGAAGCGGACTACAATGCCTACTATCTGGCTCAATTGAAGGAAATCTTTGTCAAATCCTGCCTATGGGAATGTCGGTAAGTTCACTGAGGTTTGGATGGATGGTGCTCGAGGCGAAGGGGCCCAGAAAGTCAACTATGAGTTTGAGACCTGGTTTGAAACCATTCGTGACTTGCAGGGCGATTGTTTGATTTTCTCAACTGAAGGGACCAGTATTCGCTGGATTGGAAATGAACGAGGCTATGCAGGGGATCCTTTGTGGCAAAAAGTCAAGTCAGACCAGTTGGGGACAGAGGCGGAATTAGATTATCTACAGCACGGAGACCCCTCAGGGACGCTATTTTCAATCGGTGAGGCAGATGTTTCTCTTCGGCCGAGCTGGTTTTACCATGAGGATCAGGACCCCAAGTCTCTCGAGGAATTGGTCGAAATCTACTTTCACTCGGTGGGTCGGGGTACACTCTCTTACTCAATATTCCGCCAAACCAAGATGGACTCTTTGACGAAAAGGATATCCAGCGTCTGTATGAATTTGCTGCCTACCGTGACGAGCTTTATAAAGAAGATTTGGCCTTGGGAACCAAGGTATCGGGCCCTGCTCTATCACCAGACTTTGCTTGTCATCATCTGACAGATGGACTGGAGACTAGTTCTTGGGCAAGTGATGCAGAGTTGCCAGTCCAATTAGAGCTCGATTTGAGGATCACCTAAAAACTTTTGATGTGATCGAGCTGAGAGAAGATTTGAAGTTGGGGCAACGCATCGCCGCTTTTCATGTTCAGGTAGAGTTGGATGGCGTCTGGCAGGAGTTTGGCTCTGGTTATACTGTTGGCTACAAACGTCTCTTACGAGGATCAGTCGTTGAGGCGCAGAAGATACGCGTGACCATTACAGAGGCACAGGCTTTGCCTTTGTTGACCAAAATTTCACTCTATAAAACACCTACCTTGTCGAGAAAAGAAGTCGTTCAGCAACTAGAGTTTCTCAGAAAAAAGTCTGGCTGTGACCAAGGGAGAAAATGTCCACTTTACAGTGAAGCGCATAGAATCTAGCAGACCTTTGAAGCTAAGATTTCGATTCAACCAGGGACAGGTGTGCATGGTGTCGCCTATCGGGACGAGATTCAAGTCCCTTGCGTTTCAAGTTGGCGAGACTGAAAAAGCTAACGCTACCAACCTTGTATTTTGCAGGAGATAAAAACCTTAGACTTTTTATCTAAATCTGACGGTAGATGGGCAGCTGGTTGACCAGCTTCAGGTCCAAGTTTCATAAAAGAAGAGCCTTTGCATTATGCAAAGGTTCTTTTGGTTAGGAGTGATTTGGTAGCCAGCTGAGGGTGAAGGTCAGTTGCTCAGCTTTCAAGAGGTCTTGGTGTTGAATGCTAGATACAGGGGTCTTGTCCAATCGACACTCTTTGACAAAGTTAAAATGGCTGTGGTTTTGTTCAGCATGGATATCCAACCATTTATCTTTCCTTTAGCTAGGTAGAGACGGAGATGGTCAAAGAGGGAATTCCGAGATCATAGCTTTGGTTTTGCCCTGGACAGGTCGGGATAGAAACCAAGAGCTGACCAGATGTACTAAGCAGAGAGGCTGCCATTGTCCTCGTCTCCAGGGTAGGCATCCCAGCTTGGTTTGAAGGCCTTCTGACGCAGCGTCTTGATGAGAAGGCTAGTGTATTCAGGATAGTTACTGTAATGGAAGAGATAGGGAATGTGGAAACTAGGTTGATTGGAAATGGCGATTTGCCCAAAAGGAGCTGTAGCCATCTCGCTCATTTCATGAATCTCGTAACCATAGCCAGTTGTTTCAAAGAGAGGAGCATCCTGACAGACTTTCAAAAGGTAGTGGCTAAAGGTTTCTTTTCCACCCATCAGTTGACGCAAACCTGGGATGTCATGTAAGATGCCTAAAGTCGCTTGAATGGCAGAGCATTCGGCGTAGTTACGTCCCCAACTATAAGGGGAAAAGTCAGGGCGGAAGTTTCCTTGGCTATCACGCGCACGCATATAGCCTGTCTCAGCGTCAAAGAGATGGCGGTAATTTCTGCGATGCGACCTTATAAGTCTGGGCGATGTCATTCTGACCAAGCTTTTCGGCACAGCTGGCGATACAAAAGTCACTATAGGCATAGTCAAGGGTGTGGCTGACACTTTCGTGGTGTTTGGTAGAGAGATAACCCAATTCTTGGTATTGAGCTAAACCGTGACGACCGTTGATGCCAAGAGAATCGGACTTGGTGGCTGTCTCCAGCATAGCTTGGAGGAGCTCTTCTTCCAAGTCAGGGGGCCATTTCCTTGCAGGCGCTATCTGCGATAATGCCATCTAAAAAGGGTACCGGGCATCATGCCACGTTCATCTGGAGCCAGCCATTTTGGAAGGAATCCAGTATCGCGGTAGCTATTGAGAAAACCTTCCAAAAAGCGGTGATAGTGTTCCGGTATGATAAGAGCAAAGAGGGGGAAGGTGGTGCGGAAGGTATCCCAGAAGCCATTGTTGCTAAAGAGAACACCAGGCTTGACAGTACCAGTAGCCAGATCCATGTGGATGGCCTGCCCTGACTCATTCACCTCATAAAAAGTTTGTGGGAAGAGGAAGAGTCTGTAGAGGCAGTGGTCAAAGAAGGTTCGGTCAGCTTCTCCTGTCTCCACGATATCAAAACGGTGGAGGAGATTTTCCCAGTCTGCTTGGGCATTTGCTTTACAGCTATCAAAGTCCGTTTGAGGTAGATTAAATAGCGCTTGAGAAGGGGAGATGAAAGAAGTCCCTAGCTGAATCTCGGCATGACTATCAGTCGAGGTCAATTCGCAAGTCTCCCGCTTTCTTGGCTGATAGCAAGAATATCCGTATTCATTTGTAGGGCAGTAAAGAGTATCAGCGGATTTTATTGGTCTCAGTTTTTCCTTCTTGTCTCAGGGCAAGCGTTCGCTTATCTACTTGCTCTGACTGTCAAGTTCATCTGCTGCGTGAAGATAGAGGGATAGGGCCTTTGCCTTGCTTTTTGCCCCAAACGAATAGAAGCGCCATAGCAAGTCGGTGTGAGCTGGGTTTCAATCTGATAGCGCAGAGAAAAGAGTTTCAAATAGTGAGGCTGGAAGCAAGCTTTATCTACATCGTAAGAAGACTGGCGGTGAAAGAGACTGTCTCCTCCAAGCTGACCTGCGACAGGCGTCAGGAGGAGCCATGAGTAGTCCCCAATCCAAGGGCTGGGCTGGTGGGTTAAGCGAATCCCCTGAAAGATGGGCAGATGTGGATCGAAGAACCAAGCTCCCTCCTGGTCACTGGTCTGGGGCACAAAGTAATTCATCCCAAAAGGCACGCCTGTGTAAGGCAGGGTATTTCCCCGAGAAAAGGCATGCTTGCTAGCAGTCCCAAAGCGGGTATCGATGGTTTCAAGTAGTGGTTTCATAGTCTTTCCTTTAGCTGTTTTTCTACATTATATCAGAAAAAGAGGGCCTTTAGATATGGCGTTCAAAAGTTAGCAATTTTGTAGAAAAATGACTATCATTTGTGTATGTATTTTCTGTCTCAAAAACTATATACTGAACATGAAACTTGTTTGAAAGAGGAAACTGCATGATGATTTATTCGAAAGAAATTGTTAGAGAATGGCTGGACGAAGTAGCGGAGCGGGCTAAGGACCATCCGGAATGGGTGGATGTCTTCGAGCGTTGCTATACAGACACCTTGGACAATACGGTCGAGATTCTAGAAGATGGGTCAACTTTTGTACTCACTGGGGATATTCCTGCCATGTGGCTTCGGGATTCGACAGCTCAACTCAGACCCTATCTTCATGTGGCTAAAAAAGATCCTCTCTTGCGTCAGACCATTGCAGGTTTGGTTAAAGCGTCAGATGACCCTGATTCTCAAGGATCCTTATGCCAATTCCTTTAACATTGAGGAAAACTGGAAGGGGCCACCACGAGACTGACCATACAGACCTTAATGGCTGGATTTGGGAACGCAAGTACGAGGTGGACTCGCTTTGCTATCCTTTGCAGCTGGCTTATCTCCTCTGGAAAGAGACTGGCGAGACCAGTCAGTTTGATGAGACTTTTGTCACAGCGACCAAGAAATTCTTCATCTCTGGACAGTGGAACAAGATCACAAGAACTCTCCTTATCGTTTTGTTAGGGATACGGACCGCAAGGAAGATACACTAGTAAATGATGGCTTTGGACCTGATTTTGCAGTGACTGGCATGACCTGGTCAGCTTTCCGTCCAAGTGATGACTGCTGTCAGTATAGCTATTTGATTCCGTCCAATATGTTTTGCTGCAGTTGTCTTGGGGTTATGTCCAAGAAAATCTTTTGCAGAATTGGACTTGGCTGATAGCGAGAAACATCGCGCAGACGCTAAGCGTCTCAGCTGAAATCCAAGAAGGCATCGAAAACTGCCTATACAACCAACAGCAAGGGTGAAAAGATTTACGCTTTGAAGTGGATGGCCTAGGAAATGCTAGCATCATGGATGATCCAAACGTACCAAGTTTGCTGGCGGCGCCTTATCTGGGTTACTGCGACATTGAAGACGAAGTTTATCCAAGCAACATGTCGCACCATTCTGAGCACTGAAAATCCATATTTCTATCAAGGGAAATACGCTAGTGGTCTCGGAAGTTCCCATACCTTCTATCGCTATATCTGGCCGATTGCCCTATCTATCCAGGGCTTGACAACAAGAGATAAGGCAGAGAAGAAATTCTTGCTTGATCAGCTGGTTGCATGCGATGGTGGCACAGGTGTCATGCATGAAAGCTTCCACGTAGATGACCCAACACTTTACTCACGTGAATGGTTCTCCTGCACCAACATGATGTTCTGTGAGTTGGTCTTGGATTACTTGGATATCCGCTAATACTCTTTCGAAAAATCTCTTCAAACCACGTCAGCTTCGCCTTACCGTAGGTATGGTTACTGACTTCGTCAGTTCTATCCATAACCTCAAAAGCAGTGCTTTTGAGCCCGCCATCAGTTCCATCTACAACCTCAAAGCCATGCTAGGGCAGCCTGTAGCTAGCTTCCTAGTTTGCTCTTTTGATTTTCATTTGAGTATAAGGAGCTCGCTCAGTCTCAATCGATTCATTTGTCAGAATCACAAATTTCACATTTAAAAACGTTAAAAATAAAAATTTAAGTTAGAATGAGGTTTTTACTTCATGGAAAATGTTGTTGTACATATTATCTCACATAGTCACTGGGACCGTGAGTGGTACTTACCTTTTGAAAGCCACCGTATGCAGTTGGTGGAATTGTTTGACAATCTCTTTGATCTCTTTGAAAATGACCCTGAGTTCAAGAGTTTCCACTTAGATGGACAAACGATTGTCCTCGATGACTCATTTGGAAATTCGCCCTGAAAAATCGCGACAAAGTCCAACGTTACATCGACGAAGGTAAACTCAAAATTGGTCCCTTTTTACATCTTGCAGGATGACTACTTGATCTCAAGTGAAGCTAACGTCCGCAATACCTTGATTGGTCAAGCAGAATGTGCAAAAATGGGGCAAATCAACCCAGATTGGTTACTCCCAGATACCTTTGGAAATATGGGACAAGCGCCTCAAATCCTTCAAAAAATCAGGCATTCACGTGGCAGCTTTTTGGGCCGTGGTGTCAGCCGATTGGATTTGACAACCAAGTCCTCGAAGATGAGCAGTTCACTTCTCAGTTTTCAGAAATGTACTGGCAGGGGTGCAGACGGCAGTCGTGTTCTCGGTATCCTCTTTGCCAACTGGTACAGTAACGGAATGAAATCCAGTTGATAAGGATGAAGTCCCTGGCCTTTTGAAACAAAAACTGTCAGACGTGCGTGACTACGCTTCGACCAACCAATGGTTGATGATGAACGGATGCGATCACCAGCCTGTACAGCGAAATCTGAGTGAAGCCTATCTCGTGTGGCCAATGAACTCTTCCCAGATGTGACTTTTGTGCATAGTTCCTTTGATGACTATGTCCATGCTAGTAGAAAGTGCTTTTGCCAGAGCAATTATCAACGGTTACAGGTGAGTTGACCAGTCAAGAAACAGATGGCTGGTACACGCTTACAACACTTCTCATCACGGATTTACCCTTTCAAACAAGCCTTCCAAGAAAATAGCAACTCTGCTAGAACAAGTGGTGGAGCCATTGACTGTCATCACTGGTGGGCACAACCATAAGGATCAGTTGACCTATGCTTGGAAAAGTCCTTTCATAAAAATGCGCCACATGACAGTATCTGTGGCTGTAGCGTGGACGAGGTTCACCGTGAGATGGAAACCCGTTTTGCTAAGGTCAACCAAGTGGAAACTTTGTTAAGACCAATCTTCTTAACGAGTGGAAGGGCAAAATCGCACAGCTACGAAGCACAAAGTGATTATCTCTTTACCGTCATTAACACAGGCTTACATGATAAGGTTGATACGGTCAGCACAGTGATTGATGTGGCGACTTGTGATTTCAAAGAATTGCACCCAACAGAAGGCTATAAGAAGATGGCAGCCTTGACCTTGCTAAGCTACCGTGTCGAGGACTCTGGATGGTCGTGCTGTAGAGGCGAAAATCGAAGACCTTGGGAGCTAATTTTGAGTATGATTTACCAAAAGATAAGTTTCCGCCAGCTCGTATCGCTCGCCAAGTGCGTGACCATGCCTGTTCATCTAGCACCGCTTTCTTGGACAACCTTCCAATTGCTTTGAAGGAGAACAAGAACACCGGACGGTATTTACCAAAATGGGTGATTGATACACCATTTGTAACAGTGAGTGTGGATGACAAATATCACAGTTTACGACAAGACAACTCACTGAAGCCTATGAAGATGTTGTATCGCTTGAAGACCGTGGGGGACATCGGAAACGAGTATATCTATTTCCAACCAAAAGGAACAGAGCCAATCTATGCAGAACTGCAAAAGGCTATGAGGTCTTGGGAAAACACAGCTCGCTTTTGCTAAAATTTTGCTCAAAACATGAATTGACAATTCCAGTCAGTGCGGATGAAAAAGCTGATGGAGAAACAAAGAGGCATCATCGAGTTGATGACGCGTGAAGCTGGGACGCTCAGAAGAGTTGACAACTATTTCTCTGAAACTGAGATGACCGTCTTTTGTTGACAATCCACAAATACGCTTCAAGACTCGCTTTTACTAACACTGCCAAAGGACCACCGTATCCGTCTCTTGGTTAAGACTCATAACACGCGTCCAAGCAATGATTCTGAAAAGTATCTATGAGGTGGTGACACGACCAAACAAACCAGCAGCTTCATGGGAAAAATCCTGAAAATCCTCAACACCAACAAGCCTTTGTCAGTCTATATGATGATGAAAAAGGGGTGACTGTATCCAATAAAGGATTGAATGAGTACGAAAATCCTTGAGACGACTACCATTGCAGTGACCATTTTCGCGCTCAGGTGAGTTGGGTGACTGAGGGTTACTCTCAACACCAGAAGCTACAATGCTTGCGTGAGTTTGAAGTCGAGTTTGCGCTTGAGTGCCACCAGCGCAAGGGAACGCTTCCGCTCTCCGTCGTCGCCAAGCCTTTGCAGACACCATTTCACTAGTCTTCAGCTTGCTAGACAAGAAGGAAGTGTGGCTGCGACTGGTAGCCTCTTGAATCATGCGTGCTCAGCTACTCACAAAGTCTGCCCAACAGCCTCTAAGGTAGCTGAAAAATGAAGAAGGATATGTTCTTCCGTTACTACAATATGTGTGCTAGAAAATGTACGTGTATCAGAACACTCAACATCTCATTTTCTGGACCTACTTGAACGACCATATCCAGTTCATGAGGACTCTTTCACCACCAAGAGATTCGCACAGAATTGATCAAAAAGAAGAAATTTTAAAGTTTCTAAAGTAAACTATACTATAGAAAGGAGGGCGAAAAGGTAAGGACCAACTGCTGATTCGCCCCTTTTTATGGGAAAGAACAATGACCATTGCAACGATTGATATCGGAGGGACTGGGATTAAGTTTGCCAGTCTGACTCCTGATGGGAAAAATACTAGATAAGACTAAGTATCCCAACGACCAGAAAAACTTGGACGATTTACTCAGCTTGGCTAGACCAACGCTCTGTCAGAGCAGGATTATAGCGGCATTGCTATGAGTGTTCCAGGTGCGGTCGATCAAGAAACAGGTGTGATTGAGGGAATTAGTGCCGTTCCCTACATCCACGGCTTTTCTTGGTATGAAGCCCTTGCCCATCATCATCTGCCTGTACATCTAGAGAATGATGCCAACTGTGTTGGACTTAGTGAACTGCTAGCTCATCCAGAGCTTGAAAATGCAGCCTGTGTCGTGATTGGGACAGGGATTGGCGGAGCCATGATTATCAATGGCAGACTTCACCGAGGTCGCCACGGCCTGGGTGGTGAGAGTTTGGCTACATGACAACCCTTGCCCCTGCTGAAAAACTCAACAACTGGTCGCAACTAGCGTCAACTGGGAATATGGTACGATACGTGATTGAAAAGTCTGGTCAGACTGATTGGGACGGTCGCAAGATTTACCAAGAGGCCGCAGCTGGCAATGCTCTTTGTCAAGAAGCTATTTGAGCGCATGAACTGCAATCTGGCGCAAGGCTTGCTCAATATCCAGTATCTCATCGATCCAGATGTCATCAGTCTGGGTGGCTCTATCAGTCAAAATCTAGATTTTATCAAAGGTGTCAAGAAGGCTGTAGATGACTTTGTCGAAAGCTACGAAGAATACACGGTCGCACCTGTCATCCAAGCCTGCACCTATCATGCAGATGCTAATCTCTACGGTGCCCTTTGTCAACTGGTTGCAGGAGGAAAATCAATGGTAACATTTTACAGGACTTAGTCCCAAAACAAAGCGCAAGCATTAGACTTGCTTAAAAGCGTATCTCTCTACCAGATGTAGAGGTAGCAGTCGCTCAGTCTGACCAAGCCTCTATCTCTATCAAGGGTGAGGGTGGTCACTATCAACTAACTTATCGCAAACTGCACCAACTGTATCGCGCCTTGTCCTTGTTGGCAACAGCTCTAGTAGAAGGTGATAAGGTAAGATTGAAGAAAAAGCTGCTTATGAAGAGTTTGGCCTACATGGCAGACTGTTCGCGCAAATGCAGTGTTAAATGTGGCTTCTGCTAAAGCAGATGATTGAGGTCTTGGCTCTCATGGGTTACTCAACCTTTGAGCTCTCATAGGAAGACACCTCACCAGATTGAGGGCAGCCATACTTTGGTTATTTCCGTGGAGCCTATTCAGCTGAAGAGTTGCAGGAAATCGAGCTCTATGCCCAGCAGTTTGACATGACCTTTGTGCCTGCATCCAGACCTTGGCCCACTTGTCAGCCTTTGTCAAATGGGGCGTCAAAGAAGTGCAGGAACTCCGTGATGTGGAGGACATCTCCTCATCGGCGAAGAAAAAGGTTTATGATCTGATTGACGGGATGTTTGCCACTCTGTCTAAACTGCAGACACTGCAAGGTCAATATCGGATGGACGAAGCTCACTTGGTTGGTTTTAGGGCGCTACATTATCTTGAACGGTGTTGTAGACCGTAGTCTCCTAATATGCCAACACTTGGAGCGCGTGCTGGATATTGCCGATCAAATATGGTTTTCACTGCCAGATGTGGAGCGATATGTTCTTTCAAACTCATGTCAGCGGATGGCCAGTACGATCGTGACGTGGAGATTCTAGAAACTCGGTGTCTACCTAGACCGTCTCAAAGACCGCGTGACCTTGGTTTTACCGGGATTATTACCAGGATAGCGAAGAAAAATACAACCGTAACTTCCGCAATCACCACAAGATTAGCCAAGATATCGCCTTTTGCAGGCTGGAGCTTGAAAGTGATCGGTTCACACCTAACAACCATTTCAGCTCGTCTTATTGCTCTTGAGGCCAACAAAAGCCTGTCGTGCAATCAGATCAAAGAAGTCATCGTAACTGGTTGGGAGACAATGGTGGTGAGACAGCTCAGTTTTCTATCCTGCCAAGCTGCAAATCTGGGCAGAACTCAGCTACCGCAATGACCTAGACACGTTTGTCTGCACACTTTCAAGACCAATACGGGTCTATCGGTTGAGGACTTTATGCAGATTGACCTAGCTAACCTCTTGCCAGACCTACTCAGGCAATCTCAGCGGGATCAATCCCAACCGCTATGTCTTTTTATCAGGATGTTCTCTGCTCTATTCTTGATAGACACATGACACCTGAACAGGACAAACCTCACTTTGCTCAGGCTGCTGAGACTCTTACTGACATCAAAGAAAAAGCAGGCACTCTACGCTATCTCTTTGAAACTCAGGCTCAATTGAACCAGATTTAAGCAGTAAAGTGATGTGGGACGACGCATCCGTGAAGCTATACAGCCGGTGACAAAGTCAGCTTGCAGCAAATCGCCAGAGAAGAATTGACCACAACTCAGAAGTGAGATTGAAAACTTTCCATGCCCCTCTTTAGTAACCAATGGCTGAAAGAAAAACAAGGGTCTTTGGTTTGATACAGTCGATATCCGTATGGGCGGACTTCTTGCAACGGATCAAACGAGCAGAAAGCCGCATCGAGGCTTATCTGGCAGGGCAGATTGACAGCATCGACGAGCTAGAAGTTGAAATCTTACCATTTACTGACTTCTACGCAGACCAGGACTTTCGCAGCAACTACTAGCTAATCAGTGGCACACCATTGCGACAGCTTCGACGATTTATACGACTTAGGCATTCATCACAACAGTTAAAGCATCTCCTTTTAAATACATGGAGATGTTTTTGATTTGAGATAGGGAAGAGAGTATAATGAAAGTAGATGATAGTTTTGGAGGATGACCATGAAAAAGTTACTACTGGTCCTAGGTGCTAGTATGCTAGTCTTATCTGCCTGCCACAGAGCGACAGAGGATGGCATAACTAGTCCGTCAATACCAAGGGAGCAACAAACCAAGGAAACAACCAACTATTTTCACTATTTAGCAGATTTCCTATCAAAAAGGCTCTTTCGCACGAAAAAGAATCCAAGGATACAAGTGTTCAATCACCTATGGCTGCCACAGTTGCAGCCATGGAAGAACTCTAGTTATCTAATCCGACTGATCAAGCCTCGATTATAAAGAACTACTCAGATTTTCAGAAGCTAATCACTACAATACCGAAAAGTGGGAAGAAGAGTTTGCAAGCTGGGCTTTTCTATGTGGCAGTCCTATCATAGACTAGAGCATGCAAACTTTGATGAAAAGAATGATCTAATCAAAAAATTAGAAACTACAACTGTCTCTCAGAAAAGTGTCAAATGGAATGTTTTTGGAGTATCGAGTGACAATGCCTATGATTACTTGGTTTTGGATGCCTACTATGACAATCAGGACAAACATTTCTACCCTGTTTACACTGAAGGATGGGACAGGCACAGGTCTTGCTATACCGATAAGACACTGGAAACCATCCCTACTGCAAATTTTTGAAGAGACTGAGAATACAGACTTTAGCGCAACGTTTTAAGGAATTTCTATTAAAAACAAGTGTAACCACAGAGAGCGAGCCAGATACAGATAATAGTTCTTTAATAGACAAGATAAAAACAGCCATGGAATCCTATTCGGATAGTAAAGGTGAAAGATTTAAGTCAACTAACTTAGCAACATATGGTCACTACTATGGACTAGCAGTGCCAGACCAGATAATGCAATTTGGACAAGTAGATGGGGTGAATTATACTTTTAAATGGTATGGGTATAGTGCAGGTTCAGGTTCTGGGCGGTTTGAAATTCTAGCTTGCTATGTGAATGAAGCAGAGACAGAGGTGATTCTCTTTGGCTACAAGGATGGTAATCCTGCTCTTTTACACACCGAAGGAAGACCAGAGATTGATAAAAATGAATCAGGGCTATCATAAATGCCCAGGTTCATTTTGTCGAGTTTCATCACCCAATATTAGAACAAGTTTTCAATTAGTAAAGAGGAAATACATTTATCGTATGCAGAGTGTTTCTCGTGAAACCTATTTTTATAAAAACTCTCCACATAAAAATAATTTGTGAGTTTTTCATAATTAGTAGTTTAACCTGACCTTCAAATAGGAGTATACTAATAATGTAATCGTTATCAAACCCTAAAAATTCGATGAAATCAGTTTTTAGGAATAAAAAGGGAGGAAAAGTATGAAAAAGTTTTCAAAGACCTTGAGAGATAACTGGATCTTTTCTTGATGGTTTTACTAGGGCACTCTGGTTGATTCTATTCTTTTACATTCCAGTATTTGGGAATGTGGTCGCCTTTTTAAAGACTACCATATGACCAGTAATGGTTTTCATAGATAGTATTGTGAATAGTAAATGGGTCGGTTAGATAATTTCAGATTCTTGTTTAGTTCAAAAGATGCCTTTTATCATCACTCGAAATACCGTTCTCTATAATCTCGGGCTTTATCTTTATCGGTTTGATTGTATCAGTAGGGATTGCCATCATCCTCAGCGAGCTTTCGCTCTAAGAGAATGGTTAAGATTTTCCAAACGTCTCATGTTGTTCCTCTTACTTCCTGTCATGGGTTATCATCGTTTCTTTTACAGATGCCTTCCCAAACATTGACAAAGGGGTCTTCAACCATTTCCTAACATCCATTGGCATGAAGGAAGTCAACTTCTACGCTGACTTAGGCATTTGGCCATACCTTCTCCTTTTCCTTGGTATTTGGAAAGGCTTTTGGATATAGCAGTGTCAGTACTATGCGACAATCATGGAATTGACCCAACCTACTACGAAGCAGCAACAGTGGACGGGGCCAGGCAAGTGGCAACGGATTCGCAACGTAACCATTCCTCAGTTGACTCCACTTTGTAACAGTTTTGACCATCCTTGCAGTCGGAAATATCTTCCGCGCAGACTTTGGTCTCTTCTATCAAATCCCACACAATGCTGGTCAGCTTTTACAATGTAACCAACGTTTTGGACGTGTATGTCTTTAATGGTTTGACTCAGACAGCAGATATCGGTATGGCTTCAGCAGCCGGTCTTTACCAATCCGTTGTCGGTTTGATTCTGGTTATCCTATCAAACTTGCTTGCAAGACGAGTCGATCCAAACTCAGCTTTGTTCTAGAAAGGAGGAGAATATGGCAGAAAAGAAAATTAAAAAAGAAAAAATCGATAATGTCGGCATTCACTCCTTCAGTAAGAAAGCAGATATCTTCTTTAGTATCATCTCTGGTTTGATCGCTCTTTCTTGTATCTTGCCCTTTATCTTCGTTATCATCATTTCGGTGACAGACGAAAAGAGCATCCTCCAGTATGGATATAGCTTTTTCCCTTCGAAGTTTGGTGTAGATGGATTCCAGTTCTTAGCTCAGTTTAAAGATAAGATCCTCCAAGCGCTCTTTATCTCAGTTTTTGTAACCGTAGTCGGAACAGTGACCAACGTCTTCATTACAACCACTTATGCCTACGCCATCTCACGTACAACCTTTAAGTACCGCAGATTCTTTACGATCTTCGCTCTTCTTAGTATGTTGTTCAATGCTGGTTTGGTACCAGGCTATATCGTGGTTACTCGCCTGCTTCAACTGGGTGATACCGTTTGGGCCTTGATTGTTCCAATGCTCCCTCTCACCATTCAACATCATCTTGATGCGTTCCTTCTTCAAGAAGACCATTCCAGAAGCTCATTCTCGAATCTGCTCGCATTGATGGTGCCAGTGAAGCTCGGATCTTCTTCCAGATTTGTTTGCCATTGTCACTTCCAGGTGTCGCAACCATCACGCTTTTGACAGCTCTTGGTTTCTGGAACGACTGGTTCAACGCCCTTCTTTACATCAAGAGTGATAACTTGTATCCATTGCAATATTTGCTCATGCAAATCCAACAAAAATATGGACTACATGCAAAAAGCAGTCGGCCTATCTGGTCAACTGGGAGTTGCTTTCACTGAAAGAAACAGGTCGTGATGGCCATGGTTGTTGTTGCAACCCTTCCAATCGCGATTCTGTATCCATTCTTCCAACGCTACTTTGTTAAAGGGTTGACGATCGGTGGTGCAAAAGAATAGCACTTGCTGAGAAACACCGTTTCTCCTTCCCCAACTTCATCTTAGTGACTGAAGTTACAAATCATTAAATCGTTTATAAGTTTAAAAATAGGAGTTTTTATCATGAAAAACTGGAAAAAAATATGCTTTTTGCATCTGCTAGCGTAGTCGCTTTGGCTGCTGGTCTTGCTGCTTGTGGAAACCTTACAGGTAACAACAAAAAGCTGCAGATACTACTTCAAGTGAAAAACCTGTAATCAAAATGTACCAAATCGGTGACAAACCAGACAACTTGGATGAATTGCTAGAAAATGCAAACAAAATCATCGAAGAAAAAGTCGGTGCTAAATTGGATATCCAATACCTTGGATGGGGTGACTATGATAAGAAAATGTCTGTTATCACATCATCTGGTGAAAATTATGATATCGCATTTGCATCTAACTATGTCGTAAATGCTCAAAAAGGTGCTTATGCTGACTTGACAGAATTGTATAAAAAAGAAGGAGCAGAGCTTTACAAAGCACTTGACCCAGCTTACATCAAAGGGAACACTGTAAACGGTAAGATCTATGCAGTACCAGTTGCAGCTAACGTTGCATCATCTCAAAACTTTGCCTTCAACGGAACTCTTCTTGCTAAATACGGTATCGACATTTCAGGTGTCACTTCATACGAAACACTTGAACCAGTCTTGAAACAAATCAAAGAAAAAGCTCCAGACGTAGTACCATTTGCGGTTACGAAGAACTTCATCCCATCTGATAACTTTGACTACCCAGTACCAAACGGACTTCCATTTGTTATCGACCTTGAAGGAGATACTACTAAGATTGTAAACCGTTACGAAGTACCTCGTTTCAAAGAACACTTGAAGACTCTTCACAAATTCTATGAAGCTGGATACATTCCAAAAGACGTAGCAACAAGCGACACTTCATTTGACCTTCAACAAGATACTTGGTTCGTTCGTGAAGAAACAGTAGGACCAGCTGACTACGGTAACAGCTTGCTTTCACGTGTTGCTAACAAAGACATCCAAATCAAACCAATCACTAACTTCATCAAGAAAAACCAAACAACACAAGTTGCTAACTTTGTTATCTCAAACAACTCTAAGAACAAAGAAAAATCAATGGAAGTGTTGAACCTCTTGAACACTAACCCAGAACTCTTGAACGGTCTTGTTTACGGTCCAGAAGGCAAGAACTGGGAAAAAGTTGAAGGTAAAGAAAACCGTGTACGCGTTCTTGATGGCTATAAAGGAAACACTCACATGTCAGGTTGGAACACAGGTAACAACTGGATCTCTTTATATCAACGAAAAACGTTACAGACCAACAAATCGAGGATTCTAAGAAACAATTGGCAGAAGCTAAAGAATCTCCAGCGCTTGGATTTATCTTTAACACTGACAGTGTGAAATCTGAAATCTCAGCAATCTCTAACACAATGCAACAATTCGATACAGCTATCAACACTGGTACTGTAGACCCAGATCAAAGCTATTCCAGAATTGATGGAAAAATTGAAATCTGAAGGTGCCTACGAAAAGTATTGAACGAAATGCAAAAACAATACGACGAATTCTTGAAAAGCAAAAAATCATAAGACAAACTGATTTCGTGTATTCATTCCTAATTCCTAAAAATGTGATCACTGCCTTCCTTAGTTCTCTAGGGGAGGTAGTGATTTTTAGGATGTAAAAATGAAAAGAGTAGTTCTAAGAGTTTTGGCGATGTGATACACATGTATCTACAGGAGGCCCGTTATGAAAAAATATCGTCTTCTTTTCAAAATGAGTGCAGTCTTGTCTTACCTATTTTTCGTATTTGGTCTTTATCAGCTGACGTCTATTGTTCAAAATTATTGGCAATTTTCTTCTCAGGTAGGCAATTTCTTCTGGATTCAAAATATCTTAAGTATGCTATTTAGTGGAGTCATGATTTGGATTCTGCTTAAGACAGGCCATGGTTATCTCTTTCGCATTCCAAGAGAAAAATGGCTTTGGTATTCGATTTTGACAGTCCTAGTAGCGGTAGTTCATATATCTTTTAATATTCAGACAGCTAGATATGTTCAGTCAACTGCTGAAGGTTGGGCCGTATTGATTGGTTATAGTGAAACTAATTTTGCTGAGCTGGGTATCTATATAACTTTGTTCTTTCTAGTGTCACTGATGGAAGAGTTGATTTATAGAGGATTACTTCAACATGCCTTCTTTAAACATTCGAGATTTGGCCTTGATTTGCTCCTTCCGTCCATTTTATTTGCTCTCCCTCATTTTTCAAACTTTCCTAGTCTGTTAGATATCTTCGTCTTTGCAACAGTTGAATCATCTTTTGCTGGTTTGACACGCTATACCAAGGCATTTATCCATCCTATGCAGTGCATGTGATTAATAATATTGTAGCGACATTTACCATTTTTGCTGACTTTTTTACACAGGGTGTTTGGGTAAAATACTGGCTAGAGAGTTAGGAATTATAGTGTTTTCAATTTATAAGCGAATTTCAGGAGGAAATGAGTATGACACCATTAAAATGGTTTGCAGGAGGAAGTGAAAGACGTTGTGAAGCCATGACTATCATTGATTATCTATGGAAGATATAAAGGATACGCTCAACTTGCTCCCTTTGAAAAATCAGTTAGTTCGTTATAAAAAACGATTAAAGGATGATGGAACCTCTACTCCATTTATTCTGAGCCAAATGAATGTTGACCTTTCGCGTGTATTAATTGAAAACAAGCTAAGTTTGTCAGAAAGTCAAGCTGAGCAGATCAAAAAATTGAGAGAATTATCTGTTATTCGGTATGGTTACTGATGAAGTGCAGTGGCAGGTCTATCTATCAATTTCCGGTCAAATAAATTGCATTCGTTTTTCTCAAGTGGGTATACTAGAATAGTTGAATGAAAAAAATTTGAAAATTCTAAGAATAGAAAAAGAGAACAAATCTTATGGCAAAAGATATTCGTGTCTTACTTTACTACCTCTATACTCCAATTGAAAAATGCAGAGCAATTTGTGGCAGATCACTTGGCTTTCTGTAAATCAATCGGCCTTAAAGGTCGTATCCTAGTTGCTGACGAGGGAATTAACGGAACCGTTTCAGGTGACTACGAAACAACTCAAAAATACATGGACTACGTTCACAGCCTCCCAGGCATGGAAGACCTCTGGTTCAAGATTGACGAAGAAAATGAACAAGCCTTCAAGAAGATGTTTGTTCGCTACAAGAAAGAAATTGTCCACCTTGGTTTGGAAGACAACGACTTTGACAACGACATCAACCCACTTGAAACAACAGGTGCTTACTTGTCTCCAAAAGAGTTCAAAGAAGCCCTTCTTGACGAAGATACAGTTGTCCTTGACACACGTAACGATTATGAGTACGACCTAGGACATTTCCGTGGGGCTATCCGTCCAGACATCCGCAACTTCCGTGAGTTGCCACAATGGGTTCGTGACAACAAGGAAAAATTCATGGATAAGCGTGTCGTGGTTTACTGTACAGGTGGAGTTCGCTGTGAGAAATTCTCAGGTTGGATGGTCCGTGAAGGCTACAAAGATGTTGGCCAATTGCACGGAGGAATCGCAACTTACGGTAAAGACCCAGAAGTTCAAGGTGAACTTTGGGATGGGAAAATGTACGTCTTTGACGAGCGTATCGCAGTCGATGTCAACCATGTTAACCCAACCATCGTAGGGAAAGACTGGTTTGATGGAACACCATGTGAACGTTATGTCAACTGTGGAAATCCCTTCTGTAACCGTCGTATCCTAACATCAGAAGAAAATGAAGACAAGTACCTTCGTGGATGCTCACACGAGTGTCGTGTTCACCCACGTAACCGCTATGTTTCAGAAAATGAATTGACACAAGCAGAAGTAATCGAGCGCCTAGCAGCTATCGGTGAAAGCTTGGATCAAGCAGCTACTATAACATCAAACAGCCCTCAGGGGCTGTTTTTCTATGCTTTTTATCTAAAAATCTAAAATTTGTTTCTGTATCTTTCAGGAAAATAGGTTATACTATGTTAAACGATTTCAAAGGAGGCCAGTTATGGCGAAAACATTTTTTATCCCAAATAAAGAAAGCATTCTAGGACAACAGGAGGTCTTGACTGCCAAGTCCATCTTGGCCTTGGTGGAGGGCTTGGAGTCGCACAGTTATGATGCAGTCTATCTCCGTCAGCCCCTCAATCGTCTCGGAGTATATCGAGTGTGGGATTGTAGGTCAGTCGCAATTTCTCTTCAAGGTGAACTATGCGGATAGCCGAAAAGGCTATCAAGTGGTGATTCCAGACTTCCTTACCAGAGCGGACTGGGAGATTGTAGAAGCTCTCCTCCAAGCCCTATCTGGCAAGTTGGGGCAAGTGGTAGAAGGGTTAGAAGGCTTTGAGTTTGAAGCTTATTTCCGACAAACGGTCAAGCATTATCTAGCTGACAAAGCGGCTCGTCTAGTATATTGCCAAGGGCTCTTGGCCCCTATCTATCTCAACAAGGAATACCTCGAGAGCTTTTTGGCTGAGGATGGATTGGCACGTTTTGAAGAGCTGGTCAAGAAGGTTCAAGGATCTGATGCCTACCTTGCCAGTGTGAAATTTTACCCAGACGCCCAAGGTAAGGTGCACGGTATCTATCACCTAGCCCAGGGAGTCAAGACGATTTTGCCAAAGGAACCCTTTGTACCAGCTCCTTATACCGAGCAGCTGGCAGGCAAGGAGCTTGTTTGGGAGATTGACCTAGTGAAGATTTCTGGTGATGGGTCCAAAGCAAAGACTATGAAGCCATCGCTCGCTTGGATTATGAAAAATTCCTAGAGTCACTACCAACAGCATTTTACCAGCAACTAGATGCCAATCAACTAGAAGTACAAGCCATTTTGGGAAAAAGATTTTTGAGGAATTGGCAAGCATCGAGTAGGCCTTGTTTCAGAGTAACATAAAAATCCCTGTCATTAACAAATGGCAGGGATTTTGGTTAAAAGAATGTCAGGATGCGAAGGTAGTCAACTGTCAGCGCGAGCTCTGCAATGAAGAAGGGTAAGAGAATAGCGCCATCAAGTAAGACAGCTAGCAGGAATCGATAAAATGGGTCAGGCTACTAGTCTTACTTGGCTTGCTAATCACAAAGAGATTTCCAAGGGCAATTATGGCCAGGCTTAGAAGAGTGAGGATGCCAGCAAATCGTAAGCCACCAAAGAGTGCAAAGAAACTTGCTAGAGCTGTTAGGACAAGTGGGATAGCAAAGAGTCGGCTGCAACTGATCGCAAAGCTTCTTGGAATGTAGTCGCTCTCCTGGTCCAGCACACGTCGGACAGTAAAGCCTCCCAAAATGATGGAAAAGTAAAATAGAGCGCTAGCGACCAAGATAGAAAGTCCAGCAAAGAGATCTAAAGGAGGGAGCTGGTTAGGTAAACTATTGGCAATAGAGGCCATATAGCCGTAGTAGAGGTGCTTGATATGATAGATACTAAAGAAAAGGTTAATCATGGATAGCAAAGTGAGCAGGGCAAAGACACTGTAACGATGCTTTTGGTCCGTAGTCTTGCTGGCAGTTGGTTCTTGGATAGCATCCAGCAGCCAAGTCCAAAATAGTATGATTTCTTCTTTGAATCGGGCTGTTTTACGAGGTCAATATCTGGGATATAGGGGCTTTCTAAAGCCTTTGCTGAGGATACTTTTTCTTTTGCAGGTTTTTCTTGCTTGTGTTCCTCTTCAGCTTTCCCTTCTCCCTCTTCCTCGGTTTGGGTTTCCTCAATCATTTCGGGAGCTTCCTCCTCATGTATTTCCAACTCTTTAGGTGAGACAGAAGTTTCTTCGCTTACTTGTGGTTCATCTTCCACAGTTTCCGAAGTCTCTGGCTCGTTGGGCTGGATTTCTGATTTTTTCTGAGGTGATTTCTTCTCAAGATCGGCACTTTCAAACCATTCTTGTGTCATGGTGGAACCTCCTTTTTTATGGTCGTTTTCATCTTTAGACTAGCAGATGAAAAGCGTTTTTGTCAATGATTTCTAGGTGGGCAGAGTATTCTTCTTCCTTAGTTAGGTAGATATCCTGATTGGCTTTTATAATGAGCAGGTCCTTGACATCTGCTTTGTCTGTCTTGTAGGGGTTGGTAAGTTCATTTTCTCTTGTCGAGAGGTGTCTCTTTGTGCATTATGATAAATACCGCCATGCTTAGAAGACATATCTAGATTGATACGATCGAATTCTGTCTTAGAAAGAAAGAGTCTTAAGTGGTTATGAGAGTCTAGCTCAACCTTACCGTGAACCTGGATATTCTCAGCATAGATGTGTCCCCTCCGTCTTAACCTGACTATCTGTCAGTTCTGTTTTTAAAGATATTGATGATATTGGGTGTTGTGAATTTGTTATTTTTAATACGACTTCCTTCAATTCGGAGGAGATATCCGTTTGTATTGAGGGTCGCATTTTTCATAGGTAGCATTAATGATAGTGGTCTGTCGACGATTAGCTGAAACGGTGATTGCTTGCAGCTTTCTTCCTTTCGGTAGGGAGAGAACGACTTCGTCAAAACGGTGAGAATAACTGCTGGCAATACGAAGTAGGCCTTCGATTCCTGAACCTAGAAAGCGATGTTGGGAGGCTTGTTTGTCAGTGACGCTCAGTGTTTTGTCACTCATGTCAGTAGTCAGATCGTGACGACCAGACACGGAAGGATGATAGGTGATATGGATCTTGTCATCTACAGATTCTGTGATGGTTAGGCTATGTTCCTCAAGGGCTAAATCAAGTTTTTCCACTTCATTTCCAAAGGTCACTTCTTCGATACGATTGTCATAGACGGGGTCTTTTGACATGGCAAGTAAACTTTGAATACCATTGGACTGGGCGCCTACAATGATCATGATAAAACCGAGGATTGTAGAAACCACACCAAAAATGAGAAATCCTTTTGTCAATTTACGCATGTCGGTCACCTCTTTCCTTTTTAAGAATCCATTGCACTAAGCGGACGACCAGGAGGCCAAAGAAACGAGCTACATAGGAGATGCCCTAGTAGAACAAGAGAAGAAGCACCGATAGCAAGCAAACCAGCCCCAAAAATTAAGATAAAGGCAGATTTGGCTTCGACCAGAACACTAAAGCTCTCCACGATAAAAAGTCCACCCAGCAGGATACCCGTCACAGAGACGGTGAAAAAGGCTAGAATGACGGAGACAGCCGCGATAAGAAGCCCGATGATGGTTAAGATCATTGCAATTCCAACAGGAATGCCGATAGGGGCTGCTAGTAAGGCCAAGAGTGCAATGTGCAGCAGTTGGCGGTCATTCTTTGAGCAGGGCCTCATTGACCTTTTTATCGAGAAGATCAGAGAGGATATCATGGGCAGCTTCTTTTGGAGTGCCTAGACTGGCAATGAGTTCCTCTTCGCCCTCTGGACCTGCATCGTCAAATAGTTCCTTAAAGTAGTCCATAGCTTCGATGCGGTCAGCTTCAGGTAGTTTATGGAGATAGGTTTCTAACTGAGTCAGATAGTCAGTTCTTGTCATGGCGGATACTCCTTCTATGATGCCGTTGACGGTGTCGGTATAGAGCGTCCACTCTTCCTTTAGAGTAACGAGCTGCTCTACGCCCCTGATTGGTCAAGGAATAGTATTTGCGCATACGCCCCTGAAACTCTCTAGAGTAGGTGGTCAGAAAGCCACTGGCTTCCAATTTTTTGAGAATGGGATAGAGCGTAGATTCTTTTGATATTGGCGATGAAGCTTAATAGTTTGACTAATCTCATAACCATAAGAATCCCCTGCTCCAGTCACAGCCAAGATGAGAAACTCAATCAAGGCAGAGGATGTTGGGAAAGTACATGGAAACCTCCTTTATATTATATAAAAATTTTATATACTCTTTTTCAAATATATTGTATCTCAAGTTGAAAGCCCTGTCAAGAAATATGTAAAAATTTTATATATAAAAACTCCTAGTATAAACTAGAAGTTTAGAGGATTATAGTTTATTGTGCATCTAGAAGCGGCGGAAGATTAAAAATACTTGTCTCAATCTTGATTCTGGCACGGAGTATGCCATCTTGATAGGTATAGCCTTCAAATGGAGGGTATTTGTCCAATCTTTCAGGATGTCATCAGGCAAACATCTAAAATCATAATCCCTCAACGCCCCTGCACCAATCATTCTTTTCAGTCAGATGTGCCTTGATTTCTTTTTCATATTTTTTGAGAAATGTTTCTCGATCGATTTCAAAGAGAGCTCTATCACCTTCATCCAACTCATAATAGCGGTCGTAGCCCTGCAATCCAAGAGATATGAACACACAGTAGATGTTTTGCTATTTCTGGACAATAACCGATGGCAAACAAATTTTTCCCTGTCGACTTGCCGATTTTCTATTGTGATATTTTGTATAAAGCGACTCATAATGGCCTCCGGTTCAAAACATTGACTTAGCAAACTTTCTATCTAAAAATCTTTTAACTCATCAAAGAAATTCAAAAGATTTTCTTTATCGATATTGAATTCGGCTGGATTAAATCTAAAATGTCATCAGTGCAGTATAATATCTTCTCTCGACTGTTTCGATGAAATACTTCCCTTTATCCATTTTTATTAAAGCCTTCTGTATAGAGTTTTACCAACTCTGTGGCTCCCGCATCATTTCATCAGGTGAACTTTCAACGAGCTTTTACCATACCGGCTCGAGTCTTTTCGATATAAGGCTGCCGCTTTCTTGGCATTGGCAGGTGTAATATTCTTGTCCGTCCCATGAACGAAATGGGTTGTCCAAGTTTTGCGCTAGCCATTCCGGTTTTCTCGGTTGTGTGACCCAAAGATCAAGTCCTTCTCCCTTGCGCTTTTTATAAAGTTTCTTTGCTACTTTAGCTGCATCTTCAGGTAAACTATTCATCCAAAATCTACGCAAATTCGGAAGGCTATCTGGTCTAGGAATATCTTCTGCGGTAAAACCAAAATCAAGTCCATCGTTGTCAAGACTTCCAACTCTTTAAACTCTGATAATGTATCAAAATGAAGAAGATTTCCCGGTTTTTCCCCACAATCTTAACTCTGTAAGTTTTTGGATATGCGTTCAAAACTTCCTCAATATCGAGTTCTTCGATTTTGATAACATGTAATTTCCCTAAAGCTTGCAATCCTTTCAACTTAGGAATCACTTTATCACATTGTAACAACAATGTCTGTTCGTTTCCATTCGCCTGTATGTTACAATCTTTCCTTATTTCTCCCAATAAAATAAGTTGCTCCAAACCGTCATTTAAGATAAGTTCTTCTACTCCTGTCATATCAATGGAAAGCGTACAAACTGATGTTTTTGAGAAATCCAGTTTTGTTTGGTTATGGTTCTCGAGAACCAGTTCAGAAATAAAAGGAGTGGATTGCAAATACTCATATAAATTTTTGTGCCATTTGTTTAATGTTAGATGAGTCAAACAAGGAAAAACCTTTAATTCCATTGCATCTTCAAAAGGTTTCCACTCATCATTCAAACGGCGCTTGGAAATGCCACACTCCTCTCCTGCAAAGATGACTTTTTCTTCGCTCTTATCTCGCTTCCTTAAATGCATCTCTCTGTTCTTTCGGTATTTCCTGCCATTTCAGCTGTCTGTAGACCTCATAACCGTTTCCCCATGTTGCGTATGAATTTGTACTCTCATCAGTTAAAGGAGTAACATTTCCAACAAAAGTATAGTTTGTCGGTACATTCACATCAACATTCGATAGATGTATCCCTCGGTTCCAGTACATAAAGTCCTTATAAAGTGGTTGTAAAGAAGATAATTCTGCCTCTTTCAGAGGCTCTTCTCCCGACCAATCCAATGAAAGTATGACCGCCTTTTGGGTTCTTATCATTTTCTTCTATCTTTGTAATTTGACAAGCTGTATATTTTTTAGATAGTTATTATAAACACAATAGACGTCTCCAGCTTTTGCTAGCATATTTTTTCCTCCTTCTGGTTTACAAGCTTGTTATTTGACTATCAGAAATTTATCAGCTTTCTTGTTCGCCTAGAACAGTTGGGCGTCATTGAAAATTTCTATTTTCAGATAAAGTTCCGGCTTATCGACCAAGGAACCGTATTTTCAATTTTGGCAGCTTTCCTTTATCTCGCCATAGAGGTCTTTGAGCTCCTTGGATGGCTTAAGTGTTAAGTGCTCTATATTTTCAAGATTTAAAAATCGGAGTATAATCCTTGCTTTTTAGTATCCCAGCTAAAAATTAAAATATCTTAATTGCTTCATCTCATTAAGAAAATCAAAAGAATCTACATGGATATTTTTAGGCGCAAAACAATCTCCTTCGATTGAAAGACTTTCTAGCTTTTTCAGATTTGCAAACGGACTATAGTCGTCTATTTTTGAAAATTTTCCACGGATAAAGCAAGTAAATTGTTTAATTTAGCAATCGGCTCGATACTCTCAACACTGGATCCAGAACCCAGATGCAAATATTCGAGATTAGTCAGATTCGCAATCTTAGAAATATCTGGATAAACACCCCATTCTATATGTAGTTTTCTAAGATTTTTGTTGGGCGCAAACAGCATCAAATAATTCTTGAGGCATCCTCGTACAAAATGTCAGTTCGGTAAATGCTGTCGGATTGTAAGTTAAAAAATCACACCACTCTTGGATAACACGCTTCTTTTCTTTTGCAGTTTTATATTGAGGGGTAAAGCTATCGCCTAATTGAGTGCAGTTGATTGTCAGTGTACTTTTCTCCCTTGTACTCCGACACTTCAATAATGCACTTGCTCTGCGGTTCATCTTGATGAAAGTAATCAACACCGTATTTTATTTGTTTGTCTGTTAGAAGACCCATCTGTATCATTCTTCCTGTCAGTATTTTTTATTCGAAGGAAGCCCTTGTTGTTTTGGTTGCAGTTGTATACCCTCTTTGCCTTCATAAAAGAGTATTTCTTTGTCTAGGTTGTTTATATAATTATATCACTTTTCTCCTCACTAACTAGTCTATCAAGTGCAGCTGTCATGATATTGGAAGCGATATTCTGAATAGTCAGTCAACGAAAAAAGCCAGACAGAGTCTAGCTTTTGGATTGTTTATAGCTGTGATGGATTTTAGAATAATTAAAGGATCTTATCCGCCCGATCCACCATAAAGAGTGAGATAGTCATGATGATATCGATGGCTAGAAGGGCAAGAACCGCTGGAACCCAAGATTGGAAAAGTTCAAAACTGTAACCAAACAAGGTAGGACCAAAAGCTGCTAAGATGTAGCCCCCTGTTTGCGCTAGTCCTGATAGCTGAGCTGTCTTTTCAGGAGAACTGGTTTTAAGTGAAAAGCAAACCATGAGGTAGGGGAAGAGGGCACTGCAGGCCGTTCCAATCAAGAGATGGACGACTAGCCAGTAGAGGAAACTGCTACTTGGATACAAGAGCATGGCAATTCTGTCATCCCAGCGATAGAGATAATTGTTAGCATGATTCGACGGTGGCCGTCTGACAGATGAGTCGTCAGACTTGGAACAGTCATTGAAAAAGGAATGCTGATCAGCGAGAAGATAGAAGCGAGGAGGGCCGCATCTTTATTAGAAAGACCAGCACTAATGGCTATTGTTGGCAGCCAGGTCATGCTCGTATAAAAGAGCAAGGACTGAAGACCACCAAAGACAATGATAGCCCAGACATCTTTACTTTTTAGAATATTCTCTTTGACTTGCTTTTCTTTTTGACCTTCTAGGTGGTGGTTGTGGCGATGATTTGGCAACCAGACTAGCAGAGTGACCAGACAGAGAAAGCTGAGAACGAGGATGAGGCCCTTCAAGAACTAGCTTGGGTGATAGGGACCGAAAGATATGAAGCGATGGCTGTCGAAAATTCCATAGCAGTGACATAGAGAGTTGTTAGGAAACTAATCTTTTGAGGCTGATTTGCCTGGATCATACTTGGGAGGAGTACATTGAAGATCGCAATGCTTGCTCCTAGATTAGGGGTCCCTAGATAGAAAGGGGAGATTGAAAAACTCAGATGACAGAGCCAACAGTTAAGAGGAGAAGACAGTAAGTAAAGAGATGTTCCAATCCGATCTTTTGTGCCAAGCGACTCGCAAAAAGCCGAGAAAAGAGCAAAACATCAGAGAGGGAGACTGGTTAAAATCCCAAGAGAACTAACCTCAACTCCCTAGTCCCTGAGCGATATCTCCTAAAAATGGTTGGAAGAGCAGTGAAAGGAGAGCGTAAAACGGTCCCGATTAAGACAATTCCTAGGATAAAAAGAGTGATTGTTTTTTCATAAAAACCTCGAATAGATGATTTTAATAACAGCTTATTTTAAGTTTTTTTCCTTATAATGTCAAGTAATGACAGCTAAGAAAGTTCGATTGATTTAAGCGAGAATAGAGTGAGAGAATACATTTCTTTACTAGAATTTTCCTTGATTTGATATAAAAATAGGAAACTAGGAGAATTTGTGATAAAATAGTGGAAGGAAATCTATACATTGGAGAAAAACTGTGCCTGAAAAGCAAAAAATCAGCGTCTTGATGTCGGTCTATGTAAAGGAAAACCCGACGTTTTTGAGAGATGCTATCAAAAGTGTTCAAAATCAAACCTTGAAACCGAGTGAACTTGTTCTTGTTGAGGATGGGCCCTCACGCCTGAGCTCTATCAGGTGCTAGATGAAGTGGAAGCTCAGTCAGACATTCCAGTGAAAACGGTGTCCCTAGAGCAAAAATCAAGGTTTGAGGCTTGGCTCTTCGTTACGGTGTTTTTGCCAGTGCCAGTATGACATTATTGCCCGCATGGATACGGATGATTTAGCCGTTCCGGATCGTTTTGAGAAACAGCTTCAACTAATGGAGAAAGAAAATCTCGATCTCTTAGGCGGGCAGATTGCAGAGTTCATTGACAATCCAGATGAGATTGTGTCTTATCGTCGTGTTCCAACTCAGCACGCAGACATTGTAGCTTATCAGAGAATGAGAAGCGCCTTTAACCATATGACAGTCATGTTCAAAAAGGACATGGTCCTCAAAGCGGGCAACTACGAAGACGGGCTTTACATGGAGGATGATCTCCTTTGGCTCAATATGATTACGGCAGGTGCCAAGACTAGCAACCTAGATCAAATCTTGTGTAAGGTTCGTGTAAGTGCAGGGATGTTTGAGCGTCGAGTGGCTCACGTTACCTGATTCTACCGTCAAGCTCGCAAACGAATGCTGGAGCGAGGGCAAATTCTTCATGGAATATGCTAAAAGTATGTTCATTCAGGCAATTGTTGCACTTTGTCCAGGTTTTGTTCGTCAGTTTATCTTTGTCAAACTTTTAAGAAAGAGCAAGTAAGACCTGATAGATTGAACGATTCGGGTTATCATAACAATAGTATCATCTGACTCTTTTAAGGGGGAGTAAATTCCTATGAATAAAAAACTAACAGATTACGTGATTGATCTGGTTGAAATTTTAAATAAACAGCAAAAACAAGTATTTTGGGGGATATTTGATATTCTGAGTATGGTGGTTTCCATCATCGTATCTTATATCTTGTTTTATGGCCTTATAAATCCTGCGCCTGTGGACTATGTGATCTATACTCTTTTAGCCTTCCTTCTCTATCAAATCATAATTGCATTTTGGGGGCTGAATGCTAGTATTAGTCGCTACAGTAAGATTACGGATTTTATGAAAATCTTTTTTGGAGTGACACTCAGTAGTGTTCTTTCTTATGGAATCTGCTATGCCTTTCTTCCATTATTTTCTATCCGTTTCATCGTGCTCTTCATTTTGTTGAGTACCTTCCTCATCTTGCTTCCTCGCATCACCTGGCAGTTGATTTATTCTAAACGTAAAAAGGGTAGTGGAGATGGAGAGCATCGCCGTACCTTCTTGATTGGTGCGGGAGATGGTGGTGCCCTCTTTATGAATAGCTACCAACATCCAACCAGTGAGCTTGAGATAGTGGGGATTTTGGACAATGATGAAAGAAAAAAGGGCAAAAAACTAGGTGGAATCCCAGTCCTAGGCTCTTATGACAATCTACCTGAATTGGCCAAACGTCACCAAATTGAGCGTGTTATCGTAGCAATCCCTTCGCTCGATCCATCAGAGTATGAACGTATCTTGCAGATGTGTAATAAACTAGGTGTCAAATGTTACAAGATGCCTAAAGTTGAGACAGTTGTTCAAGGTTTACATCAATCGGGTAGTGGTTTCCAAAAATTGATATCACAGACCTTTTTGGGCCGTCAGGAAATTCGCCTTGACGAATCACGTCTGGGGGCAGAAATACAGGTAAGACCATCTTGGTGACAGGAGCTGGTGGTTCGATTGGTTCGGAGATTTGTCGCCAGATTAGCCGCTTCAACCCAGAGCGTATCGTCTTGCTTGGACATGGTGAAAATTCAATCTACCTTATTTATCATGAGTTGATTCGTAAATTCCAAGGGATTGATTATGTTCCTGTCATTGCAGATATTCAGGATTATGATCGTCTTTTACAAGTGTTTGAACAGTACAAACCAGCTATCATCTACCATGCTGCAGCCCACAAACATGTTCCAATGATGGAACGCAATCCAAAAGAAGCTTTCAAGAACAATATCCTCGGGACCTATAATGTTGCCAAGGCTGTTGATGAGGCCAAAGTACCTAAGATGGTCATGATTTCGACTGACAAGGCGGTCAATCCACCGAATGTTATGGGGTGCGACTAAGCGCGTGGCAGAGTTGATTGTTACCGGCTTTAACCAACGTAGTAAATCAACCTACTGTGCAGTTCGTTTTGGGAATGTTCTTGGTAGCCGTGGTAGTGTGATTCCTGTCTTTGAACGTCAGATTGCTGAAGGCGGGCCTGTAACGGTGACAGACTTCCGTATGACACGTTACTTCATGACCATTCCAGAGGCTAGCCGTCTGGTCATCCATGCTGGTGCTTATGCTAAGGACGGAGAAGTCTTTATCCTTGATATGGGCAAACCGGTCAAGATTTACGACTTGGCTAAGAAAATGGTCCTTCTAAGCGGGCACACGGAAAGTGAAATTCCAATCGTTGAGGTCGGTATCCGACCAGGTGAAAAACTCTATGAAGAACTCTTGGTTTCGACCGAATTGGTTGATAACCAAGTCATGGATAAGATTTTCGTTGGTAAGGTTAACGTCATGCCTCTAGAAGCCATCGATCAAAAGATCGAAGAATTCCGTTCACTCAGTGGAGACGAGCTCAAAGAAGCGATTATCTCCTTTGCAAATGAGACAACCCACGTTGAGTAAGATCGCCCAACTAATTAGAAATAAAAGGCCAAGGTTCTGTTTGTACAGGACCTTGGCCCTTTTACTCTATGTTCAAATCGTTGTATTATTTATAGTTGCTTAATGATATCATCAATGGTACGGGCAATCCAGTCAGGTTGATAGCTGAGCAAATCAGCCTCTTCTCCAAATCCCCAGTAACAGCAAACTTTTTAATGCTGAGTTTCTTGGGCTCCAATCATATCAAACTTGGTATCCCCGATGATAAGGACTTGGTCTGCAGGAGTCGATGCGTTTGCAAGGCATAACGGATGACATCAGCCTTGTGAGGTGTTTCAGGACTGGAACCATAAATGCCATCAAAGAAATGATGGATTCCCAGATTTTTAGTCATATCATGAGCAGTAGGAGTATTCTTTGTTGTGGTGATATAGAGAGGTAGTTTTGTGAAAGTTCTTGGAAGCAATTCCGTTATTCGGGGAAGAGTTGAGCTTCGTGGATCCCTTTTTTCTTGTAGTAAGAACGATAGATCTGCACAGCTTCCGAGATTTGCTCCTTGGGAAGACACGTTGCAAAACTACTTTCAAGTGGCGATCCCATAAAACCACGAATGGTTTTGGCATCAGGGCTTGGAACTCCTAGCTCTTTAAAGGTATAGGGTAAAAAGCATTGTGGATCCCGAGGGAACTGTCAACAAAGTTCCGTCTAGATCAAAAAGATTGCTGAGATAGAGGACATAGTTTCTCCTAATAGATATAGATAAGCTTATTCTCCGAAGATTTCTTTTTGTAGGCGACGACCAGTCGGGGTGGCTGCGAGTCCCCCCTCGGCCGTTTCACGAAAGGCAGTTGGGAGGCTCGATCCGACTTGGTACATGGCATCGATGACTTCGTCAACAGGGATCTTAGACTCGATACCTGCCAAGGCCATATCAGCCGCGATAAAGGCAAAGCTGGCTCCCATGGCATTTCGTTTGACACAGGGAACTTCAACCAAACCAGCGACGGGGTCGCAGATGAGGCCCAGCATATTTTTAATGACAAAGGCAATGGCTTGACTGGCCTGATAGGGGGTTCCACCTGCAGCCAAGGTCAAGGCTGCAGCACTCATTGCAGAGGCAGAGCCGACTTCGGCTTGACAGCCACCTTCAGCACCTGAGATAGAGGCGTTGTTTGCGATGACTAGTCCAAAGGCACCTGCAGCAAGAGAAATCTAGCTGTTTTTCGTGGCTGAGGTCAAGTTTTTGGATAGCAGCAGGTGAGAACAGCTGGCAGACAGCCAGCACTTCCTGCGGTTGGAGTAGCGCAGACCAAGCCCATTTTCGCATTGTGTTCATTGACCGCGATGGCATTACGGGCTGCTGATAGGATGGTAAAGTCAGACAAGGCCTTGCCACTTTTTGAGATGGCGGTCTGGTTTGGCTGCGTCTCCACCCGTTAGGCCACTACAGGTTTATTTTTCACTGAGACCGAGCTCGACAGAGGCTTTCATGACTTCTAGATTGCGTTCCATGAGGAGGAGAACTTCTGGCCGTTCCCGACCGGTTAGTTGATATTCTGTCGCAATCATGAGTTCTGCGACATTTCCTTGGAAGTCTAGATCCGCCTGCTCGACCAATTCTTTGATAGAATAAAACATGTTTCCCTCCTACTAAAGAAATTGACATTGTGGAGATGAGAGTTTTTCAGTTTCTTCAATCGCCTCTTCGCAACTTCGACTATCGACTTCGATAATCATAATGGCTTTTTCTCCAGCTTTTCTCGAGTCACATCTCATCTGAGCGATGTTGATATCGAAACGAGAGAGGCTTCAGTAACATGGGCAATCATACCTGGAACATCTTGATGCACGATGATAATGGTTGGTGTGTTCATGTTGAGAGAGACAGCAAAGCCGTTAAGCTCCGTAACTTGGATATTTCCTCCACCGATGGAAATTCCTGTCACACTGATGGATTTGTGTTCATTCTTCACAGTAATTTTAGTGGTGTTAGGGATGAGGCGTTGCTGTCCTTCTGAGATAGTCAGACAATCTTGATACCACGTTTTATGGGCAATCTCGAGGCTATTTGGAATATCAGGATCATCCGTATCCATACCTAATATACCAACGACGAGCAAGGTCAGTTCCATGACCACGGTAGGGTTTTGGCAAATGAGTTAAATGATTTGGAATTCGACTTCTGTCGGCGTATCATCAAAAGATGGAAGGAGACGATTTTTCCCAATACGAGACAGCTCCAGCAGTATGGCTACTTGATGGGCCAATCATAACTGGTCGATAATATCAAAGACAGATTGAAAAGCGAGTGAGTGCATCTGTTTCACCTACAAAGATTCTTATATCTATTATATCAAAGAATGGATCTCTGCGCTTATTTCCTTATCAAAAGCTTAAAATGATTAAAGATAGTATAAAATAAGGTCTTTGTGACAAAAGCTCCTTAAAACGGTAAATATAAAACATTTTTTTGTAATATTTCTACATAAAACCGTTAAACAATGGTAACATTTAAAAGGTATCATAGATATATCAATGGAAGGAGAATTTTTAGATATATCATTAACAACTAAAAAATTAAAAACAACTATCGCAGGAGTAGCTAGCTTTGCTTGCTCTTTGTCACAATGCTTGTCACTGCAAAAACTGTAACACACACAGTTCAAATCAGGTGATACTCTTTCAGAAATCGCTGGGAAAGTACAACAACTGTCTGGAAAAGTTGGCAGCAAAAACAACATCAAGACTATCACCTCATCTATTTGACCCGAAGTTTTGGTTATCGAAGACAGCTAACTGCAACTCTGAGCTAGCAACAACGGAAAATCAGCTCCAGCTAGCTACAAGAACAGTTGGGAGCTCCAACAGCTGAAACAACTGACTGGCTGCAGCTGCAGCAACCGAAAAGCAACACTGCAGCAGCTACTGTAAGTGGTTCTGAAGCAGAAGCCAAAAGAATGGATCGCTCAAAAAGAATCAGGTGGTAGCTACACAGCTACAAACGGACGTTACATCGGACGTTACCAATTGACAGATTCATACTTGAACGGTGACTACTCAGCTGAAAACCAGAACGTGTAGCAGATGCCTACGTTGCAGGACGTTACGGTTCATGGACAGCTACCAGAACTTCTGGCTTAACAACGGTTGGTATATAGATCTAGCTAACAGAAAAATATGTAAAAGTCGAGGAAATCCCTCGACTTTTTATATTTCCTTTGGTTGATGATAGGTCTCTACTTCTTTTTTGAGATGAGATAGCATGGAGGTTTCATCGGTTAGTTCCAGAAGGGAGAAACCTTTTTGGATAAGTTTAGAATCATCCGTACAAATCCCAATACGGACATAGCAGATAGCAAGCCTATCATAGCTTTTTCTTGTTCTTGGCATCTTCTAGTAAAAGTATAGCATATTTGTTTACACTATTTCTATCTTGATTGTATAAGTAAATGGTGGAGAGGTTGAGTAGAATTGCCATTCGCAAGTCATATAAATGTTGATAGTTTTTTGTAGACTTCTAAGCGTGCAAGATTTTTTCCAGTGACGAGATGGATATGCTCTATAGGAAAGGTAAAGAGAATGGTATTGAGGAATTTTAAGTCATTCTCGTACCAAGTGTCCTGCTTTTCTATCTTCTTCCATAGCTTCTTTACAGTATTGTTAACTTCGATTGACAGTTTTTTAGTCCCATTTTGGCGGATATAGATAACAATTTCTAGCATATCTCGTATCTCTTTGATGGGGAGGTCGTGGTGAGTTTTGAGGTAGTCTTGACATTTTTGAAATAGTTTTTCGAGTTCACTAGTCCTTAGGATTGAGCTCATATTGAGATAGGTTTGCATAATTTCTGTGCGTTGACTTGGTTGATAAAGTTGACAGATATGTTCAAACTCTTCAAAAACTCATATTGACTTGCCGGAGAAAAACTCCATATTCTCATATTTAGGAGTTGTCTTGCCACTTTCGATTTTTGATAGGCTGGTTCTTGAAAGGACGATGCCACAGACATCTTCTTGGGTCAACCCTTTTGACTCACGGATTTCTTTATAAACATTTCCAAAATCGTAGCGCATGATTTCCTCCTTATTTGTAAAAAAGTTAACAAAAAGTAGAAATTGATTAAAAATATTGTATCATAAAGACAGAAAAAGTAAAATAAAAGATCTAAGATAATTTTGAGAAAAACAAACAAAGATCTTTGGCGTTGAAAGAAAAGAGTTATAATATAGCTATAAAAAGATAGGAGAAACATTATGGATAAAAAGTATTTCGCTTTTTGGTCTTTTTGCATTCTTGGTCACCTTAGCTTCACAGTTTCCCGTGGAATTGGCCAATATAATGCGCTAGTTATTTAATCAAGAGAGGAGGGAGCTTACGACATATAGAGACGTAATAATGCTATCATTAGTCAATTGGTGTTAGATTTGTATAGTGCTAGGAGGTGATATTTTTGAAAAGAAATAAAAATGACTATATAGTTGATTTTATTTTTGATGTCGTTTTTCATGGGATTGTTGTTGACAGGGTTGTTATATTTCATTTTTCAACCAGATATTTATAAGATTCAAATTATATTTTTGATACTGTTAACATTCCTATTAGTTATAGTTGTCATTAAATATTTTTATAAGAAAGTAGGTTTGCAAAATGAAAAATGTTCTCTGTTTCTTTTTGACCATAATTTTTCTTAATATATTCTCCAACGGCTTTAGCTTTAGAATCTGCTATGAATAGCAAATCTAATTTGACAACGTCTGATTTTCAATCCAATCCGTCGTATGTTCGTGTTGTAGATTCACATAATCTAGCAATCACAAACGAAGATGGAACGAGTGTCAAAAAGTATATATTGATGACGAACACAATGTTTTATTGATGGGGTCTTAGAACTAACCTCAGATGAATTTGATAGTATGGTTCAAGTAGTAAAGATGAAGACAGTCAACTGAACAGCCTGTTATGGCGAGATCAGCTACTACTTGGTATTATCTTGATACACATACTTATAATATTGACTTTCAAAATAGAGGTCGTACAGTATTGCTAGGTGTTATTTCTGCTCTAATCCCTTATTTAACCCCTGCGATTGGTATTGGTTCAATATTAGATGCCTTATTAGGACAAGGAGCTCCCGGGCATGTATGTAAAACTAAACAGATACTATCGAAAAAGGTATCAATTTTACAAATACTGTTACCATTTTTACTATGATGCAGCAATGAGAGATATAGGTCGCTTAGAGAGAAGAAATCAAACGAATGTGGTAATATATTACAATTTCTAGTTTTAGAATAAAGATAATAGTTAAAATATTTTTCAAATCAGGGAGTCAATATGGGACTCCTTGCATTCTTCATGTTATAATCAATCTTGTTTAAAGAACAGAACTTCGATGTTTACAAATGAATAATTCTATCTTTTTCTGAAAATACTGTATAATATGAAGCAAATATGAAAAATAGTGTAGCAACCGTAATGGCATGCGGTTTTGCTTGTACTACAAATGCTTTAGCAGTATGGGTTGATGGTGGTCAATGGAATTATGGAGTAGAGTTGGACAGGAACTTTTGGATATTCTGATTATTTACATCTACTCGATCTCATCAGCAACGGTCCGACATGGTAGTAGAATCTCTAAGGGCGTGAAGCTCCCTAGGTTTGGGGCTCAAGCTTCCCTCACAAAGATTCCGCCAACAAGATTAGAATATTTCTATGGATTTTAAGTGGAATTTTCCTCTCCTATTAGGAGAGGGAGAACTTTATTGGAGGTATCTTTTATGAAAAAATCAGTAATTTCTGTATGTTACTCCTGCTTTTGTGTACCACTTTTTGTTTTTTTAATGTAAACTACACACGAGAAGTGGTGCGGATTCAGGAAATGGGAAAGACTATAGATTCTTTTGGATTTGTATTTGAAAGATGTTAATGAACCTGCAGTATCTGTTCTTCGATTTTTTGAGGATGTATCAAAGGAGTACAAAGTCTCCATTATCAAAACAGACAGTGGTGATGAGGTGGTCAAGTCTGGTGTTTTTGATAAAGATACCTTCCCCTACCAAGAGTTTGGGATTTCTTCTCTTGATTTTACCACAGATGGTGAAGGAGTTTACAGTAATAAAGAAATTTCCAATAAACTTGGTACGATTCCGACTTTTCTAAAGCCAAGCCTATTCAGCTTATGACTTTTCAAACCTATATCAAGGATACATCTCGTAGTTTAAATGGTCGCTATACGATAACTTCTACACAAGAGATGGACAAGGATAGGATTGTACAGAAATGGAGCGATTTTTTCAAGATAGACCAGGCTACCTTGCTAGAGCCAACCTATAAAAGTGCAGTGGAAGTCTTAAATCGAGATTTGCTCTTATCTGCTATTGTTTTTGTCTTGGCTATTTTGCTTCTTGTCTTAGTAACAGTGTATCAGCCGATGATGGAAATGAAAAGAGTTGGGGTACAAAAACTTGCGGTTTTCCAAGATCGAGCTGTTTTAGCTGATGTTGTAAAGGCAGCCTTTACCTCCTCCTAGGTGGGGCGCTTGTGATCAATCTAGGAGTGTTTTTCTTGCTTGATTACAAGCCAAAAGATTTGTTCCCTATGTTATGGTTGTCGCATTTTTTGCTTTTGCAACTTTATCTCTTTATCAGTTGGTTGACTTACCTCTTAATCCAAAAATGACAATCAGCTCTCTGTGAAAAAGTTTTTCATCTTTCAAATTTGGTCTACTCTTTAATTGATTTGATGAAAATTGGAACTACTATTTTACTGACAGTCTTGCTAGTTGGGGTAGGAAAAAGTTTGGAGCAAGAAAAGCAAAGAGTTGGATTACCAGAAACAGTGGATCAGTCAAGGAAATTATCTGACCTTGGAAACTTTCCAACTCAATGATAACCTGTGGCAAGAGCAGTTGGCGAGGCTCAGGCAGGCAGTGAGATTGTTTCTATCGATTTTATCTAGGATTTGGTAGAAAAAACTGCAGGCGGGCTATGTGCAAACTAGCAACCTGCCTATAAAAATTTTGCCACTGCAGAACAAGTGCAGCGTATCAACTGGCTGATATGCTAACTGTTTACTATGCCAATCGTCATTTTTAGAAAGTCAGAGTTCAGTTGCAGATACCGGCGCAGTTATTTTGATGCCAGCAAGTACGAAAAGGTGAAGAAGATAAAAATCAGCTCTTGGGGAAATTAATTGCCTATCTTTCGATGAAGTATGAAGAGCAGCAAAAACGAACGATAGAGGAGATGGATGTCGAGATTGCCTATTATGAAGGAGATTGGCCGTTCTTTCCATATAGTGATAAGCGAAAGGAAAATCTCTACAATCCAATTATTAGCGGTCAATGATTCTGATATGATGTGGGATGAAAAAAGCTCGCCTGTCAACAACAGGTTTAAATAACCCGATTAAAATCGAAAATACGGCTCAACACCAAAAAGAGGTGACAGCGTTAGTTGAGAAATTATCAGATGGGAATTATTTAAAATTTTCATCTATTCAAGCCATTCAACAAAGATAAAGTAGATTCTTATAGGGATGCTGTTCGAATTTCCAACATACTCTTTTGCTTTTAGTTGGTCTTCTTAGTATGATGATTTCCTACTCTTACTAGTAACAACTTTCTTGTTGAG
>BNJU01003894.1_pt1 | contig 86761 bp, 127 predicted proteins | sample 8539281 | NCBI WGS metagenome assembly BNJU01 (sample SAMD00202456, study PRJDB9452) | human saliva metagenome | isolation source: human saliva | place: Japan
GCTTGAGGGCTATCGAATAGACCGTTGACGCGAAGATATACATTGTTTGTATCCGTTGTAATCACGCAGCTGGAACCATCATACTTTTGCTGTTTAAGCTGTGCACAGCTGTTGTGTACTGACTTTATAGGATGCGAGTTTATCCTTGTTTATGGTTACATTGAGGGTTTGCTGTTGAACCCCAATGAGGCTGATTTTTTTAACATTAGGAACAGATAAAAGCTGACGCTTTAAGTCTTCTGCTTGTTGACGCTTTTCTTCATAAGAAAATTCATCACCACTAATGGCATAGATAATGCCATATACATCGTCGAACCTGTCGTTGATGGTCGGTCCTTGAACGCCTGCGAGCAATGATTTCCATTCGTCGTTGATCATATTCCGCGCTTCTTCCCAAGCGGGACGAATCTTATCGGATGGCAAATCTCTCTTAGATTGATATAAATAACGGATTTGCTGCCATCTGTGAAAGATTTTGCATAATCTACACCAGGAAGGTCGCGTAGTTTTTCTTCGAGTTTATCCGTTACCTGATTCGACATTTCTTGTGGAGAAGCCCCCGGCCAAGCAACACCGACCACCATGGTGCGCATCGTAAAATCAGGATCTTCCATGCGTCCCATATGGGTAAATAGATACCGAAGGTGAGGAGCACAGCCATGAAGTAGTAGATAATGGACTTGTGTTTAAAGAGCCCATTCGGCTAAGTTAAATTGTTTCATTGACTAACCGCCGTCCCTTCTGTAATTGTTGGGTGCCTGCGGTGATGACAATGTCACCTTTTAGCTAAACCAGATGACGATGACGGGTTCTTACCGAATTCACCAGTCTTGATAGGCACGAGATGAGCCTTCTTATCGCGGATGATATAGACTGCATTATTACCGTTAGAGTCTTTCACGAGCGTCAATGAATAGAAATATTGGTACTATCTGTGGTAGATAGATTAGCATTGACTGTCATGCTAGTTGTACCTCTTTAGGCGCATTTTGTAAGGTAATTTTTACGGTATACGTTCTGGCTACAGGGTCAGGAACTGGTGAAATTTCACGTACTATACCTTGCACGGTTACATTAGGTAGAGCCCAGAAGGTAATAGTAGCAGGGCTTCCTACATGAATTTTACTCAATTTCTTGTTCAGGAAGGGCAATGACCTTCTCCTGGTCGTGACCGCCTTAAGTACCAACGCTTTGACCGGCTGCTACGACTTCATCCTGCTTCAATATTGAGCTGTAATAATACCTGTATCAGGGTGATGTAAATTAGTATAACTATTTTGGATTGCTGCTCAAATTAAGGCTTGCCTGCTTGTTGTAATTGAGCAGATGTGGCATTCAATTGGTTTTCAGCCTGGTCTAATTGCAGTTACTAATCGCTTGTTGTGCATAGAGTTCGCGGTATCGTTTAGCATTGGTTTCTGCCAATTCGTAGGTCGGATTGAGCAGCTTTTACAGCACCTTCAGCATTTTGTACCTGAGCTGATGTATCTGAACCATTGATTTGAGCAATGACTTGTACTGCTTGTACTACATCACCAACATTTACAAATTTATTGATGATACGCCTCAATTTGAAAAGCTACAATTTGTTTCTGTTTATTATGAATGGTGCCTGCATAACCAGCATCAGTAGTTTCCAGACTCTTCACCTATAGTGATGGTGCGCACCTTGAGACTTGTATCTTCAGGGGCTTTTTCTGATCCACAACCACTTATGATGGCGGTCCCTATTAATAAGGCGCCTATGGTTGCATGATTCGTTGATTCATAGAATCTCTCCTTTTACTACCATATATAAGTCCTATAGAAATACACTATACAAAAATGATCATAGGACTTTATATTTTATTGAACTTATTTTAGGATAGCAATTACATTTCTAAATTAGCTATTATTTCTATATTAGGTTTAATATATATATTTTATACATTTAATAATACTATATTTATGTTGAAAGTTCTAGCTTTATGCAGAAAAATAAAAAGAATTATATTCTTAATGTATATAATTGGTGATAATAAAAGTAATCTATATATTTTTGATAGTATATAGCTATTACTTATTTTATGGATACAAAAATGTATCAAAAAGTGAGTCCTCTATTGATTAAAGCTGTATCCAAAAATATGTCTAATTTTTGGGATACAGTTCATAGAGAAGAGAACTCACTTCTTTAGCTTTTGTCAGCTTTTTGTCTATGTATAGTTTGAACTTTATTTTTCTTCTTCTTGTTCTACAACAGGTTCTTCATAGGTTACAAGAATTTTATCAATACGAGTATGATCCATATCGATGACTTCAAAGGTGTAGCCGTCCCATTTTGTCTTGTCATAGCTCTTTTGGAATGCGACCGAAGAGGACGTTTAAGAGACCGCCCATGAGTTTTTGTGTACAAATCGTCTTCTTTCACCTGGTAATTCTTGATCGATGTGAAAAGAGATTTCTTTAAATCATCTACGTTGAGGCTACCATCTACGAGCCATGCACCATCGCGTTCGATGATTTTGTTTTCTTCTTCCTTGATCTTCTTCCTCACCGGAAGGCATAAGGGAGTACGATTTTCCTTCCATAATGTCATGCAGGGTGACAAAGCAGTAAAGAAACCACCGTATTTCATCGAGGATAATTGCTTCGTGAACGCCTTCTGTACGAAGAACGTTTAATAATTTCATGAGCGGAATGGATTCAGGGACGAGGACAGGTTCTTTTCAAACAAGTTTGATGATGTCTTGAATGGAACTTTCACTCAGGACGCTGCATAATTTGAACTAGTCGTCGGATACGGTAATGAGACCCTTTTAATTCATCCAAGGAATCGGTACCTACAGGAATGCGGTAATGGTTGGCATTCTTGAGAGACCTCCATGATTTCATCTTCCGTGCCGTTTAGGTCAATCCATTTGAGCTGTGTACGAGGCAGTCATTATATCACCTGCGTTCATATCTGCAAGATGGAAAAGATATTTTTCTACGAGGATAGGTTCTTCCTCTTCGTAAGCACCCATGGCAACGCCTTCTGGTAAGCATTTTATTAATTTCAGATTCTGTAACAGGGGCTTCTTCTTTTAGTAACGCCTAATATTTTTAAGAGGAATTCTGTGGAAATGCCAAGGAAGCTAACGATTGGTTTTAGGACTGCAGAGAGCCAATAAATCGGTTTTGCTACCACTACAGCGATGCCCTCAGGGCTATTTAAGGCTAATCGTTTTGGCACGAGCTCTCCTATAACGAGGGATAAATAAGTGATGATCGCAACGATGAGGAAGGAGCTCACTGAGGCTGCGTACGGTTCAATGCTTGGAATATTAGCAGTTAATATTTCTTCTAAGGACTAGAAGGTGGCACCAGAATATAAACCAGTTAAAAATACCAACGAGGGTACGCCAATTTGAATCGTGGAGAACATATCATTTTGGGTTCTCTGCCAATTCAAAAGCCTTTTCGCACGTTCATTGCCTGCTTCAGCTAATTCTTCTAGCTTACGTTTTTCGCATTCACGATGGCTAACCTGCCGTCAGAGAGAATAAACCATTCGCGATGATTAATATGATGATAATTATAAAATCTAAGGTCAGATCACTGTCCATGTAGTAGATACTCCTTTTAATGACATATAATTCTGCATACGAGAATAATAGAATTATTACTCCTAGTATACCATATCGGCATTAATAAGTGTTTTTAGCACAGAAAAAGGGGAGTTGCTGCTTTCATCCTTTTACGCATTAAATGCTACAAAATATGTATTTCCTTTGTTGTCTACTATAATATGATTGATTTTAATTTGTAACTAGTACCTCAATAAGGGTATAGTATGTATAGAAATTAAAGATTAGTGATATAAATTTTTAGATCATATAATTGAGCTTCAAGTGATAGGATTATATAGATGGCAACAGAGCAAGAATGGGAAAAATGTATTACAAATTAAAACAGCAGGTCGATGATGATAGTCGTTCCGATACGGAGCATCATCCGTATGAGCCGACGGATTATTGCGTGCTGGAGCGTTTTGGCAAATAGTGGTCATATTCGCAAGAAACATACCCTCATTGACTATGGCAGTGGCAAGGGTAGAGTTAGTATTTTTCATGGCTTACCAAACGGGCTGTCATTCTATAGGCATTGAATACGATGAACGGCTCATGAAAAGGCTTTTGATTAATCGGTGAAAGTCCATAGCGCGCATCGCGTGTCTTTTTGTACACGGTGATGCTGCTCTCTACGAGTTACCTGAGCAGGCTGATCGATGTTTTTCTTTAATCCCTTTGCACTCCATACGATTAAGCGGGTACTAGGAAATATCTTTGATTCGCTATATCATAATCCTCGGAGATTAAGTTATTTTTCTACTATGTTAATGAAGAGGTGGAGAACTTTTTAAACTAACCATGTGCGCTTGGAACAAGAGAAACCTATTGATTGTAGTGATCTCTTTGAAGCAAGCGATGCAAAAGAACGAATTCTCGTCTATTCAGTTAACTTGTTTTAGTGCAGTACTTTAAGACCTTTATGTAACAATTTGATATATTTTGATGTAACAGTTAAAAATCCGATGGATGCAATAAAATATTAGACTGATGCGATAAATATTAAACTAATTAATAAATATTGGATTAATGTAACATATAAATATCAGACTTTAATATATTTAGTTTGTATATGAATATAATGTATAAATTTGATTAACAACCTCGATTTGAACTAGTGCTTTCAGTAGTATGAAATGCATACTATTTGGAACTGTATTCAAATTGAGGTTTCTTCTATAAGGAACTTTTACACATATTATTAAGGAAAAAGCAGATAAATTCTGCTATAATAATATATTAGAGATTATAAAATCAATTTATTTTTATGGTTCTATACATTGATTCAGTATACGCTAATGTAGCGGATAGGACTGAGTGTATTGAATACAGGAGGTGCATATGGAACTCATCGATACAATGTTGATTGAACGCATTCGTCAAAGCTTTAATTAAACGATATGACCGAGATCAACAGATTCAACAAATGATTGAAGAAATTGGTGCAGAGGAAGGTTCAATGAGTCCGAATTGGCTATCGTTTACCAAGCTTATTTAGAGGTAAAGGAACGGGTGTATTATACATCTTCTCTCGTTGATTTGTGGAATCAAATTGAAGATGTTCAAAACATGTATAGCCTTGTGCATTCTTACGAATCTTTAGAAGAAGATTTGTTGGCGATGTGCTAGGCGACGATAAGGAAGATATTGTCATTTCTAATACGTTTGGACTTGGTAAAAGGGTGCTAGTCACGGTGATGACGCCTTATGCTATGGCACAGGTACAATTATCTGACGTTCCTGTACATCATGATTCTACGGTGGGTATGAATCATATTAAATTGAATGAATTAAAATCTATAGGTGGTCTCTTTACTGGTTTCGGTGAAAGCTCCGGTAAGGAAATGGCAGATTTTGAAGATACTGCGATTGAGCAGCGATGTAAAAACCATTAGAAGGTGTTGAAAGCTAGCAATTCATCATTTAGATGAAAGATGAAGAGTTAAAGTAGATGGTCTTGATGAATTTTCGAAAGATAAAGAAATCAGAGGAAGCTAAAGTGGATGATGAGGATATGTCGTCTATCGATCCATACACGGCGGTGAATGCTTTGTTATTTGGTAAAGCCGGTTTAGAATCTGATAAAACAAAATAAGAAGATGGAAAAAGCTTCTTAAAAGAAATTAAAAACGCGTTGACGATGAATGGGCGCGTATCAACGGTTCTGAGGACAAGAAATCTAAGGACGATAAAAATCCAAGGAAGACAAAAAGTTAAAGAGGATAAGAAATCTAAAGAAGACAAAAAAGTCCAAGGAGAAAGAAAATCTAAGAAAGATAAGAAGTCTAAAGAAGATAAGAAAGATAGTACAAGAAGCATAAAGAAGATAAGCTGTAAAGCCGAAGAAAAGTTAAAGAAAAAGAAAGACAAGGCTGAAAAAGAAGCTAAAATCTTAAATGATAAGTTAAAAACAGTCTTCTTAGCGGATACTTTCAAGAAAAAGATAAGAGAGAAAGACAAGAAAAAGGATCAAAAATCCAAAAAGATGAATCCGCAAAAGCAGAATCGATAGTTTCCGTATGGAATAGTGAGCCTCTGAAAAGATGGTCAAGGAGAGTGCTAGTGCAAAAGAAATCAGCGAGGTGCTGAGACTATCGACCGTGGATGCGGTAAATGCAAACGATGTAAAGGGCACTAAAATGCTAAGAAATATCCAAGATAATTGATAGTTAGGTAATAGTACTAGAATATTACGTAGAATATAGTGTACCATATATGTAGTTTCATGATATTTTTATTAATCATTTAGGCAGTATAGTTATAGTTTTTGTTATGCATGTAACAATATAGTTATTTTTCTAACATACTAGTTAGGTTATCAGTTAGGCTGATAGTTAAGTTTAGTGTTAGGTTAATAATTAGAGTTATAGGATGACAACAGTTAGAGGGTTAATGATAGAACCGATGGCAGCGATTATTTGAAGGCATACGAACAGAGATTAAGGTATTTATCTTTTTCTCTGCTTTGTTGACTGCATTTAGAATCGTGTTTCTTGCAGTATTTCAATCACAACTAGCTTCCGTGACGATGGAGAATATCCTCACGTCCTTATGGCTAGGCTTTAGATTGAGTCTCAAGACCGTCGGTTCTTTGTGTTTACTAGGCTTTTTAGGGGGTACGTTGGTGCATACCTTGTACCCAAAATGGCCATCCTTGCGCATTAAACAGGTTATCTACTCCATTGCGACTGTATTGTTGACCTTCCTGTCTGGGACGTATTCCGTTCTATAAAATCTTCAACTCTTCCTGCAATGCGATGCTCATCAATGGTACGATGATATCGGCGCCATTGTAAATACAGCCATCAACGAATATAATGCCTTCATGTACATCATTGGGGCCGTTGTATTGAGCGCAGCTCTTTGCTGGTTCCTAGTTCGTTTTTTAGCGTGGGGCACGAAGAAATATAGTGACTACGCTGATGAACTAAGGAATGGTGATGATGCGGATAATGTAAGAAATAGTGATTCTGCAGATAATCAACGACTTTTGTACTACTTGGTATCCTAAGACGAAGAAAAACTCAATGGATGACGGGCATTGGGTTGACTGTCGTTATCGCGTACTAGGTCTATTCTTTAGATTTGGCGGTGCTTTCAGCTATACGAACTCCATCAACTGGGAAAGTGCGGCTCGCCTCAGCTCCAATCTGTTGAATGAAAATATCCTCGACGATGTGCAGGCTCTCTATCGTGTTAAAAGCATTGCTAAACGGACGGCTGAGCTTGAGGTTATTAACTTAACGCCTCAAGAGCTAAACGAAAAATCACTCGCCGTTGGCGGTAAGTTTAATGGCACTAATTTTGACGGTTCTTTCACCAGAACCTACAACACAACGATTAGCGGAGCAACCGCAGTCCATAAACCTCGTTCTGGAGAATCCTATGGCTTGTGGTCGTTCTCGCTGAATATAACGAGCCTGGTGCGTACCTCGTTGAACAAGGTCGTAAATACGCTGCCAGCCCTCAAGCGATGAGCACGCAGCTAGCCCTCGCACAAGGCACCGGCACGATGCCAGCTAGTAATGGTTTTGTTGACGGGTATGCCTGATACAGGGCTATATCCTAACTATGAAGGTGAAAGTTTCAAAGAGCCTTATGGTTTAGGCATTGGTCCTGTTATGAAAAGCTAGGCTACAAGACTGTATTTCTGGTATGGTGGCTTTAGTACTTGGCAAAACGTTAAGAACTTTGCTTTTATCTCGAGCTTCGATGAATTCCACGATGTCTCAGAAATGCCAAGCTGAAGACGGCAACGCTTGGGGTGTAGGCGATAAATATTTGTTTAAAGCTATTTCTGCCTACATGGATCAACATAGAGGGAAAAATTCATCAATGTTATCATGACCACTTCTAATCATCCACCGTATAGCATCAATGTGGGTAAGGAAGGCTACGATGTGAATAAGGTAAAAGGGCATTTGCCAGATTCTATCGAAGAAAACGATAAGCAATTGAACGAAATGGGCCATATTTGGTACGCAGACCACGTAATGGGTGATTTTATCGCTCGCGAAGAAAACTAGCAGATCCTTCTGCACTCTTCGTCATTACAGGTGACCATAGCGAACGCTTTAACTTTGCTCGTGAAGTAGGGTACCAATGTGGCATCTACTATTCCTATTATTTTTATGGTCACGGCATTCATAAAGATTGGCTTGCAGCCTAATGCGTTCGGCATGAGCATTCAAAATCATTCGCAACCTTGGCGGAATTAGTAGTCGACCTGGTCAAACCTATGAAGCGATGGTACCAAGTTTGTTTACACAAGAGGAAATTTGTATTTAATCATAGACTATATCTTGATAAAAGTGGCAAAGTCTTAGAACAAAGTGCGAGCATGCCTCAATCCTATGGGGATATAATTAAAAACATGCGCGAACTTGCGGCGTGGCGTATTAAACATGGAAAATAACATTAAATAAGGATATTTATCTAATGATATAGTTAGAACAAGCTATATGAGTTTAAGAATTTTGTAGAAAACTAATTTGGCTAGTGCATGTTTAAGAGGAGCATGGAATGGAGTTAATTTCGGTCATTGTACCCGTCTATAATGTGGAATCTTATGTTGCAGAATGTATTGAGATCTATTCAAAACCAAACGTATATGAATTTGGAAATCATCTTAGTAAATGATGGTTCTACAGATGCTAGTGGTGATATTTGTGATCAGTATGCGGCCTATGATGAGCGAATACAGGTCATTCACAAAGAGAATGCTGGAGTTAGTGCTGCTCATGTGCAGAGGGATAGAGATCGGCTAATAGGTGACTATATTGGCTTTGTGGACTCAGATGATTACATTGCACCTACTATGTATGAAGATATGTTAAAGCTCATGGCAGAACATGATTTAGATATCATAGAATGCACTGCTTTCAGAAATAATGGTGACACCAATATCGAAGGGTGCAATGACGGGTCATTAGAAATTTTTAATCGAGATGAAGCGCTAAAAATGGCTATGTACGATTGTTTGTGCTGATGGAGTCAATTGTATACGAAGAGTTATCAGCGATGTGCGTTTCCTAGTCAAAGTAGAAAATTTGAAGATTCTGCTGTATCTTATTTATTTATCGCTAATACAAAACGGTGGGTCATATTAATCGCTGTTTGTATTATTATCGACTTAATCCTAATTCAACTACTCAAACTTCTTTTGATGCTAAATCTCGATGGGATTTTGTGCTCGGTTACGAGGAACGCTTGCAATATGCTATAGATTATCAATTACCATATGTTGATGATTGCAATAGTTTATTGATGAAAGCCGTATTATCCTGTTTAACGGCTTACTATGCAAAAAGCCAACGGGTAATCAAGTGTATTACGATAAGTGCAAAAAAATGATTGAAACTTATCGTAATGATGCATCCTACAAGCTATTAAATTCTAAATATAAGCTCTTTTTATGGTCCTTTGGCCGTGCCGATTGGATTCATAAATAGGGGCTCGTTTATCGTACTTAGCAAAACAAGTACGTTCGTAATTGAAAGGTGAAACTATGGCAACTGTATCTGTAATAATCTTAGCGAGAAATGAAGAACACAATATTCATGACTGCATTGAGTCTGTGCAGTTTGCCGATGAAGTTTTAGTTATCGATGATTTCAGTACCGATGATACTGCAAAAATTGCTGAAGAAATGGGTGCTCGTGTTGTACAACACGCTATGAATGGTGATTGGGGTGCGCAACAAACCTTTGGCATTGAACAAGCTAAGTCTGACTGGATCTTATTCCTTGATGCGGATGAGCGCATTTTCTGAGCCTCTAGCGAAAGAAATTCAAGCTATCGTTGTAAACGAACCTAATAAAGCGTATTGGATTCAACGGCGCAATAAATTCCATCATAACCACGCTACACATGGTGTGTATTGCGTCCAGACTATCATACGCCGCCTCATGCCTAAAGAGGTAGCTATGTGAGAAGGCTACGTGCGTCCATGCGATATTACGCCATATCCAACAGAAAAATTACAACATCCGATGTACCATTATACCTACGATAATTGGCATCAATATTTCAATAAATTCAACAATTATACCACATTATCTGCTGAAAATATCGTGATAATGGTAAAGCTGTTCCTTTATCAAGGATATAATTCTGCGTCCTACGGGCTTTCATCAAGGTATACTTCTTACAAGGCGGTATTCTCGATGGGAAGATGGGCTTTATTTTGTCCGTTAATCACTACTTTTACACGATGACTAAATACGTAAAGTTTTATTATTTACTAAAATCCAAGGGAAAATTGTAATAGAGGGAGCATTATGTTAGGCAATTTTGGAAAACATTGGCACATAGGTAGTAGTATATATGAGTAGCGCACATGGCGTGAGACAGAGACGAACCTTCTTACGTACAATGCGCTCTTGTCGTCATGATCAACAGATTACAGAATTTGAAAAACTTCTTTCGATCTTATACTCCAGATCCAAAGCTGTTGCAAAAACATCCAAGTCTTTATGAATTGATGAGGCCGATATGTTTTTGATTAAAAATTCACACCTCAGTGGCGTTTGGAAGCCCTCCGTCAGCATTTCACCATCTTACAAGAGGTGTTTACGGATGAAGCGATTCAGCTCATGTATGTAGACGAAGCGGAGTTTGATTATTTCGATAAAAAACGAGTAGTACCGCTGGAGTTCCGATGAGGCTCGATATGTCTGCTCATCTATATTACGAGCCAGGGACAACGTAAGGAAGGCTTCTTGACGGTTATGCTCTTGCTCGAAGATAAGGGCGTATACCATGCAAATATTCGCTTTGCTAAAGGCCATAACGGAGAGAGAACTCTTGTTATCGGTACTATTCAAGGTTATAAAGATGGTCTTGAGAGAGCTAAGAAGATTACGAAAAAGATGTATGGTTACCGTCGAAAGAACTTTATTACCTTCTTGATTCGTGAAATCGCTCATGCTGCGCAAGTAGAATCCATACTTGCCGTATCTGATGAAAGCTTCTGTGCAAAATTCACATATGGTGCGGTAATAAATCAAAGGTGGCTATATTAGATACCTTGTGGGAGGATATCGGCGGTACCGTATTGGAATCTGATCCAAATTATTTCACTATTCCACTTGAAGAAGAACGCAAACCTATGGAAGAGATTAAATCACAAAAACGTAGCCAATATCGCAATCGCTATGCTCTTTTTAGATGAGTATGAGGCTATGATTCAAGAAAACATAAAACCGTACGTAAAGTACCAGAGGGTGTGCTATGCGCGTCAATTTTAGAAAGTATTGTCATGCCTGCTGGTCATGAGGTGGAATTTGATCGTATCCTCATCAACTAATTAAAGCGTCAAGGTCATGAGCCAGTACTATTCGTACCGCAAAACTTCCCATTTAAAGTAGATTATGGAGTAGATATAGTGTACTTGGAAGGTGGAGAGGTAGTGACCTATGCGGGAGCGTCTAAGTGGAAGAAGCCGTTTTTATCCATTTTACGAGAACGTGCCGTCGCCGTAGTTGGTTCAAATCAGCAGCAGAAAAAATTAAAGAATATAATATAGATGCTTTAATCATTCCGACGGGGACATATCGCTATATTAAAGCTTTGTTAGACACGCCGTTAAAGGACAGTAAGGCAGCAGTACATGTTATCTTCCATGGCATTGGCAAGGGAGAGATGGATCGCTTTATTAAGCAAGCTCATCGTACTAATGCGTATAGAAATGTGTACCTCGATGTTATCTCTTTGCGCGATGATATGTTGCGCCCTGATTTACGAGAGTTCGTAAAATCTTGCCTCCTGTGTTCTTGCCATCTAGTGAATTGGTGGAGAACAAGAAAGAATAGTGATACGCAAGATAATGTTAATATAGAAGACCAAAAAGTTTCGAATTCTACAACTTGTATAGATACTGAATTTGGAAACCTCTAAATCAACATAAATAAACCGATAAAATTGGGTTTCTTTTGGTCAGTTTAGAAAAAGAGAAAAATATTGAGCGCTTTATAGATGCCTTTGTATCGTTGAATTATGATGATTCGGTGCAACTCGTCGTTCAGGGCAACGGTAAAACCTGAAGATGGAGGGCTTTATTTGAGTCTATCATCAAGAAATATAGCCAGTATAATAATATTAAGTTCATCCATGCCAGTCTGATTGGAAAAGACTGGGATACAGCCTTATTGAGTGTAGATGCTTTATTATTGCCGTATGGAGCAGAGCGATATCGCTATCACTGGGCGGCTATGTTGTTCACTGCTATTGGCTTTCACAAGCCTGTTCTTATATCTCCAGAGATCAATCCAGAGGTATTAGAACAGTATTCTATTGAAATTTTTAAATTTAGATGATGTACATTCCATCAGACAGGGGATTCAAGAGTTTGTAGAGAATTTACAGCATCATAAAGAGCAATATAATCAGGGGTTAATAGATGCAAATGAGGACTACAGTCACCGTGCATTAATTAAATCCATCATACATGTATAAAGGGGTATTATGTAAGGTTTGTAGTTTATATGTTGTGAGGGAGAATGTAATATGGGGGTATTATCAAAGTGTAGATTAGAATCATGGATTGCCATTATGAGTTACGTTGATGGCATGCTTTACAAGGCTATCCATGGCGCTGGTCAAGTATTTTATGTTATTGCTATTTTGTTAAGTATTTTCTATATTTGGAAACATAGGCATGATCTATATGTTCCGTCCTATGTCAAAAATATAGTAAAACATTTAACTCTAATATTGTTATTATTTGTGCCTTCCGCAGTATTAACAAACAATATAGCTGTAGGATTACCTGAATTTATCAATGTTTGGTTGTGGAAGTTCCTGTATTTTCGTTATCGCCCTGTGTATTCGTGATAAGAAAAACATTATTTACGATGCTTGCCGTGTTTTGTGGATTTTGGTATCGATAATTTAGTAGCTCTTTTTATCAACATGTTTTCAGGAATGACCGATAGAGGATGGGGATTTGGTAGTAGCTGTTGACCATAGTGGTACTCATGGTTATGCTAGAGTATATTTTTGCGTTATTTTTATTAGATTCAGCTTTCTCTAACTATGTAAAACATCCGCTTTATCGCATTAGGTTGTGTTGGCTTTGGTATGTGTGGCAATCAAAGTAGAGGGTTCCTGGCTTTTTAGTATGATTATGGTGCCTATCGTATCCTTACCATATATACTAAAACGATTCCATTTATGTAGTCGTTGTTCTTGCTGCATTGAGGTGGAGTTGTATGGGGTTTAGTACACAGCCACAATATGTAGCACTAGGTTTGAAGTCCATTACAGAATACGACTACAGATGGTTCCAACCTAAGTACTTTGATGTGGACATCGTCATTAATATGTTTAAAGATCATCCTGTGACAGGGTGTAGGGTATAGGTCAATGGCGTACTATGTAGAAGCATCCTATCGATTACCAACGGAAAATCAACATTTATATCATGCACACAATAATTTTATTCAACTTTTTAGGTGAAGTAGGCCTGTTAGGTCTATTAGGGGTTCTCATCTTTTATGGATCTATTGTTGTTGATAATTTTGTGGTTTGGTTTAAGAAGCGAGATCCTTATAGTCTCTGTGCTATGATTGCTGTTATTTGTTATGTATTTGTATTTGGTAAAGTGGAGTATACTTTAGATAATTCATCAGGAATGCGCATTATGTATTTTTATGTTAGCTACGATGCTTCAATTGCGGGATAATTGAGAATCGTATATCTGTATTGGAAAGCATTTAACTACCATTTAATAGATAATTAAAGTAGGATTCAAATAGACTTAAAATAAATAACTACATAAAGATAGGAATTGAAATCTATGTTTTTATAGTTTTCATGTTTAAAATATGATACAATATATGTAAATATTGGTACATTGTATTCGTATGATAGAGAGTTGTTTTCTTAATATTTTGAGATTGAGAAAACAACCTTTTTCTTATAATTTGGGAGTATTAGTATGAATAGTTCTATCTGTAATAACAATAATAAAAAGTTATTTATTAGTAAGCTCATAGTGCTATAGCAGATTATATTGCTATTGTTTTTGGGGAGACATTAGCAGCTTATTATTTGCGTTTAAACTTTATCAATTTTTACCGGTAAGTTCAAATTTTAAGGTAGAAGAAATTTACGTATATAGTGTTGTACCTATCGTATTTTTAACTATATTGTTGCTTAATAATACCTATTCTGTGGTAACACCTTATTGGGATACGATGAAAAATTTATTCGTAGCATTACGATCGGTGTTGTTGTATCTATTGTTCTCTATGTACACAGGGACATGTCATTAATGATGTGTCTCGTTTATTTGTTGCCTTTGCTTATATATGTATGCTCGTATTTATCTTTAGCGAGCGTTTTATTGTAGGGAAAAATACTTTCTAAAAACAGGATATTTAACAATTCAATTCTTCTTGTTGGGGCAGGAAAGACAGCGGAACTTGTACAGAGATCATTAGAGCGATGCCGATTACTACCTATAAAGATTATTGGTTATGTAGATGATAATCCTAAATCATCATCTATCGCTAAAGAATATCCATGCCTTGGTAGCTTTTATAAGATGTGAAAGCGTTATTAAAAGATACAGGCGTTCAAACTGTACTTGTTTGTGCTCCCGGACTTAGAGTCTAAAAATTAGTATCCTTGATTAATCGATTACAAGTATTAGTAAAACGTAGTAGCCTTTGTTCTCTGAATTATTCGGTTTGCCAGCCAGTAATATTACAGCACGTGGCATGATGGAAGAACAAGCCGTCATATTGCGTGTACAAAAATAACCTAGCGCAAGTCTAACCGTATTTTTAAACGTATTTTTGATATTGTAGCTACCGTATGTGGTGGCATTTTGATTTTTACCAATTTTCGCTATCATGTAGCTATATTGATTTACTCTGGATTCTCCAGGTACCTATCGTATTTGGTCATAAACGTGTTGGTCAAGGTGGCAAAGAATTTCTTGTTATAAATTCCGATCCATGGTGCCCAATGCACAAGAGGCTTTGGAGATATTTGAAAAGAAAATCCCGCAGCTCGTGAAGAATGGGAACGAGATTTTCAAATTAAAAGGATGATCCTCGTGTTACAAGAATCGGTAAAATTCCTTCGTAAACAAGTCTTGATGAATTGCCACAGTTATGGAATGTTCTCGTTGGAGATATGAGCCTCGTAGGTCCCAAGACCTATCGTGCGAGATGAAATTGAAAAACATGGCGACTATATTAACGACTTTTTACCTTGTACCACCAGGGATTACCGGTGTATGGCAAGTGAGCGGTCGTAGTGATACCACCTATGAAGAACGGGTATTAATGGACTCTTGGTATGTTCATAACTGGTCTGTATGGATCGATATTGTATATCTATTGAAAAACTGTGTTGGCTGTTGTTAAATCGAAAGGGCTTATTAGTCGTTATTATGAGGGATAGTAGTTTTGATATTATGAAGGGATTGCAATTTTACTTGTTGTTTTAGGGTCATTCTGTACCAGATCAAGCAAGTGCTAGTGGGTATTGCTAGTTATCCTTTATATTTGATGCGAACGATAATTTATAGCTTCCATATGCCTGTATTTTTCTTTGTAGCTGGCTATTTTATGCATATACCTTTGAAAGAAGGGCTTTCAAAAATTGTAAAAAGATAAAAAGTATACGTTTGATGGTTCCATATTTTACTATTGGATATTATATTTTCCCTTTCAAATTAGCTTTTATCAAAATTTTGCAAATCAACAAATAAATCCGCAGGATATATGGAAAATATTTATTGGTATTAATCCGGATGGAGAACTATGGTTTCTTTATATTGTCTTGTTCTTTTATTTCAATCATTATTGCCTTATTGGTTAAACGTGTAAAATTTTAGGTTTATTAATCTATATCTTTCATTATTGGCATGTTTTCTGATGTATTAAATATCTTTTCTGTACCTATGGTATCAAAAGATATTGTACTTTCAGTTTCTTTCTATATCTAGGCTTATATATAAAAGAAATATGTGCTATTGGATTATATGAAATCTGCAGTAATAGCACTTATATCTATGTGATTTTTTATTGTAGGTAATTATGCATTACTACATGATATTAATGTGTTTAAAATACTTACTCTTATAACAGCAGTTTCAGGGATTACTATTACATACTATATAGCTAACCAAATCTCATCTAGAATCGGATTATATAAAAACACTTTTAATCTTTTTAGGTACTGTTTCAATGGATATTTATATCTTTAGTGATATCGTTAAAATTCCATTTAGAATTGTACTTTTGGTCTAAATTAGGATTGTATTATGAAGCCTTTTATTGTATGCTTCTTAGCATCTACAATTCTATCTATCTTTGATAGGTTATATGTTAAGAAAAAAATCATTATTCACGATTACTATGTCTTGGAATGAAAAATAAGGATATATCATATGAATAAAAACAATTTGATTATTTAGTAGTAGGGCGGGCCATTTGGTGCTGTATTTGCCCATGAGGCGCATAAAGCGTGGTAAATCTGTACTTTAGTTATCGATCGTCGTAATCATATAGCAGGTAATCTATATTGTGAAAGCAAAGACGATATTAATATTCACGTGTATGGTGCTCACATTTTTCCATACATCCTGAAACATGTGTGGGATTATGTGAATCAATTTTGCTGAGTTTAATCACTATGTAAATAGTCCCTGTAGCAAACTATAAAAGGTGAAATGTACAATTTGCCCTTTTAATATGAATACATTTCTCTAAAATGTGGAATATTCGAACTCCTAAAAGAGGCACAAGACATCATTACCAAGCAACGATGCAGCTATTTGCAAGGGGAACCTAAGAACCTGGAGGAGCAAGCCATTAGCCTTGTAGGTACAGATATTTACGAAAAAGCTCATCAAAGGGTATACGGAAAAACAATGGGGCCGTAAATGTACAGAATTGCCAGCTTTTCATTATTAAACGTTTACCAGTACGTTATACATACGATAACAATTACTTTAATGACCGTTTCCAAGGTATTCCTATGGGTGGCTATACAAAGATGATTGAACGCATGTTAGAAGGTATTGAAGTTCGTTTAGGGCGTAGACTTCTCAAACATCGCGATGAATACGAAGCCTTTGGCAGATACAAATTATCTACACAGGTCCTATTGATGAATACTTTTGGTTATTCTGAAGGTGTATTAGAATATCGTGGTCTTCACTTTGAAACAGAGCGTCTTGAAAGAGGAAAACCATCAAAGGTGTTGCAGTTGTGAACTATACAGAAGGCGACATTCCCGTATACTCGTATCATCGAACATAAGCATTTTGAATTTGGTACACAAACCTGTTACATATGTAACAAAAGAATATCCAAAGGACTGGAAAATCGGTGAAGAAGCGTATTATCCAGTAAATGACGTAAAGAATTTGGATCTTTATGCAAAATATGTTAAAAAGGCTGAAACGATTTCCAAATGTTATCTTTTGGTGGTCGTTTAGGGGAATATAAATATTACGATATGGATAAGGTGATTGCTAGTGCTTTAGCATTAGTAGAAAAAGAGTTAGCATAATAATTTTTCATATGGTAAGTAGATAGAGTTTTGAGAGACATACACTCATGTAGGAGAGTACTAGTGAATATTAAAGATTTTTAGTAGCCACACATAAACAATATTGGATGCCAGAAGATTCTGTATATATGCCAATCCATGTAGGTAGAGAAGGCAAGAGTGATATTGGTTATACTGGCGATCATACGGGAGATAATATATCTTCAAAAGAATGCAAATTACTGTGAATTGACAGGGTCTCTATTGGGCTGGAAAAATCTTTGATGCGGACTATATTGGTCTTGTTCATTACAGACGTTATTTTACGCGCAAAGAGGTGCGTTCCGTAGAAGATAAAAAGAATCAAATCTTACAGGGTGCAGAATGGGAGAAACTACTTTCACAATATCCCTGTAGTAGTAGCAGATAAGCGTAAATATTATATTGAGTCTAATCGTTCTCACTATAATAATGCACACTCATAGCTGATGACTTGATGCAGCAGAGCAAATCATCGCTGAGAAATATCCTGAATATAGCGCTGCTTTCACAAAGGTATGTAATCGCACTTGGGCTCATATGTTTAACATGTTTGTTATGCGTCGCGATCTATTTGATCAATACTGTGAATGGATGTTTTCCATCTTAGAAGAAATTGAAAAATCGTGTTGATATTTCTGATTATGATACGTATGAAGCACGTATCTATGGTTTTGTAAGTGAAATCTTGCTTGATGTATGGATTGAAGCCAATAATATTAACTATAAAGAACAAAATGTATCCTTTGATGGAGCCACAAAACTGGTTGAAAAAGGTGGATTATTCTTAAAAAGAAAAATTCTTTAAATAATAGACTTATTTTGTATTATGGAGGAATTTTTGATGCGAGAAATTGGATTTTCGGAGATTAAGGGTGTCGCTTTAGATATTTTAAAAGATGTGGGACATATTTTGTGATACACATGATATTCGATATGTATTAGCTTATGGAACGATGTTGGGTGCCGTTAGACATAAAGGTTTTATTCCATGGGATGATGATATTGACATCATGATGCCATACGCGATGATTATAATCGCTTTATTAAGACATATAATGAGCATAACTCAAGATATCAAGTATTTTCTATTGAAAATGATGACACTTATACCTATACAATGGCAAAGGTATTCGATCAAGAAACGGTTATGGTTGATAATACATTGTGGCGTAATTTTGATAAAGCAGGTGTATTTATAGATATTTTTCCCAATTGATGGGTTACCGGATGAAACACAGGCACAACAAAAATATTTTAGACATCAACAACTTTTTAAACTTGTTATTCCATGGGTCTTCTATGAAATTTACATTCAGCAATCGTTATGTAGACTCTAAAGGTAGCTTTTGCAAAGTTAAAAGGTTATGTTCGTACATTCTTAAAATTTGGTGCTATTAGTTTAATGCATTTTTACCAACTACAAGTTTAATTAAAAAGATTAATCAAGATGCTCAACACTATCCATTTTCCAATGCGAAATACATAAGTGTTCTCGTCGATTGTGCAAGTGGTAATAAACGAGAAGTATACGAAAAACTTTATTTGATAATAGAAGTTTATATCCTTTTGAGGATACTGAGTTTTGGGGGCTTACAGATAGCGATTTCTATTTAAGTCATTTGTATCAATAATTATATGGAAGCACCACCTGAAGATCGTCAGGTACCACATCATAACTATAGAGTGTATTGGAAACAATAAGAGGGATTAGACTATGAAACTATTTACAGTAGGGACCAGCACAAATGAGAAAGGAAATTCTTGATGTAAGACATCAACAAGTTCCTTATTTTTAGAACAACGGAATTTTTCTGAAGTTATGTTAGATTCAGATAGACTGCTTAAAAAGTTTATGAATGCACCAGAAAGCTATAAATCCATCTACTTAACAGCTTCTGGTACAGGCGCATTAGAAGCTACTATTATGAATTGTATGAATGAAACTGACCATGTACTAGTTATTAATGGTGGTACTTTTGGTCAACGTTTTGTTGATTTATGTGAACTCCATGAGATCCCTCATATTGTGATTAAACTGAAAACGATGGTGAGGAGTTGACTGCTAAACACTTTACTGTAGTAGAAGAACAAGACTTTACTTTTTGTTATTGCTAATATTGATGAAACTTCTACAGCACAGTTATATGATATTAATTTATTAAGTAGCTTTTGCTAAAAAGAAGCAAGCGTACTTAGTGATTGATGCAATTAGTTCATTCTAATTGATCATTATGATATGGCTGGTAATAATATTGATGTTACTATTTTTAAGTTCTCAAAAGGACTTTGTATTGCACCAGGTATATCTCCTATTGTAATTAGTGACAGATTATATGAAGAACGTGTAAAAATAATCATATTAAGAATCTTTACTTTGATTTCAACCAATATGTAAAGAATTTTACAAGAGGTCAAACACCATTCACACCTGCTGTTGGGGTATGTTTAGAAATGAATAAGGCATTACATCTTATTGAAGAGGAAGGTTTTTGAAAACTATTTAGCTCGTATTGATAGTGTGGCGAAGGATTTTAGAAATAGAATTAAAGAATTACCAGTATCTCTTCCTACTTTCACTATTATAATGCGGGTTACGCCTATCCGTTTTGAACAACCAATTACTAAAAGATGTATTTACAATCTTGAAGGACAAATATGATATTTTTGTAAATCCTACAGGTGGGGTTAATGAAGACTCATGTCCTACGCGTTGCTCATATTGGTGATACGACTATTGAGGATAATATAATGCTTGTAGAAACAATGAAATTAGTCATTAAAAGAGATTACAGGTAAATAATATGGTAAAAGTGATAACATATGGGAACATATGATTTGTTTCATAGAGGGACATTATAATTTATTAAAAAATGCAAAAAGCATTAGGTGATTACCTTATTGTTGGGGTTACGTCTGACTATTTTTGATAAATCCCAGAGGCAAATTTAATGTTCGATGATTCTTTGATGACGCGTATTGATAATGTGCGCGCTACAGGTTTTGCAGATGAAATCGTAGTAGAAGAATATTTTGGACAAAAATAGATGATATCAAACGATTTAATATAGATATATTTACTGTGGGATCTGATTGGGAAGGATATTTTTGATTATTTAAATGAGTATTGTAAGGTAGTTTACTACCAAGAAATCACAAAGGCATTTCTAGTACTCAAATCAGAAATTCCAAGAATGTTAGATTGGGTATTATCGGTAATGAGTTATTTTAGATAGATTTTTAGATGAAGCTAAATTTGTAGTGGTATTGATATTATAGGTGGTTACACAGAAACAGATGCAGTTGATACTATCATAAATCACATCAGTTTAATGATTTAGACAATTTAGTTCATCTAAAATATTGCTTGATGAGGTAGATGCAGTATACATTAATATGCCATTATCTAAACGTGTAACTTATATCGAAAAAGCACTACAAGCCAAAAACATGTATTAACAGAATTCCCATTTAGCAGTGACCTTGATGAAACATTACGTTTAATGAACTTGGCGAAAACTTCCAACTTAGTATTAATGGAAGGACTGAAGACAGCGTATAGTCCTGCTTTTAGTAAATTAATAGCCATGGCACGTGGTGGGCAAATCGGTAAGATATTTAATGTGGAAGCCAATTTTACACAGGTATTAGGCGATGATTTCGAGAATCAAGTTAGGATAGCAGGGGCAGTATTTTTATCTCTCGCTGCATATCCTTTATTAGCAATCTTTAAATTATTGGGTTTTGATTATAATCATGTTGATTTTATAGCCATAAAGTCGATGATGTCGATATTTTATCAAGATTAATTTTGTCTATGATGATGCTATGGCTTCTGCTACAGTAGCTATTAATGCCAAAGCAGAAGGTGATTTAGTTATATCTGGTCTCAAAAGGGTATATTTACGTACCAGCGCCTTGGTGGAAAAAGCAGAATTTTTGAATTGCGTTTTGAAGATGTGAACTTGAATCGAAAAATACTTCTATAAATTTGAAGGGAAGGTTTACGCTACGAGGATTGTTGAATTCTTAACATGTATTAGAAAGAATTTGAAAGTTTCTTAATGAGCCATCAAGATATGATTGAAGAGGGTGCGTGTTCTCGATAAATTTGTATCTAATACAGATGTTACTGTTATTTAGTATAGGGTTGGATGAGTATGCAACAATTATCTTTACGTGAAGTCCAATTAGAAGAGTTGAATCTGCTCAAAGATTTTGACCAATTTTGTAAAAATATAATTTAAAATATAGTCTGTGTTATGGCACATTAATAGGTGCAGCTCGACATAAAAGGATTTATACCTTTGGGATGATGATATTGATGTTTGCATGCCTAGACCTGATTATGAACGGTTATTAACGTTAAAAAGAGCATTATGATCATGATGGATTAGAGTTAATCGCTAATCCTAATAATTATAGCTTGGATGCAACCTATGCACTATAATTAATAAAAACATTCCTTAGAAAACACATATTCTAATACATTGCGTGGTAAGTATTTGTGGATAGATATTTTCCTGTTGATGGATTTAGTGAAGATATGTCCATCATGAAAGAGATTTATGATAAATCGATTTTTATCAAAGAATACTTACATTAGCTAGTGCTAAGCTGTTTAAGGGTCAATCTCTCATCCATGCTTTAGGCAAATTGGTTGTTGTGCCATTATGTCGTTTATTTGGTAAACAGCATTGTATTGATATCATGGATCAGTTGGCTAAATCCTATGATTACACTACATCAGAGCATGTTGATTGTAATTGCTTGAGTGAAGGTGTAAAGGAGCGATTACCTAAACAAGATTTTTGAAAATGACTACTATTGAGTTCGAAGACCAATTATTCTCTGTATGTCTTGTTGGAGAATATCTGAGACAATATGTATGATGATTATATGCAGATGCCTCCTGAGGATCAACGCTGTGGACATAATATTATTGCGTATAAGATAGATCGAAAGGATTAAATTATGCAACCTTTACTTTCATTATTGTTCCCATTTATAATGTTGAACAATATGTGGACGAGATGCATTCAATCTATACTAAATCAAACCTATCAGAATTTAGAAATTATTCTAGTTGATGATGGTGCAACGGATTGTGAGTAGTGTTATTGCAGATTCTTATGCGGCGAAGGATAAACGAATTAAGGTCTTTCACAAAGAGAATGGGGGACTTTCCGATGCTCGTAACTATGGTTTAGAATCATGTTACAGGGAACTATATTTTATTCATTGATAGTGATGATTTTTATTGTGAATACAATGTGTGAAAGACCGATTACTGTAGCGAATAGTAACAATGCTGATATAGTATCTTGTAATTATTATATCTATAGAGTGATGATGATATCAGTATACATACTATGTCCGTTCAATATGATCAACGAACTTTTTACAGGCATGGATATGTTGCGGTATTATCTACTAAAAAACGGAACCATTTTGATTTAAATGTAGTATGGAATAAAAATTTTTAAATTGAGTTATTTAATGAGTGGTGCCAGTTCGTTTTTCCAAAGGACGAGGTTCAAGAAGATAATTTTACTATTTTTCATGCTATTTTTGAATGCTAATAGTATAGTAACAGTAAATGAACCCACTTTATTATTATGTACAACGCGCAGGTAGTATAATGGCTACTTTCACTAGACGTTTTATGATAGATACAGTAGAGTCCCACATATATGAGTGATTATCTTATGAATCACTGCAGTAGTGTAAAGAATGAGTTGCAACTATATCTTTTAAATTCTATGTGGAATTATCTCGTAGAGTCTGTGCCAAATAAATGTAAGAAGAGAGTACAATGATTTACTAATTCAATATAAACACTATGTATTAGATCATACGAGTTGATACTAGCCATAATCCAATGTGGAAGTGTAAACAATATATAAAAGGCTATTGGTTAAATTGTATTATTAAATATGAATCATAGTCATATTTGTACTGATTATATATTACATATAATTAGAACCCATAGAGATTATCTTTATATTATTATTGATAATACTATGGGGTTTTCTCTAATTATGAAAGTATAGTTAGTAATATTTAATAGATATTAATGTTAGAGGATGAGTAATGTGAGGAAAGAGTTACTCCGTATTAATAGAGAATATATTTTCTTTACTGACCTTGCGCGCTTTAGAATATATACTAGCGTTTTATTTTGGTACCATATTTGATTCGCGTATTAGGACCATTTGCATTTTGGGAATGATTGCCTTTATGCAGGGGATTATGGAATATTTTTCCGTATCTTTGTTGATTTTGGTTATTCCTTAACAGCGCCAAAGGCAATAGCACAGGCTGAAGAACAGAACATAGGATCTCTATTTGCCAAATATTTTTATGGAAAAAGTATGTATATTAATATTTATTACTGCGGTATTTTTTGCTATTTATAATCTACAACGCATATTATTAGGAAATACGATTGATATATTATTATTTTCAGGTCATGTACTGTGGAATTATAGGCAATGTTTTTATTTCCTGTATGGTTTTTCCAGGGCATACAGAAAGATGCGGTATATTACCATCTTAAATATGAGTGGTCGTATCTGCACAATGCTAGGTATATTTTTACTTGTAAAACTCTCCAGATGATTATATACTTGCTGCATTCTTACAATCTTGTACTCCATTAATTGCAGGTATTTTTTTCAATAGTTTGGTTAAGAAAACACTATACAGGATTATTCAAATTGCCACCTATGGGTGAGATTATTAATTCTTATAAAGAAGGCTGGTCTATATTCGTATCTTCGTTGGCAGTTAACTTGTACACTGCAACTAATGTAGTAGTATTAGGTATGCTTACGAATAATGTTATCGTTGGTTACTATAGTGCTGCTGATAAATTAATTACCTGTGTTCGAAGAGGTATATATGCTGTAAGTGATGCAATATATCCATTTATAAGTAAGATGATGAGAGATGATATTCCCAAGGGATTACAGTTCATTAAAAAGCAATTATTCCTGTATTTGATTGTAGGTCTTGTTGGTTGTACATCTTTATTTTTCTTTTCAGATACTATAGTTAGGCTATTGTTCGGAGCTGATTATGATTTAACTGTTGATGTATTACGAATCTTGTCTTTTGTTCCATTAGCTGTTGCTATTAGTACTGTATTTGGTGAAGAAACGATGTTACCCCTTAATATGAATAGTGTTTATAGTCGGACTCTAGTATTGGGAGCTTTCTTTAGTTTGATATCTATATTCCCATTGTGTTATATGTGGGGGCTAAAGGAGTAGCAATGACAATGCTATTAACAGAATTTTCTAATTATGAGTATTATGGGAGGTTTATTAAGGAAGCAACTCTTTTAAGAGGTATTAAGTAGTTTGAGAGATTTGAGAGGTTTGTTTCAATATGATTAGTTTAGTATATTATAAAATTCAAGAGATTTTTGCTTTGTGCAATGATAATTTCATTACCCATAATGCGGATACCAGATCGGTATACCTTTTGTTCTCGATGGGAAATAATCTGTCGATGGTATTTTCTGTTTTTTTCCATTTTTTTATTTATTGTATATAGCATATGGAGAAAAGAAGACAGAGGTTCCATTTAAACTGTATTTTATAATATCTGTTGTTTGGATTGTTTTTGTACTATATTGAGGTATTTTCTTTCCCTTTTTACGATACTGTAATTTATACGCACTTAATCAATACATCCGTTGTCCAAAAATTATATACTCTATTCCCTTCATTTGTAGGTAATGAATTTATTCTACAAGTAAAGTTGATGGTGTCCTTAGTTTGGTATTTATTCAGAAACTTTATATTCCCATTAATTGGTTTTATTCTTAATCATTTTTAATCTTTATAAAGATGATTATAAAAAGTCTTGATACCATTGTTAATGCTGCAAGAATATTAACAATTCTATGTATAGCTTACTCTGTTATAGAGGTTTCTTGGCTATGGAGTGGTTCGGATTATCTAGCTAGTATACTAGTAACTATTAATAATAGCTTATATGATCCTGTTGTGTACAAAGTGGGTGGTGGCCTCCAGAATTATGGTCAGAGCCAACTTAGAAGCCTTGCATTAGAACCATCCTATTTTTAGTATGATTGCCGTATTTTTAGCTCCATTATTAGGGTATTCATTATGTGAGTGACAAAAATAAACTTGATATTGTATTAGCATTTCTATTGATTTCTATGATTTTTCTTAACCAAAGCAAGAACTGGTGTAGTTATCTCATCTATTTGAATTGGTTACATTTGTACCATGTAGTCTTGTATTTAGGTATACGTCTTGGTGGAAAATCTGTTTATTCACCGTAGGTCTTAGTGTATTAAGTTATTCGTTTTGTCATTGTGGAGACTCCGTGTGAGCCCTCTTATTAGAGCAAGTATTTCAGAAATAAACACTGTTGATGAAACCTCTAAAAGCTGTATCGGTAGAAAAAGCGCTAGATAACTATATTGATAGTAATGTTAAATCTGTTAGTAATGCGAGCTCACGGTCTAACTCAGCAAGATTTGGTAATACAGTAGCTATGTTTAAATGTAGGTCTAGATTACCCTCTGTTTGGTGTTGGTAGAGGTTTGCATTCTAACTATATGGTGGATCGATTCCCGGATTTTGCTAAAGATAGTGGAGAGGTTAAGCAATGGACAGAGGATGTGTTACGAAAAGGGTTTTTAGCGTTTGAATACCCTGTACTCAACGAATTTGCAGCTATATTGGCTTGGTTTGGTGTTATAGGGGAACTATTATTTATTACACCAATTTTATATATTTTATATAAAAACATATAGAATTAGACGACATATACAAAAATCCGACGTTAGTTTATTTATTAGTAGCATTCTTTGGTCAGATTGTATGCTTTTATGAGTAATGAATTTATATTAGCATATCCAATCCTTGTAGGGAATTTTTGATTTGTTATATTAAATTTTTATGAGAATAGTAACATATAAATTGTATATGTACAGGTATTATGTTTGCTACAATTTTTGATACGATATGTGCTGTTATCAAGAAATTAATAATAGAGGATCTTATAGTGGTAGGAAAATGAAAATACGATTGCCAAAAACTATTAGTTGATTAGATGATACAAAATGCTAATTTTTGTACATTAATTATTATCGTAATAACTATAGCTTAATCAAAAAGGCAGCTGGTGTATAATCAGCTGTCTTTTTATGTGTAATAAAATTGTCACAACATTCTCATATATTTGCATGTATTTTTATGATGTATACAAGTCATCATGGTAGTTACCAGATTGGCGTAGTATTCATATAGTTTTGAGAGGAAGAATATGAGGTATAGAGAATGAGAGCGAGCAATATTGAATTGTTGCGTATCATTTCGATGATACTAATTATTATGCACCATTTTAGCGTGCACGGTTGTTTCCCTTTACGCCAGATTTACGTTTAATAAGGTGTTTCCAAGCTATTTGGACTTGAGGCAAGGCTAGTGTAGTTGCCTTTTGTTATCGATAACGGCTATTTCATGGTTTCTAGTAGTTTTAAGCTGCACAAGTTTGTCAGGGTTAGTAGGGCAATATGGTTTTACAGCATTGCCATGTTGGGCGTGGCTATGGGTTTAGGTCTCGATACGGTGACGTCAAAGGAACATGATGCTTGCGCTAGTGCCTATTGGTGCCAAGGAGTTGGTTTGGTCAGAACTTTTTAGTACTCTATTTCATTAACGCCTATTATTAATCAGAGTGCTTCATTGGCTACAGTATAAATGCTACGTTATACTCTAGTGGCTTCCACGGTAATTTGGTTCTTAATACCGACGGCATTGAATCTAGCTAATGTACCGCATACTACACTTTGATTCAAACATATCTTTCCTTTGTCATATTCTATTCGATGGGGGCGTACATCAAGCTGTACGGCTCACATATAACAAAGAAAATAGGTATTATATTTAGCACCATTGGCCTTGTAGGGGCCTTTCTAGGGGACATCCTTGTCGATGTACTAGCCATGACGAATCCAGAGTATATGAAACAGATTTTCTACTTTACGCAAAATGATTATGGCTTCTTTTCAATTGCTATTAGGGTATTGACATTTATTATTTTTGAGCAAAGATCACTTATCGCCCTTGGATCAATGGTAGCATCTACTACCTTTGGCATATACCTATTGCATGATAATAGCTTTTCCTCCATTATATGTGGGACAATGTATTGGCAACGTATCAGTACTATGATTCAATAGTATTACCTCTGTATGCAATCTTTGTAGTGGCGCTCATTTTTGTCGTCGTATGACCGTAGACTATATGCGGTTAGCTTTCATAGAAAACCTGTGATGAAAGCAATCACGCCGAGCCTCGAGCGAATTCAGTTAAGGGTTGAGTAGCACTGCCATTATAATGCGATTATCGGTGCTTTTTGGTATAATATATAAGTATTCTTACCATAAAAACGGGAGGTAATTATAATGCGTAAATTCTTATATATGTTAGCGGCGTTGCTTTGTATTAATTGGCATTAGCACAAACGATGTAGAAGCTCGTCAAGATGTGTATGCTACGACGTATCTCGGTAATAACTGGTATGTAGATCAAGACTCTGTAAAAGCGAGTGGGGATATACTCAACTTTACAGTGTACACAACAGCAGGTCTTAGCTATAAAGTGACATCTAGTGATGACAACTATTACAATGCAGACGTATTTTACGATAATAATAAACTCTTATCGGATATCCAATCCGTCTGGAAATCTCCAGGCATGATGGCAGCTATGCGCGTGGCGCGTAGATAAACAAGAAGGCAGAAATTATTGATATATCCTCCATTACTGAACATCTAGTAATGGAGGACATGTTATATACTCTCTGCCTTTTTCTTTGTTTTTTATTATATATTTTGTATATTTCTATTTATAGATTCTTATGGACTCGCTTATATGTTCTATATATAATTTGGATTAGGATAGTCAGCGAGGTTGTCTCTCGTTAATGAAGGGAGGGGTGTCTATGAGTGATTATGAACTAATCATGCTCCTGCTTCAAGTAATGGCTGTTGTCATCTGCTTTCGAGCTCTAGTAGCACTTATTTGCTTTGAAAAAGCTAACAGCCCTCGTTACCAATAACTGGATAACTGAAAGGCCATTTCATCACGTATTTATTTCTTGAGATGAGCCCTGACGGAACCACTCGCTTGGCTATCTACTTATATTATAGAGATAATCACATATATCGTCAAATTGAGATGAAACACTTTATAACAATGTACTCATATTTGATAATGAATGAATGCTAATTAAATAGTTATAAAAACTGCGTATGACTAAAACTACATATTAATAATAACTATATATAATAATCATAAAAAGCTGTACATACATAGATTAGATTGAACGGCTTTGATGTCAAAAAGTCAGTTTTACATCAAAGGGACGTTCAAAAATCACTCATATGTGTACAGCTTTTTGGTGTTTTGGTTTTAGTGTGTTTGTGTGAAAGTAGTTATAGGACTACTATAAAGTGATCTTATTATTTTTCAAGTTTGTCTACCAAGCGTTTTACTGTTTCTTGTAGATCTTTATTTTGAGTTTCTAATGCTTGTACGCGTTGTTCTAGTGCGTTATAAAAGGCAGGGGACATAGTAGTAGACAAAGATTTTTCCCGGTTTATAGGTGATACTCTACATTGGCCATAACGTGATTGTTCATCGTAAACCCTGTGGTGAGTAAAGATTATCTTTGTAATAATAGCCTACACCTAGAGCTACTGCATTCGCATTTTTATAATGACCGTAGCCTGCCATGTATTGAACGCGATTATCCGGATCATATGGTAATGGATGTAATGCAGCTAATGCAGCGGCACGAGCATCACCTTTATTGGATTCCGATTCAACACGTTGTACCTCTTGAGATACATGTTGTACAGATTTTTCAATGGTGCTGATAGAATTATTAAGCTGTTGACTGGTACTTTTACCAAGGGTATCAATCATTTGATGAACGCCGTAGAGTTGGGATCCGTTGATTGCATCTGTAGAGGTAGCACTCACGCGACCTGCTGCGAGATTGGTGATCGTCCGTTCCTTGCCCTTAGCCCCTTCGGATACTGTTGATACAGGGGCGGTGCCGGCATAGTTGACGGTAGTACCATTTTCAAAGGTATGACTTGCTGTACCGACTACATCGCCGTCAGCGGAATCATTGCCAAGGACAACTCCGTTTTTTAGAGAGGTAGTTACATTATTGCCGAGAACAAAGGTGTTTTCTCCGGAAATGTGGTTGTAATTACCTATACTGTAAGAATTGGCCGCATCAATAGCTGTTTTACCGTATTGGCCTTGACCGAATACGCCAGATGCAGTTGCTTTTTCAGATAGTGTGTTATAAGAGCCGACAGCCAAACCTTTTGCGGCTTTTACATTTACATAATGCCCTACGGCAAGGTCGAACTGCCCGTTTACTGTCGAATTTGAGCCGATGGCTACAGAATTGCTGGCTTTACTGTTAGCACCTTGGAAGTTCCCAATCCACACGTTTTTATCACCTGCGGAGTTTTCCCCTGATTGAGTCCCCATGACAATGGAGTTCGTCAACTGGCTTGCATTACCTGCGGCGAAACCGACGGTTATGTTAAAATCGCCGGTACTGTCTCGGAATGACTTCGCCCCAAGGTTGATATTGCCGCCGCCTGATGAGCCGGCCCCAGCAGCTGCACCCAAGGCTATGTTATTGCCTTGGGCATTGGGCCCCTTACCTTTTCCGTTCGCCGCACCGGCATTCTCACCGAGGGTGATGTTGCCGCTCTGTTCCTGCAGTGAAAGTTTGACCTTCCTTGCCGATGTTACCATTGTTATCAACGATATTAACCGGCGCCGCATAAACTGGAGGCGGATAAAGCTACCATTACAACACTTGCTAATACAAAACGTTTCTTACTCATCGTATACACTCCTTTGTGTACAAACAAACTTTCACAAACTTTCATAAAAAGAATTACATGGCTACTATAATACCAAAAAGGTATATTGTAAATAGAATATTCGTATAATTCCAATAAATATACAATATATTCTATAGGTATTTATAGTTGATAAGAAATCTTTGACACATAATTATAAAGTTTAAATATTTATTTATTCTATAAATTGCAATCTATATGGATTGACAATCCTCTATATATCTATATAAAATAGAAATAATTTCATGTGTTGTTCATGATAAAATCATGAATCATCGGCATGTGTATCGTGTGTAATTAAGTATTATGTACGTAATTAAGTACGTACAGTAATTACGTAATGAGAAGTGTGTTTGTACGTAAGGTGTGTAATGAAAATATAATCGTGTTGATGAGTGCCCTTATGTATGTTTGTCATGCCTGTGTCGGGAAAACAGGTGGACAGAACAGCGCAACCTATGCAGGGGACTACGGTAAAACAAGTTCATAGTGAAAGTAAGCCCGTATTATCTGACGACTCAGATACCTTCCATGTTAATTCATCTCATACTCCAGATCATGTCATCGGTCAGGGCGGATTGGAGATGCCAGACTCCACAGATAAAAAGACGACTCGTTATTCCGATACGGATGCGGTCAACTCTGCGTTGCAGGCGGTGGTCATGACTGGTGTTCATTCCGCAATGCACGGATCGAAGGCGAAACCGTGGATGCAGCGAACTGTTGTGTCATTGCGTTTTCAAAAAAACTGGAAGCCTTTGTACGGTGTGGAAACATTGCAACCATTAGGTCATTATGATGAGGCATCTCGCCATGTGTGGTTTACACAGGAGCGGTTGGCGAATGCAGCGGATACGGGGACGACGACGAATGTGGGCGTCGGGTATCGGCGAATCGTGCAGCGAACGATGACCATTATTACGGTGGCAATCTGTTTTATGACCATCGGTTCAGAGGCAATCATGGTCGTATGAGCGTCGGGCTAGAGTATGTATCGGGTATCGGTGCGTTTCGCATGAACTGGTATCGCGGTGTGTCCGGCGAGCGTTCCCTTGACGGTGTGATGCGCTTGGAGAGTGTGTCTAACGGATATACTGCGGAATACGGGACAAGCTTCAAGAATGCCCGTTGGGCGCGCGTGTATATGGAAGCCTATCGTTGGCAGTTGCGCCGTAGTGAGGATAAGCATGGCTTGCGCATCGGTACGGAGTTGCAGCTCACGCCGAGGATTTCCGTGGACATGGGCTACAACAAGCCGGAGCATGAGCATGGTAGTCCGTACGGTAAGTCATGTTCCGTCTAGCCGGTGTCGATACGGCTTGGTTTGGTGGTAACCATCGATCGGATACAAAAACATCGGTTCGTGCTAATATGTTGGAAAATGTGCGTCGTCAACATACGGTGTATGTTGATAGATAGATTGATATATATATTTATTATTTTGATAAAAGTAGCATAAGAATCTATATTTATTTTTAGATAAAAAGCAACATAAGGAGCTGTTTTATAGTATCAGATAATTGTCATTTGGTATGAAAAGACAGTTCCTATACATCAATTCATAAAATTTATTTTGTTTACAAAATAGAAAAAGAGTGGCACAATATTCATGAAAATATAATGAAGAATAAGTTCACGTGGAATTCATTAGGAATGGAGGAGGATAAAATGAGCAAGCGTAAACTTATATTATCTGTGTTGATTAATGGTGTAATGTATCGAGCCTATATGTGACCGGAGCGGTGGATGGGCACCGGGCAGCGGTAACGGTGTAGCTATCGGTACGGGCAGTAGTGCACCGAAGGCGGAAAACGTAGCCATTGGTAAAAGGTGCCGGCATTTCACTCGAACGGTGCTAGTGCAGCTACGGGTGATGTAGCTATCGGCAATGGTGCAGGTATTAATAACTATGCTAGCCAGGGCGGTAGTATAGCATATCGGTAAAAATGCAAAGGTTGAAAAGTATACTGGCGGTGGAGAGGCTAGCTTGCGTTGGGGCAGACTACCCACAGTGGTAATATATTTTCTTCTGCCAGAACTCCTGCGGATCCCTAAGCAAAGGTGGTAGGTAGTGTCGCTATCGGTGATAATACATTTGCTCGTACCGGCAGTACCATGATTGGATCTCATAATTATAAAGGGGACCTTGGAGATACTACGGTAGATAGTGCATCCACAAGAAAAGATGCATTAAATGTTTATACAACAACAATTGGTGCTAATAGCTTTAGCAATGGGGCTTTCACTACAAGTACAGGCGTATATAATATTATCTCCAGTGATTATAATGGTGGACGGTTTGCAAATTATACAAAGAATTTTGGTGTCCCCATTAATGGTACATTGAATAGCATTGAATCGAAAAACGGGTAGCTATTATTCTGGGTGTTGCGAATAGTATCGTAGGTACTGCTAATGGACCTTTAACTCCAATGGGTCCTCTCGTATTTGGTGCTGGCAATGAAATAACGAATTCTGTAGCCGATATTTCAGCACCAAGTTCGGGAGGTAATTCCGCTAAGGAATTATCTGAGAAATTACGTTCCGCTGTCAAAAATTCTAATGGTGGCGGTTCTACTATGGCATTTGGTAGCGGTAATAAGCGGATTATCACTTCGCTCTGCACTTATGGGTGTCAATAACATTCACTGTCTCAAGGCAAAAGAAAGTAAGAATACCATGTTAACGGGCTCACAATACGGCGGATAAGGTGTCCAATACGACCGTAATAGGGTCTGAAAATACGGTGACCAATTCTAAGAACAGTCTTGTGATGGGGATAATCGTGAGAGGTAAAAGATGCCAGTTCCTTTATCGGTTCTCACAGACAGCAAGACTACGACATCTGTTATACTGCGGTCGCTGTCGGACATAATACGAATGTAACCGTAGAGGGCGGCGTTGCATTGGGCAGCGAATCGAAGGCTACTGTGGCAGCTGGATCCGTTGGGTATGATCCGAGTACAGAGGCACAGTCCACGAATACGGATTCTACGTGGAAGGCGACTCAACTGGCCGTATCTGTCGGTGATGCAAATAACAATATTACGCGTCAGATTACATCCGTAGCAGCCGGCACAAAAGGATACGGATGCGGTGAATGTGGCAGTGCTCAAAAAGTTGCAAAATCAAGTGAATGCGAACGGCTCCACTACCGTCAGTGCAGGTAAACATATTAATGTGACAACTACGACGAACGGAACTACTAAAGATTATAAGGTAAGTCTATCTGACGATATAACGAATCAGATTACAAATAACACGACAAACATTAACAATATACAAGGTGATGGACCAATATTAAAAAGAATGTAACCAATATTCAGGGTGAAATTACTAATATCAAGCAGGATGTACGAATATGGGATGAATCGTAGCTCGCTCTCGATAAAAAGGTTAACAACCAGTCATTGGAGCAGCTGCACCTGCTGCCTGTGCATCCATTGATTTTGACCCTGATGCAAAATGGGACTTTTGCTGCTGGTTATAGCTACTATCATGATGGATGCCGCTGCATTGGGGGCTTTTACGACCAAAATGAGGACTTGCAATTTAGTGTAGGATCTACTGTCGGTAATGGCGAAACCGATTGTGAATGCTGGCATGTCTCGTGAAAGTCAGGTGCTGCACAGTAATGTATCCCTGTTCTCGTGTAGCCATGGTAAGGAAGTTTTGGAACTTAAGAAAACTGTAGGGTACAAAATGCGCAGATCTGAAAAGTTGACTGCTCTTTTGAATGGATTGGCTGGAACGAATATGAAAAGCAGACCGCAGCACATTATTCCCGATGTGCAGAATAATCACTGGGCATATGCGGCGGTTAGCGATCTCATCTCGCCGGGCTCTGTGGAAGGCTATCCTGATGGTACATTCGGAGGAGATCGTATGTTGACCCGTTATGAATTTGCTCAAATTGTATACCGAGCTATTCAAAAACGGTGTTGTCGTTGATGATCGACTCATATCTGAATTTGGACCTGAAATGGTATTATTCCGTGTGGATACCATTGCCAAGAATCATGAAGGACAACCAACTATTGAACGTATAAGGATCAATAAAAATAGAATATCTATATAAATATTTATATAATCTATATTTATGAAGAGCCGAGGCTCTAGGGCCTCAGCTTTTTCGTATTACCTGTAGATGATAATCCTTCTGTATATAAAATTATCTTATCTATGAAAGTATTAAACTGAAAAAGTTTAAAAAAATATGAAATTGATTACGTAATTACAATAATCGTTATATCCCGATATGTGGATTTATCGTAATAATTGATAGGAAAGATGAAGATTCTATTTCTTAAAATTAAAAAGTATTAAATATAAAAATAAATAAACGATAAAAAAATGAAGAAAAAGATGAAAAAGTTGTTTACAAGATAGAAATTTTTTTGATATTGTATAGCCGTGGGTGAGTATATGATGATACATCATAAATATTTATAGTATTCGAATCGTAATTTGGAATACTATTATTCTGTGCAAAGAAGTGTAGATGATAACTAATCGTTATGCTTCTTCTTTTTATTTTGTTTGCAATATGAGGAAACACAAGTGCTGTGTTTTACTAAGTTTTTGGTAAGGAAGGATAATTATGAATCGAATTTATAATGTCATTTGGAGTAAGACTAAAAATGCTATGTAGTAGTATCTGAAATCGTAAAAAAACAGGTGGCTGGCAAGGTGAAAATCCATACAAAGCGGTACAACCTGGGCACGCATGAGTGCGATTATGGCGGTGGCTGCATTATTGATGGGTGGTAATATTTCTACTGTTTATGCGGCCGGCGATCATACTGCTATGATTATTGATGGTGTAAATGGTGCTGGGTATGTTACTGGCAAACCACAGTCTAGTGATGGTAGTTATTTATACAACTATCAAAATCCAGGGAATTTAAAACCATTTGATAATAGTAATGATAGCAGCAATTATACAACAAATATGTTCTCCGGTATTTCTATCGGTAGCAAATACAAATATACGAGAAGGTAGTACAAACTATTACTCTGGTTTAGCTGATTGGTAACTATGCTCAAGCTACAGGTGGTATTTCCTTTGCTTTAGGACATTATGCACAGCCTTTATCTCCATCTGCTATGGCTCTTGGTACAGCTACAAAGGCGAGCGGATTTAACTCCTTGGCTATGATGCGTCAATCCGCTGCAGAAGGTGAGTTCTCTGCAGCATTAGGTACTGCATCTTGGGCAAAGGGCAACGGTAGTTTTGCCATGGGTTATTCTGCTACGGCAAAAGCAGATCAATCTATTGCCATTGGTGCGGCAGAAACTATAAAATTGCCTGGTCAACAACATGGTACTCCTAGTGCACAATATAATGCCAACGGTAATACCGTAACAGAAGGTGTTCGTTCCCTTGCATTCGGGACAAAGGCGAGAACATCTACTGCTGCATCTGACTCCATGGCATTCGGTTCTTCATCCAGTACGGGTGGTGCCAATGCGGTAGCTATGGGTTATAGTGCTAATGCTAGTGCAGAGAATGCCTTTGCTATCGGTAATACGGCGCAATCATCCGCACAAAATGCGGTAGCGATGGGTAAAAGTGCAACTGCAAGTGGTGCAAACAGTTTTGCTATGGGTAATCAGGCTAAAACAACAGGTGCTGATGCTATCGCTATGGGCAGTACTGCTGAAGCAACTAAATCCAACTCCATCGCATTAGGGGGTAATGCGAAATCTCTAGGTGCAGATGCGCTTGCGCTTGGCGGTGCGTCTAATGCCTCAAAGATGGTGCGATTGCAATTGGTAAAGAAGCAAAAGCGAACAATACTAATACGACAGCTATCGGTCTTGGTGCTACTGTTACAGGTACTAACTCCATGGCTATCGGTACAAATGCTAAGGCTGAGTCAATAACTCTTTGGCATTAGGTGCTGGTACGGAAGTAAGAGGTACCTTGGTTAATGGGTACTCTGCTTTTCACTAACCAACAAAATAACAATGTTGCAAACGGTGTAGTTGCAGTAGGTAACGTAGGTTCTGAACACCGTATCATCAACGTAGCAGGTGGTGAAAACGATACTGACGCAACAAATGTAAAACAATTAAAATTTGTAAACAGTAATTTGGCAAAATCCATCGCAGGTCCCTACTTATACGGGCTATGAAGCGAATGGTTCTACATATAAAGCGCCTGATTTTCAATATCAAGAATAGCACATACCATACGGTAAAAGAAGCTGTTGAAGCGGCACAAACGAATTTCTTCAGTGCTAAAGGCACATCTGCCGATGCGAACTACGATAACACAGGTGCTACAGGCAATAACGCGACAGCAGCCGGTGTACGTACTTCTGCAGCAGGTAACTTTGCTACAGCTGTCGGTGCTGATGCGACTGCAGCTAATGCAAACAGTACTGCTATCGGTTATAAAAGCTAAATCCAGCGTAGATGACGGCGTTGCATTGGGTGCGAATTCCGTTGCTTCCGTTGCAGCCGGTAAAGCAGGTTATAATGTTAAAAACTGCAGACAGCCGTACAAACGGATATAGCGGATTGACAGGCGCTGCGTTGACATCCACTATGGGTGCGGTGTCCGTAGGTGACGGTGGTACAAAAACTCGTCAAATCACAAACGTAGCTGCAGGTACAGCTGATACTGACGCTGTTAATGTGGCACAATTGCGCAATGTTAATTTAAAAGTAGCCGGCAACAGCGGTAAAAATGACGTTTTATTGGATAACCAAACATTGACTGTAAAAAGGCGACGGTTCTTATGTTACGACATCTGTTAACAACCAAACAATCGATGTGGCGTTGACTGATGCTACTAAGAATAAAATCGACAATGCGGCAAATAAAGACTTGTCCAATATTACTGACAATGGTAAATCCGTTATTCGTGATGAAGCGCAAAAAGCAGTAAAAGTTGTTGCTGGTAAAAACACAACGATTACAGAAGGTACTGACGGTACATATAAAACATATAAAGTTGACGTAGATGCTCCTGACTATCAATTAGTTGAAAATAGCAGTGCTGCTGATAAGGCCTACACTGTATCCGGTAATAAGGTTGACTTGACTGTACAAGATGCTAAAAACCCTGCGAATAAGAAAACTGTAACTATCAAGGATATCGCGTCTAAAACAGAGCTTGATAATACAAAAAGCAGAGCTTATTAATAAAGGTCTTAAATTCGATGCTGATAATGGTGGCGAAAAACAAATAAATTGGGCTCCAAGGTAACTGTAGCCGGCGATGGTACTAACATTAACACTACAATTACACAAACTGGCGACGATACAACAATTAAGGTTGCATTGGGTCAAGACATCAGCGTTAATACGGTAACTGCTGCTAAGACTGTGAAAGCCGGCACTGCTACTATGGGTACCCAATCTGTAACAGACAACAAAAGTCGCTGCTCAGAACGGTAACTTTGTATCCGGTTTGGACAATAAAAATTGGACATTAACTGATCCTGCCTCTGTATCTGGTCGTGCGGCAACAGAAGATCAACTTAAAATTGTCAGCGATGCTGTGAAAGCGGCTAACTCAAGTGCTACGGACTACCGTTTAATCGCTAATCCGAATAACGCGGCAGATGGCTCTTATAAAGTTGATAACAATAAAGTTGATTTACAAGTGAAGGACGATAAATCTGGTACAGTTAATACTGTGACAATTAAGGATATTGCGTCCAAAACAGAACTCGATAAGGTAAAAGATCGTTCTGTGAAAATACGATGGTAATACAGGTCATGACACAGTAACATTAGAAGGTGCTAATGGTACAAAGATTACCAACTTGAAAGATGGTAACGTAGTGGCTGGCTCTAAAAGACGCTGTAAACGGTCGGTCAATTACATCAAGTTAAAGCAAGATCTTGGCGATCAAATCACGAAATACCAAGAATGACTTGATTAACACAGGTCTCAAATTCGATGCCAATGTAGGCGGTGTACAAACTAACAAATTAGGCTCCACTGTTGCAATTCTAGGTGAAGGCACTGCAGCTGACGCTGATTATAGCGGTGAAAACCTCAAAACTTTCATCAAACAGGATGCGGCGACAGGCAATACGACTATTGATGTAAAGATGAATAAAACCTTGAAAGGCTGAATCTGTGAAGGTTGGCAAAGATGGTCAGGACGGCGTATCCATTACTGGTCCGACACAGCGAATGGCACAGATGCGCGAGGTAGCTGTTACTGATAAAAACGGTAAAGAAGCAGTTTCTATTTCCGGTAAGGACGGCGTAGACCACATCGGCTTGACAGGCCTGCTGGAACGAACGGCGTGAACGGTACTAATGGTATCGACTTATCCGTGAAACCTGGTTACGATGATCCTGCTACAGGCGTTAAAGGTGAAAAAGGTGTAGACGGTACAAACGGTCTTACTCGTATCGTTTACAAAGACGGCAACGGCGAGCATCAAGTTGCGACTATGGAGGACGGTTTACAATTCACTGGTAACAATTCTGGTACTGCGAATAAACAAAAATTGAATTCCTTGGTGAAAGTCAGGTGAAGGCGTAGCGACTGAAGCTGAATCTGCAGCGTTCAAGAGCGCAGCCGGCAATATCAACGTAAAAGCTGATGGCACTAACAAATTGGAACTTCAATTGGCGAAAGACCTTAAAAATCTTGATTCCGTAACGGCTGCTAAGACTGTGAAAGCAGGCGACGCTATTATGGGTGGTCAAACTGTTAACAACGCAGCTGGCGACAGCGAAACAGGCAACTATGTAACAGGCCTTGATAATAAAGATTGGGATGCAGATAAGATTGATCCGGTCGTGCGCGCAACAGAAGATCAATTGAGCGTTGGATGCTCAAAGTGCTAACTCCACTGACTATCGTTTGATTAGAAATCAAGCGGCAGGCTCCAATGGAGACTTCACTGTGATGCGAACGGCGATGTAGCGTTGACTGTACAGGATAAGAATCATCCAGATCAAAATAGAAACCGTAACAATTAAAGACGTTGCTTCTAAATCCAAACTTGATAAATTGAATGACCGTGCTGTTAAGTATGATTTGGATCCTACTGGTAATCCTGATAAATCCAAGGTTACTTACGAAGGTCCTGCATATAACAACAAACAAGGCGGTACTCACGTAACGAATGTGGCATTCACAGGCAACGATGGCTAGCGAAGCGGTTAATGTGGACTACTTGAATGACACTCAAAAGATAGTGCGACGCATTGACTAATAAAGGTTTGAAATTCGATGCTAACCAAGGTGGAGAAAAAACTAACAAGCTTGGTTCCAAAGTGACTATTAAAGGTGAAGGCACGGCAGCTGACGGAGATTACAGGAGAAAAACCTTAAAAACTTTCATCACACAAGACCAAACATCTGGTGATACAACTATCAACGAAGATGAATAAAAACCTTAAAGCTGAATCCGTGAAAGTTGGCAAAGACGGTAAGGACGGCGTGTCCATGTACAGGTCCTGATAACGGGCACAGACGGCAAGGTAGCTGTGACTGGTAGCGACGGCAAAGAAGCCGTATCTATTTCGGTAAAAAGACGGCGTAGGTCACATCGGTCTTAACGGTAAAGACGCCCAGTAGCGCTGACATTTCTGTTGAAAAAGGTGATCCGGATCTCAGCGGTAACGAAATCACTCGTATTAAAATACACTGACGAAAACAGGTAGAGCACATCAAGTGGCAACCAAAGATGACGGCATGGCATACGGCGGTGATTCCGGTGACGTTATCAAGAAAAACTTATGAACAATTGGACATTAAGGGTGGCGTAACAAACGAAGTTGATCTGACTGAAAACAATATTGGCGTTATCAGCAAAATAATATCCTCAATGTTCGTTTGGCAAAAAGACCTTAAAGACTTGAACTCCATTACTTTCAACAACGGAGCTAACGGTGCAAAATGGTAAAACCGTTGTAAACGGCGAAGGCATGACTATTAAAGATGCAGCAGGTAATCGTTGACGGCTGTTACAAAAAGACGGCGTGAAGATTACTGATGGTCCTTCCATGACGAAAGACGGCATCGATGCAGCTGGTAGTAGAGTACAAACGTTCAAGACGGTAATGTTGCAAAAAGATAGCAAAGACGCTGTAAACGGCGGTCAATTGTGCATACAGCTTATTGAAGACATCAAATCCACAGGCTTTGGTCTCAGCGGAAGACGGTCACTCCGTGAAGAAACCTCTTGGCGAGACAATCGATCTAAAGGTGACAGTATCAAAACTTCCGTGGATAACGGCGCTATTAAAATGGCCTTGAATGACAAGATCACTCTTGGTCAGGATCCGGCAAAACAAGTTAACATCGACGGTTCTGCAGGTACGATCACAGCTGGTAACGGCGGCAATCAAGTTAAGATTGACGGCAATGAAGTTCCGTAACTGCAAAATACCGTGAAAGCCGGCGACGTAGTTGTAGGCAAGCAAACTTCCGACGGTAAAGAAGGTAACTTCGTAACAGGTTTGGATAACAAAACTTGGGATCCTGAAAACCCTGTAGCAGTTCCTGGTCGTGCCGCAACAGAAGATCAATTGAAAGCTGTTAATGACTTCAATAATAAAGCAAGAACAGGACGTATTCCAGGTGACCAACCTGGCGATAGCGATAAAAGTGGTTCGTGGATTAGGAGATACATGAACCCTACTGGTGGTGCTGATGTGAACCGTTTGGCAGATAATAATATCGGTGTTGTGAAAAACGCTGCTGGTGATGGCTATAACATCAAGTTGGCTAAAGACTTGAAGGTCTTAGAGTCCAGTAACCACGGATGCTGCTGGTAATACGACCGTTATGAACGGTGGCGTGACAATTCACACCTGCTCAAGGTAATGTCTGTAAGTCTTACTAAAGACGGTCTGTAATAACGAGTGGTAATAGAATTACTAATGTAGGCCCTGGTGTGATGGTACCGATGCGGTTAACGCAAATCAATTGAGCAGTGCTATGCGCTAGTCGTGGATGGTAAGATTGCTGATGTAGGTGCGCTACAGTGCAGCTATTTCTGGTCTCAAACCATTACAATATGATCCATTGGGACTAGCTCAAAGTATTGGCTGCTGTAGGCCATTATAAAAGGCAGCACGCTGCAGCTGTAGCGTGGCGCACCATACTAATGAATCTACAATGTTCCATATGGGCGTGTCTCTTAGCGGTCACGACAACATGCAGTTAATGCGAGGTATCCTACAAATTTGGTACATCCGACGCTGAGAAAGCAGTTCCTGCACGTTACAAAGCCGGCCCCATCAGCTCTGCGTATGTATTGCAGGATGAAGTGACTGCATTGAAAAGCTGAAAATGAACGCACGAAACAACATGATCTAGAGTTAACTGCTAAATACGATCAAGTACAACGCGATAATGAAGAAATGAAAGCTCAATCGCATTGTTGATGCAACAAGCAGGTCTTACAAAACAATCGAATCTGAATATTCGAGTTCTAACCACTCATGTAAGGATAGTGAAAGCGCCCTTTCGAGGCGGCTCATCATAAGGAGGAAGTATGAAATTCAAAACATTTGTATGCCTGTCACTGGCGCGTGTGTGTGTGCGGTAGGTCAAGCGGATGCGGCTCAAGATCGATTGATGATGCCGGAACAACCAGCTGAACCATTAAACGTGATTGAAGCAGAAGTGGTCTATTCCTGTACCTAGTGAAGAAGTTCGCGATCGTAGTGAATGCTTTCACACAATTTCAATTGGACCAAAAGGGCAAGCGATCATGGACGATTCGGGTTATGACCAGTCGAGAACGTTTCATCTTGTACATGTGTTGTACTATCACGAACGTCGTCTAGCTGGTACATCGTGAGCCGTCAGTTATAAAAACGATAGTTATGCGTTTGAAATAGGATCGTTTAGCTAACGATTACAAACAGTTCTTTACAGAACATGTGACTGTATCCGAAGACGCTAAATTGACTATAGCGCAACAAATCATCGATATCTTGGATCGTAATACGGCCAATGCACATGATGATGATGCGTTTTCTACATGAACGAAAATGGTGATCTTCTTAGAACGAAAGCTATGAAAGACGGCAATAATCGCGTGAAAACTGTGGACGAAAAGAGTGAAGACTCTACGCGATGGACAGAACTTCGCACAGTGGACCTTCGCGAAAGCGATTACTACCAACAATTCAGTAAGATATGGTGTAATTAATAAACGATAATTTTAATTAATATTGTAGTGAATTAGGGACAGTTTCATTAGATTCTGTGATAATACACCGATCTAAATAATATTTAGAATGCTATGGTGTCTATAAAAAGCCAGAGGCATGATTGCCTCGGCTTTTGTATATATATAAATTGAAATTGTTACATGCAAATATGTAAATTTAATGAGCATAAATGTATCGAAAAGATGAAGATTTTTATTTTCTAATTATTAATTTGTTAAATAAACCATAAAAATAGATGAAACATGAAAAATTATTTACAATATAGATCGATATGGTATACGAGTAGATGAGTATAGATAACAATCTGTAATAAGTGTAATATTTGACTTGTTTTGCTGAATATCGTTGGTTTGTATTAGAAGTATAGATGATTTTTATATCTATTACTTCTATTTTTATTATAGTTTTATATAAGGTTAGATAGGTATTACGCAACGAAAATGTAGTACAGAAAAGGAATATTATGAATCGAATTTATAAAGTCATTTGGAATCGGGTGAAAAACTGTTATGTAGTTGTGTCCGAAATTGCTAATAATCGCGGGAAAATTAATGGAAGAAGCACAACATGCGTTGGTACACTTTTATGTGTTTTGGCACTGGTAGGCGGTATATTATCTCCACTGAATACCGCTATGCAGTAAATCCTGCGGGACTGGCGCAGGGTATCATGGAAATGGCACGAATAGTGGCACAGATCACATGTAGCTATGGCGGTTATGCGCAGGCCCTTGGACCGGTTTCCTTGGCATTAGGTGCGCATAGTAATTCTTCTGCTTCATATTCAACCGCTATCGGTGGAGGAACACAATCTACTGCGGAAAACGCGACAGCTATTGGTGGTGTAGCCAAGGCACAATGGAAAAATGCTACCGCTATTGCCAAAGCCGAAGCTAATGGAGTATGCTACCACTATCGGTGCAGGTGCAAAAAGCTGATAAAACCTATGCTATAGCCATCGGCAGCCTGTCAGCTACTACTGAGGTATCCTCGTTGGCATTGGAAATAATTCAAAAACTACTAATACTTATGCTTATGCAATCGGTGGGAGCGCGGAGGCTAAAGGCAGATGGAGTATTGCCATGGGGACAAATGCAGTGGCCGAAGATGATGCCAGCGTCTATCGGTACCTGGTCAAAAGCTACTACTGGACAGTCCGTGGCGGGTTATCAAGCTAACGCGAAACAATTAGGGGCAGCGGCACTGGCAGACAGACGAATGCTAGCGCGATGAGATGCAACTGCTATAGGGATCTGGATCACTCTACTGCTGAAAACGGTACAGCTATAGGTAAAAGTGCTTCGGTCAGTGCGAAAAACAGCGTCGTATCGGTACTAGGGGCGAAAGCAACCAATGAAAATGCGGTGGCTCTCGGCACCGGTTCTGAAACTGCTGCAGCGGTAGCAACAGCCTCTGAGTCAGTTAATGGAGTAGTACATAACTTTGCGGGTATAAAATCCTGGTTCCCGCAGTTAGCGTAGGTAAGACGGGTATGGAACGGACGGTTACCAATGTGGCGGCTGCCGTATTTCCACTGCATCTACAGATGCTATTAACGGCAGTCAACTGTATGCAGTGACTACGGAAGTGAATAAGGGCACAGTTTATGCAGGAGATGTAAAATTGCAGGGCTAGATATCAGTTTTACCCAAAGACTGAGAGCACAAACTAATATCGTTGGTGGCGTAGCCGATACATCCAAATTGGTGATAACAATATCGGGTGGTATCTAATAGACAAATGACATTGAACGTGAAATTGGCTAAAAGAACTGAGAGACCTAACTAGTGTGACTGCTGGTGATACAGTGATGAACACGGATGGTGTGACGATCACTGGAGGCCCTCAAAATTGTAAAAAACCCGGCATTGATGCAGAAACAAACAAAATCGTTAATGTGGCTAGCGGCGGAGATGTAACGACGAATGGTGCTAATATTGGCGATATTAACCGTATCATTACGGCGAAGGATAAGTAGGTGACTGGCGGTTCAGTGACTTATCAAGCAAATGGTGAGGGTGCCGCAAATTTAACCGGCACAAACGGATTGACTGCCAACGTAAGCGGATTGAAAAATAATTATGCTACAGTGGCAGTATTTTCTAATGACGGCAAAAGGTGTTGACACTGGAACGTAACGATACGGCAAAGTTAATGTTGATTTGAGTAATATATTTGCACTGAGGTAGCAAAGGGAGATTACCGTTTGGTAGAAAATCCTGAAGCGGGTAGCCAGGGTAAATATAAGGTTGATAGCAATGGAAATATGGTATTGACTTTAGCAAATGATAAAGCGACAAGAAACAAGTTACATTGACAGATATTGCATCAGAAGGCGCATCAAGATAATACATCAAGTATTACTACAATCAATACAACTCTTGATAAAGGCTTGAACTTTGCCGGTGATACCGGTGCTGTGAGCAACAGAAAATTAGGCGATACCGTTACCGTTAAAGGCGGTGCTACGGGCGCATTGTCCGATGGAAATATCGGTGTTGAATCCGACGGCAATGGCACATTGAACGTAAAATTGGCGAAAACATTGACCGGCTTGGACGGCGTGACGGCCGGCAATACGAGCATTAATAACGGCGGATTGACTGTAGGCGGTAAGACCTATGTATCTTCAACAGGTCTCAATGCGAGACGCACAAAGGTAACGAATGTACGCTAACTGGGGATGTGTCTGCTAATTCAAAGACTGCAGTCAATGGTGGTCAATTGCACGATGCTAAAAACGAATTAAATACTAATATCAGTAATGCTAAAAACTGATCTTATCAACAAGAGGCCTTCGTTTCGATGCTGATAATAATAGTGAAAACGAACAAGCTCGGTTCCAAAGTAACTGTAAACGGCGACGACAACATTACAACGGAAATCACACAAACTGGCGACGACACTCAGATCGGCGTCAAATTGAACAAAAATCTTAATGTTACAACCTTACTGCTACAGATACTGTAAAAAGCTGGCGGTGTAACAATGGGTAAACACGCTGATTCTAACAACTATGTAACTGGTCTTGATAATAAGGATTGGGATGTGAACACATCTAATCCTGTAAACGGTCGTGCTGCTACAGAAGATCAATTGAAAAAAATCAGCGATGTAATTAAGAGCCAAGGTGCTAATGCTACAGATTACCGTTTGGTGAAAAATGCAGCTGCTGCAGATGAGGCTTATACAGTTGATTCTAACGGTGATGTTGACTTAACTGCAGAAGATAAAAACCATGCAGGTAGTAAAGAAAGCAGTTAAGATTAAGGATGCTTTGCCTCTAAATCTAAATTAGATAAAGTTATCAATGACGGCTTGAAATTCGATGCCAATACAGGCGGCGAAAAAACGAATAAATTGGGGTCCAAGGTATCCGTGAAAGGGGATAATTCCAACATCATTACAAGTATCTCCCAAGATGCGAACGGTGACAGCACCATTGATGTGAAACTCGGCAAAGACCTTAAGACCGAAACGATTACCGCTACCGGTAAAGACGGCAAGGACGGCAAGATCGGCATTAACGGTAAAGACGGTGTTACGACGAATATTTCCTAACCCGTGACGCAAGCTGGCGTCGACGGTGCCGCCGGCACGACTACACGCGCATTGTGTATCAAAAACCGGACGGCACGAACGAAGAAGTGGCGAACCTAAATGACGGGTATGATGTATGGCGGCGATACAGGTACGTAATTAAAAAGAAACTTAACAATCAAGTGAATGTTAAGGGCGGTATCTCCGATGAAAGTAAATTAGCTACTGAAGACAACATTGGTGTTGTTTCTGACGGTTCCGATACATTGAAATTGCGCTTGGCGAAAGAATTGAAAGGCTTGACGTCTGCTACTTTCACAAACGGCGGCAATAATACTGTTATCAACGGTGACGGTATGACAATCAATCCTGCCAGCGGTAATAAGGTGAGCCTCACAAAGGACGGCCTCAATAACGGCGGTAATAAGATTACGAATGTAGCCGACGGTACGGATCCTAAAGATGCGGTTAATAAATCTCAATTGGATAAAGCTACAGCAGCTGCATCCACAACGGTATCTGCAGGTAATAATATTACTGTGACACCTAGCACCAATGCGAATGGTTCCAAGAACTATGAAGTAAGTCTTAAAGATCAAGTGACATTGGGCTCTGATGCTACGAAACAAATCGCAATGGATGGTACTACAGGTACTATCAAAGCTGGTGATAAAGTTACAATCGACGGCAACAAAGGTACTATTAAAGCTGGCAACGTAACAATTGACGGTGAAAACGGTACAATTAAAGCTGGTGATAAGGTGACTATCGATGGTAAAGATGGTAAGATTGCAGCAGGTAAAGTCTCTGTTGATGGTAAAGACGGCTATGTGACAGGCCTAGAAAACAAAGATTGGGATCCTGACAACATCACAAGCGGTCGTGCGGCTACAGAAGATCAATTGCAAAAATCTCACAAATCCTTAGATAATAAGATTAATAACATAGGTGATGAAATCACGAAAAAAGGTATGGATTTTGCTGGTAATACAGGTGAATTCCACCGTAATCTAGGCCAAAAGGTTACTATCAAAGGTGAAGGTACAGAGTCTGACGATAAATACTCCGGCGAAAATATTAAAACAGTAGCCGACCAAGATGGTAATGTTAATATCAAGATGGCGAAAAACCTTAAGACTGACAGCTTAACTACTGATAAGGTAAAAGTTGGTAAAAACAGTCAAGATGGCGTATCTATTACTGGTCCTAATGGTGCTGACGGTACAGACGGCAAAGTAGGTATCACAGGCAAAGACGGTAAAGATGCTGTATCCATGTCCGGTAAAGACGGTGTCGGTCACATCGGTTTAAGCGGTAAGGACGGCCGCAATGCGGATATTACCGTTGATAAAGGCGATCCTGACCTTAACGGAAACGAAATCACTCGTATTAAATACCGGGATGAAAACGGTAAGACACATCAGGTGGCAACCAAAGATGATGGTATGAAGTACGGTGGTGATACCGGTACGGTTATCAAGAAACAGCTTAACGAACAGGTGAATGTAGTCGGCGGCATTACCGATGCCAATAAGTTGACCTCAGAAGATAATTTGGGTGTCGTATCCGACGGCAACAATAACCTTAAGGTTCGTATGGCGAAGGACTTGAAAGGTCTAGAAACCGTAACGACTAAGGACGCTGACGGTAATACAACCGTTATGAACAGTGGCGGCGTGACAATCACTCCGGCCGGCGGCAATCAGGTGAGCCTCACAAAAGACGGTCTCGATAACGGCGGCAATACGATCAGTAATGTCGGTCCTGGCGTAAACGGTACCGATGCGGTTAATGTAAATCAATTGAAAAATGCTACTGGCGGCTTGTCAAATGCCATTAATGCGGTAGCGGGCGAAACGCAACGTGTGGGCGCTCATGCGGCGGCACTTTCAGCATTGAAACCTATTCAGTATGATCCGTTGGAACCGACTCAGGTGATGGCCGGTATCGGCAACTATCGCGGTGAAACGGCGGCGGCTCTAGGCATTGCACATTACACGGCGGAAGATACCATGTTCCATGTAGGGATGTCCGTAGGTAGCCACCATAACATGGTGAATGCCGGTGTAACTCGTAAATTCGGCACTTCCGATGCGAAGAAAGCTGTTCCTGAACGTTATAAGGGCGGTCCTATCAGCTCTATTTATGTGTTGCAAGATGAAGTAACAGCGTTGAAAGCTGAAAATGCACGCATACAAGAAAGCCTCCATGAGTTGTCTTCTGTTAAGGATGATAATGCACGTATGCAAAAACGTATTGATGAATTATCCTCTGTGAAGGAAGATAATGAACAAATGAAGGCTCAAATTGCATTGTTGATGCAACAAGCAGGTCTTACAAAATAATCGAATCTGAATATTCAAGTTCTTCATGGCTCATGTAAGGATTGTGAAAGCCGCCCTTCGGAGGGTGGCTCATCATAAGGAGGATGTATGAAATTCAAAAAAATTATGCCTGTATTGGCGCTTGCTTGTGTATGTGCAGTTGGTCAGGCGGATGCGGCTCGGGATACTTTGATGATGCCAGAACAACCAGCTGAACCATTAAACGTGATTGAAGCAGAAGTGGCTATTCCTGTACCTAGCGAAGAAGTTCGTGAAGTAGTGAATGCTTTCACACAATTCCAATTGGATCAAAAAGATAAATATATCATGGACGACTCTCGTATTATGAAGGGCCAAGAACGGTACCGTAATAATGCATTGTATTATATGAACGTTCGTCGTAGCTGGTACATTGTGAGTCATCGTTATAAGAAAGACAGCTATGCACGCATGGCGTTAGATCGTTTGTACAATGATTATAAAGACTTCTTTATGAATCATGTGACTGTGTCTGACGATGAAAAGATGGACTATGCACAACAAATCATCGATATCTTGGAGCGCAATACGGCCAATGTACATGATGATGAATTACGTTTCTACATGAATGAAATGGTTATCTTTAGCTTGAAAGAAGCTATGAAAGACGGCAACAATCGCGTGAAACCAGCGGATGAAAAAGCAGCTCCTGCAATGGACGAACTTCATACAGTGGACCTTCGCAAAGCGATTAATGCGCCCACATCAATAAAAATTTAGACTATATAAATGGTGAAAGCCGAGGCACAAACTGCCCTCGGCTTTTTGTCCTACATAGAACTAAATCTTTCATATTTGAATATGTAAAATTTAATTCATAAATATATGAGAAAAGATGAAGAATTTCTTTCCTAATCATTAACTTTATTAAATAAACCATAAAAATGAATGAAACATGAAAAAGTTGTTTACAATATTGAATATGATATAATGGTCACACAGAGTGAGTATCTTAAAGGAAAAGATATACGAATAGTGCTTAAAACTATAGTATTGAGTACTATTTTTTATGTTAGAAGTGTAGATGATTTTTATGTCTATTACTTCTTTCTTTTATTTTGTTTTTATAGTGAGGCTATAAACAGAATGCGTAACCAGTAGAATCGGTAGTTCATGAGAAAGAATAACATGAATCAAATTTATAATGTAATTTGGAGTAAAGCTAAAATTGCTACGTTGTAGTATCTGAGTTAGTTAAGAGTGGTGGCGGTAGCTAGTGTGACATTCTGCAAGAACGAGCATTACTTCCGTGCGGCTTTATGCGCGTTGCTATTACGGGTGTTTAGTATCGGGAATTGCAGAAGCAAATGTAGTACAAAGGCCCTGGCGCTGCTGCTACTGGTAGCAATAGCGTGCAGTCGGTGATAATGCGAAAATCCGCTGGTGCCAAGTCTGTGGCTGTGGTGGCAGACGCGACTACATTAGCAACAAGTGAAAATGGTATTGCCATCGGTAATGGTGCAAAGGCTGATGGTCAACAACGAGTGAAGGTTCCATATCCTGCGGGAACTATTGCTATCGGTCAATGTGTCAAAGTTGACGAAAATGGCGATATGTAATAGGTCGTCAAGCGAAGAGCACGATTTCCAAAGTATCATCAACAACCTGGATCCGGTGCAGTTGTAATGGGTGCGGAACCGCTTCTACGGTTCTCGTGTGACGTAGTCATCGGTGCTGCAGCAGAAGCTAATATAATTAGAAGAAATGCTACTGCTGATGGTGATGGACAGCTGTTTTCACAATCTGTAGCTATCGGTAGCGTAGCGAAGGTATATGGCACACAATCTGTCGCTATCGGCGGTGATGTAAGATCTATTGGTCAGTCTTCTATCGCTATCGGCGGTGATGATATCGATAAGGCAAAACCTGATTTATATAAGGCTATTCCTGATTTAGCGGTGCCAGGTACGCAGAAAAACTTTTAACCGTGAAGTGGCTGCGTTGCATCCAGGTGGATTGGGTACAGCAGCTCTTAATGATAGTAAGAACTATGTAAATACTGCATCTATCGGAAATGCCAGCCTTGCTATTGGTATGATGACGCAGTCTTTAGGCACGGGTTCTAATGCTATCGGTGCTAACTCCTTGTCAAAAGGTGTGGCTAGCTCCGCTATTGGTGCTATGGCTCGTAGCTGAAATAACTCTCTTGCTATCGGTAGCCAAGCAGGAGCTTATGGTGAAAAATCTACATCCCTCGGTGATGCGAATACAGTGGGCTTTGATATGACAAACGCCACTCTATCTGGTTCAGCTGCAGGTGCTCTAGGTAGAGGCAATAAGGTGTATGGTAATAATGCATACGCTATCGGTAGTGAAAATACAGTAGGGACGGCTACCGTTACAGAAACCACAGAGTCTAATGGCGATAAAATTAAAAGGTTACTGCAGGTACGGTTAAGGTAATACGGCGGGGCGTTGGTTATAAAATACCATTCAACGGATAATTCCTACGCAGTGGTAGTAACTCTCACTATTTCGGTGACAATGGCATGGTTCTAGGTAACAGTGCTTCAGTGACGGCTATACATGGTTTGGCACTTGGTAATACGAAAAGTAGCCACTGACAATGCCGTAGCCATCGGTAATGGCTCTGAAACAGCAGCGGCTGTGAGCTACTCCTTCTGCAACAATTAATGGGGCAACTCATAACTTTGCAGGCACAAACCCTGCTTCCACAGTAGTGTAGGCAAGGCAGGTGGAACGGACTGTTACTAATGGCGGCTGGTCGTATTTCTGCCATCCACTGATACTATCAATGGTAGCCAATTATTTGCAGTTAAAACGGAAGTGGAAAAAGGCGTATCTTATGCGGGTGATGTAAAAAGCTGTGGTGCTGCAGACATAAATTCACTCTGTAAATTGAGCGAACAAACCAGTCGTTGTAGGCAGCGTGACCGATGCGACTAAATTGACGAGATAATAATATCGGTGTCGTTTCCAACGAACTGATACGCTAAATATTAAATTGGCTAAAACATTGACCGGGTTTGGACAGCGTTGCAGCTGGTGGTACTACTATCAATAACGGCGGATTGACCGTAAATGGTAAAAACTATGTATCTCCAAATGGTATCAATGCGAATAACCAAAAGATCACCAATGTAGCTGATGGTACTAACCCTAATGATGCGGTTAACTATGGTCAATTACAAAATGTGATTAACTCATCGATAAAGCGCTCACTGCGAAAAGCAAAGATGCAAATGTAACTCGTAACAGAAGGTACAAATGCAGCAGGTGGTAAGGAATATACTGTTGGCTTAGGCAATACAATCAATGTTGGTACTGCACATCCTGTAACTGTAGATGGTAATGCAGGTCATGTAACAGGCCTTCAAAATACAGATTGGAATGTAGCTAATCCGTGGCTGTTCTGGTCGCGCTGCTACAGAAGATCAGTTGAAAAAGGTTAACGATACAGTTAGCACCAATAGGATCAAATCGACAAAAACAAACAGCTATCGCTGATAACAAACAAAATATCACAACAAATGCCGGTAATATTGCTAATAATACGCAAAATATTGCAAAGAATGCTGACGATATCGTTGCCATCAATAAAACTATTGAAAAAGGTTGAACTTTGATGGTGACCTGGTCTGGTTATCAATAAAAATCTAGGTGGTATCCGTTAAAGGCGGTGCTACAGGCACATTGTCCGATGGTAACATTGGTGTTGTATCCGACGGTACAGGCACATTGAATGTCAAATTGGCTAAAACGTTGACTGGTTTGGACAGCGTTACAGCTGGTGGTACTACTATCAATCAACGGCGGTTTGACCGTAGGTGGTAAGAATTATGTATCCAAATGGTATCAATGCTAACTGACCAAAAGATCACCAATGTAGCTAATGGCGACGTCATAACTCTAAAGATGCAGTTAACGGCGGTCAATTACATCAAGTTAAGCAAGATCTTGGTGACTGAGTACGAGATCACCAAGAATGATTTAAATAATAAAATTGATAATACTAAAACAGACCTTATCAATAAAGGCCTTCGTTTTTAACGCGGATAATGACGATGAAAACGAATAAATTGAGGCTCTAAGGTAACCGTAAACGGCGATGATAACATTACTACAGAAATTACTCAAACTGGTGATGACACTAAGATTGCACTTAAATTAAAGAAAGATCTCACTGTTACATCTGTTAGCTGCTACAGACACTGTGAAAGCAGGGGACGTAATAATGGGTAAACAAGCTGATGGTGCAAAACCCAGCTAACACAGGAATTATATTACAGGTCTTGATAATGAGACTTGGGATCCAGGGTAATGTTGTACCTGGTCGTGCGCAACAGAAGACCAATTGAAACAAGCTTTGGCAAAATCAAACTGCAACAGGCCTTAAATTTGATGCCAATGTAGGCGATGTACAAACTAGTAAACTAGGGTTCTACAGTAATTGTACACGCGAAGGTAAAAGCAGCTGATACCGACTATAGCGGTGAAAATATCAAGACTTTCATCAAACAAGATGCAGTAACAGGTAATACGACGATTGACGTGAAAATGAGCAAAAACCTTAAAGCTGAGTCTGTAAAAGTTGGCAAAGGTGATAATAAGGATGGTGTATCTATCATGGGTCCTGATGCTGGGAACGGATTACAGATGGTGAGGTACTGGCAAAGACGTAAGAGGCTGTATCCATGTCCGGTAAAAGATGGTGTAGGTCGCATTGGTTTTAAGCGGTAAAGACGGTAAGAGTGCGGATATTACTGCTGAAAAAGGTGATCCTGATATCGAAGGCAATGAAATCACGCGTATTAAATACCAAGACGAAAATGGTAAAACACACCAAGTGGCAACCAAAGATGACGGTATGAAATACGGTGGTGATAGCAGTGCTGTGATCAACAAAAAGCTTAACGAACAAGTAAACGTAATCGGCGTGTGCTGCATGCAAAGTTGACTACAAAGACTAATTTAGGTGTCGTATCCGATGGTAGCAATAACCTCAAGGTTCGTATGGCAAAAGACTTGAAAGGCCTTGAAACAGTAACAACTAAAGATGCTGCAGGCAACACTACAGTTGTAAATGGTGGCGGCATGAAGATTACACCTGCTAGTGGTAACCCCTGTGAGTCTAACTAAAGATGGTTTGGATAACGGTGGTAACAAGATTACTAATGTAGCTAAAGGTACAGCTCCAACTGATGCAGTCAATAAATCTCAACTGGATCAAGCTGCAGCTGCTGCGACTACGACGGTAACAGCAGGCGATAATATTAAGGTTACACCAAGCGACAATCCGAATGGTTCTAAAAACTATGAAGTAAGCCTTAAAGACCAAGTAACATTAGGCTCCGATCCGAAGAAACAAATTGCCATCGATGGTAATGCAGGCACAATCAAAGCCGGTGACAAGGTTGAAATCGACGGCAATAAAGGTACTATTAACGTTGGTAAAGATGGTCAAGATGGCGTATCTATCGCAGGCCCTGATACCGCGAATGGCACAGATGGCAAGGGTAGGGTATTGCTGGTAAAGACAGAGATCGCATATCCATGTCCGGCTAAAGATGGTGTTGGTCATATCGGTTTTAACTGGTAAAGACGGCCGTAATGCGGATATTACCGTTGATAAAGGTGATCCAGACTTAGACGGTAACAACATCACTCGTATTAAGTACCAAGACGAAAACGGTAAGACCCACCAAGTGGCAACTAAAGATGATGGTATGAAATACGGTGGTGATAGCGGTTCTCGTAATCAAGAAAAAGCTAACGAACGTTAATGTAGTGGGTGGCATTACTGATGCTAGCAAGTTAACCACAGAAGACTAATTTAGGTGTCGTATCCGATGGTACCTGGCAACCTTAAGGTTCGTATGGCGAAAGACTTGAAAGGTCTTGAAACAGTAACAACTAAGGATGCTGCAGGCAATACTACGAGTTATGAACGGTGGCGGTGTAACGATTACACCTGCTAGCGTGGTAATGCAGTTAGTCTTACTAAAGATGGCCTCAACAACGGTCGGTAATCACAATTACCAACGTTGCGGCTGGTGTGAACGGTACTGATGCGGTTAACGTAAATCAATTAAAAGGCGCAACAGATAAGATGGCGAATGCAATCAATGCTGTAGCGGGTGAAACACAACGTGTAGGTGCTCATGCGGCGGCTATGTCTGCGTTGAAACCGATTCAATACGATCCATTGGAGCTTTCTCAAGTAATGGCCGGTATCGGTAATTACAGAGGTGAAACTGCAGCGGCTCTTGGCGCGTTGCACATTACAGCAGAAGATACAATGTTCCATGTAGGCGTATCTGTTGGTAGCCACCATAACATGGTGAATGCCGGTGTAACTCACAAATTCGGTAACTCCGATGCGAAGAAAGCGATTCCAGATCGTTATAAAGGTGGCCCTATCAGCTCCGTTTATGTGTTGCAAGATGAGGTAACAGCGTTAAAGCTGAAAATGCACGCGATGCAAGAAAGCCTCAATGAATTGTCTTCGTAAGGAAGATAATGAACAAATGAAAGCTCAAGATTGCATTGATGCAACAAGCAGAGCTTACAAAGCAAATTTGACTTTGGATTAAATGGGGTATTTAGTATACTCTAGTCATGTAAGAATCATGGTGAGTATGAAAGCCGCCCCTTTGAGGGCGGCCATCATTAGGAGGATTTATGAAATCAAAACATTTATGCCTGTATTGGCACCCTGCTTGTGTGTGCGCGGTAGGTCAAGTGGATGCGGCTCAAGATCGATTGATGATGCCAGAACAACAGCTGAACCATTGAATGTGATTGAAGCGGAAGTTGCAGTTCCTGTACCTAGCGAAGAAGTTCGCGACGTAGTGAATGCTTTCCACAATTCAATTGGACCAAAAAGGGCAAGCGTATCATGGACGATTCTCGCGTTATGACCGGTCAGAGACGTTACCGTAACAATGTGTTGTACTACATGAACGTTCGTCGTAGTTGGTACATCGTAAGCCATCGTTATAAAAACGATAGCTATGGGCGTTTGGCATTAGATCGTTTGTACAACGATTACAAACAGTTCTTTACAGAACATGCGACTGTATCTGAAGACGCTAAATTGGACTACGCACAACAAATCATCGATATCTTGGATCGCAATACGGCCAATGTACATGATGATGAATTGCGTTTCTACATGAACGAAATGGTGATCTTCAGCTTGAACGAAGCTATGAAAGACGGTAATAATCGCGTGAAACCTGTGGATGAAAAAGCAGCTCCTGCGATGGACGAACTTCACACAGTGGACCTTCGCAAGGCGATTAATGCGCCCACAATTCAATAATTTTAGATGATTCAATTGCAAGAATTAAGTGTTGTATGTGTTGTATTGTATTTCTTATAATTGTATGACCGATAAAATATCGGGGTGTTGTTTGTATTAACAATACCCCGATATTTTTATGCATATATTGCAATCAATGTGATTCGCTGACCTTGAATCACCTTTATATGTAATTTTTATGATGGCCGTAAAATTGTGATGCAGAAATTGTAACTGATCGTTAGGTTGAACGTCATCATATGTGAATACGCCTTCTTCCCCATTAAAGCGACCTTTGATTGTGAAAGTTTGATTATCTCGTGTAACTACGATATCTTCTTCTGTAACCGTATTTGGTTTATCTATATTTTTGTTGTAAGATATTGAGTTCTGACATAGATTTCTTCCTCCTTTCTGCTTTCAGTATAACAATAAAATTAAAAACACATGGAGTAATCGTATAAATTGTTTTTATACACATATGCCTCTATTTCTATAAAGCCTATAAAGCCCGCAATACGCCTTTAGAGTGCCTTAGAATAAAAAGAAAGGAATGACGGCGATTTGAATTTCACCTGTCATTCCTTTTACTATATAATAAAATGCTACCTTTATTGATTGTGCAATAGTTAATTGGCTTAAGTAGGTATGTAATTGTGTACGTACATTGAGTCAAAATGGCAGAAACACTGTACGATATCTGTTTATGAAAGATATCATTCTATTATATGGTCTATCATAAATCAGAATGATGAAGAGAAAAATAAATTGGTTATATATGATGATGATATTGGTACATAATTATGGAGCATATTAGTATTATTTATGAAAGTTGATGAATAATAGTAAAAAATACAGCATTTATGCAGAATATTCAGTATATTTAATTTTTATCGAAAATTATTAATAACTTAAACACAAAAGTTTTATGAAAATAAAATGAAAAAGTTTACTTTTTCCCTGTAATTTGTATTTTTAGATATACACATTCAAGAATGTCGATGAATTCTCAATACATCATCGATCCATCATTGTTATTTCATTAAATATGTAGATAGTTAGTTAGTAAGTTTTATAAGTTTTATAGGAGAAAGATTAATGAATCGAGTATTTAAAGTGATTTTGGAATCGCACAAAGGGCTGCTATGTTGTGGTGGCAGAAACAGCAAAGAACATGACGAAACGTTCTTCTTTGTCGGTTGTATTCTCAAAATGGTAGGTGCTACAGCAGTTGCCGTTATGCTGACAGGCGTTATGATGCCTACCGATGCCTTGGGGGCACCGATTAAAAATGGTGTCGGAGCGACAGCTGAAAACGACGGTGGTATCGCAATTGGTGATAACACAGCGTCTACGGGTGATTATAGTATTTCAGCAGGGTACGGGTGCATCTGTAGGTAGAGGAGATACGGACGAGGGTAGAACTTTGGCTGGTATCGCTATCTGGTCATGGTGCGACTGTAACTGTTGATGATAATAAAGCGACAAGTGTTCCGGCAAATCAAAAGAACTGGTGGTATTGCTATCGGTCAAAAGTGCTACAACTACGGTTGTAAATGCACTGCTATTGGTTCCGGCACTAGTGCTGATGTAGCAAGCCGTGGCTATCGGTCGTAAACTCATATACGAGTGGTAATAATAGCAGTTGCTATTGGTAATAGTACCCGCGTTCGTTCTACTAATGGTTTTGCGCTTGGTAATGAAGCGTGGCAGGCATTGATGAGAATGGAACTGTTGTAGGGTAAAGATAATGACCAAGCCTTTCGGTTCTAATGCTCGTGCTTGGGGTGGTTCCTCCATGGCGTCAGGTAATGATGCAAAAAGCCGGTGGTGGCGGTGCCATTGTCTGGGTAATGGTTCTCAATCTAGAGGTGATTGGGCCGTAGCTATCGGTAATGGTTCTAAAGGCTATTGAACAGGGCTCTTCTGCATTGGGGACGAATGCTACAACTAATAGCTCTCACTCCACTGCACTCGGTTGGGGTAGTACTACAAATGGCTACGCTGATATCGCGGCTGGTGATGGTTCTGTTGCATCTGGTGGTAATTCCCTAGCAATAGGTGTGCAATCTTCTACATCTACTGGTGCGGTTGGTGCTGTAGCATTAGGTTTAAGCAGTAAAGCTGAGCAAACAAATTCTATGGCATTAGGTGTATCTGCTAATGCTGCACATGAACGCTCCGTTGCACTAGGTGCTAATTCCAAGACTGATGCTACAGTAAGCACACCAAATCAATTGGTAAATGGCTTATGGTATAAAAACTATGCCGGCGGTTCTGCTGATTCCACACTTAGTGTAGGTAGTGATACGCTAAAACGTACTATTACAAATGTGGCTGCAGGTCGTGTGGATGCACAATCTACAGATGCAATCAATGGTAGCCAATTATATGGTGTTGCAAATACCTTGGGTAATTTAGCAAGTACTACAAAAGGCCTTTTAGGTGGCAATGCAGCGCTTGACCCTGATACTGGTAACTTGTCGATGAGCAATATCGGTAACACTGGTAAAGGCACGATTCATGATGCTATTAAATTCAATAAAGACACTATTGATAAAGGTCTTAACTTTTCGATGCTAATACAGGTGGTGCGAAAAACAACCTATTAGGTTCTAAAGTTACCATCAAAGGTGACGGCAGCAATATCAATGCCGCAATTACACAAGCTAATGGTGATACAACTATTAACATGACTTTGGGTAACACTGTTACAATAGGTGCAGCGAACCCTGTAACGATTAATGGTACTACAGGCCATGTAACAGGCCTTCAAAATAAAGATTGGAATGTAGATAATCCTGTGGCTGTATCTGGCCGCGCGGCTACTGAAAGATCAGTTGAAAGCGGTAAATACGAAAGTTAATACCAATAAAGCTGCTAATCGATAAAATGCTGGTGATATCAATACTAACAAGCAAAATATCACAAAAATGCTGGCGAGATTGCTAAGAACAAAACTGATATCGCTCAAAAACAAGCAAGATCATCTCCAACATTAATACAAAAATTAATAAAGGCTTGAACTTTGCCGGTGATACAGGTACTGTAAGCAACAGACAATTAGGCGACACTGTAACTGTTAAAGGCGGTGCTACAGAGCATTATCCGACGGTAATATCGGTGTTGAATCCGACGGCAATGGCACATTGAATGTTAAAATTAGCTAAAACATTGACAGCTTTTAGACAGCGTTACAGCTGGTAATACTAAGATTGATAATGGTGGTTTGACTGTAGGTGGTAAAAACATATGTATCTCCAACAGGTCTCAATGCGAATAATCAAAAGATTACTAATGTTGCTAATGGTAGCGCCCCCTAATGATGCAGTTAACTATAGTCAATCAAGCTGCTATCGGCGGTACAGCCAAAGCATCCACTGTGAAAAGCCAAAGGATGCGAAATGTAACTGTAACAGAAAGTACAAAACGCAGCAGGCGGTAAGGAATATACTGTTGGTTTAGGTAATAAAATTACTGTAGGTACAGCACATCCTGTAACTGTAGACGGTGATGCTGGTCGCGTAACAGGCTCTACTAAATATAGATTGGGATGTAGACAATCCTGTGGCTGAATCTGGTCGCTGGTGCTACAGAAGATCAGTTAAAAGCGGTAAATACTAAAGTTAACACTCAATAAGACTGCTATTGATAAAGGTTTGAACTTTGATGGTGACCCGGTGCAGTTATCAATAAAAATTAGGTGAAAAATTATCCGTTAAAGGCGGTGCAACAGGCACATTATCCGATGGTAATATCGGTGTTGAATCTGACGGCAATGGCACATTGAATGTGAAATTAGCTAAAACATTGACTGGCTTGGACAGCGTTACAGCTGGTAATACTAAGATTGATAACGGCGGTTTGACCGTAGCTGGTAAGAACTATGTTTCTCCAACAGGTATCAATGCGAACGATCAAAAGATTACCAATGTTGCTGATGGTGCAGTAGGCGCAGGCAGAGCGACGCTGTAAACGGCGGTCAATTGCACGATGCTAAAAACGAATTGAATAATAATATCACTGATGCTAAACTGAACTTTATCAATAAAGGCACTTTCGTTTAACGCTGATAATAACGCTGAAAAAACGAACAAACTTGGTTCTAAAGTAACAGTAAATGGTGATGGTATATCACTACTGAAATTACGCAAACTGGCGATGATACTACAATCGGCGTTAAATTGAATAAAAATCTTAATGTTCAAACATTGACGGCTACAGATACCGTGAAAGCCGGCGGTGTAACAATGGGTAAACAGGTTGATGGTGCAAATCCTGGTAATAATGGTAATTATGTAACAGGACTCTGATAATAAAGATTGGGATGCAGGTAACATCGTATCCGGTCGTGCGGCAACAGAAGATCAATTGAAAAAGCGTTGGATACACGAAAGTGCTAATGCTACAGATTACCGTTTGGTGAAAAATGCAGCTGCTGCAGATGGGCTTATACAGTTGATTCTAACGGTGATGTTGACTTAACTGTAGAGGATAAAAACCATGCAGGTCAAAAGAAACTGTTAAGATTAAGGATGTTGCATCTAAATCTAGTCTCGACAAATTAAATGATCGTGCTGTTAAGTATAATTTGGATAATGGTGCTGTTGATAAGACAAAAGTAACTTATGAAGGTCCTTCTTATGCTAATAAAAACTGGTGGTACTCATGCTAACAAATGTGGCGTATGCTACAGGCAACGATGGTAGCGAAGCGGTTAATGTGGATTACTAAAAGACAAAAATCAAAGATAGCGAAGATGCATTAACTAATAAAGGTTTGAAATTTGACGCTAACAGTGGCGGAGTAAAAACAAATAAATTGGGCTCCAGCAACTGCTCAAAGGGGATAACTCTAATATCATTACGGAAATCACTCAAGACGGTAACGGCGATAGCACAATTGATGTGAAAACTTGGCAAAGACCTCAAAGTTGAAAACGATTACTGCTACCGGTAAAGACGGCAAGGACGGCAAGATCGGCATTAACGGTAAAGATGGTGTTGACGAATATTTCCGTAAGCCGTGACGGCAAGCCGAGCGTCGACGAGTGCCGCCGGCACGACTACTACGCGCATTGTGTATCAAAAACCGGATGGCACGAACGAAGAAGTGGCGAACCCTAAATGACGGTATGATGTACGGTGGCGATACAGGCAATGTAATTAAGAAAAACTTAACAATCAAGCGAATGTTAAGGGCGGTATCTCCGATGAAAGCAAATTAGCGACTGAAGACAACATCGGTGTTGTTTCCGACGGTTCCGATACATTGAAATTGGCAGCTGGCAGAAAGAATTGAAAGGCTTTGACGTCTGCTACTTTCTAGCAAACGGTGGCAATAATACTGTGTTATCAATGGTGATGGTATGACCATCAATCGTGCTGGTGGCAATGCAGTAAGTCTTCACAAAGACGGTCTAAATAATGGCGGTAACAAGATTACAAATGTTGCTGACGGTACGGACCCTAACGATGCAGTTAATAAATCTCAATTGGATAAAAGCTACAGCAGCTGCATCCACAACGGTATCGGCAGGTAACAATATTACTGTAACACCTAGCACTAATGCGAATGGTTCAAAGAACTATGAAGTAAAGTCTTAAAGATCAAGTGACATTAGGCTCTGATGCTACGAAACAAATCGCAATCGATGGCACTACAGGCACAATCAAAGCCGGTGATAAAGTTACAATCGACGGCAACAAAGGCTACTATTAAAGCTGGTAATGTAACAATTGACGGTGAAAACGGTACCATTAAAGCTGGCGACAAGGTAACTATCGATGGTAAAGATGGTAAGATTGCGGCAGGCAAGGTATCTGTTGATGGTAAAGACGGTTATGTGACAGGTTTGGAAAACAAAGATTGGGATCCTGACAATATCACAAGCGGTCGTGCTGCTACAGAAGACCAATTGCAAAAATCTCACAAAGCCTTGGATAATAAGATTACTAACCTAGGTGATGAAATTACTAAAAAGGTATGAATTTCGCCGGTAATAGCAGGTGAATTCCACCGTGATTTAGGCCTAAAAGGTTACTATCAAAGGTGAAGGTACAGAGTCTGATGATAAATACTCCGGCGAAAATATTAAAACAGTAGCCGACCAAGATGGTAATGTTAATATCAAGATGGCGAAAGACCTTAAGACTGACAGCTTAACTACTGATAAGGTAAAAGTTGGCAAAAACGGTAAGGACGGCGTATCCATTACTGGCCCTAACGGTGCTGACGGTACAGACGGAAAAGTAGGTATCACAGGTAAAGACGGTAAAGATGCTGTATCTATGTCCGGTAAAGACGGTGTTGGTCATATCGGTTTAACTGGTAAAGACGGCCGTAATGCGGATATTACCGTTGATAAAGGTGATCCAGACTTAGATGGTAACAACATCACTCGTATTAAGTACCAAGACGAAAACGGTAAGACCCACCAAGTGGCGACTAAAGATGATGGTATGAAATACGGTGGCGATAGTGGTTCCGTAATCAAGAAAAAGCTTAACGAACAAGTCAATGTAGTGGGTGGCATTACTGATGCTAGCAAGTTGACTACAGAAGATAATTTAGGTGTTGTATCCGATGGTACTGGCAACCTTAAGGTTCGTATGGCGAAAGACTTGAAAGGCCTTGAAACCGTAACAACTAAGGATGCTGCAGGTAATACTACAGTTATGAACGGTGGCGGTGTAACAATTACACCTGCTAGCGGTAATGCTGTAAGTCTTACTAAAGATGGTCTCAATAACGGTGGTAATACAATTACCAATGTAGGCCCTGGTGTAAACGGCACGGATGCAGTTAACGTAAATCAATTGAAAGGTGCTACAGATGGGTTAGCTAATGCTATTAACCCGTAGCGGGCGAAAACACAACGTAGGCGCTCATGCAGCGGCTATGTCTGCATTGAAACCTATTCAATATGATCCATTGGAACCAACTCAAGTGATGGCCGGTATCGGTAATTACAGAGGTGAAACTGCGGCGGCTCTTGGCGTTGCACATTACACAGCAGAAGATACAATGTTCCATGTAGGCGTATCTGTTGGCAGCCACCATAACATGGTGAATGCTGGTGTAACTCGTAAATTCGGTACTCCGATGCGAAGAAAGCAGTTCCTGAACGTTACAAAGGTACTTTATCAGCTCCATGTACGTAATGCAAGATGAAATGACTGCTTTGAAAGCTAGGTACGAAAAAGTACAACGCGACAACGAAGAAATGAGAGCGCAAATTGCATTATTGATGCAACAAGCAGGCTTGAAATAATGTGAAATAACATATTGATATGGCAGTGATAGAAAAGGCGCCAAAAGCGAAATGCTTTTTGGCGCCTTTTTGCATGCAAGAAATAGATGCAATGGTTGTTATGAGCATATATATGTCATGATTAACTTGTAAGATAATCGAAACAGGTGAGTAACAATTGGATCATAATAGTTTACTAAGGTGAAATACATTTTCATGAAGTTAATTTTATGCGAAAAAATTAGTACATTTAGCATATTCATAAGGTATATAGCGGAGTTTTTGTATATTCATAAATATTTATGATTTGGAAGTGAGTGTAGAGTGAAAAATTTTTACTTACCATAGAATATGATATGTTTAATATGATATGCATCGGTCAACAGCCATATTAACTGTATTTTTTTACTTTTTAAAAATAGTTATAAAATATTTTATTATATTCATATAATCTGATAGTTTTATGCAAGGAGTAAGACGAGATGAACCGAATTTTTAAAGTAATCTGGAGTCGTACAAAGGGATGTTATGTCGTTGTAGCTGAAACAGCGAGAAATATGTCGAAACGTTCGACAATGACATCGGTATTTGCCAAGATGTCAGGACCTGCAATTGCTGCGGCTTCGTGTATGTCCGTGATGTCCCCAATGATCGTGCAAGGAGTACTATTGTGCAAGGGGCCGGCGCTCAAGCTAAAAATGGTACTGTAGCGATAGGTGACAATAGTACAGCATTGGCAGATAACAGTGTGGCATTGGGTACAGGTGCTACTGTTACAAGAGCAAATAGGGCTGGTGTTGGTAATGTGCAAGGTGTTGCCATCGGAAGAAATGCAAACGTTGAAGTAAATAATGGTGCTGCTATCGGTAATTTGACAAAAGTAGCTTTTTAAATGGCTTTTGCCCTTTGGTAGTCCATCTTGGGCTGGATACGATGAGGCCGGTAACTATGTGGGTGCCGATAATGATCAGGCATTTGGTACCAATGCCAGAGCTTGGGGTGGATCCTCCATGGCATTTGGTAATAATGCTAAAGCTGCTGCCGGTGGTGCCGTTGCAATGGGTAACGGATCGCAGGCAAGAGGTAAAATGTACCGATTGCAATCGGTAATAATGCACAAGCTAAGGGCGAAGGGTCCAGAGCTCTGGTGTAAACTCCTGCGCAGTAGGACTCAACTCCCATTGCAATGGGCTGGGAAAGTAATGCCCGTGAGGATTCTTCTATAGCTATTGGTACAGATTCTGACTCAGTTCAGAAAAATAGCATTGCCATCGGTAATCGTGCAGTTAGCTATGCAGAGGATAGCGTTACTCTCGGTAGAAATACGACGGTAATAAAAATCATAATCGCTCAGTTGCATTAGGTACTAATTCTGCGACTGCGGATACCATAGTACACCGAATCAGCTTGTAAATGGCTTGTGGTATAAGAATTTAGCTGGTGGCAATGCGGATTCTACTGTTAGTATCGGTAATGATACGGTAAAACGTACGATTACCAATGTGGCAGCAGGGCGTATGAATCTTTCGTCTACAGATGCTAGTAATGGTAGCCGGCCATATGCCGTAGCAAATAGCTTGGGTAATTTAGCCACTACTACTAAAAATATCCTTGGCGGTAATGCAGCGCTCGATCCTAATACCGGTAAATTAACGATGAGTGATATCGGCTTTACAGGTAAAAGCACGATCCACGATGCTATTAGATATAATAAAGACAATATCGATAAAGGATTGTTTTTTATGGTGATAACTTTGTTCAGAAACCAAGTAAAAATTAGGTGACACAGTAAGAATAAAAGGTGTGTTAGCGGTGCTTTGGCTGACAACAATATTGGGGTTCAAGCAGACGGAAATGGCACACTAAATGTGAAATTGGCTAAAAAATTAACTGGTTTGGATAGCGTAACAGCAGGAGCTGTTACGATTGATAATAAAGGGGTGTCTGTAGGCGGTAAACTCTATGTGTCAACAGGTGGTCTTAATGCCAATAATCAACAGCTTAGAGGTGTTGCAGACGGTAGCGGTAGTCAGGATGCAGTTAACTACGGTCAGTTGCAACGCGCAATTAACGGTACAGCTAAAGAAGCCATTGTAAAAGCAAATGATGATGGTAATATTACGGTAAGGGAAAACTCAACGGCGAAAGGTGGTAAGGAGTATACTGTTGGCTTAAATTATAAGATTACTGTAGGGAAAGGGGCGGCCTCGCATCCTATAACCATAGATAGTGGTACAGGAACGGTCACAGGTCTTACCAATACATCATGGAATGTAAATAATCCAGCACCTGTTACAGGACGTGCTGCTACGGAAGATCAGTTAAAGCGGGTTAATGATAAGGTTAATAGTAATAAATCATCGATTGATACTAATGCACATAATATTAGCAACAATAGCCAGAGCATCAGTAAGAATAAACGAGATATTGCTACTATTAACACCGCCCTTGATAAAGGTATTAGCTTCGCTGGTGACAATGGGCCTATAAGCAGAGAAAATTAGGTGAAACAGTAAAAATAAAAGGTGATTACGTAGGTTCTGTATCTGATTATAATATCAATGTCCAATCAGACGGTAATGGCACATTAAATGTGAAATTGGCAAAATCTCTGAAAGGACTGGACAGTGTAACAGCCAGTGGTACGGTTATTAATGCTGGCGGTTTGACTGTTGGTGGCAGAAACTATGTAGCACCAACAGGAATTAATGCTAATAATCAAAAATTACTGGTGTTGCTACTGGTACATCATATAGTGATGCGGTTAATTACGGTCAACTACAAGATGCTATCAACGGCACTGCTAAGGCATCTTCTGTGAAAGCAAAAGATAAAAATATAACCGTAACAGAAGGTACCAATGCAAATGGTGGCAAGGAATATACTGTTGGCTTAGGCGAGAAAATTTCCGTAGGCGGACCGCGTCCTGTAACCGTGGACGGCACTATAGGCAATGTAACAGGACTTACTAATAACAGCTGGGACGTTAATAATCCTCAAGCCGTAACCGGTCGCGCTGCAACGGAAAGTCAGTTGCAGACTGTTAATACGCAAGTTAATACTAATAAGGCTAACATTGCTAAGAATGCTGGTGATATCAATAAGAATAAACAAGATGTTGCAACGAACAAGCAAGATATTGCGACAAATAAAAGTGCTATTTCTTCAATCAATTCAACAATTGAAAAGGGGTTGAATTTTGGTGGTGATAGCGGGGCAGTTTTCAAGAAACAATTAGGTGAAACACTAACTATTAAGGGTGGTGCCCCTGCTACGAAGTTAACAGATAATAATATTGGTGTCATATCCGACGGCAGCACATTAAATGTGAAGCTAGCTAAAACATTAACGGGTTTGACCAGTGTGACTGCAAGTGGTACGACTATCAATGGTGCTGGTTTGACTGTAGGTGGGAAGAACTATGTGTCTTCAACAGGCATCAATGCCAATAATCAAAAGATTACTGGTGTTGCTAATGGTACAGCGCCTGATGATGCGGTTAATTTCAGTCAATTGCAAAATGCTATCGGTGGTACTGCTAAGGCCACTACGGTAAAAGGGAAAGACGCGAATGTAACCGTAACAGAAGGTACCAACGCAAATGGTGGTAAGGAATTCACTGTTGGATTGGGTAATAAACTTACGGTAGGTACGGCACATCCTGTAAATGTGGATGGAACTGCAGGGACTGTAACAGGCCTTACTAATGCAGCTTGAATGTAAATAATCCGCAAGCTGTAAGTGGTCGTGCTGCAACGGAAGATCAGTTAAAAACTGTTAATACGCAAGTTAACACAAATAAGGATAAAATAGCTCAGAACACAACTGACATTGCTCAAAATGCGACTGATATCGGTAAGAATAAACAAGATATAACTAAGAACAAGACTGATATAGCTCAAAATACTACTGATATCGGTAAAAATAAGACTGATATTGCACAAAACAAGCAAAATATTACTCAGAACACACAAGATATTGCGACCAATAAAAATGCTATCTCTACCATCAATACAACTATTGCTAAAGGTCTTAACTTTGATGGAGACAGCGGTGCTGCAATCAACAAAACAGTTGGGCGATAAGCTTTAGCATCAAGGGCGGTGCAGCGGCTGCGAATTTGACGGACAATAATATCGGTGTCGTATCTGATGGCAGCACATTAAATGTGAAACTAGCTAAGACATTAACCGGTTTGGATAGCGTAACGGCTGGGAGTACAACTATCAATAATAGTGGGTTAACCGTAGGCGGTAAGACCTATGTAACTCCGAACGGTATTAATGCGAATGACAAGAAAATAACTAATGTTGCTGATGGTGAAGTGGCGGCTAATTCCAAAGAGGCAGTTAACGGCGGTCAACTTCATGCGGCTAAAACCGAATTAAATAACAATATTAATGATGCTAAAACTGAATTAAACAAAAATATCGGTGATGCCAAAACTGAGCTCAATAAAAATATTAATGACGCTAAGACTGAACTGAACGGCAATATAGATAATGCTAAAACCGAGTTAAACAATAATATATCGACTGCGAAAAATGATGTGATTAACACAGGTCTCAAGTTTGATGCGGATACAGGCGGTGCTAAGACCAATAAATTGGGTTCCAAGGTAACGGTAAATGGCGATGATAATATCACGACAGAAATCAGTCAAACTGGTGAAGATACTAAGATCGCTCTTAAATTAAAGAAAGATCTCAATGTTACCACTGTTACCGCCACTGATACCGTGAAAGCTGGCACTGTAACTATGGGCAAACAAGCTGGTGTGCAGGTGGTGCAAACGGTAACTTTGTAACAGGACCTCGATAATAAGTCTTGGAATGCGGATAATCCTCAAGCTATAAGTGGTCGTGCTGCAACAGAAGATCAGTTGAAATCCGTTAATGATAAGGTCAATACAAATGTAACCAATATCAATAAAGGTTAAACTTTAACGGTGATAGCGGTGCTGCGATTAATCAAAAATTGGGCGATACTGTTACCATTAAAGGTGGTGCTACCGCGGACCTTACGGATAATAATATCGGTGTCGTGTCCGATGGCAGCACATTAAATGTAAAATTAGCCAAAACATTAACCGGTTTGGATAGCGTACAGCTGGCGGAACAAGCATTAATAGTAGTGGTTTGACCGTAGGTGGCAAGACCTACGTAACGCCAAATGGTATCAATGCAAATAATCAAAAGATTACCGGTCTAGCAAAAGGCACAGATCCTACTGATGCGGTTAACTTCAGTCAGTTGCAGGATGCTATCGGTGGAACTGCTAAGGCAAGTACTGTGAAAGCTAAAAACAGCAATATCACTGTAGAAGAAGGTACAAATGCAGCTGGCGGTAAGGAATATACTATCGGATTAGGGGATAAAATCACCTTAGGAACTGCTAATCCTGTATCTGTTGATGGTACTGCAGGCACGGTAACTGGCCTTACAAATACTGCTTGGGATGTAAATAATCCGCAAGCCGTAACTGGTCGTGCTGCAACGGAAGATCAGTTGAAATCTGTTAATACGCAAGTTAATCACAAACAAGGATAAAAATAGCTCAAAACACAACTGACATTGCACAAAAATAAGCAAAATATCGCTCAAAAATACACAAGATATTACAACTAACAGAAATGCTATTTCACCATCAATACAACTATCGCCAGGCCTTAATTTTGATGGAGATAGCGGCGCTGTAATTAATAAACAGTTGGGCGATAAACTAAGCATCAAAGGTGGTGCAGCGGCTGCGAACTTGACCGATGGTAATATTGGTGTCGTATCCGACGGCAATACATTGAACGTGAAGTTAGCTAAAACATTAACTGGTTTGGACAGCGTAACAGCTGGATGGCCAATCATCAATAGTGGTGGTTTGACCGTAGGTGGTAAGAATTATGTATTCCAAATGGTATCAATGCGAACGACCAAAAGATTACCAATGTTGCTGATGGTAATATTGCTGCTAATTCCAAAGATGCGGTGAACGGCGGTCATTGCATGACGCTAAAACTGAGTTAAATAAAAACATTAGCGATACTAAGACCGAGTTGAATAAAAATATTGGTGATACTAAGGCTGAATTAAATAAAAATATTAGCGATACTAAAACCGAACTCAACAATATTAATGATGCTAAAATTGAACTTCACCAATAAAGGCTACCGTTTCAATGCGGATAATAACGACGAGAAAACGAATAAACTGGGCTCTAAGGTAGCAGTAAATGGCGACGACAATATTACGACGGAAATTAGTCAAACTGGTGACGATACGAAGATTGGTCTTAAATTGAAGAAAGACCTTAACGTTACATACTGTTACGGCTACGGAAACTGTGAAAGCTGGCACTGTAACCATGGGTAAACAGTCCGATGGTGCAACCCCTGGTAATACGGGCAACTACGTAACCGGTCTTGATAATAAGACATGGAGCGTAACTAATCCGACCGCTGTCAGCGGACGTGCTGCAACAGAAGATCAATTGAAGACTGTTACTGAAGCTATCACAACTCAAGGCGCTAATGCAACGGACTTTAGTCTCGTTGCAAATCCTGCGGCAGGTTCCAATGGTGACTATACTGTAGATGCTAATGGTGACGTGGCATTGACAGTTCAAGATAAGAACCATCCGGATAAAAACAAAACTGTAACGATTAAAGATGTAGCATCTAAATCCGAATTGGATAAAGGCTTGAACTTTAATGGCGACTCTGGCACGACTATTAATAAGAAATTAGGTGGTACTGTTGCCATTAAAGGCGATGCAGCGGCTGCTAACTTGACGGACAGATAATATTGGTGTCTGTATCTGATGGCGGTGTGTTAAATGTAAACTAGCGAAAACATTAACTGGTTTGGATAGCGTAACAGCTGGCGGTACAACCATCAACAGTGGAGGTTTGACCGTAGGCGGTAAGAACTATGTATCTTCAAACGGCATCAATGCGAACGACCAAAAGATTACCAATGTTGCTAATGGCGACGTGGCGGCTAACTCCAAAGATGCGGTTAACGGCAGTCAATTGCACGATGCTAAAACTGAGTTAAATAAAAATATTAGCGATGCTAAGACTGAGTTGAATAAAAATATTGGTGACGCTAAGACTGAACTCACCAATAAAGGCCTTCGTTTTAATGCTGATAATAATGACGAAAAAACGAATAAGCTAGGCTCTAAGGTAACAGTAAACGGCGATGATAACATCACTACAGAAATTACTCAAACTGGTGACGATACGAAGATCGGCCTTAAATTGAAAAAGGATCTTAATGTTACATCTGTTACGGCTACGGAAACTGTGAAAGCCGGCACTGTAACTATGGGTAAACAAGCCGATGGTGCAACTCCTGCTAATACGGGTAACTACGTAACAGGTCTTGATAATAAGGCGTGGAGCATTGATAATCCCACGATTGCATCTGATCATGCAGCAACGGAAGACCAATTGAAAACGGTTAGTGATGAAGTTAAGAAACAAGGTGCTAGTGCAACAGACTTTAGTCTCGTTGCGAATCCTACGGCAGGCTCCAATGGTGACTACACTGTAGATGCCAATGGTGACGTAGCATTGACAGTTCAAGATAAGAATCATCCTGATCAAACAAAAACCGTAACGATTAAAGATGTGGCGTCTAAATCCGAAGTTGATAAAGGCTTGAACTTTGACGGTGACTCTGGCACGACTATCAACAAGAAACTAGGTGGTACTGTTGCCATTAAAGGCGGAGCTGCAGCTGCAGATTTAATTGATAATAATATTGGCGTTGTTTCTGATGGCACAGGCACATTGAACGTGAAGTTGGCTAAAAACATTGACTGGTTTGGACAGCGTAACAGCTGGTGCACAATCATCAATAGTGGTGGCTTGACCGTAGGCGGTAAGACTTATGTATCTCCAAACGGCATCAATGCGAACGACCAGAAGATTACCAATGTTGCTAATGGCGATGTGGCGGCGAATCTCAAAGATGCGATCAACGGCGGTCAATTGCATGACACTAAAAACTGAGTTAAATAAAAACATTAGCGATACTAAGACCGAGTTGAATAAAAATATCAGTGATACTAAAACTGAACTCAACAAAAATATTAGGACGCTAAGACTGAACTTACCAATAAAGGCCTTCGTTTTGATGCGGATAATAACGCTGAAAAATTAATAAACCAGGGCTCTAAGGTAACGGTAAACGGCGACGATAATATTACGACAGAAATTAGTCAAACCGGTGATGATACGAAGATCATCTCAAATTGAAAAAGGATCCTTAATGTTACATCTGTTACTGCTACAGAAACCGTGAAAAGCCGGCACTGTAACTATGGGTAAACAATCTGATGGCGCAACTCCTGCTAATACTGGTAATTATGTAACAGGTCTTGATAATAAGACTTGGGATGTAGGTAAAGTCGTATCCGGTCGTGCAGCAACAGAGGATCAATTGAAACAAGCCTTGGCAGGTCAAACTGATACAGGTCTCAAATTCAATGCCAATGTAGGCGGTGTACAAACCAATAAATTAGGCTCTACTGTCACTGTTCAAGGTGAAGTAAAGCTGCTGATACCGACTATAGTGGTGACAATATTAAGACTTTCATCAAACAAGATGCAGCAACAGGTAACACGACTATCGATGTGAAGATGAACAAAAATCTTAAGGCTGAATCCGTGAAAGTCGGTAAAGACGGTAAGGATGGCGTATCTCTTACAGGTCCAGATGCGGCGAATGGCACCGACGGTAAGGTAGCTGTTACAGATAAAAACGGCAAGGATGCTGTGTCCATGTCCGGTAAAGACGGTGTTGGTCACATCGGATTAAGCGGTAAAGACGGTAAAAGTGCGGATATTACTGTTGAAAAAGGTGCTGCTAATCTCAATGGAAATGAAATTACGCGCATTAAAACAAAGATGAAAATGGCACAACCCATGAAGTGGCAACCAAAGATGATGGCATGGCATATGGTGGCGACTCCGGTACTACCATCAAGAAGAAACTTAATGAACAATTGGACATTAAGGGTGGTGTCACCAATGAATCTGAGTTGACCGAAAAATAATATTGGTGTTATTAGTAAAAATAATATCCTTAATGTTCGTTTGGCAAAAATCTGAAAGGTTTAGATTCCATAACTTTCAACAATGGTACTAATGGTGTAAAACGGTAAAACCGTTGTTAATGGTGAAGGTATGACTGTTCAAGATAAGGACGGTAATCCGTTGACCGCTGTTACAAAGGACGGCGTGAAGATTACCAATGGTCCATCCATGACGAAAAAGCGGTATCGATGGAGTCGGCAATAAGATTACTAATGTAGCTGACGGTACAAATCCTAGGATGCGGTTAATAAATCCCAATTGGATAAAGCGGCAGCATGCTACTACAACAGTAACGGCAGGTAATAATGTCCAAGTAGATAAGACCACTAATGCGGATGGTTCTACAAATTATAAAGTGGGTCTCAAAAGACCAAGCACAATGGGGACTGATCCTACGAAACAAATTGGTGATGGATGGTACAACAGGCACTATCAAAGCCGAGTGACAAGGTTACCATCGATGGCAACAAAGGCACTATTAAAGCAGTGATAAAGTTGAAATCGATGGTGATAAGGGTACAACTCAGGCGCTGGTAATGTGGCGATTGACGGTACAAACGGTACAATTAAGGCTGGCGACAAGGTAACTATTGATGGTAAAGATGGTAAAGATTGCAGCAGGTAAAGTATCTGTTGATGGGCAAGGACGGTCATGTGACAGGGTTTGGAAAACAAAGATTGGGATCCTAACAATATCACAAGCGGTCGCTGTTACAGAAGATCAATTGCAGAAGTCCCATAAAGCCTTGGATAATAAGATTAATAACTTAGGTGATGACATTACGAAGAAAGGCATGGATTTTGCCGGTAATACAGGGTGATTTCACCGTGATTTAGGTCAAAAAGGTTACATCAAAGGTGAAGGTCAAGGGGACCGATAGTGATTATTCCGGCGAAAATATCAAAACAGTAGCCGAAAATGGTAATGTTACTATTAAAATGGCTAAGAATCTTAAGACCGATAGCGTTACTACCAAAACAGTTACTGCTGATACGGTCAATACTGATAAGGTGAAAGTCGGCAAAAATGGTCAAGATGGCGTTTCCATTACAGGTCCAGACGCTGCGAATGGTACAGACGGTAAAAGTAGCTATTACAGGTAAAGACGGTAAAGATGCTGTATCTATGTCCGGCAAAAGATGGCGTTGGTCATATCGGTTTAACTGGCAAAGATGGTCGCAATGCAGATATGATTGCTGATAAGGGGCGATTCTGATCTAGGAGGTAATGCTATTACTCGTATTAAGTACCAAGATGAACAGGGCAAGACACATCAAGTGGCAACCAAAGACGATGGTATGAAATACGGTGGTGATTCCGGTAATGTGATTAACAAAAAGCTTAACGAACAGGTAAATGTAATCGGTGGTATTACTGATGCTAGCAAGTTGACTACAGAAGATAATTTAGGTGTTGTATCTGACGGTACTAATCTTAAAGTTCGTATGGCGAAAGATTTGAAAGGTCTTACGTCCGTAACGACTAAGGATACCGCAGGTAACTCTACGGTTGTGAACGGCAGTGGCATAACCATTACTCCTGCTAGCGGTAACACTGTAAGTCTTACTAAAGATGGATTGAATAACGGTGGTAAAACAATTAGCAATGTAGGTCCTGGTGTAAACGGCACGGATGCGGTTAACGTAAATCAATTGAAAGGAGTTACGGAGGGCATGGCCAATGCTATTAATTCCGTGGCGGGCGAAAACGCAACGTGTAGGTGCTCATGCGGCGGCTATGTCTGCGTTGAAACCGATTCAATATGATCCGTTAGAACCAACTCAAGTGATGGCTGGTATTGGTAATTACAGAGGCGAAACTGCAGCAGCTTTAGGTGTTGCTCACTACACATCGGAAGACACTATGTTCCATGCAGGCGTATCTGTTGGTAGTCGTCATAATATGGTGAATGCTGGTGTAACTCGTAAATTCGGTTCTTCTGATGAGAAGAAGGCTATTCCTGAACGCTACAAGGGCGGGCCTATCAGTTCTATGTACGTAATGCAGGATGAAATGACCGCTTTGAAAGCTGAAAATGCACGCATGAAAGCGCAGGATGAAAAATTAACTGCAGACTATGCGGCATTAAAAGAAGATAATCTTCGTCTACAGAAAGATAACGAAGAAACTAAGCGACAATTGGCTCTTATTATGAGTCGTTTGGGCATGTAATTCATATATGTTTCATCTTATATTCATGTGATAAAAAGCGAGTTGATGTACCAGAAAAATACCCATGAAAATTAGATGATTTTAACCCTATATGGTTAGAGTAATGAAAGAACGAAAGTCTCACTGTGAAAGGACTTTTTGTTCTGTGTTTGACTTCACAAACTTTTCATAATAGTGTATAATACAGAACATATAATTTTAATCGAAAATTATAAAATGTGATTAATTTACTATAAAATCATTAGCTTTAGATTATAAGTGTTGTTTGGGACCATTGTTGTAAGGGTTTTTATGATTGAAAAATATATTTAAATGAGTAAGAAAATCAATTTTTAAAAAGAAGTTTAAAGTTCTGAAAAATAAATGAGCGAAATATGAAAATATATTTACATTCATAAACCAATCTGATATTTTATATGTATAGTAACTAGATTTTTGATGAAAATTTTATTATTTTTAGTGTTTTAGTGTTGGTTTTAGAATCCCTTATAAAACTGTGTGAAAGGTAGGTACTACTAAATGAATCGTATTTATAGGGTAATTTGGAGTCAGGTACGAGGCGCATATGTCGTTGTATCTGAAATTGCAAAAAGCCATACTCGTGGCTCCAAAAAGCTTTGTTAGTCATTCCGCAAAAGCTCGGTAAAAGTTGGCTTGGCGGCTATGGTTTTGACCTGCGGTAGGGTTGGTTTCGAATGTTCAGGCTGGGGATAAAGGTTTCTCTGTTAATCCAGAGCTTGATGAAAGCTGTTTTAATTGGTTGAGACCTCAACCTGGTGCACCTGAAATTTTAATGTATGATTATGAAACGCCTGCAACCCCTGGTAGTGGTAAAGAAGTTAATTCTAAAAATAAAGCTAGACTATATACTAATAGTAAGGTATTTGGTATAGAACTTGGGAATAGTGCTAGTGCACGATCTCAAGATGGTTCGGTATCCGGTATTGCTATTGGTGACTACTCCAATGCTCGTGGATTAGGTATTGGCTTAGGTCAATATGCACAATCTAATGATATTGGTTCTATTGCGGTGGTGCAGCAACAAAAGCCAACGGATTTTAATTCACCAGCAATGATGCGTCAGTTTGTGCAGTGCAAACATATGCTGCGGCTATCGGTACAGCAGCATCCGCACAGGGAGAAGCAAGCTTGGCTATGGGTCATTCTGCATTGGCTACAGGGGATCAATCTATTGCGATTGGTTCTGCTAACCCTACGCCTTTCATGGATGATAAAAAAACTCAATATACAAAATATGATGGAAGTTGTAATACCCAAGCTAATACTGCTCGTGCTATTGCTATCGGTCAAGGTGCAAAAGTTGTAGCAGGTACAACTCGAGATCAAAAAGCTGTGCTGATGGTGTCAGCCATTGGTACCTGGCTGTTTCCGAGGGAACTGGCAAGGTGCTAGCCATTGGTAATCGTGCTGCTCATTATCGTGATAACGCGGTAGCACTGCAACAATGCTAAAAACATATGCGGTAGACGGTGTTTCGATTGGTACAATGCTGAATCCGGCATTCAAAATGACCTCAATATAAAGTAAACAACTCCGTTGTTGTAGGTAACTCTCGCGTGCTCAGGTGGTTCCGGTGTGCTTTTGGTAATGATACATATGCATTGGGCGGTTCCTCTGTGGCTGCAGGTACCGCGGCATGGGCATTAGGCGAACGTTCTACAGCTATCGGTAATAATGCTCATTCTGGAAGGTTACGGCTCTGTTGCTATGGGTCGAAGCAAGTGCGTTAGAGTACTCAAGATGGGGACAAGAAAAATGTTGTGGCTATCGGTGATGATGCACAAGCAACCGGTTCCCGTTCTATCGCTTTGGGTGTAAGCGCTCGGCGGTACATTAGAACGGTACGTGATCGTAGTGTTTATAAAGATAATGAAGAGCTTTATTACAAAATTAAATAAAGTAAAGAAGTAACTGATGCGGTAGCAATCGGTAGCGAAGCAAGTGTACAAGCAAACGAAGGTTTAGCCTCGGCAGCAAGGCAACAGTAACATAACGTTCGTGGCGTGCATTAGGTGCTAATCCGACAACAGCTGCCCCTGTAAGCACAGCTAGTGAAACAATTCAACGGTTTGAAACACAACTATGCTGGTGATACCGCTGATTCCACAGTTAGCGTAGGTACTACTTGCTACAAACGTACAATTACTAACGGCAGCTGGTCGTGTGAATGCACAATCTACAGATGCTATTAATGGTAGCCAATTATATGGTGTTGCTAATGCAGTGGGCAATGTAGCTAACAGCACTAAGAATATCTTAGGCGGTAATGCTAAAGTTGACCAAAACGGTACTATCACCATGACTAACATTGGTGATACAGGTAAAAACACTGTTCATGAAGCAATTAAATCCGCAAACTCCGGTTGGGAACTTCAAGTTAATGGCCAAAAGGTTAAAAGATGTAAAGTCTCCAAACCGTACAGTGAACTTAACGCTGGTAAAAATATTAAATTAGAAGGCTCCGGAGACAATGTTACGGCTGCAACAGTTGATAATGCAAACTTCAACTCCGTTACAACTGGTAACGTATCTATGAGCAAAAACGGTATCAATGCTGGTGGGTATCAAATTACTAATGTACAATCTGGTGGCGATACATTAACAAATGCGGCTAATATCGGTGATATCTCGTATTGCTGCAAAATACGATAAATACTTTACAACGCGGTTCTGTCTACTTATGAAGCCAAACGGTAACGGCAAAATTAATCATGATCGGTACAAATGGTTTGACTGCTGAAGTAACAGGTTTGAAAATACTTATGTTACATCCGGTACAGTATCCAATGACGGTAAGAGATTGACATTGACACGTAATGATAATCAAAACATTTGATGTTGATATCTCTAAAATTCTAAACTACTTTCCAAAACTGGACTACCGTTTGATTGCAGAACCCCGCAGCAGGCAGCAACGGCGAATATAAAGTAGCTGCTGATGGCAGCATGACATTGACTGTTGCGGATGCTGATGGTTCCAACCCCAAACAAGTTAAGTTGACGAACCTGCTTCTAAAGAGCAACAAGATATTAATACTACTAATATCACAACACTCAACAAAATCGCTAAAGGCTTGAGCTTCCAAGGCGATAACAATGTTAAAATCAATAAACAACTTGGCGATACTTTAGGTATTACTGGTGAGCGACAGGTGCTTTTATCTGACAACAACATCGGCGTTGTAGCTAAAGACGGCAACCTTAATGTTAAGTTGGCAAAAGACCTAACAGGTTTGAACAGCGTAACTGCAGGTTCTGTTCGCGTAGGTAAACATAGCGACAATAAAAACTATGTAACTGGTTTGGACAATAAAGAATGGAATGTTCAAAAACCCACAATCACATCTGGTCGTGCAGCAACTGAAGATCAGTTGAAAAAGTGTCTGATGAAATCAAGACTACTAATGCAGCTAAAACAGATTACCGTTTGATCAACAATACAAATTCTGCAGATGGTTCTTACTCTGTAGAAAACAACAAAGTTGACTTTAAAGTTAAAGATGAAGCTCATCCTAATAGCCCTGCTAATACGGTAACAATCAACAATATCGCATCCAAAACTGAATTGGATAAATTGACAGAACGCGCTGTTAAATATGATCTTAACGGTACTACTGTTAATAAAAATAAGGTTACTTTGGAAGGCCAAGGCGGTACAACAATTACTAACTTGAAAGCTGGTGAAGTATCCTCTACTTCACAGATGCTGTAAATGGCAGCCACTCACATGATGTGAAAAATCGAAGCAGGCAAACATTCTAAAGTAACTGTTTCCGATGATAACCTCAAATTGACAACAACTCCTGCTACAAGCACTGAAGGCGCTAAATATGATCTTCGTTTGAATAACAAAGTGACATTGGGTAGCGGTAACAATCAAGTAGTTCTTGATGGTATTGCAGGCAGAGTGACTGCTGGTGCTGTTGTAATGGGCGCTCAAACTGTTCAAAATACGAAACATGCAAGTGAAACTGGTAATTATGCGTAACTAACTTGAGCAATAAGAACTGGGATTCCACATCTATCGTATCCGGTCGCAGCGACTGAAGATCAGTTGAAAAAGTTAGTGAACAAATTACTCAACAAGGTAGCAGTGCAACTGACTATCGTCTTGTAAGAAACTCCAGCGCTGACGGTTCTACAAGGTAAACGACAATGGTGAAGTATCCTGACCGTAGAGGATAAAAACCATGCAGGTGTTAAAGAGCAAGTTACAATTAATAACATTGCATCCAAGACTTCTGCAGATAAATTAACAGATCGTGCTGTTAAATATGACATCAATAACGAGTGTTGTTGATAAAACATGTAACATTGAAGGTGCTAATGGCACTACAATTACAAATGTAAAAGATGGTGCTGTAACAGCCACATCCACAGATGCTATCAACGGCAGCCAATTGTTCAAGACTAAAGAAGAATTGATCAATAAAGGCATGAAATTCGGTGCTGACTCCGGTAACGTAATCAATAAAAACTTGGTGAACAAGTAAATGTTAAAGGTGGCATTACAGAAGCATCCAAATTAACTGTTGAAGATAACATCGGTGTTGTATCTGATGGCTCTAACGACTTGAAAGTTCGCTTTGGCTAAAGACCTAAAGGTTTGAACAGCGTAACTGTAGGCGATACAAAAGTTACTTCCAACGGTGTAACTATCAGCAACGGTGCTACAAATAATGCATCTGTATCCCCTTACTAAAACTGGCTGGATAATGGTGGTAACAAGATTACTAACGTTGCTCGCGGTACAATCGACAGCGATGCAGTAAACTTGGCACAATTGAAAGAAGTTTCCAACAGTGCATCTGCAGCAAATCAAAGGTAGCTGAAGGCAAACATTAAAGTTGATGAAAGTATCGACACTGTAACTAAAGCTAAAACATATACTGTGGTGGCTTTGAAAGATGAAGCAACATTAGGCTCTGCGTAACACAGCTATCAATATTAACGGCTACAACAGGTATTGTAAAAGCTGGCGACTGGCTGATAATGCTGTAACTATCAATGGCACAAAATGGCACTATCAACTCCGGTAAAGTGACTATCAATGGTACTACAGGTACTGTTAACGAATTGACTAACAGAACTTGGAACCCCTAAAGCTATTACTAATGGTCAAGTTGCACACAGAAGATCAATTGAAAGTAGTAGACAATAAAAATTGATACTCACAAAAACTGAAATCGTAGAAAAGGCTTGGACTTCAAGGCGATGCAGGTACTGCAATCATAAAAAACCTTTACCAAACATTTGAAAATCTCTGGCGGTCAAGCTGACGCATCTAAACTTTCAGAAAAATAATATCGGCGTAGTTATAACAACGGCGATTGAATGTTAAACTTGCTAAAGATTTGACAGGCTGAACAGCGTGCAACAACTGGTGCTACAACTATCAACAATAATGGTTTGACAATCGGTGGCAAACACATTTGTTACAAGTAACGGCTTCACGCTAACGATACTCAAATCACAAACGTGAAAGCTGGTACAGAGGATAACCATGCAGTTAACCTTCAACAGTTGAAAGAAGTATCCAACAACGCAGCGGCAGCTAAAACTGTTGTAAAAGCAGGCAAAAACATCAATGTAACTGATTCTGAAGATCCACTTACTAAAGCTAAGACTTATACAGTTGGCTTACAAGACACGGTAACATTGGGTTCCGGGCAATACAGCTGTTAATATCGACGGTACAAAAGGTATTGTGAAAGCCGGCGAAGGCAATAATGCTGTGACTATCAACGGTACAAACAGCACAATTACTGCTGGTAACGTATCGATTAACGGTGCAACAGGCAATATCAATTCCGGTAAAGTTCTTGTTAACGGTGCTGAAGGTACTGTAAATAACTTAACAAATATCAATGGGATGCTAATAACATCACAAGCGGTCCAAGCTGCAACAGAAGATCAATTGAAAGTTGTTGATAAGAAAATTACCGACAATGGTAGCAACTTGACTAAGAAGGGCTTGAACTCAAAGGCGATGACGCTACAAGTATTCATAAAGATCTTGGCGAAACATTGGATATCAACGGTGGCATTTCTGATGCATCTAAATTGTCCAACAATAACATCGGTGTAGTATCTGAAAACGGCAAGTTGAACGTTAAACTCGCTAAAGAGTTGACTGGCATTTAACAAGTGTAACAACTGGTGCTACAACAATTAATAATGAAGGTTTAACAATTGGTGGTAAGAGAATTCGTTACAGCTAACGGTTTTGATGCTAACAACACAAATTAAAAACGTAAAAGCTGGTACTGATGGCAATGATGCAGTTAACTTGAATCAATTGAATGAAGTTAAAAATGCATCCAACACTACAGTTGAAGGTAGTGAAAACATCAATGTGACTCACAGTGCAGACCCTATTACACAAGCTAAAACTTACAGAAAGTGCATTGAAAGACAATGTGACTTTAGGTTCTGGCAATAATGCAATCAATATCAACGGTACTACAGGTATCATAAAAGCTGGTGACGGTTTCTAATGCTGTAACTATCAATGGTACAAACGGCACTATCAACTCCCGGTAAAGTGACTGTCAACGGTACTGCTGGTACTGTAAATAACTCGACAAACATCACTTGGGATGGCAAAAACTTCACAAGTGGTCAAGCTGCAACAGAAGACCAATTGAAAATTGTTGATAAGAAAATCACTGACAATAGCACTGACTTGACTAAGAAAGGCTTGAACTTCCAAGCTGATTCTGGCGAATTAATCCATAAAGATCTTGGATCAAAACATTAGATGTTTGTAGGTGGCATTACTGAAAAATCTAAATTGTCCAGACAACAATATCGGTGGTATCTGAAAACGGTGGGTTGAATTAAACTTGGAAAAAGATTTAACGAGGCTTTGAACAGCGTAACAACTGGTCAAACAACTATCAACAACGATGGCTTGGACAATCAACAACAAACAATTCGTTGCAGCTAATGGCTTCAATGCTAACAATACGCAAATCAAAAACGTGACAGCTGGCGTAGAAGACAATGATGCTTAAATGTTAAACAATTGAACGATGCAAAGCTGCATCTAATACAAAAGTAGAAGGTAGCAAAACATCAATGTTGATGAAACCGTGATAATGTAACAAAAAGCTAAAACTTACACAGTTGCATTGAAAGACGACCGTAACATTAGGGTTCCGGCAATAATGCAGTCAACATCGATGGTACAAAAAGGTGCATTGTAAAAGCTGGTGACGAGTGCTAACGCAGTAACTATTAACAGCGTAAACAGCACAATCAATGCTGGTAAAAGGTTGCAATTGATGGTGCAATTGGTAATATCACTTCCGGTAAAGTTCTAGTTAACGGTGCAAACGGTACTGTAAAACAACTTGACTAACAGAACTTGGGATCCTGATAACATCACTAACGGTCGAAAGCTGCAACAGAAGATCAATTGAAATCCTGTAGATCAAAAAGTTACGAGACAACAGTAAGAAAGGCTGAACTTCAAAGCTGACTCTGGTGAATTAATTCATAAAGACCTTGGTCAAACATTGGATGTTGTAGGGTAGCGTTTCTGATAAAGCTGAGATTGTCGACAACAATATCGGTGTTGTATCCGAAAACGGTAAGTTGAATGTTAAACTTGCAAAAAGACTTAACAGGTTTGAACAGCGTCAACAACTGGTCAAACAACTATCAACGACGGTTTGACAATCAACAACAAACAATTCGTTACAGATAATGGCTTCAACGCTAACAATACGCAAATTAAAAACGTAACTGCTGGCGTGGAAGATAATGATGCTGTAAATGTTAAACAATTGAACGATGTAAAAGCTGCATCTAATACAAAAGTAAAAGGTAGTAAAAACATCGACGTTGATGAAGCTGGGTAGATCCAACTACAAAAAGCTAAAACTTACACAGTTGCATTGAAAGACACTGTAACATTAGGTTCCGGTAACACAGCTGTTAACATCGACGGTACAACTGGTATCGTAAAAGCTGGTAACGGCGCTAACGCAGTAACTATCAATGGTGTAACAGGCAACATTAATGCAGGTAAAGTTCTAGTTAACGGTGCAAACGGTACCGTAAACAACTTGACTAACAAAACTTGGACTCCAGGAAATATTGTTTCTGGTCAAGCTGCAACAGAAGATCAATTGAAAGTTGTAGATAGCAAAATCATTAAGAACACTGAAGACTTGACTAAGGGCTTGAACTTCCAAAGTTGATTCTGCGAAGTAATCCATAAAGACCTTGGTCAAACATTGGATGTTGTAGTGTGGCATTACTGATAAAGCTAAATTGTCTGACAACAATATCGGTGTTGTATCCGAAAACGGTAAAGTTGAATGTTAAACTGCAAAAGATTTAACAGGCTTGAATAGCGTAATAAACTGGTCAAACAACTATTAATAATAATGGTTTGACAATTATGGTACATACTTTGTTAGCAAACAACGGCTTCAATGCAAACAATACACAAATCAAAAATGTTAAAGCTGGTACAGAAGATAGCGATGCTGGTTAACCTCCACGTTGACAGTAAAAGCTGCAGTCCGATACTAAGGTAAAAGGTATAAGAACATTCATGTTGAAGAAGAAACTCAACGATTCCATAAAGCTAAAACATGCACTGTGAAACTTGAAAGACACGGTGACATTGGAGCCGGCAACACATCAGTTCATTCGACAGGTCAACAGGGCACTGGCTAGATGCTAGCGAAGGTGCGAATGCTGTAAACATCAGTAATGTGCAAACGAACGCAATCAACTCCGGTAGGTAACTATCAATGGTGGTTCTGGTACTGTTAACGATTTGACTGCACAGAACTTGGGATCCTCATCAGATCACTAATGGTCCAAGCTGCAACAGAAGATCAATTGGTTGCGAGATTAACAAAATTGACAAGAACACTCAGAGACTTGACTCAAGAAAGGCTTGAACTTCAAAAGGTGACTCGGTGGAAAGTTATCCTATAGACCTCGGTCAAAGACTGGAACTCAAAGCGTGTGCAGCTGATGCTTCCAGCTCAAAGCGGTAAACATTGGCGTGTGAAGTTAATGAAAACGGCACTGAGACGTTAAACTTTGCTAAGAACCTTAAAGGTCTTGACTCCTGTAACAGTTGGTTCCGATCCAAACTAAAACCAGTTGCACGGATGACGACGCGTATCTGTGAGGCGGTAAAACATACATTTCTAACGAGAGGCTAAACGCAAATAATCAAAAGATTACCACGTGGCAGCTGGTGTAAATGATACAGATGCGATTAATGTTCGAACAAATTGAAAGAAACGCTAGTGGTCTGTCGCTACGACAGTGAAAGCTAGCGATAGCGGCAATACAACTGCAGAAACCACAGTTAATGCGAGGATAAGTCTAAAACGCCACGTGTAGATGTCATAAAAGACTTGAACTTACGCAGTGTAACTTACAACACAGACGATCAACAACACTCTTTAACAAACGGTAGGTGTACAAGCACCTGATACATTTGGTAATAGACTACTCTTACTGCAGATAATGTGAAAAGTATCTGATAGTCAAATAATACAACTCAAGAAGCAACAGCTAAAGGTGTACTTGTGAAATAATCACTCAGTCACTAGGTTGACTGTTAACTGTGTTGTAACTACTGACAAAAGACTAAGAAACAAAGCACAACTGCAGATGGTGTGGTTGTTACATCTAACTTTGTAAAATTAGTACTAAAGTAACTACTACTGTTACTTATATTTCAGTGTTGCAAAATTACTACTCCTCCAGCAGGTCAAGGTTCCCTAAAAGATGGTGCTGGTGCAGTAACATTGACCTGAGATGGCCAGATGGTGGCAATCAAGTTGTTAACATGGCGGCTTGGTTTTCAAAGCTGGCGAAGACTATAACTATTGCTGATAATAACGGCAACAACAAATGGTGCTAACATCGGTGACTTGAAGAAGGTATCGTGGTGGCCAAGAAGAAAGCTGGCCCAGACTTGCGGGTGATAAAGGCGAATTCATCGTGACCTAGATTAAAAGTGACTGTTAGAGTGGCGTTACACAGTGGCCAAACACTGCAAACAATATCGGTGATGTTGTTCCGATAACGACGGCAGCTTGAATGTTCGTTTGGCAAAAGATATTACTGGTATGTCCATTACAACTATGGATAACTCCGGTCGCCACAACTGTGACAAACGATGGTATCACAATTTAGAAATAATAATTGGTGGCAGCGTATCCTTAACAAGCTCTGGTTTGAACAACGGCGGTAATAGATTGCTGATGGCTCCAGGTGAAGTGCTCCACTTCTGCTGATGCTGTTAATGGTTCTGCTCCAACTTAATCTAGTATTTGACGTATGAATGTTGTAAACAGTTCGTCAAGTTGGTGCGATGTCCTCCGTTGTCCGCATTGAAACCTATGATATGACCCATACAGACCTACTCCGTCATAGCGAGTACGGTAACTATAGAGACTCACATTGGCATTAGGTGTGTCGTATAAAATAGATCCATGATGTTACATGCTGGTACAGCTTGGGCGAGCAGCAATAGCCATATGATGGCAAATGCTGGTGTAACTGGAAAGTAGTATGAGACGGCGAAGCAGAAACTGCAGATCGTTATCGTAAAGGACTATCAGTTCTACATATGCAATGCAACGTGAGAACTTGCAATGAAAGCTGAAAATCAAAGTTAAAATTGAAGTAGCTGATTTGAAAGCTGAAAATGAACAAATAATAATGTTGCTTGCAATGATGGCAAGACTAGGTTTGTAATACGTTCATACGGTAATTTACGGGTTGAGGATTCCTTTAGAGGATCCTCCTGTTAATTCGTTGATGAAAAGGGAATATATAATGAAAATCCACTTTAGCACAGCGGCGGTATTGTTCAACAGTGGCGTATTCCATGTTAATGCGGCATCGCTACATTTGAGAAATGATCATTGCTTTTACCGTCAGCTAAAAGTGCCTGTGGGTTCTGTTGTATTGGTTCTGGCTAGCCCTCGACGTTACAAAAGTATCCATAATTTAGTGAAAGCATGGGAATGCGGAAAAACACATTGCTTTTGGCAAGCAAAGAATAATCATCAGCGTTAACTAAAAGAAGCTAATGGTTACATTCTAAAGATAAGCGCCAACTATGCAATTATTTCGTAAACATTCTTTAGGTTATGTACATGGTAAAACTGCATTGAACTGGAATGGTGAAAACCGTAATAAAACAATTATAGCTATTACCACATTCCTAAATATGATGAGACCAAGGTTACACAAATAGCTATGGTTACAATGTTATGACATGGTTGATCACGTAGATGAATTGCTTCCAAAAACAAAAGGCGGTTGGTCCTTTGACTGATGAAGAAAGCACAAGCATTGGAAGATACTATGTGATATCGGCGCAAAGATCAAGAACATGTATCTATTGAAATTGCGTTATTACATGACGAAGCAGTTTGGTTTGCTACAAAACAAACTGTAAAAATATGTCTACAGAAAGACGCTTCTGTTGGAGACTATGCACGAAATTAACCTTCGTGAAGCGATTCAGACAGATAACTAATCATCTAATACATATATAATCATTATATGTATAGCTTTTGTTATAAAGAATGTGCGGTTGCAATAACCTTATATCACAAAGTTTTATATACAGTGTTGAGACACAAATAAAGGATTCTATTGACACACTGTCATATAGAGCCATACCAACAGAATGCAATATATGTATTCTTGTTGCGGCTTTTATTACAAGGTCTCCTATATGATATCTGAAAAAGTAATATAATTCAAGTTTTAATCTTGTAAAGAATAGGCTGTGAGGAAATTGTGCAAAATAATGATAAAATTTTCTGAAATTTGTCGTGGGTGTCCAATTTTTTTGTTGACATCGTATATGGAAATGTTATTATGTTCAAGTACCCCCATGAAGGGCACAGATCTTTGAAAACGAACAATGATGGGCGATCGATCTAATGATTGAACTTGCATGCAGAGTGCGGGTTTTGACGAGAGGTCCGACCAGCCATAATTCAAAGTTGCTGACTATGTGACGGCAGCAGATAATGAGCTGTTGACATAGCTTCAAGATATCTTGGAGTTTGATCTAGCTCAGGACGAACGTGGCGGCGTGCTAACACATGCAGAGTCGAACGAAGAGCGATGGAGCTGCTTCTATCAATCTTAGTGGCGAACGATGGTAACGCGTAATCAACCTGCCCTTCGAGGGGACAACGTTGAAACGACTGCTAATACACGCATACGATCAACCTCGGCATCGAGGATGGATGAGTGGTACCTCTGTTATAAGCTATCACTGAAGGAGGATTGCGTCTGATT